>ERZ869936.2183-NODE-2183-length-11902-cov-31.904702_pt1 | contig 11902 bp, 11 predicted proteins | sample MGYA00520876_ERZ869936 | MGnify/ENA primary metagenome ERZ869936 (study PRJEB32218, sample SAMN09650985) | biofilter metagenome | isolation source: enrty point of leading RO module | place: Saudi Arabia: Thuwal, RO plant located on Red Sea | collected 2016-02-17... | reverse complement strand
CGGCTTCATTCGCACCGAGATCACGCGGGCGGGGTTTTCGCGCGCCGTCGTCGGGCTTTCGGGCGGAGTCGATTCGACGACGGTCGTCTACCTGGCCGCCAAAGCCCTCGGACCGGAGAACGTCCTGGCCGTCACGATGCCTTACAAGACCTCGAGCGAGGAGACCCGCCGCCATAGCGCCGATGTGATCGAGCGGCTCGGCGTCGCGACGATCGACGTGCCTATTACCGATCAGGTCGACGCCTACTTCGCCCAGTTCCCCGACGCCTCGCGACTTCGCCGGGCGAATAAGTGTGCCCGCGAACGGATGACCGTGCTCTACGACCAGAGCGCGGCGTTCGAGGCCCTGGTGCTGGGTACGAGCAACAAGAGCGAACTGTTGCTCGGGTACGGAACTCAGTTTGGCGACATGGCGTCGGCCATCAATCCCATCGGCGATGTCTACAAGACTCAGCTGGCGTCGCTGGCAGGCCACCTCGGCGTGCCGGATTCGATTCTGCAGAAGCCGCCGACCGGGGACCTTTGGATTGGCCAAACCGACGAGGAAGAACTGGGTTTCTCCTACGCCGAGGTCGATCGCCTGCTCATGTTGCTGGTCGACGAAAGATGGCGGACCAGCGAAGTCGTCGAGGCCGGTTTCGACGCAGAATTCGTGGAACGAGTGGCCGAATTGGTCCGACGTAATCATTACAAGCGACGCATGCCGATCATCGCCAAGTTGTCGCACCGCACCGTCGACCGCGACTTCCGCTATGCCCGCGATTGGGGTACCTAGTCGACTGGGTCGCCCAATTGGTCGGGTTACCTCGTCGCCCGGGAACTTGCCGCCGCCCTTGCTGCCAATGCTCTATACGTGGTTCAAACGCCGTCGCCGCCGCCGTCTGCTCAACGAGGCGTTTCCCGACGAGTGGATGCTCTATCTCGACAAGGCGGTTCGCTTCTATCCACAGCTGACGCCGGAAGATCAACGCAGGCTCCGCGACGACCTGCGGGTCTTCATCGCCGAGAAGCACTGGGTCGGCTGCAACGGGCTCGAAGTGAACGACGAGATGCGGGTGGTGATCGCCGCCTATGCCTGTCTGTTGATTCTGCGCAAGTCGATCGATGTCTATAACCGGCTCGACACGATCTTGGTGTACCCCGACTCGTATCTGGCACTCGAGTCGGCCTTTCCTCGCTCGGAACCGGTGCCGATCGGTTGGCGGCACGGCGAGTCGTGGTCGCACGGCTCGATCGTGTTGAGCTGGAACACGACGGTCGACAACATTCGCGACGACGAGGGCGAGAACCTGGTGCTGCACGAGTTTGCCCATCAGCTCGACATGTCCGACCGCTTTGCCGACGGGGTGCCGCGGCTCGGTTCGCGCCAGCAGTATCACACCTGGAAAGAGATCATGGCGGCCGAGTACGAGCAGCTCTACGACGACGCCCGCAGCGGGCGTCCCACACTGCTCGATCAGTACGGACTGAGCGACGAAGCCGAGTTCTTTGCCGTCGCGACCGAGTGTTTCTTTCTCCGCGGCGAGGAGATGGAGGAGCGTCATCCGCGGCTTTATGAGATCCTCACCGAGTTCTACGAGCTCGATACGGCCAAGATGTTCTGACGCCGGCCGCGCGAGCGAGATCGGCTGACGCAGCCGTTCGGCTCCGCCTCATTCTTCCACGCCGTCGATCGCCTCGTGAACCAGGCGGCCCAATTGCTCGACAGCACGCAAGTCGCCAACCAGTTCGGGGTGGACGAAGATCCGCACGCGTTTGACGTAGTCGTCGAATTGCCGCTCAGCCAATGCTCGCACCACCGGCGAGACATCACCAAGGCGTCGATAGGTGTCGGTCCGGATGTCGTGGATCTCGACGTTGAACTCGACCTCGCGCGATTGCGGCGGCGCGTCGAAGAGAACTTCGTGGGGCGGAATACGACGGCCCAGGTGCGTGCTGGCCACGTCGGCGAACTTCTCCGCACAGGCGACGAGATAAGGGTACGGCTTGCGGGCCAGGCGGGTGTAGATGTCTTGATCGTGAAAGATGCTGTACTGGGCCAGCCGCTTGTAGAGTCGTCGCCGGGGGCCGAACAAGCCAAGCAGCAATTCGCCCGAGCCGGTTTCGCCTGCGGTGGCGAGCAGCTCGGTGATCATGGCGCTCTCGGTCATGCGGAAGAGCGGGTCGAGATCGAGCGAACCGCACAGCTGATAGAAGGCCCGTTGCAGCATCGCCGTGGCGCTGCGGACGCTGTGGTGCCAGTAGACTTCGCTGAACATCACGTAGCGGGCGAAGACCATCATCTCGGCGGCGGTCTTGCCCTTTTGGCTGATCGCCAGCCCGTCGCCCGCCTCGTTCAGGCAGAGGCTTCCAATCAGACGGTTCTGGTCGAAGTTGTTTCCGTAGGGAACGCCGGCGTGAAGACTATCGCGGCGCAGATAGTCCATCTTGTCGATGTCCACCGGACCCGAGAGCATCGTGCTCAAGATTCGCCGCACTCGCTCGCGCGGCTTTTCCGAAAGGAGCATCACGACGTCTCGCGGATTGATGCCCCAGTCGTCGCGGATCACGTCGCCAATCTCACTCTCGAGCAAGAAGCTATTGGCAAACAGTTCGTGCCGCGGCACGCTTGGCAGCTGGATGTCCTCAATGGCGTGGCAAAACGGCCAATGCCCCAAGTCGTGCAGCAGGGCCGCCACCAAGAGGAGCTCGCCATCCTCGCTGCGCACGACTTCGGTAAAGCGTGAGTCGCTGGCCAACCGCCGCAGGTAACAAAGCGCGAGACGATAGACTCCGAGCGAATGTTCGAAGCGGGTGTGGTTGGCGGCCGGATAGACCAGCGACACCAGGCCCAGTTGGCTGATCTCGGCGAGCCGGCGGAACTCGCGGGTGTCGACCAGGGCCCGCACGCGCCGCGTCATCGGTACGTCGATCTCGGGCGGGATGCGGATCGCCCCCACGTTGGCATCCAGTCCGGCGACTTCTGGAATCTCATGCAGGTGGGACATGGTCCTTCCTTGAGGCTCGCTTCGCCGCGGGCCGTCCTGGCTGGCCGGGCTCATGCCGCGCTGGCCGGGCTCATGCCGCGAGCAAGGGAACACCCATCGCCACGGCCAACAGACCGGTGATCATGACATAGAACGCGTAGTGAAAGAAGGCCGAGGTCAGGTCGAGGTCGAAACAGCAGAATGACGCGGTCATGCCGATGGCCGCGAAGATCGGGCCGAGATAGAACCACTGGTAGAGTTCGTTCGTGAATTCCGGCGGGATCAGCGAGAAGATTGCCCAAGTGACGGCGTAGACGGCGGCACAGACGCCGACCCGTATCGTCAGCGATTGCCCTTCGTACGCCTCGAGTTCGTCGTTGCGGAGGAAGTAGTAACCGCCCAGGACGAGCGGTGGGGCCAACGCCACCGCCCCCAGGGCGCCGAAGATGTACCGCAGCGCCGACGAATCGAGAAATCGCAATCCCAAGGCGAACAGCAAGACACCCAGCGCGACTCCGCTGATGAGCAGGATCTTCGAGAGCGGATAGGAATGATCTTCGCGCGAGACCGGCTTGAGCACCAACTCGCCGGTGACGCTCCGCGCGCCCGCCTCGGAATGCTCGGGCGCGTGGATCTCGACCTTCTCGTCCGCGCCCGGAATCGTGATGATTTCTTTGCAGTTGGGGCAGGGGCCCTTCTTCCCGGCGAACTTCTCGCTGACCTTGAACCGCTTGTGACAACTGCGGCAGACGACGAGGATAGCCATCGGAAGCGAACGCCGTGAACGGCGCGAAACGGGGTAGAGGTCGGAACAAATCGGTGCCATCGTCCCGCAAAGCCTCGGCGAAGTCAAGCAGAGCGAAGGGATCACACTGCGCGTCGAAGCTCCTCGCCGGCAGTCGGCAACGTCCCGTTTTCGTCCGCGTCATTGTCGACTTCCGAGGGGTCGATTACGATGAACCGGTGGGCTCCGCAGACGACGAGGAATCGAGCGCAAACGCCCTGAGCGGTCCGGCGATTCTTCGCCACTACCTACCATGGTCATCAAACTACGCTGTCCCGAAGGTCATCCGGTCACCTGTCCCGACGAGAAGGTCGGGCAGACCGGTCGCTGTCCGAAGTGCGGTTCGAAGTTTCGCGTGCCCGATCCGCGCCCTGCGGCAGAGGCGTCGAACGGAGGGAACGGGGCGAGCGCGGACTTGATCGTCTTTCTCTGTCCCAACGGACACAAGCTGAACGGTCCTTCGACGCTGCAGGGCAAGCCCGGACAGTGCCCGCACTGCAACGCGCGATTCGTGATCCCTGACTTCGACGACCTCGATGAGGACGAGGAGCTGGACACCGAAGACGCGATGCCCGAGCTGTGGGCCGACGATGCGGAAGAGGATGAGGAAATCGAAGAGATCGACGCGATCGAGCCGCTTCCCGAAGACGCCAGCGGGGTGAGTCGTGGCGACTGGTCGCGCGTTTCTCCCCCGCCGGCCGCCGAACGTGCCGCCAGCGCCCCGGCAGCGCTCTCCGTGCTGTTCGATCGCTTCTGGGGTTACAAGCGGCGCGGCGCGACCCTGCATCTGCATTTGAGCAATGGTGAGGTGGTCGAGCCGGAGAACTACGCCCGGGAAATGTCGAACGGTGAGTTTGCGGTCTTCACCACGGTCGACGATTCCGGTAAGCGCTCGATGACGACGATTGCCTGGACTGCCATTGTCCGCATCGCCGTCGACGACATCGGCGACGTGCCCGACTTTTTCCGGTAGTGGCGAGAAACGGCCGAACGTGGCGAGCAACGGCGTCCGGCCATTCGCCGACCACCAGACGACGAGTCGGGCTACTCTTCTTCCACCAGGTCGTGCTCGGTGAGCATGGTGAAGCCCTTCGACGCCAGCGTCTCTTGGGCCATCTCGATGTTGTCGACCATCAGCGCGACGGCGGGGCGATCGTGCGGCCGATCGAGAATCGGATAGGCCTGAATGATGTTCACCTCGGCCTGCAGCAGGGCCGTACAGACCCGCAGCAGCGGCTGGGAATCTTCGGGCAACTCGACGCCGATCAGATCGCTCTCGATCAGGGCCAGCCCGGCCCGCTCGAGTATCTCGCGACCCTGTTCGGGATGGCTGAGCAAGAAGCGAGCGAACGCGCACTCGGAGGAATCGCTAATCGAAAGGGCGCAGATGCGGACCTGACTTCCTTCGAAGCGTCGCACCACTTCAAGCAGCTGCCCGACGCGATTCTCCAGGAACACCGTAAACTGGCGAATCGCAGGGTAGTCGCGCCCTCGCATCGTCGAGAAACCGGTGCCGGCACTCTCGCCTGTGCTCATCGAATCATTTCCTGGTGGGATTTGGGAGCGCTGCGGACGGACCGTTTTCCCCGGTCCCTTGGCGAGCCATCTGCGGTTGCGGCCCGACCATAACCCACGTCTGTGAACGTAACTTTAGAGAATCGGCTAGGTTCAGTCAATAATCAATCCGTTACGGAGATGCCTGCCGGCGGAGTCGTGCCGGGGCTCCTTGCCTTCGTCGTTCAGGCGACCGGGTGACTGCCGCCCGACTGCCGTGGGCGTTACCATGGCGTCGCCAACATATTGACACAGGGCACGCGGTCCCGCTGCGGACCGTTCACAGAGAGCGCCACGGCGAGAGTCGCAAGAGTCAACGTCATGGAAACGCTGCGAAAACACGAAATCACGCTGCGGGTTCGCTACAGCGAAACCGACGGGCAGGCGCGCTTGCACCACGCCAATTTCTTCAACATCTTTGAACTCGGGCGCACCGAGATGCTCCGCGCTGCCGGCGTCTCGTATCGCGATTTGGAAGATCAAGGCATCTTGCTCGTCGTCAAACAGGTCCGTTGCGACTATCATCTTCCGGTCCGCTTCGACGACGAACTTCGCCTGGTCACCACGACGATCTCCAGTCGCGGCGCCCGTGTGCGTCACCAGTATGAGGTGTTCTTGGGCGATCAGTTGGTGGCCGAAGGCGAGAGCATGATCGCCTGTGTGGGGCGGCAGGGCAGTGCGCGGCGTTTGCCCGACGTGCTGCAGCTGGATTGATGGCGAGTCCTTCGCCACGGCGAACCGACATAATGAGAACGCGGGCGCGATTGGACATCGGTTGGCCGAACTGATATGCTCCCGCAGCAGTAAGGCTGGGAGAAAGGCATGCGACGCGCGGGCACGATCGACGATCGCGAGCAGGCACAGCGATTTGCCGACTATCTGCTGACCCAGGGAATTCCCAGCCGCGTGGAAGAGGCCAGCGGCGGCGGAGGTGGCTCGGCGAAGACTCCGACTTGGGCCGTCTGGATTATCGACGAGGAACATCTGGAGACCGCCCGGTCGGAGTTGGCCGATTTTCGCATCGACCCAGCGGCGGCCAAGTATCGCGGCGCGGCCAAACCGGCCGAGAATCTGCGCCGCGAAGAGAAGAAACGGGTCGAGCAACTGAACCGAAACATTGTCGACGTCCGCCGTCGCTGGCAGGGACGACATGTGGGACCACATCCTTTCACGATCGGTTTGATTGCGGTCACGGTGGCGATCACGCTCGCCGTCTGGTTCGGCGACAAAGAAAAGCAGCTTTCCTACTGGCTGAACTTCGCGCCGTTGGAGCCGGTTGCAACGGACCGCGGGCTCGAGGTTCTGCTTGCCGACGACGCGTTTCGCACGATTGCCAGCGGAGAGTTTTGGCGGCTCGCGACGCCCATGTTCATGCATGGCGGCTGGCTGCACTTGTTCTTCAATATGTACATGACCTACCAGCTCGGAGGCTTGGTGGAGACGCGTCGGGGGCCGTGGCGATTCCTGTTGATCGTGGTCGCCACCGGCATCGCCGCCAACGTAACCCAGTATCTTTGGGGGCAGAACTTCGGGCCGTTTCGCCCGCATGTCATGAACTTCCTGGGCATGTCGGGGGTCGTCTACGGGTTGTTCGGCTATGCCTGGATGAAGAGTCGTTTTGACCCGTCTGCCGGGATCTTCCTTCCCCCCAATCTCGTCGTGTGGTTGTTGCTGTGGTTTGGCCTCTGCACATTTGGCTTTCTTGGCGAACGCATTGCCAACGGTGCCCATGCGGGCGGGCTGGTGGCCGGCATGGCCCTGGGCTACGCGCCGATCCTGTGGCGGAAACTTACCGATTAGGCTGCCGGCGTCGATTGCTTCAGAATTCATCAATCCGCCTCCGCCGGGCCTCGTCCCAGCCCTGCAAGGGCCGTTTTTCCATTGCCTGGGGGTGGAAAAATCGCCCCCTAGCTCCAAGACTAGCCATAGCCGATTCGAGGGACCGGCTCCCGCTGGCGGGTCTGCCCTCGGGCTTGTTATTCCAGGCGAAGAGGAACCTCCCATGCGAACACTCATCACCGGCGCCACCGGCTTTGTCGGCACCCGCCTGATCGAAAGCCTCGACGACGTCGTCGTGCTCAGCCGCGACGCGGCGGCGGCCGAACGGAAGCTCGCCTCGGACAAGGTGAAGGCCTTCACCTGGCGGCCGACCGAAGCGACGCCTCCGCGCGAGGCGTTCGAAGGCGTCGAGGCGGTAATCAATCTGGCGGGCGAGTCGGTGGCCGAGGGTCGTTGGAACGAAGCCAAGCTGAAACGCATCCGCGACAGTCGCGTGGTCGGCACGCAGAATCTCGTCGATTCGATCGCCACGCTCGACGAGCGGCCCAAGGTGCTCGTGTCCGCTTCGGCGGTTGGCTATTACGGAGATCGCCCCGACGAGATCCTGGAAGAGACGTCGCCGCCGGGCGACGACCTGCTGGCCAACATCTGCATCGAGTGGGAACGCGAGGCGATGAAGGCCGCCGAGCTCGGCCTGCGGGTCGTTTGTCTGCGGATCGGCGTGGTGCTCGGCCGCGGCGGCGGGGCCATGGGCAAGATGATGCTGCCGTTCAAGCTCGGCCTGGGCGGGCGCCTGGCCAGCGGCAAGCAGTGGATGCCCTGGGTGCATCTCGACGATGTTGTCGGCTTGCTCTTGCATGGTGCGACGAATGAAAGTGTTCGCGGCCCGATGAACGGCGTGGCCCCGGGGTGCGTGACCAACACCGAGTTCACCAAGGCCCTGGGCCGAGCCCTCAATCGGCCCACGATCTTTCCGGTGCCGGCGTTTGGGTTGCGACTGGGTTTGGGCGGGTTTGCCGACGTGCTGCTCTCTTCGCAGCAGATCAAGCCGGCAGTGGCCGAAGCGACCGGCTACCAGTTCCGCTATCCGCAGATCGACACGGCCTTGACCGAGATCGTCACGGGCGGAGCCGCTTCGGCGGCCTAGGCGTAATCGCCGCGCGGCGGCGGCGTTGTTCGGTAGCGGTGCGTAATCACTTGCTTTCATGCGTCCCGCGGGCGGCTACGATCGTGCCGCGCTTTGCTCTAAAATTGCCTGCCGCTCGACATTGCCTTGCTCCCGCATCTGAGTCCCGCACCGACGACGCTATGCCCGGTCACGACGACATACGCCTGGGGACGATCGTGTTCGCGGAATCGGCGGCCGCCACGATTCGCCAGATCGCCCGCTATGGTTTCGAAAGTTTTCAGCTCACCTTTGGCAATCAAGTCGGAGACCACGATCTGGCCAAGCTGGCACTCGAGGTCCGCGAGTCCCTGATGCAGGTCGAGGGACGGCCCGTCGTCAGTGCCCTCGGCGTCTACGGCAATCCGCTGATTGACGAGCAGGTCGCCCGCGACTTCGCCCGACTCATCGACGGGGCCGCCGGCTTTGGCTGCGACGTGGTCAGCGGTTTTGCCGGGCGACTGCCCGATGAGCCGATCGACGCCTCGCTGCCGCGGTTTGCCGAGGTGTTCGCGCCGCTTGCCGCGCGGGCGGCCGATCGCGGGGTCCGAATCGCCTTCGAAAACTGTGCCATGGAAGGGAGCTGGCAGCGCGGCGATCGCAACATCGCGCTTTCGCCGGCGGCCTGGGAGAAAATGTTCGACGCGGTGCCGAGCGAGGCAGTGGGGCTCGAGTGGGAGCCGTGCCACCAGCTCGTTCAGTTGATCGATCCGCTGCCGCAGCTTCGTCGCTGGGTCGATAAGGTCTTTCACGTTCACGGTAAGGACGCCACGGTGCTGTGGGATGTGGTGCGCGAATCGGGCATTGGCGGGTCGGCTACGTTCGCCCACCATCGCACGCCCGGCTTTGGCGATACCAACTGGACCGATGTGATCAGTACGCTTCGCATGGGCGGTTATCAAGGAGCCATCGACATCGAGGGTTGGCACGATCCGGTTTATCACGGCGATTTGGAAATGACCGGCCAGGTGCGGGCACTCCGCTATCTGCAGGAATGTCGCGGCGGCGACTACGTGCCGAATCCGACGTGAGCAACCGACTCGCGACCCGCACCGCCGAATGCCTTGCCAGGGTCGCACCCGTGCCTGATATTGGAAACCACCACGGCACCAACTCGGCGGAACACCATGACGGACAGCACGGCCGACATCATTGTTGCGGGGCACATTTGCCTCGACATCATTCCCACTTTCTCCGACGATCAGACCCGGCTCGATGAACTGATCGTGCCGGGCAAGCTTGTCTCGATTGGTCCGGCGGTGGCGGCCATGGGGGGCCCGGTTTCCAACACCGGTTTGTCGCTGCATCGGCTCGGCGTGCCGGTCAGTTTGATGGGCAAGGTCGGCGACGACGCGCTTGGCCACGCCATGCTCGACATCCTTTCCGGCCACGGCGAATCGCTGGCAGCGGGCATGCTCGTGATCGCCGGCGAGCACAGCAGTTACACGCTGGTGATGAATCCGCCCGGCGTCGATCGTTGTTTTCTGCATTGCAGCGGGGCGAACGACACCTTTGCGGCCGACGATGTGCCGTACGACCGACTGGCCGGCGCCAAAATCTTTCACTTTGGCTATCCTCCGCTGATGCGGCGGATGTTTGCCGAAGGGGGCGGACCGCTGCGAAGCGTGTTCTCCCAGGTGCGAGCCGCCGGCGTCGCGACTTCGCTCGACATGGCCATGCCCGATCCGCAATCGGAGGCGGGCCGACTCGACTGGAAGGCATGGCTCGCCGAAGTGCTTCCGGAGGTCGACATCTTTCTGCCGAGCGCCGAAGAGATCCTGTTCATGATCCGTCGCCAGCGCTTCGATGCCGCGACCGCCAGCGGCGCGGCCGACCTCGCCTCGCACGTCGATGCGTCGGTGCTGGCCGACGTGGCCGACGAACTGCTCGACCTGGGGGCCGCGGTCGTGGGCCTAAAACTCGGCGATCAGGGTTTGTACCTGCGAACGGGCGACGACGCGCCGGCGCGATTGGCGAACATTCACGCGACCCTGGGCGACGATGCGTGGCGAGGCCGCGAGTTGATCACACCTTGCTTCGCCGTCGACGTGGTGGGTACGACCGGTTCCGGCGACGCCACGATTGCCGGCTTTCTCGCGGCTTTGTTGCGGGGTGAGCCAGCCGAAGCGGCGATTACGGCCGCGGTGGCGGTGGGGGCCTGCAACGTCGAAGCGGCCGACTCGACCAGCGGCGTGCGTCCCTGGAACGAAACGGCCGCGCGGCTCGCCGGCGGCTGGAAGCGACACGAGCTGCGGGTGGCGACGCCCGACTGGCGGCCGACCGATTGCGACGGCGTGCTGGCCAGCCCGCGGGACGGCACTTCTTGATCCTGTGCTTCTTGATCCCGGCTTGATCGCGTGGCACGGGCTCGACGGCAAGCGTGGCACTGGCTCTGCCAGTGTGCAGAGGTTTCCCAGGGGTGGCACTTCAGGCTCCGCCAGTGCGTGGAGAGTTTTTTTCCGATATCGGCGAAAACGGGTTCACCGGAAAAAAACTCGAAGTGGTTGGGACGAAGCAAGTTAGCTGCGCGCGAATCTGCGCAGACTTCGGCGCGAGAATGTGACAGCGTCAATCGCCAATAAACGGGACAGGTCCAATACTCGGCGAAATTAGACCTGTCCCGTTTATGGCCCCCCTGTGATGATGATGTCAAAAACCCTCGCTCTCCATATACTCTTCGACCTGAGTGCGAAGATCTGGCGAGAGCACGGTCGAGGGCTTTTGCGGATTGTCGGGGTCGCTAATCCGCGCCTGCTCCGTCTTGGGGATCCAGTAGAGCATCTGGTTGGCGGCCACATTGGGGTCGATGTCCGCAGGGTCCATGAGTTCGACGCGGCCGCTGAAGAAGAGCACGTTGACCATGCCTTTGTGGCGCGGGGCGAGGTCGCTCTGCCAATTGCCGTTGGCCTGCGAGGCGTTGTCCCAGCCGACGACGTCGACGACTTCCTGATTGTAGTCGAGGGCCAGGATCCGCTTGTTGTCCTGCGGGGCGATCATGCGATGCAGGTCGATGTTGAAGCCGTAGCTGACCGCGGTGGCCGAGGTATCTCCATTCGACGGACAGGCCCAGATCTCCTCGCCGGCCGATCCCGCCGGTGCGTAGCGACGAGAGAGGAGCCGTATGGTGTGGGCCCGCGTGTACTGCGGCATGCTATCGGCCGCGCTGCGGTAGAAGCCGAATTGGTCCTTCAGTCGCTGCCCGCAGGTGGAACTTTCCGAGGCCCCGATGGCCCCAAGCACGGCCGGCAACGCCATCGTGACCAAAATTCCGATGATGGAGATGACGATCAACAATTCGACCAGTGTGTAGCCGGTCGAGGCACTCGCGGCGCGTTTGCTGCGCGTGAGGTTCATCGGTCGGGCCTCCTCAGGACACCTTGTTCCGCGGAAATCGGCGCTGCCCCGCCTGGCCGTGGCTCGTTCCCCTGGCGGCGGCAGGTCGTGCCGGCGTCGGCCCGGGGCGAATGACGACGCGCGGATTCCCTAGCGCCAAATGGTATCAGCAAAGGCCGAAAAAGTACACGCGCGCAGGCGGCGTCCGGAGAACAGGGTTATTGATGGCTGCGTTGTTGATGAACCCTTCGCGGCGGCGGTAATCGTTGGAATGCCGGCCTCCCGCTGGTCGGCCTGGTTCATTGGCTGCGCAGGGCTCAA
>ERZ869936.2182-NODE-2182-length-11904-cov-4.468900_pt1 | contig 11904 bp, 12 predicted proteins | sample MGYA00520876_ERZ869936 | MGnify/ENA primary metagenome ERZ869936 (study PRJEB32218, sample SAMN09650985) | biofilter metagenome | isolation source: enrty point of leading RO module | place: Saudi Arabia: Thuwal, RO plant located on Red Sea | collected 2016-02-17 ... | reverse complement strand
TTTCCTGTCCTGGTTCTTCGGTCGGTTTGGCTTTTAACCGGGACTCTATCTGGCTGCCGTATGGGAGCATGTGAGATGCGATACTTGTACAAGCGATCCAGGATGGCCCGGCGCCGGCAGAGGGTGCGCGTCGCCGCACAACTGGGTCTTGTGGCCGCAGCCATCCTGGCGTGGAGCGCCGCGGCGGCGGGGACACTGGAGGTCTCGGTACGAAACGGTTTTGTGACCATGAATGCACATGCCGCGCCCTTGGGAGAGGTCCTTCGGGATCTCTCCGCCAAGGCCGGCTTCAATCTTGTCATGAAACAGGACTTAAGGGCGCCTGTGACCTGGCGTTTCGAGAATGTTCCTGTGGATCAAGCGGTCACGAGGCTTCTGTCGAGTGTCTCTTCGGTCGCTCTCTATGCGCCGCAAAGCGATGGCACCGGGTCGGTGCTGTCCGAAGTCCGAATACTGCGCGGCGGAAACAAGAATATACCCCTGGTTGAGCACAGGACGGCATTGGCTGGCGGTGGGGACATTCACGCCGGACCGGAATCCTACATGAATGAATTGGCCGGTGCCAATGGAGTCACGGCTTCACCGCGGCTCAACAATCCGTCTGAGAACCAATTGGCTTCGGCGGACGTGAATGACATGCTGCCGGCTTCAGGCAGCCTTGGCCCGATTGACCAGAGCCTCGATAACGGCGACGTCACGGGCCGACATGGCAACACTTTGAAGGATGCCAAGCGGCGTCCTGACATGGCCAGGGAAGCCATGAATACGGCACTCTCCGATCCCGATGTCGTGATTCGCCAGCGAGCGGTTCAGGGTCTGGCCCGCCTCGGCGGCGAGGAATCGGTATCGTCCTTGAGCCGGGTTTTGCTGGAGGATCCGGAGCCGCGCGTGCGCCGCATGGCTGCGGCGAGCCTGGGCCGCATCAGCACCGAGTCCGCTTTTTGGGCGCTGATGGAAGCCAATTCGGACGACGACGCCGGGGTTCGCGAAGCGGTGAACGCTGCCTTGACGGCGCTCGATCGGCGCGGCGTGAACGCGAGGGCCGAATCAGCGGCCCCAACTCAGTAGGGGGAGCTCTGCGCGGCCGTTTCGCCGGTGCGATTCCACGTGAACGGAAACAACTCTAGTTTGGGGCCGTCAGCGCCGCGCTAAAGCCGCGCAACGACAGCTCATGATTGAAGAGAATTTGGTTCTGGGCGTCGCGCAAGGTAACGGTCGCGCGAAAGCCCTTGCGGAACTGATCGAGCAACGCGGCTGACTCGGCAGCTTCGAAAAAGCAGGCGCCGGCCTCGCACGACGCCGCGGAAACCATTTCGTTCTTGTCGACTCTCACGCTGGCGCTGCTGATGGTTTCGTTCTCGCCAGACACCACCAGGGGCGGTTCGCCCTGATTGGTGTGGACGAAGTAGACGATGTACTCTTCGCCCTCTTCGAATACGGCAAGTTCGGTGGTGCAGATTTGGCTGCCAATGACCTCGTCCCCCAGGCACTGATACCGCCACGCCTCCGGTTCCTGCGCACGGGCGATCAGGCCCGTGCAGATCGTTAACGTTGCAGCGGCGGCGACCGCGGCCAGTGGCCTCAACATCGTTTCGCTTGTCCCTGAACCCCGCCGCAGCTTCATGGGCGGTCCGCCATACTAGCTTAGCTATGGCTTCGGTCAATTAGTTGACAGGAAGGCCGCGCGTCGTGCAGCGGATGTTGTCTCGCCCCACCTGGGTCGAGCGGCGCGTCACACATGACGTGAGTTTGTTGGCTTCCGTATCAATGAACCACAAGCTGCGGCCACCAACGGCGTGCAGCGCCACGGGCTGAGGGCGATCATAGGCTGTGGGCACGGTCGGTGCGGCAGTGCCGGGCTCGATCGGAACGCCGCCTGGCCCGGGGCCTGGTCCCGTAACCGCCGATCCGCGATGCACGGTCACCGCGTCGCTCGCCGCCCAGGCCGAGACGGGCAAGGCGAGGGCGATGACAGCCACGAAACTCCAGGTTCCAATGGTACGTTTCTGGATCAAGGTCATGCTAAATCTCCCTGTTTTCTTACCATTTTATCCATTCAGCATAAATTGCACTGAGCATGACATAGCCGGGGCCCAGACGAAAGAGCATCGCGGCAAGCCGATGTTGTATTGATCCTGCCTGCCGGACCGAGGGATGTTGTTGGGTGTCCGCAAAGCGGTTAGCGTTCGGGCCGAAGAACCAGCTCGGGGAGCAAGTGCTCATGCCGCTCTTGACCACCACGATTGGCGCCTATCCGAAGCCTGATTTCGTCCCGATTCCGGATTGGTTTCGCGCACCGGCCGGCCCGGATACCCACCAGCCGACCCGCGGCTACCTTGAGTCTATCGCCGAGATGGGCGCCGAGGCGGAAATGCTATTCGCACGCGGTGTGGTGCAGTGTGTCGCAGACCAGATCCAGGCCGGGATCGATATCCCGACCGACGGCGAAATACGGCGGGAGAACTACATTCACTACCATTGCCGCCACATTGACGGCATCGACTTCGGGACTTTGACGCCCAAGGCTGTCCGTGGCGGCACCTATACTGCGGAGTTACCGTCGATTACCGGCCCTGTTCGAGCGCGCGACCATTTCCTGGCCGACGATTGGCGCATTGCCCAAGCCAGCACTGACCGGCCGGTTAAGATCACGATGCCGGGACCGATGACCATAACCGATACGACCGTCAATCTGCATTACGAAGACGAGAAAGCCCTCGGCGTCGATTTAGCCGATGCGATCAATTCCGAGGTGCGAGCCCTGGCCGAGGCCGGATGCCAGTGGATTCAAATCGACGAGCCGGTTTTCGCGCGCAAGCCCGACCTAGCGCTGGCCTACGGGATCGATCACCTGGAACGCTGCTTTCATGGCGTGCCGTCCGGCGTTCACAAGGTCATGCATATGTGCTGCGGCTATCCCGACCGGCTCGACCGGGAGGACTATCCCAAGGCGGATCGCCAAGCCTATTTCCGCCTGGCCGAAGCTGTGGACGCAAGCTGCATCGACGCTGTTTCGATCGAGGACGCCCACCGGCACAACGACCTGTCGCTTTTGGAGCTCTTTGCCAAGAGCCAGGTGATTCTTGGTGTCGTGGCGGTCGCCAAGAGCCGGGTCGAATCCGTTGATGAGATCCGCCAGCGCTTGAGCCAGGCTCTTGAGCATATCGATGCCGCGCGTTTGATCGCGGCGCCGGACTGCGGACTCGGTATGCTGGGCAGGGATCTGGCCCGTGCCAAGCTCGGCAATCTGTGCCATGCGGCCAGAGATTTCGCCTGAAAACAAACAAGGGCTTAGCCATAGTGGCTAAGCCCTTGCATGAATTTGGCTCCGCGGGCAGGACTCGAACCTGCGACCCGGTGGTTAACAGCCACCTGCTCTACCAACTGAGCTACCGCGGATCGGTCCCGGCGCACCTTCGGTGCAAAGGCACGCGCGCCGACCGGGCGCCATTTTGGTTCCGCTTGCGCGGACCGGGCGCCGGTATCCGTCTGCGGGGCGGGTTATATCAAAGCACTCAGTGAGCAGCAAATTCTTTGCCGGATTCCATGGGCGCTTTTTGGGGGGCCTGCCACGGCGCCGAAAGCCGTTGTCGAAGCCGGCCAGGGACCGGGATCAGCCGCCGGCGACGGCTTTGAGAAGGCATTGCGCGACAGGTAAGTAGTCGGAGTTGGGCATGTGGAACCAGCGCAGGAATTCTGCGGTCGGCATCTCGCCGGAAAGCCAGGCTTCCAGAAACTGTTGGCTGATCGGGTGCAGGCGCTCTGGCAAGCACATCAGAATTTTGGTCGGCATTGGGCCGCCTTTCTCATGTGCCGTGCAGACCCCGGCTCGTTCATAGGCCTTAACACGACTCCAAAGTGTATGGCGATGTCGCACGTACGCGCAAGACAGGTACGTCCGGCCGTTGTCAGCGGCGAGGGCGGGTTTTAGGGCCCTGTTAAGCCGGGCAGAGGCATCTTCAAGTCGTGACCGAGGAATCCGATCAGATTTCGACTCAATTGCCCGGGGCCGCGGCCAGGTGTGGGGCGGCCCTGATCGCCATCGCTCTGGCGATCCCGATGCCAGAGGCCTCGGCTGAAGTTTCGGAATATCGGCCGGGCGGAATGGCGCCCCAGGAAATTGACCGGGCCCTGACCGAACGGCCGCACGAGGTCGGCGACTGCGCCGAGCTCTGGCTCGATGACCCCTTGGACGAGGGGCAAAGTTCAACCCGCACGATTACCAAGGCCTCGCGGATCCTATCGCACAGCGCCACCGCGCGCGCCATCATGTCTGACGTCGCCCGTTCCCGGGGCCGGGGGCGGGCGCTGCATGTGTGCATGGACCGGGATACCGACCTGCTGGCCTACTACTTTTCCAGTCTGCATGTGATTGGCCTCAACGCCCGGCTGAGCGAAGGCGGCCAAGTGGCGTACCTCGCGCACGAGATCGGCCACGTACCCCAACATCCGCGCTTTTCCGATAATCGTTATTATCCACCCTCAGACCTCATTTTGCTGCGCCGGGTCCGCGAGGCGACCGCGGAGGCGACAGCCATCCGCATAACCTGGGAACTGCGGGAGGCTGGATACCCTGAGGCCTGGGCCGAAAAAGCGGCCGGACCCTATGCCGACATGGTGCGCGCCTTCGCAGAGGTCATCGCGCGGCAGGATGGGATGCCAGGGTTACTCCAGGCCACCCGCGCGGCCTTCGATCGATGGTTCGCGGTGCCCTGGCGGCGCAATGTCTATGACCGCATGACCGTCGAGCATTTGCGCCGCATCGCGGGGGACAGGCTTGGCCTGGTGCCGCATCGGCGGAAGGTCCACCTAGCGTTCCTCCTGGATATCGGACGCCTTGGCGAGGAAAACTTCCTATCGGGAACCGAGGGGCCGGCAATCAGCGACCCGTTCTATACCGGTGGCGTCTCGATAGAGAACCAGACCGCCCTGAAGGAGGTTCTCGAACGCGCCAAAGTCGCAACAAAGGCCCCCGCTGACGGGAATTCCATCGACAGTGCAGTCTATTGAGGCCTGGCGTTGTTTCCGCTCACGCGGAATCGCGCCGACCCGATCCCCCTCCCGGCCACCCATAGGATACAGTCGTTGGGTGGCCAGGTTGGGGGCTGGTCGGGTGAGGAGCGGGCCGGTGCCGTCCGAACGGAAAACGCTCTAGCAGGCTGCTGAAAAACGCCTGAGCCCTTGCCCACGATCATCCTTCGACAAGCTCAGGATGAGGCGAAACGATTGAAAGTGCTCACCCTCACCCTGAGCCACCTCATCCCGAGCTTGTCGAGGGACGAAGGGCGAGGGTGGCCATTCGCACTTTTTCAGCAGCCTGCTAGTTGGGTTTGCCGCCCGATGTCACCGAAGCCCAGGCCAAGGTGGCCGAGAAGGCTACGAAAGCGGCGATCACCCCTAGTAGGAAGATTGTCTCAAATTCCGTCATAAGGCAGCTCCCGACGATCAGTAGTGTCTGGAGCAATTTTTCCGATCGGAAGGTCAATTCGCTTTGATATATATCAAAAGCAGATGACAGCGCAGGTTCGCGCGCGGAGCATACGCGATAGCTCTGGAGGCCCGGACCGGAATCGAACCGATGTACGGGGCTTTGCAGGCCCCTGCATAACCACTCTGCCACCGGGCCGGTGCGCCTGGGTTGCGACGGGAGCGCGACATTACGGACGGCCACCAGGCGGGTCAAGCGTACGCATAGGGAACCTTGCACTGGGGACTTTGGGCTTGGGCCGCGAGCAAGGTGCCGGCCGCGCACGTACCTGCCAGTACGATTGTCTTGATCGCACCGGACAACTATAAGTCCGGGAACCGGATCCAGTTGAGCCTGGCCGTGCCAGGGCCATCGGGGGCTGCCGGTCATACACGCCTACGGAGGCAGCATGGTCGACTACAAGTCAGCCCGCCATAACATGGTCGAATCCCAGTTACGGACGAACAAGGTTCGTAGCGAACCCATTCTGGCGGCCTTTGAAACGGTTCCTCGTGAACTGTTTCTGCCCGAGAACCGGCGCGGCATCGCCTACGTGGACGAGGACATCGCCCTTGGCCATGGGCGCTTTATGATCGAGCCGATGGTTCTGGCCCGTTTGCTACAGGCCGCCAGGCCCGGGCCGGCCGACATGGCCCTGGAGGTCGGTTGCGGCTCCGGCTACGCGACCGCGATCTTGGCCCACATCGTGGCGACCGTTGTGGCGGTGGAAAGTGTGGGAAACCTCAGTGAGATGGCGGCCGAAGCGCTGGCCTCGCTTAACCACGACAATGCGGTTGTGATGAAGGGAGAGATCGTGGAAGGCTGGCCTGGTCAGGCGCCTTACGACGTGATCCTAATCAACGGAGCCGTGAGCGAGGTCCCGCAAGCCATATGCGACCAACTAGCCGAGGGCGGCCGCTTGGTCGCGGTGGTTCGCCCGGACCGCGGCATGGGCCGGGCCATGCTTTTCGAGCGTCATGCCGGCGTGGTCTCTAGCCGCGCCCTGTTCGATGCCGCCGTGCCCCTGCTGCCCGAATTCGAGGCGGCTCCAAGCTTCGTTTTCTGAGCCTGAGCCCCAGGCCGCGATGGGACGTTTGAACGGGATGTTTCTGACCTGTTAACCTTATTTGTGCTTCTCTCTCTTGATCTTGGTACATTGGGCGTCGAATCGGACCGGATGGATCCAGGCTGCCGGCAAGGACTGACATGATCTCGATACGCACACCGTGCAGATACCTTTCGACGGCGCTCTTCTTGCTGGGCGTGGCCGGGCTGGCCACGATGCTGGGTGGCGGCGTCGCCGCTGCCCAAGGAACCACGCAGACCCTGAATGATGCCCTGGCCGGCGCCTACAGCAGCAATCCAACCCTCAGCGCGGCCCGCGCGGCCCTGCGCGGTGTGAACGAAGGTGTACCGCAAGCCCTGTCCAATTGGCGGCCGCGGGTCACGCTCAACGGTTCCGCCGGTGCCCAGTACTCCGATGTGACATCCTCGACCACCAACAGCGATGGCAGCTCCCTGCCGACCGAAGCATCGGTCGAAGTGGTGCAGCCACTGTACCGCGGCGGGCGGACCCTGGCCGGCACTGAGGCGGCCGAGAATGACGTGCTGGCGGAGCGCTCGAACCTGGTCTCGGTCGAGCAGCAAGTGCTGTTCAACGCGGTGAGCGCGTTCATGGACGTCTGGCGCGACCGCGCCATCGTCGATCTCAATCAGAATAACGAGCGGGTGATCCGGCGCCAGCTGGAGGCCACGCAAGATCGCTTTAGCGTGGGCGAGGTGACCCGGACCGATGTTGCCCAGGCAGAGACCCGTTTGGCGACGGCAACCGCGCAGCGTATCGCCGCCGAGGGCAGCCTCGCCGCCAATCGGGCCGTCTTCGAAGAAGTGATCGGTTTCCAGCCACAGAACCTGGTGGTGCCGCGCGACATACCCGGCTTGCCCAACGGTAAGGATGAGGTGGTCGCACAGGCGGTCGCCGGTAATCCGGACGTGCTTTCTGCCAGTTTCGCTGAGAAGGCTTCGCGCTATCGGGTGCGGGAGACGGCTGGTGAGTTATTGCCCAACCTGCAGCTCCGCGCGACGGCATCGCGACGTGACGATAGCACCCAACGCGACACCTCGGCTGAGCAGGCCGAAATTCTGGCGGAAGTCTCCATCCCCCTTTACCAGCAAGGTTCGGTGTCGAGCCGGGTGCGGCAGGCGAAGCAGGTGTCCAGTCAACGCAGGGTCCAGATCGAAGAACGCCGGCGCAATACACAACAGCAGGCGGTCAGCGCCTGGGAAAACCTGGTCAGCGCACGCGCGCAGATCGTCTCCTTTCAAGCGGGTGTGCGCTCGGCGGAAATCGCGCTCGAAGGTGTGCGCCAGGAGAACCTCGTTGGGGCTCGTACGATCCTCGATATTCTGGACGCGGAGCAAGAACTCTTGAACGCGCAGGTCAATCTGGTCGGCGCGCAGCGCGACGAGGTTGTCGCGTCGTTTCAGATCCTTTCGGTAATGGGGCGCTTGACCGCGGCGGAACTTAACCTGCCGATCGAGATCTACGACCCCCAAGCCGACTACAACAAAGTCAGAGACAAGTGGTTCGGCCTGAGCGCGCCTAGCGCGGATTGAAGCCGAATAGATAGACCAGGCACTTGACGATATGAGCAACGCGAACGCCCAAGCCGAACCGTCAATGGAGGAAATCCTCGCCTCCATCCGGCGGATCATTTCCGAAGACGACCCGGCGCCGAGTGAAGAGGCCGATGGCGCCGACACGGCGGGGGAGTCTGAGCCTGAGCCTGAGCCTGAGCCTGAGCCTGAGCAGGATGATTCCGATGCCGATGTGTTGGAACTGACCCAAAAGGTCAATCCAGATGGCTCCATCACCGATTTGACGGCCGCCGAGGCGCCGGCGGAGGAGCCGGAACCCGAACCGGTACCCGAGGCAGCGGCAGAAGAGCCAAGCGTGCCGGAGGACATGTTCGATGCGGTTGCGGCGGCATTTCCGGACGAGCCAGCCCCTGAACCCGAGCCCGAACCCGAAATGGCGGTCGAACCGGAACCCGAACCCGAACCCGAACCTGAGGCGGAACAGGAGGCCGACGCCAAGCGGGAACTACAAGACGAACCGGACATGGCGGCAGACGAGTCCTTCGAATCTGACGACGAGTCCCTGATCGCGCCGCCCGTGCAGGGCGCCGCGGTCGGCTCTTTCACGGAACTGGCGCGCGCGGTCGCCAGCAGCCAGGCGAGTTCCCAGGTCCAGATCGGCGATGGCCGGACCCTCGAGCAGATCGTCCGCGAAGCCCTACGGCCGGAATTGAAAACCTGGCTTGATGCCAATCTGGCACCGTTGGTAGAACAGATCGTCCGCGAGGAAATCAAGAAGTTGGTCCGCCGCGCCGAGGACCAGTAAGACCGCTTTTCATGCCGGATTGGGTGGAGGGGTGCTGCCTGGGCAAGCGCGGCCGGCGACGCCTTGCGCGGCGTGCACAGAGTGAGGGATCAGCCAGGTATGCTGGAGAAGACCTATCGGCCCGATGAGGTCGAGGCCAAACAATATGCCCGCTGGGAGAGCAGCGGCGACTTTGCCGCCCATCCAGATTCAAACGCGGCCCCCTATACAATCATGATGCCACCGCCGAACGTGACCGGCAGTCTGCACATGGGCCATGCTCTCAATTCGACCGTCCAAGACATCCTGATCCGCTATGGCCGGATGCGTGGGTGCGACGCCTTGTGGCAACCGGGCATGGACCACGCCGGTATTGCCACCCAAATGGTCGTCGAGCGCCAATTGGCGGAGCAGGGCATCAACCGCAGGGATATTGGCCGCGAGAAGTTCGTGGAAACGGTTTGGCGCTGGAAGGAGGAGTCCGGCGGCACCATCACGAAGCAGCTACGCCGCCTCGGTACTTCGCCGGATTGGCCACGCGAGCGCTTCACTATGGACGAGGGCCTGTCCAAGGCCGTGCGCAAGGTCTTCGTCGATCTGCATCGGCAAGGGCTGATCTTTCGCGATAAGCGTCTGGTCAACTGGGATCCGAAGCTGCATACGGCGATCTCCGATTTGGAAGTCGAGCAGAAGGAGATCAAGGGCCACCTCTGGCACTTCAAGTATCCGGTTGAGGGCAAAGAGGGGACCTACATCGTCGTCGCCACCACGCGCCCGGAGACCATGCTGGGCGATACCGGCGTCGCGGTGCATCCCGATGACGACCGCTACAAAAATCTGGTCGGCAAGTACGTAACGCTGCCGCTGGTCGGCCGGCGCATTCCGATCGTGGCCGACGAATACGCCGACCCCGAGACGGGCAGCGGCGCGGTCAAGATCACGCCTGCGCACGATTTCAACGACTTCGAGGTCGGGCGCCGCCATAGCCTCGCGATGATCAACATCTTCGACGCCAACGCGCATCTGAACGATGAGGTTCCGGCACCGTATCAGGGCCTCGATCGCTACGCCGCGCGCAAGAAGGTGGTCGACGACCTCGAAGCCTTGGGTCTGATCGCGGAGATCGAAGATCACGTGCATGCGGTGCCCCATGGCGACCGCTCGGGCGTGGCGATCGAGCCTTGGCTCACCGATCAGTGGTATGTTGACGCCGCCACCCTGGCGAAGCCCGCGATCGCGGCGGTCGAGGATGGGCGCATCGCGTTCGTACCGAAGAATTGGGAGAACACCTACTTCGAGTGGATGCGCAACATCCAGCCCTGGTGCATATCGCGCCAGCTCTGGTGGGGCCATCAGATACCGGCCTGGTACGGGCCCGACGGCACTGTGTTCGTCGAGCACGATGAGGCGGCAGCACAGGTTGCGGCCAACGCGCACTACGGCAAAGCCGTTACATTGACGCAGGACGAAGACGTCCTCGACACCTGGTTCTCGTCGGCCCTATGGCCCTTCTCGACGCTCGGCTGGCCCGACGAAACGCCTGAACTGGAGCGCTACTACCCCGGCGACGTTCTGGTTACCGGTTTCGACATTATTTTCTTTTGGGTCGCCCGCATGATCATGATGGGCATACACTTCATGGGCGAGGTGCCATTCCACACGGTCTACATCCATGCCCTGGTGCGCGACGAGCGCGGCCAGAAGATGTCGAAGTCCAAGGGCAATATCATCGATCCCTTGATGCTGATCGACAAATTCGGCTGCGACGCATTGCGCTTTACCTTGACCGCGCTCTTGGCGCAGGGCCGCGACATCAAGCTTTCGGAATCGCGGGTCGAGGGTTATCGGAATTTCGTCACCAAGCTGTGGAACGCGGCGCGCTATTGCCTGATGAACGGTGCGGCGCTTGACGAGAAATTCGACCCCTCGGCTTGCACGCAAACCGTCAATCGCTGGATCGTCGGCAAGGTGGTCGAGACCGCGAAACAGGTCGAGGAGGCACTGGCCGCTTACCGTTTCAACGATGCCGCCAATGCGCTCTACCAGTTTACCTGGAACGTCTACTGCGACTGGTACCTGGAGTTCACGAAACCGATCTTGAACGGCACGGACGAGGCCGCGATCGCCGAGACCCGTTCGGCCATGGGTTGGGCGCTGGGCCAGCTTCTGCATCTCATGCATCCCATCGTGCCTTTCGTGACCGAGGAGCTTTGGGAACATTTGGGCGGTACGGAGCGCGGCCGGCTGATCGCCGCGCAATGGCCTCAGTACGACGCGCTGCGCTTGGACCCGGCGGCAGCGGCCGAGATGGACTGGGTGATCCGCCTGATCACCGAGGTTCGTGCCGTGCGTTCCGAACTCAACGTACCGCCCAAGGCCCTGGTGCCGCTGTTGATCCGGGAATCGGGTGCCGGGGTCCAGGACCGCTTGCGGGCGCACGGAGATCTCCTGAAAAGGCTCGCCCGTATCGCATCGATCGAGATGAGTCCGGCCAAGGCGCCGCAGGGCGCGGTGCCGATTGTTCTGGACGACATGACCGCGGCGCTGCCCTTGGCGGACGTTATCGATATCGTCCAGGAGCAGGCGCGCCTGCGACGGGAGGTCGGCAAGGCGAGCGACGAGATCGCGAAGCTGGACAAGAAGCTGTCCAACGAAGCCTTCCTCGCCAAAGCGCCGGAAGAGGTCGTCGAGGAACAGCGCGAACGGCGCGCGGAGTTCAGCAATGTCCGCGACAAGCTGACCGCGGCGCTGGAACGTCTGGCCGGTTAGGTTCGGGATTAGGCGGGAGGCCTCGCTAGATCGCCCAGACGATCCCGGTGAGGATGGCCCCCCAGGCGACACCGCTGACGGCGAACCACAGCAGCAAGGCTTTCGGCGTCGACAGTGGTTCCGAAGTAACGGCCTGCGGCGGCGCCATGACCAAGCCTTCCGTGTTCGTCGTGTCTGACATGCGATATCCCGCAATTTGAGAAAAGCTAATCTACTTTAGCGGGAAATCCCCTGGGTGGTGTGTCAAAGAAGGGTTGTGACAGAAAGGACACGGATACTGCCCGCG
>ERZ869936.2181-NODE-2181-length-11912-cov-3.866155_pt1 | contig 11912 bp, 7 predicted proteins | sample MGYA00520876_ERZ869936 | MGnify/ENA primary metagenome ERZ869936 (study PRJEB32218, sample SAMN09650985) | biofilter metagenome | isolation source: enrty point of leading RO module | place: Saudi Arabia: Thuwal, RO plant located on Red Sea | collected 2016-02-17 ... | reverse complement strand
ACCTCCGGCATCCATCTGTTCAATTCCTGCGGCATCCACCGGGGCTTTATGAATCGTGGAACTTCGGCATCCGGCGCCTGCATACCAAATATGCCTATTTTGCCACCGTGGGCGACTGCATGCTTAACGGCGGCATCCGGCATCTGGTGTCGGTGGCCGAGGATTTTGAATGCGACGTCGTCGTCAGCCCGCCGCAGTTGATGGACACCCAATCCAATCTGGTCAGCGAGCTTCGCTGGCCCATTCATCAATTGCTTCCCCTGTTGAAACTGAACTCGCCGCGCCTGCTGACCCGCTACGAGACGTTTTTTTACGCGACCATTTTCGCCCTTGGCCACGGCCTCAGCAGCATCCTGGGCAGTTCCGCCAGCAACCTTTATCGAACCGCAGTCTTGAAGTGCCTGCCATTTCCCACCGATTGCGGACCGCCTGGAGACACGGTTTGGGGCGTGGAAAATGCGCTGAACATCAAGCTGGCCCTCACGCCGATGGCCTGCTCGATGTTTTTATTTCACCCCAAGGAGGAGGATCCCGATGCTGTCCAGGCGCTGAAGCAGCGTGTCACGCAACGGCTGTTCCACAGCGCCGAGGAACTGCTCCGCCGCGAGTTCGGCATTGCGCAGGGCCGCGCATTGTTGTCAGGCGGCGCGCGCATGGTCGAGATTCTGGACGAGCTGCGCCAATTCGAACATTACCGAAACCTGCTTCGGGCTTACCGGCGCAACCCGATTCCCTGGTATCTGGACGCCCGAGCCTGGGATGCGCGAATCAAACGGGAAAAACATCGCAAGCGATTTGAAGAGTTGAGCCCGGTCGAGCCTTCTGAGGCTTGGGTTCAATTTCTGCAAACCAGCGACGCCGGCCAGCTCGCCTGGCCTGCTCTTTGAGCAAGCTGATGAATTCCAATCTTCAAAAAATCTGCCACCTCACATTTCACAAGTGCGGCAGCCAATGGGTGCGGGACGTGCTGACAGCCCCGGAAGTCGCCGGCGTCTCCGGGGTGCGCCTGGATGGCCGGTCGCCCAACATGGTGGTGGAAGCAGGTTGGCCCTCGCAGGAGCCTGGAACTTTTCTGGGCCCCATTTACAGCGCTGGCGCGCAAGACTGGAAGCAAAGGCCGCCCGACGATGCCAGGGCGGTTGTGGTGGTGCGCGATCCTCGTGACCGATTGATTTCATGGGTGTTTTCCGTCGCCCACAGCCACGTGGGGCAGCCTCTCCTTCGTGAGCCTTTGCTGGCGCTATCCAGGCGGAGCAAAATCATCGTCGGGATGTTTGAATTGGTCCGGGTTTCGGGCCGCATGCGTTCCTGGTTTGAAACGGCATTGCAGGCGGACGTTTTTCTTACGTCCTATGAGCGGCTGATTCAGGACGAACGCGGCGAGTTTCGCCGGATCGTTCAATTCCTGGGCTGGGAGATTCCCGAAACTCACCTGGACTCGGCCATCGCCAGGCTTTCATTTTCCCAGCGGAGCGGCAGGTTGCCGGGACAGGCCAACATCCACAGCCATTATCGCCGGGGTGTCTCCGGTGACTGGCGCAACTACTTCGACCGCTCGCTGGGCGCGCTGTTTGAAGAGCGCCTTCCGGGGCTGCTGACGACGATGGGCTATGAAGCTCGCCCGAATTGGCATGAATCGCTCCCGGAACGCCTGGCCGACGATGAGCCAGCCCAGGATGAGGCCGGGCAACGAATCCGCCTCCAGGAGTTGGAATCGGAAGTGGTCCTGTTGCGCGAGGAGCGCGATGAACTGCGGCGCAATTGCGCGCTGCTCCAGCAAATGATCGCCGCCGCGGCGGCCCCACCGACGTCCGTCTGAAATTGCCGGGTGTGATTATTTCCGGGTGATACGATTCGATTGCCACCTCTCCCCGGCCCTCTCCTCCATTTTTTTGGAGGAGAGGGTGGCCGAAGGCCGGGAGAGGAGGCCGCACCGGTTGCGGGGTTTGGCTGGCAAACTCATTTGCGAAGAAAATAAATCACCCGTTTCCAATCACACCTGAAATTGCCCGCCTGAAATTTCCCGGTTTTAGCTTTTAGCCGATTCATGCATTTTTGCCACGGCACTGTGACGAACCGGACCCTCATTCTAAGCAGCCTGCGGTTTTATTTCCGCTCGCATCTGGGCACGCTGCTCGGCGCGCTGGTGGGGTGCACCGTGCTGACCGGCGCGCTAGTGGTGGGCGACTCGGTGCGCGGCAGCCTCCGGCAAATGGCCCTGGCGCGGCTGGGGAACGTCGATGTCGCCCTTGATGCCGGCGACCGGTTTTTCCGCGCCGAACTGGCCTCCGCCCTCCAGGAAAAGGGAAGCGGTTTGTCTGCGGCGGCGCTTCAGGTGCCCGGCACCGCGCTCAACAGCGACCAGACCGCTCGCGCCAACCGGGTTCACGTGCTTGGGATGGATGACAATTTTTGGAAACTGGCCCGCGCGGCCACCACCGTGCCGCTGGAGGAAAACGCCGTGGCCCTCAACGAGGAGTTGGCGCGGCAGTTGAACGCCCAAGCGGGCGACACCGTGCTGATCCGCGTTCACAAACCCTCGGCGCTGTCGCGCGAGGCACCCATCTCGCCACAGGAGGATTTCTCAATCGGCCTGCGCCTGAAGGTGACGGCGATTGTAGATGCGGAGCAGTTAGGCCGCTTCAGCCTTCAGGCCAATCAGGTGCCGCCCTTCAACGCTTTTGTCCGCCACGATTTCCTGGCGAGGCAGCTTGAACTGGACGACAAGGCGAACCTGATGCTGCTTCAATTGCCCCATGGGGAAATGAAGTCCGACCCGGAGGCCACGTTGCGAAACCTCTGGCAGTTGGCCGATGGCGAGTTAAGCCTTCGAGACACTTCTTCGGGACTCGAATTGCGGTCTGACCGGATTTTTCTGGATGAACCAGTGTCAAAGGCCGCGCTGAATCACTTCACCAACGCCACGGGCATTCTCACCTATTTCGTCAACGAGCTTCGCGTGAGCGAACGAACTACTCCGTATTCCATGGTCACGGCCGCCGGCGCGCCGGTTGTCCCGGCGGACATGACTGACGACGAAGCTTTAATTAACCAATGGCTCGCGGACGATTTGCAGGCCAAAGCCGGTGACACGCTTTCGTTGCGATACTTTGTCATGGGTCGAGACAACCGGCTGGAGGAGCGGACCAATGTTTTCAGGGTGCGCGCAGTGATTCCGATGGAGGGCATTCATGGCGACCGCGAGCTGATGCCGGAATTTCCCGGCATCGCCAAGGCCGAAAAAACCGAGCACTGGGACGCGGGCTTCCCGGTGGACATGAAGAAAATCCGCCCCAAGGACGAGGCTTATTGGGAGGCCCATCGCGGTACGCCCAAGGCCTTCATCACGCTGGCTGCCGGCCAGAAAATGTGGTCCAACCGGTTCGGCAACCTCACCGCAGTGCGGTTTTTTGAAAACGCCAACCTGACCAAATTGCAGGTGGAATCGGCGATCCTTGGCAAAATAAACCCTGCTGACGTGGGCCTTTATTTTCAGCCCGTGCGCGAGCAGGCATTGGCCGCCAGCTCGCAGGCGCAGGACTTTGGCGGGCTTTTTCTGGGGTTCAGTTTCTTCCTCATTGTCGCGGCGCTGATTCTCATGTCGCTGCTGTTTCAGTTCCATTTGGAGCAGCGCTCTCCGGAAATCGGCACGCTTTTGGCGGTGGGTTACCGGCCCGCGCAGGTGCGACGGATGTTGTTGGCCGAAGGCGCGGCGCTGGCGCTGCTGGGAGGAGGCATCGGCGCGGCATGCGGTATTTTTTACGCCAAGGCCATGCTGCGCGGCCTGGCCACCATCTGGAGCGACGCGGTGGCGGGCTCCGCGCTTCATTTTTTCATCACTCCGGCAACGGTCATTACCGGCGCGCTGGCGAGCGTGGCCGTGAGTGTGTTGACCATCTGGCTGGTGTTGAGAAAGCAGGCCAGGCGTCCTGCGCGGGAACTGCTCGTTGCGGAAACGGGCGATTTGCAGCCTTCGATTGCCGCCGACTCCCGCCGCCGTTGGGCCGAAGCCATTGCCGTGGTTTGCATTCTGTCCGCCGTGGGCCTCGTGGGTTTTGCGATTGCAAAGGAACTGACCGGAGCGGCCGGCATTTTCTTTGGCGGCGGGGCGCTGCTGCTGACGGGAGGAATTGCCTTGGCCGCAGTGATTCTCAAGCGGCTGGGGGCTGCCTCAACCGCCAGGCAATTGACATTGACGGGCCTGGCAGTGCGCGGTTGCACGCGGCGGCGCAAGCGCAGCCTGGCGACGTTGGCGCTCTTGGCCAGCGGCACGTTTCTCATGGTGGCCGTGAGCGCGTTTCGATTGTCGGAGGGCGACCCGGCGCAACGCGCCTCGGGCACCGGCGGCTTCGCGCTGATTGGAGAAACCACGCTGCCAGTTGTGCAGAATCTCAACGAGCCTGCCGGGCGCGAGTTTTTCGCGCTTCCGAAGGGTCCGATGGACGGGGTCGAGTTTGTGGCCTTTCGAGTGCGCGAAGGCGATGACGCCAGTTGCCTCAATCTCAATCGCGCGCAGCAGCCGCGCTTGCTGGGCGTCAATCCGGAGGAACTGGCCCGGCGCAACGCGTTCACGTTCGCGGGCGTTGCCAAGGGGTTTCCGGAAAATGAACCGTGGCGGTTGCTGGAGGCCGCCCGCTCGCAAGCGCTGCTGCAACCCGGCGAGATTACCGCCATCGGGGACGCGGCCTCAATTCAATGGGCGCTGGGCAAGAAGCTCGGCGACACGCTCGATTACACCGACGAGCGCGGCAACCGTTTCAAGCTGCGTCTGGTTGCGGGTGTGGCCAATTCCATTTTGCAGGGCAGCCTGATTATTGACGAAGCGGAGTTTGTGAAATGGTCTCCGGGCGTGAGCAGCTCGCGAATGTTCCTGATGGAAGCGCCGTACAAAAATATCCGGGACCTTTCGGGCGCGCTGGTGAGCGCACTGCGCGACACCGGGCTGGAACTGACACCCGCCGCGCAGCGGTTGGCCGCCTTCAACGCCGTGCAAAACACGTATCTGAATACGTTTCAGGTCCTGGGCGGGCTTGGGCTGCTGCTGGGCAGCGCCGGCCTGGGCGTGGTGGTGTTGCGCAATGTGCTGGAGCGCCGCGCCGAGCTGGGGCTGATGCAGGCCGTTGGATTTCGCCGCCGCGTGTTGAAGAAACTGGTGCTGGTGGAGCATGCCGCGCTGTTGGCGGGCGGGCTGGCGCTGGGCGTCCTCGCGGCGGTGGTGGCCATATTGCCGGAGTTCCTTTCCGTTGGAGGCCAGCCGCCGCTGTTCCTGCTGCTGACCCTGGGAGCCGTGTTTCTCAGCGGCTTGATCTGGACGTGGCTTGCGACGCGGTTTGCGTTGCGCGGAGAATTGCTCAAGGCATTGCGAAACGAATAATCTTACGAATAAATGAAAAGCATGACCTCGATATTGAAATGGCGGCACAACGGCGGCGGGTTGAATGGCGCCGCGCTGGCGATGTGCCTGGCTTTCCAGTGCGCCATGGTCGGCGCCGCGCCGCTTTACCAGAATGATTTTGAAAAGGCCGACGCGGGCAAAGTCCCGGAGGAATTCCTGGTGCTCGATGGCTTGTTTGCCGTGAAGGAGGAGAACGGCAACAAGGTGCTGGAACTGCCCGGCGCGCCTTTAGACAGCTTCGGCGTGCTGTTCGGGCCGACCGAGAAATCGGGCGTGGCCGTGGAGGCGAAGATTTTCGGGACCGGCAAAGGGCGGCGTTACCCGACTTTTGGCGTGGGACTCAACGGCGTGGGCGGTTACCGGCTGCAAATCTCTCCCGGCAAGAAACTGCTGGAGCTCTACAAGGGCGACGACGTGGTGGCGAGCGTTCCGTGCGAATGGAAAAGCGGCGGGTGGACGCACCTGTGGCTACAGGTTCGTCCGGTGAAGGAGGGCGAAGTGGCGGTGGAGGGCAAAATCTGGGGTGCCGGGGAAACCCAGCCGGACAAGTGGCAGCTTACATTTTCTGACAAGTCGCCGGCGGCTGCCGGCCGGGCCTCGATCTGGGGCAGCCCGTATTCAGGGACGCCCATTCAATTCGACCAGCTCGCCGTGCATCGGGTTTCGGATAAATGAAACCCTGAAACGACCGAAATTTTGGCGGCCTTTGGCGAGCGTCTATGCTTTGGCCTTCTTCCGCGGGGCCTTGGGCTTTGCTGCCGGCTTGGGCGAACGCTTCTTTTCCAGGGCAGCCTTGAGCACGTCGTCCACCTCGCCGGCCAGAACGAAATGAATCTTTTCCTTCAGCTCGGACAGCACTTCGGGAAGGTCCTTTTCATTGAGCTTGGGGATGACGACGGTCTTGATCCCCGCCCGCGCCGCGGCGATCGATTTTTCCTTGAGGCCGCCGATGGGCAGCACCAGTCCGCGCAGGGTGATTTCGCCGGTCATGGCCACATCGGCGCGCACCGGTTGGTTGCTGAAAAGTGACGCAATGGCGGTGAACATGGCCACGCCCGCCGAGGGGCCGTCCTTGGGCACCGCGCCGCTGGGCACGTGAACATGAATGTCGGTGTCCTTGAACGCCTCCGGCTCAATGCCCAGTTCCTCCGCGCGGCTGCGCACCAGGCTGAGGGCGGCCTGGGCAGACTCCTTCATCACATCGCCGATGTGGCCGGTCAGCAGGACAGTGCCTTTGCCGGGGTATTTGGTGGCCTCGACGTGCAGAATCTCACCGCCTGCCGGCGTATATGCCAGTCCAGTGACGACGCCGGGCTTGCTGGTCTTGAGCCGGGTTTCGCGGACAAACTTGGCCGGCCCGAGCAGCTTGCCGACGAGCTTGATCGTGACGGTGGTTTTCTTGTCGCGGCCCTTGGCGATTTCGGCGGCGATGGCGCGGCAGACGGCGCTGATTTCGCGTTCCAGGTTTCGGACGCCAGCCTCATGCGTGTAGTCATTGATGATTTTGTGCAAGGCGGTCTTGGTGAACCGGCATTGATTGGATTTGAGTCCGTTTTCCGCAAGCTGCCGCTTGACCAGGTATTGGCGGGCGATTTCCAGCTTTTGATGCTCGGTGTAGCCGGGCAGTTCAATGACCTCCATGCGGTCGCGCAGGGCCGGGGGCACGGGGTCGAGATAATTGGCCGTGGCGATGAAAATGACCTGTGAGAGGTCGAACGGCGTGTCGAGGTAGCGGTCGAGAAAGGAGTTGTTCTGGCGCGGGTCAAGCACCTCCAGCAGCGCACTGGCCGGGTCGCCCCGGAAGTCCGCGCCGATCTTGTCAATTTCATCGAGCATGAACACCGGGTTGCGCGTGCCCAGCCGTCGCAGTTCCTGGATGATGCGCCCGGGCATGGAGCCGATGTAGGTGCGGCGGTGGCCGCGAATTTCCGATTCGTCGCGAATGCCGCCGAGGCTCATGCGGGAGAACTTGCGGCCCAGCGCGTCGGCGATGGACTGGCCGAGGCTGGTTTTGCCCACGCCGGGCGGGCCAAGGAAACAGAGAATCGGGCCGTGCCCATCGGGGTTTAATTTGCGCACGGCGAGGTATTCGATGAGACGGCGCTTGACCTTCTCCAAATCGTAGTGATCACGGTCGAGAATGCGCTTGGCCTGCTTGAGGTCGAGGTTGTCCGGGGTGGTTTTTTTCCAAGGCAGTTCGGAGAGTGTTTCGATGTAGCTGACGATCACCGAGTATTCCGGGCTGGCCGGCGGGACGTAGTTGAGGCGCTTAAGTTCGCGATCTGCTGTTTCGAGGACTTCCTTGGGCGGTTGGGCCTCCTCAAGGCGCTTGCGAAGCTGCTCGACTTGTTCCTCGGCGCTGTCCTGGGTTTCGCCCAGTTCGCGCTGGATGGCTTTGATCTGCTCGCGCAGGTAGGCGCGGCGCTGGGCGTCTGTGAACTGCGAGGCGACATCCTCGTGGAGCTTTTGCTGGAGCTGGGCGATTTCCAACTGGCCTGTGATGCGCATCTGCACGGCGCGGACGCGCTTGACGACGTCCAGTTCCTCCAACAGGTCCTGCTTCTGGTCGGTTTCAATCGTCAGGCTGCTCGCCAGAAAATCGGCAAGCAGCCCTGCATCCTCGATGTTGTTGACCAAAACGCGCGCCTGGTCGGGCACGTCGGGGGTCATTTCGATCAGCTTGTTGGCCGATTCGCGCAAGTTGCGGATGGTGGCCTCCCAATTCTTTTCATCGCGCGGCTGCAGCGCCGGCTTGAGCACCTCGATCTCGGCGCGGAAGAACGGCTCGGTGGCGATCATTTTGCGGATGGCGAAGCGTTGCAGCGCCTGCACCACGATCAGCACCGTGTTGTCCTTTTGGCGCAGCAGCTTGAGCACGATGGCGGCGGAGCCCACGTTGAAAAGGTCCTCGGGCGTGGGGTTTTCCAGGTCGGTTTTGCGCTGGGTGACGATGCCGATGATTTGGCTGTGGGGCAGCGATTCCTCAAGCAGCTTGCGCGAGGAGGGCCGGCCGATTGTCAGCGGCAGCACTGTTCCCGGGAACAGCACCACGCTGCGCACCGGCAGAATCGGCAGCACCTGTGGCACCGCAGGATGCCCTTCGCCCTCGGTTTGGGACACGCCGATGATGTCCGATGTGGCGTCATCGGTGGCGGACGATTTTTCAGTTGGCATGACGAACAACGGATCCGTTCTCCTCATAAAGCCTGGTTGTTTTTAATGAATGGAATGGTTGTTTGGACGCTTTTAAGCATGGGCCCGCAGGGGCAGGTAGATCCATAGCAGACCGTTCTTTTGCTCGGTGACAATCTGCGCCGGCTCCACTTCCTGCGGCAGGAAAATTTCCCGGTCAAACTTGCCGTAATCAATCTCCATCGCGAGCACCTGCATGGTCTTTTGGTCTGGGCAGGGCTCGGGCGGCAGGCGAACCCCGCGCAGGCGCAGGCTCAAGGCCTTGACCTGCAATTGCACCGACGACGCCTCGACGCCCGCCAAATCCACGCAGATGGAAATGCACTCGCTGCACCGGTAGGCGTTGATGGACGGCTGCCACGTTTCCTGTGGGGCAAACGGCGAGACACGCACGTGGGTTAAATGCCACGCAATATGGCTCAACTCGCTTGAGAGCCGTTTCCATCGGGTGCGGCGAAAGTCATCCATGATCGTTTAATTTCTGTAAACCACCTTACCAACTCCGCAACCCGCTGTCCAACGGGGTGATGCAGTGAGGCGGAGGAGACAATGGCAAGGCAGGGGTGCCACGGGTCGCCAAAACGCTGGCTGTCGGATAACTGAAAGGAGGCATCGGGCTGCGGCAAAAAATCTAAGGAGGCGGGAGCAGCCGAAATAAGTTATTAAAGCTTGGTCAAAGATCGGCCTCCAATTGCTCCAAGGCACTTCGTCGGAATTCTAAATCCAATACGTTTGCATGCCGCCGTTCAGGAAACTCGTCGTACGTACGGCCATCCAGCGAGCGACCGGTTTCGGATTTGCGCACGCCGCCCCATTGTTTGAAAAAGAAAGCCACCTTGGAGCGCTGGCATTGCTCGCGAATGCTGTGAACCCATTCTTTGTTCATAGGCCGCGCACCGGGGCCGCTCTCGCCGCCTACGATAACCCAATTGATGCCCGCCAAATTGATCGGGCCAAGATGTTCGAGCAGCGGCTCAATGGAGAGAAAACGAACCTGAGCGGGCGATTCGCGCAGCAGGTCAATGCGCGGCAGACCGTGCTTGCGGTTTTCCACGCTGACGCCCCACCAGATGTGAGGCTGTTCGGCAGCAAAGCGGAGTTTGTCCTTGAGCAGTTTTTGCAGGCGGTCGGCGCGCTTGGTGAGGACCTGGTAGGTGTGCCAGTTGGCCGCCGTCATCACACGGGCGACTTTGACGATGTAATCGTCTGGTACGTCTTTGTGAAACAGGTCGCTCATGGAGTTCACAAAGATCATGCGCGAGGTGCCCCAGCGGAGCGGGTCGCCCAGCTTCTCGGGGACAATGCGCAGGTCGAAACCCTGCTCGAATGGATGGCCGGGCACGCCGCGAAAGCGTTCGGCGAATGTCTCGGCGTAGCAGTGCAGGCAGCCGGGGCTGATTTTGGTGCATCCGCGGACGGGGTTCCACGTTGCGTCTGTCCATTCGATTTTGGATTTGTCGCTCACAGGAGGATATCTTTGCATGGACTCTAGGACAAAAGCTGTCCAAGGCGAATTCTTTTCAGAGCAATTCTCGTTGGCCTTTCTCGTCGGTCTTTAGGATTTTTAACCAGAAACTTTCACCAAGCGGATGGCGGCTGAACAACGTAAACCGGTAATAAGGATTGTTTTCAGGAATCGAAACGTGCCGGGTTCCAATGAAATTTTCTCCACTCTGAAATTTGTCGCAGAAGTATTCGACGGCCAGCCGCCCGAATTCATTGGCTTCCTTGTTATCCCAAGCGTGCCAGGCCTGGTCACCCAGAAAATTATCGAGTGCTGTTTGTCCGCTTTTGGATTTCCGATATTGCGGCGCATTCCAGACAATGCCCAACCGATGCTGGATGGTGACAAGTAGGTCAATCCTTGGATTTGCCGCCAACTTTTTCATGGCTGAGAGTGGCACTTGCGAAATTCCAGTAGGATCAATAAACGCAACGACCAGGGTGTAGCTGTCGAATTTTAGCCGTTCTGATTCAACGACATTGATCCAACTGTCCGGAATAATTTTGATTCTCTTTTCCTTCGGGTGCCCCACCACGCGCTTGCGCAGCGCTTCAACCAGATTCGGCTCTGCTTCAATGAAAATGTATTCCGAAAAATCGTAATTAAGCGCGACAAATGGTGATCCCGGAAACTCCTCGCCAGCTTCCTCGATCTTGCAGCGACCTGGGCCAGCCATGACATCAAGGTAAACAAGCTTGAACTTGTCGCGCATCGAAACAGTAGTGATGCCGCAATAATTGGCCAGATAATGATGCTTTCGCTTTGCCCAAACGCCGCTGTTACGCGCAGGCAGGCCATCACTTGCAATTAAGTAAAGAGGCTTTTCCATAATTTGAATCGCTTTCCCGGGCTACAACTTGTGCGTGCTTTTACTACAACCGCCGGAATGGATCTGGTGCGCGCCCGGCGTCGCGCGATAGTGCCCGCATGGCGAATGATGCGGCAACCCCGTTTTTCCAATTTGCGCGGCGGTCGCGCAGCAATTCACTGCGCTGGCAGCGCCAGTTTGATGACGGTGCCTTTGCCGGGTTTGGACTGGATTTTGATGGCGCCGCGATGGGCCTCGACAATCTTGCCGACAATGGCCAGGCCCAGGCCGGTGCCCTTGGCCTTGGTGGTGCTCAACAGCGAGGCGAATGCGCGGCGCCGCAACTCCTCGGACATCCCTTCGCCGGTGTCCTTGAATTCAATTTCCACGCGGGAGGGCGCGGTTTCATTTTTTGACAAGGACGCCAAGCGCGTGGTGATGGTCAGTTGTCCGCCTTCGGGCATTGCCTCGACGGAGTTGAGGGTGAGGTTGAGGAAGACCTGCTCCAGTTGGGTGGCGTCGCCAAGCACCGGGGGCAGGTCGGGTGCCAGTCGGCGCACGAGGGTGATGTTTTGGTTGCGCAGCTTGTGGCGAATTAAAAGGCCTAGGTCGTCAATCAGCTCGTTGACCAGCACCGGGGCCAGTTGCGGCTCGGAGGTGCGGGCAAAGGCCAAAATCTGTTCAACGATGCGGTTGAGATGGTCCATTTTTTCGCGGAGGATTTCCGCGTCGCGGCAGCGCGGGTCGCCCGGCTCGAACCGGAGGTCCAGCGAGTGGAACATCATTTTCATCACCGTGAGCGGGTTGCGGATTTCGTGGGCGACTTCGGCGGCCAGCAGCCCGAGTGCGGAGAGCTTTTCATTTTGCCGCAACTGCTCTTCCACATCCACAATGCGCTCGTAAAGGCGAGCTTTCTCGATGGCCAGGCCGGAAAGCTCGGCCAGCGCGGCCAGAATCTTTATTTCCTCATTGGAAAAATTATACGGCTCGCCCTTGTACACAGTCAGCGCGCC
>ERZ869936.2180-NODE-2180-length-11919-cov-6.328388_pt1 | contig 11919 bp, 8 predicted proteins | sample MGYA00520876_ERZ869936 | MGnify/ENA primary metagenome ERZ869936 (study PRJEB32218, sample SAMN09650985) | biofilter metagenome | isolation source: enrty point of leading RO module | place: Saudi Arabia: Thuwal, RO plant located on Red Sea | collected 2016-02-17 ... | reverse complement strand
ACCCCACGGAAACCCTCGAACGGATCGTCGGTGCCCGCCACGTCGTCCCGGGCGCCGTCGCCGCCGCGGCGCCGCCCGCCTGGGACACCCACCAGCCGTGCCGGGCACGCGCCGTCGTGCGCCCGGCGGACACGGCGCAGGTGTCCGCCGTGCTGGCGGCCTGCCGCGACGCCGGCCAGCGGGTCGTGCCGCTGGGCGGCGTGACCAACCTGGTCCGGGCCTGCGCGACCGAACCGGCCGACCTGGCGCTGTCGCTGGCGCGCCTCGACCGGATCGAGGAGGTCGACCGCACGGCGCAGACCCTGACCGCGGGCGCCGGCGTGACGCTGCGCGCGGCGCAGGAAGCGGCCGAGGCCGCCGGGCTCCTGTACCCGGTCGACATCGGCGCACGCGACAACTGCACGCTGGGCGGCAACGTCGCGACCAACGCGGGCGGCACGCGCGTGATCCGCTACGGGATGACCCGAGACTCGGTGCTCGGGCAGGAGGCGGTGCTCGCCGACGGCACGGTACTGTCGTCGATGAACCGCTATATAAAGAACAATTCCGGCTACGACCTGAAGCAGCTGTTCGTCGGCACCGAGGGCACGCTCGGGGTCGTTACCCGCGTCGTCATGCGTCTCGCGGTCCGGCCGGCGTCGCACAACGTCGCCTTGCTCGCCTGCGCGCGCTACGCGGACGTCGTGGCCGTGCTCGCCGCCGTGCGCAGCGCGCTGGGGCACACGCTGACCGGCTTCGAGGTCATGTGGAACAGCTTCTACGGGCGGGTCGTTGCGCCCGCGGCCGGCCGGCCTGCACCGCTGGCGCCGGGTTCGGCCTGCTACGTGCTGGTCGAGGCCATGGGCACGCAGCCGGCCGGCGACGACGCGGCGTTCGCGGCGGTCATGGAAGCGCTGATCGGCGAAGGGCGGGTCGCGGATGGCGTCATCGCGAAGTCCGGTCAGGAACGGGAGGCGCTGTGGGCAATTCGCCACGACGTCGAATGGATCGTCAGCCGGGCCCAGAATTTCGACGTCAGCCTGAGGGTCGCCGATGTCGGCGATTACGTCGACCGCCTGGAGGCGGCCGTCGTGGCGTGCGTGCCGCAAGCCGAGCTCGCGGCTTTCGGCCACCTCGGCGACAACAACCTGCACGTGTCGGTGCTCGGTGCCGCCGACGCCGCGGAGCGGGAAGCGATCGAGGCGGCCGTGTACGAAACCCTCGGGCCGTATCGCGGCGCGATCTCGGCGGAGCACGGCATCGGGCTGGAGAAACGACGCTGGTTGCCGCTGTCGCGCAGCGCCGAGGAAATCGCAGCGATGCGGATGCTGAAACGCGCGCTGGACCCGGGCGACATCCTGAACCCGGGGAAGGTCGTCGGCGAACCCGCGGCTCAGGCGTAGGCGCGGCCCGTGCAGGTGCGCGCCTGCCGCACGATGTCGGCGAGCGCGTCGACCGTGGGCATCTTGACCAGGTGCCGCCAGACGAACGGGAAGGCGCCGGAGCGGTGCAGGTCGTCCGGGTGGTTGGAGCTCGACAGCACGGCGACGACACCTGGCTGCAGGTCGACGCGCTGCTCGCGCAGCGCCGCGAATTCCAGCAGGAATTCGAAGCCGCCCATGACCGGCATGTTCAGGTCGAGCAGGATCAGGAGCCCGTCGTCCGCCGGTATCCGGTTGTCGCGGAGCCAGTCCAGCGCCTCGCGGCCGTTCTCGACCTCGACGATCCGCGCATCGCAGCCGGCCTTCGTCAGCAGGCGCTGGGTGATGTAGCGATCTACGTCGCTGTCGTCGACCAGCAGCAGGGTCGTCGTGGCCACCGGGTCAGGCCTCCGGGCTCGACGGCAGGCGTACCGTGACGCGAGTGCCGGCGCGGCTGCTGGCGAGGTCGACCTCTGCGCCCAGCGCGAACGCGTGCTTGCGCACGATCGTCGTGCCGACGCCGCTGCCGGCGCTGACCTCCGGGTGGAAGCGCCGGAACAGGTCGAAGAAGTACGGCTGGTCCTCGGGCGCGACGCCGAGCCCGTTGTCCTCGACGGTCAGCGCGACCGCGTCGTCCCCGTCGTCGCGTACCGTGATGCGCACGAAAGGCGCGGGCCGTTCGTGGTCCGCGTAGCGGATGCCGTTGCTGACCAAGTGGGCCAGCATTTGCCGCAGGCGCAGGTACTCGCTCCGCACGGGGCGCGTAACGGCGACCTCGCTCTCCAGCGCGACCTCGCGGTTGCCGAGCAGCGTGCTGGCCTGCTCCGAGGCCTCGCGCACGAGCTGTTCGAAGTCTATTGCCTGCGTGGCCGAGCCGACCAGTTCTGCCCGGCCGACTTCGACGATGCCGTCGATGAATGCCAGCAACTGGGCGCTGATGCGTTCGAGGCGAGCGGCATTGGCCAGCAGGTCCTCGCCGCGGCCCCGCGTGAGATCTTCGGCCTGCAGCTTCGCTAGGTTGTGCAACTGGATGGCCGGTGCCCGGAGCTCGTGCGAACAACGGTAGGCGAAGCGCGCGAGCTCCTTCTTGCGACGCTCGATCCACGCAGCGCTCTGCCGATTGCTGGCCGCGAGCGCATCGCGCTCGCGCACGGCCTTGCGGAACTCCATGAGCGAGACGACCTGGCGCGCGATCGCGCGCAGGCAGTTGCGCTGGTGATCGTCCAGCTTGCGCGGCCTGTGATCGATGACGCACAGCGTGCCGACTTTTTGCCCGGCCGGCGTCGCCAGCGGTGCGCCGGCATAGAAGATGACCCGCGGTGCGCCGGTCACCAGCGGGTTGTCGGCGAAACGCGCGTCCGCGGAACTGTCGCATACTTCGAAGATCTCGTCCCGGAGTATCGCGTGGCTGCAGAAGGCCACGTCGCGAGGCGTCTCGCGCACGTCGAGCCCGTGGTGCGACTTGAACCATTGCCGGTCGCTGTCGACCAGGGAGATCAGCGAAATCGGCACGCCGCAGATTGCCGCCGCCAGTTCGGTCAGCTCGTCGTAGGCGCGCTCCGTCGCCGTGTCGAGCGTATCGTACTCCTGCAGAGCCTGCAGTCGGGCGCTTTCATCGGCCGGGATGGCGGCGACTTCCATACCGGGAGTCCGTCAGGCCATCCCGTGCCGGGGCAGCGTCACCGTGTCGAACCAGTAGCGCACGACGCAGCGCAGCATGTCCGCGTAGTCGTCGAGGTCCACCGGCTTGGTCACGAAGCTGTTGGCGTGCCCGGCATAGGCTTGCTCGCGGTCCGACGGTGCGTTCGACGTGGTCAGGATCACCACGGGAATCTGCAGCAGCCGCGCCGAGCCCTTGATCTCGGCGAGCAGCTCACGCCCGTCCATGCCCGGCAGGTTCAGGTCGAGCAGGACCAGGTCGGGCAGCTCGTTTCCTTCGTCCGACAGGTAGTCCAGCGCCGAGCTGCCGTCGCAGAACGAAATGCAGCGGTGGGTGAGCAAGGTGTCGGCCAGCGCCGCCCGGGCCAGCGCGACGTCCGCAGGGGAGTCCTCCACCAGCAGCAGGAGTTTCTGCGCCGCGGTCATGATTGCATGCTCGGCAGCGTGAAACAGAAGCGGCTGCCGCCCTCGTTGCGCGGCTCCACCCAGATCTTGCCGTGATGCATCTGCACGATCTTCTTGCACAGCGCCAGGCCGATACCGGTGCCCTCGTAAGCGTCGCGGGCGTGCAGGCGCTGGAAGATGACGAAAATACGGTCCGCGTAGCGCGGATCGATACCGATGCCGTTATCGTCGACACTGAACTGCCAGATCGTCTGGTGCCGGGCGGAAGTCGCGTAATTGAGGCGTTCCACGGCGTCGATCGCCATCGGCCGCGCGCTGACGTGAATGCGCGGCTGCTCGTCGCCGCGGTACTTGATCGCGTTGCCGATCAGGTTCTGCAGCAGCTGCACGATGCGCTGCCGGTTGCAGGCAATGACCGGCATCGCGTCCCAGCTCACTTCGGCGCCGGACTCCCCGATCGAGATCTGCAAGTTCGCGCTGGCCTCCTCGAGCAGGTCCTCGACGTCGCAGCGCTGGAAGTCCTCGTTGCCGCGACCGATGCGCGAGAGCTCGAGCAGGCTCGCAACCATCTGCTGCATGCGCTTGGAGCCGTCGACGATGAACTGCATGTATTCGCGCGACTTGTCGTCGAGACGATCGCCGTTATGGCGCTCGAGCAACTGCAGGAAGCTGACGATGATGCGCAGCGGCTCCTGCAGGTCGTGGGAGGTTACGTAGGCGTATTGCTCGAGTTCGCGGTTCGAATGCTCGAGTTCCTCGCGCTGTTCCTCGAGATCCTTCAGGAGATCGATCTTCTCGACGGCCCGTAGCAGTGCCCGGCGAATCGCGGTGACGTTGAGTTCGCTTTTCGTCAGGTAGTCCTGCGCGCCGTGCGTCAGCGCGTGCGTGGCGACGGTCTCGTCGCCGGCGCCCGTCAGCATGATCGCGGCGATCATGGGCCACTCGGCTCCCGTGATCTTCTCCAGCAGCTCCGTGCCCTGCATGTCGGGCAGTCGGTAGTCGAGGAACACGCAGTCGAAACGCTTGTCCTGCAGCTGGCGCAGCGCCTCGGCGCCGGTCGCCGCCTCGTGAATCTCGAGTTGCAGGCCGGTCTTATCGAGCGAGCGCCGGATGATCATGCGGTCGGCGTCGTCGTCGTCGGTGACGAGTACGCGCAGCAGCCGGTTCGCGTCGATGAACTCGCGGTTCGCGTCGGGCGTCATGCGCTGCAGTTCCAGTGCGTTGATCATGCCGCCGGCCTCGCTTCGCCGAGCAGGCCCGCGAGGCGTTCCTGCATGTCGGAAATGCGCGCCGGCTTCGCGAGCGCGGCACAGGCGCCCGCGGGCAGGTCCAGGTCCGGCGCGGGCGCCGCGCCGGTGCTGGTGAGGAACAGCACCTTCAGCCCGGGCTGCACGCGCGCCATCTTGCGCACGAGTTCGTCTCCGGCGATGCCCGAAACGCCACGGCGATCGACCACGACGAGCGACACGATTTCGCCGCTGTCGAGCAGAGCGAACGCGTCGGCCGCGCAGTCCGCCTCGAAAGTCGGGTAGCCGAGCTGCCACAGGTAGCCGGTCAGCGCCTGCCGCATCTCGGCGTCGTCCTCGACCACGAGTACGTTCTGCGGCCGGCGCACCGGCAGCGTCTGCTGGTGCCGCGCCCGGGGCTCCGGGCTCGCCTCGGCACGCGGCAGGTACAGGCTCACCGTCGTGCCCTCGCCGCGGGCGCTGCGCACGCCGACGTGGCCGCCCGAGGCACGCACGAAATTCTGCGTCATGTGCAGGCCCAGGCCCTTCAGTCGCATGTCGCCGCGTCCCGCCAGGAACGGCTGGAACAGGTTTTTCTGTTCCTCGGCGGTGAGACCGTCACCGATGTCACGGATCTCGATCACAAGGTAGTCCCCCGCCGGCAGCTCGGCTGCGTTCGGCTCGCCGATCGTCAGGTTGCTGGTGCGAATCGTGACTTCGCCGAGACCCAGCATCGCTTCCCGCGCATTGTTGACGATGTTCAGGATCGTCATGTCGAGCTGCGCCGGGTCGGCGAACACCGGCCAGGCGCCGGCGGACAGCTCGGTGCGCACGCTGGTCGAGCCTTCGAAGGACTTCGCCAGCGACTCGGCCAGCTTCGCGACGTGCGTGTTCGCGTCCAGCAGTGCCGGCTGGTCGGGGAGGCGGCCGGTCACGGCCAGCAACCGGCGGGTCAGCTCGGCGCCGCCGACGACAGTGTCCGCAGCCGCCCGCAGCTTGTCGCGCAGCTCCGGGTCCTCGCGCAGCGGCCACTCGAGTGCCTGCAGTTGCCCGAGCAGGACCTGCAGCAGGTCGTTGAAGTCGGTCGCAATGCTGTCGGCGAACTGCGCCATGACCTCGAGGCTCTGGCGCTGTCGAAGCTCGGTCTCGCGTCGCTTGCGTTCGACGGAGTAGTGCAGCGTGCGTTCGAGCGTCAGCGCGTCTATCTTGCCCTTGACGAGATAGTCCTGGGCGCCGTTGCGCACGGCGGCCAGGCCCAGTTCACCGTCGTCCAGACCGGTGAGCACGACGATCGGGATGTTCGGCGCGGCATTGACGACGGCGTCGAAGGTCTCGAGGCCCTGGCTGTCGGGCAGCGACAGGTCGAGCAGGACGGCGGCGACCTCGCGCTCGGCGAGCGCGGTCCTGGCGGCGGCGAGCGTCTGCACGTTCTCGAGCCGGAAGCTGCCGCGCTCAATCGCGGCGCCGAGTTCCTCCGAGATCAGCGCAAAGTCGGCCGGGTTGTCCTCGACGATGAGAACGAGCGGGCTGTCAGTCTTCATTGATCTGTTCCTGCCTCGGGCGGATCATTCCGCGTGGGGCCCACGTGGCCGTGAGCGAAGCGATCTGCGTTATAGCTGCATGATCGGCCGAAGCCAAGGAACCTTTAGCCAGATACGGTTTATTTGACATAAGGCACCCCGTCTCTAAAGTGGACGGCGGCACGACCGATAAGCCGATGATGCGGAGAGCCCCGGCTCTTCTCGAGACTGGGACACGCAATCCGGATGGACATACTGCTCGTCGAGGACAACCCGGCCGACGTATACCTGCTGCGCGAGGAGTTCGCCGCGCTCGGCGACGATCACCGGCTAGCCGTCGCCGACTCGCTCGCCGCGGCGATCGCCGCGATCCGGGCGGCGCGCCCGGACGCGGTGCTGCTCGACCTGTCGCTGCCGGACAGCTTCGGCATCGAATCGCTGGAGAGCCTGACCGCGGCGGCGCCCGACCTGCCGGTCATCATCCTGAGCGGCAACGCCGACCGTACGATGGCACTCGAGGCCGTACGCAAGGGCGCGCAGGACTACGTGCTGAAGGGTCGCACGGACCCCGACGGGCTGTTGCGCACGCTGCAGTACGCGATCGAGCGCGCACGGATCAAGGCCGAGCTGCGGCGCTCCGAGGCGCGCTTCCGCCGCCTGTTCGATTCCGTCCCGGTCGGCGTTTTCCAGATGGACGAGGCCGGCACGCTGCTCGCTGTGAATTCCGCGCTCGCCCGCACGCTCGGCTTCGACCAGGAGCGCGACGTGCTGCGCGCGGCGCGAGCAGGCAGCCTGTTCGCGGACGCAGGCGAACTGGCGGAGGCGCGTCGCCTGCTCGCCGACGAGGGGCTGCTCGACGGCTTCGAGCTCGGGCTGCACCGGCGCGGCGGCGAGATAGCGACGCTGCTGGTCAGCGCGGCGGCCGTGCGCGATGCAACGAGCGGCGAGGCCACGGTCGAGGGCACGATGGTCGACATCAGCGAGCGCAAGGAAGCCGAGCAGCAGCTGCGCGCCCAGGCGGAAATCGACGAGCTGACCGGGCTGGTCAACCGGCGTGCGTTTCGCGCCATCACCACGGCCGCGCTGGCCGCGGCGGGTGCGGGCTACCCGCGCATCGCGCCGGTGCTGTTGATGTTCGACCTGGACGGCTTCAAGGCTGTCAACGACGAGCTCGGGCATGCGGCCGGCGACGAACTGTTGCGCGCCATCGCGACCCGCGTCGGCGACGCGCTGCGCCAGGAAGATACCTTTGCGCGCCTGGGCGGTGACGAGTTCGCGGTGCTGGCGAGCGCGGCCGCCCGCAACGACGTCGAACGCGTGGCGGCGAAGCTGCGCGACCTGGTCGGCCAGCCGTTCACGGTGGCCGGCAGCGAGGTGGAGGTCGGTGCCAGCATCGGCATCGCGCTGTACCCGGCTGACGGGACCCACTACGAAGCGCTGCTCGCGCGCGCCGACGATGCCATGTACGCGGCGAAGCGCGCGGGCAAGAGCTGCTACGTGTTCGCGGGCGACGCCGGCCAGCGCTCCGGCACCGCCTGAGGTACCGCTACGCGGACCGCGGCCGCAGGCTCGCGGGATAACGCTCGAGCAGCGCGTGCCACTGGCGAACCTGCTCGTCGCGACCCAGCCGGTCCGTGGTCTCGTCCCAGAGCTTGGCGACCGCCTGCATGGCTTCCCGTGGCGTCAGCATGCGCCGGTCCGCCTGGATGACATAGTCGGAGAGCGCGGCGAAGTAGTCGCCCTGGCCGCGCAGGTAGAGGTCCGGTACGGCCGCGCGCATCGCCTGCCGGTGTGCCTCGAGGAACGGACGCGAATAGACCTGTTCGATCTCCGGGTCAGCGTAGTGGCTCTCACGAACCGGGTCGAAGAAGCCGTCGGGCTGGCGCACGGCCAGCGTCGACATGCCGGGGCTCGACGCGTACAGCGCGAACAGGTAGGCGAGTTCGGGAGACGCGGAGCCGGACGGGACCGCGTAGTTCCAGCCCCAGTTGAAGAACGACATCGCATCCTGCTTGCCGCGGCCTTCGTTGCCTGGCGCGTGGCCGAACACGAGTCCGCGGGGAAAATTCTGCGAGTGCCGGCGAAAATACTTCTGGCTGCCGCCCCAGCCGAGGTTGCAGAAAATTCGGCCGCTCGAGAACTCCTGCCAGTTCTCGAAGAGGTTATTGCTGCGGCTGCTCGCGCACAGGTAGCGCGTGGCGCTGGTCAGTTCCTCGAGCGCGGCGACGCCCGCGTCGCCGGCAATCGTTGGTCGCATGTCCGTGTCGAACGGCACGGCCCCCTTGCTGTGCAGGCGCATCCACCATTCCCAGGCGATGTAACGCGGCGTGCGAAACAGCGCGCCGCCGAAGCGGCCGTGCGCCGGATCGTGAAAGAACTGCAGCTGCCGGTCGAGTTCCTGCCAGCTGCCCGGCACGCCGAGCGACTCGCCGTAGCGATCGGCGTAGGCGGCGCGATTTTTCTCGTCCTCGAGGAACGCGGCGTTGTAGAACAGCAGGTAGACGTCGCCGTCGGCCTGGTAGCCGTACAGGCGACCCGCGTAGAAGTCGCCGATGGCATAGAGCGAGTCCGCCTGGTAGCCAGCCGGTTCGTAGCGTCGCGCATAGTCGTCGAGCGGCTGAAGCGCGCCCGCCTCCGCGAGGTCCGGGATGCCGAACGTGGCCGGCAGGGCCACGTCACAGCGACTGCGGCCGGTCAGCCGGTCCAGCAACAGCACGGTGTTGATGTCGTCGACGCCGGTCGTCAGCGTTTCGATGCGCACGCCGGTGGCGGCATCGAACTCGTCGATGATCGGCTGCAGGTTGCTCTCGCTGCCCTCGGGCAACAGCAGGCGCAGCACCGGGCGGGACGATCCGGCCAGGTGGCCGGCCGCGGCGACGGCGATGTCGTGGGCCGGGGCCTCCGCGCCGAGCCCGAGCCCGGCGGCGAGGCTGCCGGCGAGCGAGGTCTGCAGGAACTGGCGGCGTGACAGGCGGCGAGCGAAGGGCATGGTGAACGGTTTCCGGAATGCAACGACCACTACGGGATGTCGGCAGCGGACCGCTGGAATTTAGGGGCAAGGCTCAAGTTGCGGCCAACGCGGCCGACTACACCGGTATCGAGAAAGGACCTCCCGACATGCCGGCCAAGCAGGCTATGCGCGCCAGCGCGGACCAAAAAACGAAATTCCGCTACGGCGTTGGCGCGCGGCTCACGGCCTCGTTTGCCGTGCTGGCGCTGTTGCCGGTGGCGGGCGGTGTGATCGGCATCCTCGGCACGCGTCCGGTGCACGAGCCGATATCGGCCGTTGCGCAGGCAACGGATCGTTTCGGCGCACACGACCGCGGCTTTCGCGAGAGCTCGCGTGCGCTGAACATGCTGTTCGCGGTGCCGCGCAACTTCGGAACCAGCGAGGCTTTCGATGCATCGCTCGGGCAGGTCGAGCGCTCCATAGCCGGCATGCGCGCGAACCTCGACGCGCTCGCCGACAGCGTTTCCGGTCCGACCGGCGCCGCGCTTACCGAGGCCTACGATGCCATGGAGCAGGCCCTGCGCCAGACGCTCGCCACCACGAGCCGCCGCATAGCGGCCACGGAGCAACGCGAACAGCAGGTCGCAGCGATTGTCGATGCCGGCGAGCGCATCGCAGCCGCCGCGGCACTCGCCGCGGCCGATGCGACGCACGACGAGGACCCGCGACGCCGGCTGGATGCGCTTGGCTACCACGCGGTCACACTCGGCGTGCTGGCGCGGGAGAACGCCACGCGCCAGAGCGGCGGCGCCGTGGCCGACCTGCGCGCCGGGTTCGCGGCGCGCCTGCGCGGCGCACTGGCCGAACTTGCCCACCTGCCGGAGCGGCCCTACCGGCGCGAGCTCGGCGAGATGTTCGAAACCGTCTTCCGCCTGGCACTGGACGAGGGCGGCCTGTTCGACACGATGGACCGGATCGTCGTGCTGCGCGAGCAGGAGAGCGCGGAACAGCAGGCCGTGCGCGCTCGCGGCATGCAGCTCGTGGACAGCATCGGCCAGCTCGACCGCGAAAACGATGCCAGGGTCAAGGAACTGCTGTACGCCGCGGACCGCGCGCTGACCCGATCGAGCCTGATGCAGCTCGGCATCGGCGTGCTGGCGACACTGATTGCCTTCGTCATCATGATCGTCGTCGTGCGCGGCAGCGTCCTGCGCCGTCTCGGGCGGCTGACCCGGGCAACCCAGGCGTTGACGAGCGGACGGCTCGACGAGCCGGTGCCCTGCGATGGTGCGGACGAACTGACGGAGCTGGCCGGCGCGCTCGAAGCGTTCCGGCACAGCGCGCTCGCACTGCGGCGCAGCGAGCGGACGCTGAAGGAACGCAGCACGGCCCTCGAGCTCGCGAACCGGGAGCTCGACCAGTTTGCCTACGTCGCGTCGCACGACCTGAAGGCGCCGATGCGCGCGATCGACAGCCTCGCCGGTTTCCTGCGCGAAGACCTTGGCGACGACCTGCCCGGCGATTCGCAGCGGCACCTCGACATGATGCAAGGACGCATCCAGCGCCTGGAAAAGTTGCTCGACTCGCTGCTCGAGTACTCGCGCGCGGGCCGTCACCGGGCGCCGCGCGAGGTCGTCGACCTGCGCGACCTGGTCGAGGACGCGGTCGATATGGTCTGCCCGCAGGGTACACAGGTCCTCTATCACGGGGACTTCGGCCGGGTCTCGACCTGGAAGACGCCGCTCGAGCAGGTCGTGCGCAACCTCGTCGACAACGCGTTCAAGCACAGCGACGACGACGGCATGGTGTCCGTCGACTGCGAACTGCGCCGCGACCACGTCCGCATCGTCGTGGCCGACAACGGCCCCGGCATCGACCCGTCCTATCACGAGCGCATCTTCGGCATGTTCCAGACGCTGAAGCCGCGCGACAGCGTCGAGGGCAGCGGGATGGGGCTCGCGATCCTGAAGAAGCTCGTCGATACCTACGGCGGCACGATCGAAGTGCGCTCCGATCCCGCGCGGGCGCCGGGAACCGAGTTCGTCGTATGCTGGCCGATCGATGCGGCGCTGCCGTGCGCGAGCGCCTGGCAGGGTCGCGCCGAACGCCTGGCCGGCACCGGGTGACGCATGGCGCCTGAGTATCCCCGACAGGCACCGGGCGCCGGGAGACCGCAGCCGTGACAGGTGCTGTCCGAACAGGCCGCAGGTCGACGGCCGCCGGGATGATCGCGCACGGCGCCGCGCACGATCGGCGCAGCCTCTTTAACACGCAGGTGGCACTTGCGCGGCCGGGCGATCCGTTCCGACCCGGCCTCGCGCTGCGCCTGAGTTCAGCCTGCCTGCTGCTCGTCGCATTGCCGGTCGTCGTGGCAGTCGTGACGCTGCTCGGGGTCACGGGCGTACAGCAGCCGCTCGCGTCGATCGCCGACCTCCAGCGCGAGCAGGCCCGGCGGCTCGACCTTGTCGATCCTGCGCTCGACGCGTTGTCGGTCGCCGCGGCGGCTTACGACGGCGGCGCCGGCGCAGAACCTGGCGCCGCGCTCGCCGGACTCGATTCGGCCTTGCAGGGTTTCAGCGCCGCGCTGGACGCGATCACGGCGGGCGACGCGCCGCCGGTCGCGGCACAGGTGTCCGTCGCCGGGCGCAATCTCGAAAACGCCGCGCGCCTGCTCGCGCGGGCCGGCGCCGCAGCCGGGCCGCAAGCGCAGGGCCCGGCCGCGCGGGACACGGCGCAGCTCGCGGCCGAGCTGCGGGACG
>ERZ869936.2179-NODE-2179-length-11921-cov-3.611664_pt1 | contig 11921 bp, 12 predicted proteins | sample MGYA00520876_ERZ869936 | MGnify/ENA primary metagenome ERZ869936 (study PRJEB32218, sample SAMN09650985) | biofilter metagenome | isolation source: enrty point of leading RO module | place: Saudi Arabia: Thuwal, RO plant located on Red Sea | collected 2016-02-17 ... | reverse complement strand
CACGGCCTCCTGCCCTAGATAGAGATGGCAGAAGCCGCCGATCAGGCCCATGCCGTACATCTGGTCTGCCTTCTCCTCGAATCGGCGAATGAGCAGCATGTGCCGGTAGTAACCGAGCAGCTCGTCTTGGCTCGGCAACTCGCCCGGTCCGGCCTTTTTGCCGGTGGACTTCTTGGCACCCTTAGAAGAAGCAGCTGCGCCTGATTTTGCCGACATGCGTCCTCCCCGACCACGAGCCGTTGGGCTGGCCCTTTTGCGTCCGAAATGGGAGGGGAACATAGGCCGAATTGCCGAAAATGGCAATCGCCTTTAAATAATTGAAATTACGCTATTTTCTCTGTTTTAACTTGATTTCAGTTCATTCGCGCGCCTCGGAGCGCGGCAGCAGAACCAGGTACTCGTCCTCCAGGCCGAAATTGAGCAGCAACCGCGCCCGTTCGCCCAGCAAATCCAGGTCCAGACCCTTGCGGTTCAGCAGCTCGACCTGACGCTCCAGTTGCTGGCGCTCGCTCGACAACTGCGCTTCCAGGATCTTGGCCTTGGCCAATTCGTCCTGGAGCCGCATGTACGCGAGTACGCCCCGGTCGCCCTGCACGGAATGGTAGCCGAAGTACCCCATGACGCAGACAGCGATCACGGGTGGCAGGGTTTGCCGGGCCTTGGCCCTGATTTCGCGAAGGATCGCCATGGGCGCAGCGAATCACAGACCGATTCGCGGCGTCAATTAAAAAGACTCAAGGATTCCAAATACTTTTGAGAACAAGGCGAGAACATTGTGAAAGATCAACTGGGGCGGGAGAGTCAAGCCAAGAGAAAACTTGATCTCCCCGTATAACCGAGTCGCGCCTAGCCGCGGCCGCGCAGCAGCGGGCCGGCGTAGATCGCGGCGGCGCCCAGTTCCTCTTCGATGCGGATCAGCTGGTTGTACTTGGCCAGCCGGTCGGAGCGGGACAGGGAGCCGGTCTTGATCTGGCCGCAGTTGGTCGCGACCGCCAGGTCGGCGATGGTCGAATCCTCGGTCTCGCCTGAACGGTGCGACATGACCGCCGTGTATGCCGCCTTGTGGGCCATGTCGACGGCCTCCTGGGTCTCGCTCAGGGTGCCGATCTGGTTGACCTTGACCAGGATCGAATTGGCGACGCCGCGCTCGATCCCCTGGGCCAGGCGCTTGGGGTTGGTGACGAACAGGTCGTCGCCGACCAGTTGCACCTTGTCGCCCAGGGTCCCGGTCAGGGCCAGCCAACCGTCCCAGTCGTCCTCGGCCATGCCGTCCTCGATGGACAGGATCGGGTAGCGGCCGCACAGCTCGGCCAGGTAATCGGCGAACTGGCCAGCGTCTAGCGCCCGGCCCTCGCCCTGCAGGTCGTACTTGCCGCCCTTGTAGAACTCGCTGGCCGCGCAATCGAGCGCGAGCGCGACCTCCTCGCCGGGCTTGTAGCCGGCCGCCTCGATCGCCTTGACCAGGAAGCCCAGTGCCTCGTCGACCGATTTCACGTTGGGCGCGAAGCCGCCCTCGTCGCCGACGTTGGTGTTGTAGCCGGCCCCGGCCAGGCCCTTGCGCAAGGCATGGAACACTTCGGCCCCGGCGCGGATCGCCTCGGCGCAGGTTTCGGCGCCGACCGGCATGATCATGACCTCTTGGATGTCGAGGGCATTGTCGGCATGGGCTCCGCCGTTGATCACGTTCATCAGCGGCACCGGCAGGGTCCGGGCATAGGTGCCGCCGACATAACGGTAGAGCGGCAGGCCTGCGTCCTCGGCGGCCGCCTTTGCGACCGCCAGGCTGACGCCAAGGATGGCGTTAGCGCCCAGGCGGCCCTTATTCTCGGTGCCGTCCAGGGCGAGCATGGTCTGGTCGACATGCAGCTGGTCCTCGGCATCGAGCCCGGACAGGGCGTCGAAGATCTCGTGATTGACCGCCTCGACCGCCTTCAAGACGCCCTTGCCGCCGTAGCGGCCCTTGTCGCCGTCGCGCAGCTCGACCGCTTCGTGCTTGCCGGTCGAGGCGCCGGAGGGCACGGCCGCGCGCCCGAAGGCGCCGGTTTCCAGGGTGACATCGACCTCCACGGTCGGGTTGCCGCGGGAATCCAGGATCTCCCGTCCCCGAATGTCGACAATGGCCGTCATTGCGTTCTCCTCGCCCCAAGTTCCGGGCGCCAGTCGTACAAAGCCGCCGGGCGCGAGGCAAGGCTCCCCAGCGCCCGCTCCAGAGGCCGTCAAATCTTCGCGAGCCGCCACCCGCGCCCTTGGGCCGGTGCTATCGTCGCCGCTGGCCGGACCCGCGCCGGACCGCCAACCCGGGAGGACGATATGCGATCAGCCGTTAAGGGACTTCTCGCGAGCCTTGTTCTGCTCGCCTCGCTGAGCGGCGCCTGGGCGCAAGACACACCCAAGCGGGCCATCACCCAAGTCCCAGGCTATCTCTTTCGGTTCCAGAATAGCTTTCATTACTCCGTCTTTCTCGTGACCCCGGAAGGCATCGTCGCCACCGACCCGATCAACGCCGATGCGGCGGCCTGGCTCAAGGCCGAACTGGCGACGCGCTTCAAGGTGCCGGTCAAGTACCTGATCTATAGTCACGACCATGCCGACCACATCGCCGGCGGCGAAGTCTTCGCGGACACCGCGACCGTAATCGCCCACGCCAATGCCGCCACCCACATCGCGGGCGAGGCACGCCCGACCGCACCGCCCGATATAACCTTCACCGAGCGCATGACACTCGCCCTCGGCGGCAAGCAGGTTGAGCTGATTTATCTCGGCAAGAACCATTCCGACAATTCGATCGTGATGCATTTTCCGGCTGAAATAGCCGTGTTCGCGGTCGATTTCGTAGCGGTCAATCGCTTGCCCTATCGCAACCTGCCCAATTCCTACGTCGAGGATTGGATCGAGTCCCTGAAGAAACTGGAAGCCATGGATTTCGATATCCTGGCGCCCGGCCATGGTGCCGTCGGCACGCGCGCCGATGTCGCGCCGCAGCGCCGGTACCTGGAAGAACTGCGCGCGGAAGTTCTGGCCCGCATACGACAGGGTATGCCGCTCGAACAAATCCAGGCCGAGGTGAAAATGCCCGCCTACGCCGACTGGGGGTCCTATGCCGACTGGATTGCCCTCAACGTCGAAGGCATGCACCGGCACCTCCTGAACCACCGGCGCGGCAACTAGCCACACCGACCGAAACCGGGGAACCTCATAAGTCAAAGCGCCGAGGTCTGCGGGTGTTTTGCGGCCTTGACAAATTTCAATGATTCTTGAATTATTGAACTATGAAAGAAACACTGGCCATCGACGCGCTTTCGGCCCTGGCCCAGGAGCACCGGCTGCGCATCTTCCGCATGCTGGCGAAACTGGCGCCCAAGGGGCTCGCCGCCGGGGAGATTGCGGCGCGGCTCAAGATCTCGCCCTCCGCCCTGTCTTTTCACCTGGCGCATTTGGAGCGGGCCCGGCTGCTGCGCGCGACCCGCGACAGCCGGAACATCATCTATGCGGTCGATGTCGCCGGTATGCGCAATCTGCTCGGTTTCCTGAGCGACGACTGCTGCGGCGGCCGGCCTGAACTGTGCGGCGGTCTGCCGGCTCTTTCTCGGGAAGCCTGTTCTTGAGGAACGCGAAACATGCCAAACCCACCCTTCAACATCCTGTTCGTCTGCACCGGCAATTCGGCACGCAGCATCCTGGCCGAATGCATCGCCAACCGCGTCGGCGCGGGCAAGTTCCGCGGCTTCAGCGCCGGCAGCCGGCCGCGCGGCACCGTGCACCCCTACGCGCTCGATCTGCTGCGCACGCTCGACTACGACACAGCGGGCCTGCGGTCCAAGGATTGGGCCGAATTCACCCGTCCGGGCGCGCCCGACATGAAATTCGTCTTCACCTTGTGCGACCAGGCCGCCAACGAACCCTGCCCGGTGTTTCCGGGGCAGCCCATGTCGGCGCATTGGGGCCTGCCCGACCCGGCCGCCGTGGTCGGCACCGAGGCCTTGCGGCGCGCCGCCTTCGCGGATGCTTACCGCATGCTGCACAACCGGATCGACGTGTTCGCCAACCTGCCGCTGGCATCGCTCGACAAACTCAGCTTGAAGCGCCGGCTCGACGAAATTGGGGCAAGCGAGAATGAAACGGTCGAGCCAAGCTAGGTATCACTGATTTTATGACCAACGATAGCGTAGCCGTCGCGGCACGGCCGGCCGCCGGCATTGGATTCTTCGAAAAGTGGCTGTCAGTTTGGGTCGCGCTGTGCATCGCGGCCGGCGTCGCCCTGGGCAGCATGGTGCCCGCTCTGTTCGAAACCCTGGCGTCCCTCGAATACGCCTCGGTGAATCTGCCGGTCGCCATACTCATCTGGGCCATGGTCTATCCCATGATGGTGAACGTCGACTTCGCCAGCCTTCGGCACATCGGAGACCGGCCGAAGGGGCTCGTCGTTACGGTCGTCGTCAACTGGCTGATCAAGCCCTTCACCATGGCCGCGCTCGGCGTTCTGTTCTTCGAGGTGCTGTTCGCGGATCGGATCGCACCGGCCGATGCGCAGCAATATATCGCCGGGCTGATCCTGCTCGGCGCGGCTCCCTGCACGGCGATGGTCTTTGTCTGGAGTCAACTGACCCGGGGCGATGCGACCTACACCCTGGTTCAGGTGTCGTTGAACGACGTCATCATGATCTTCGCCTTCGCGCCGCTCGTCGCATTGCTGCTTGGCGTGACCGACATCGCGGTGCCTTGGGAAACGCTTCTGCTTTCCGTTGGGCTCTATGTCGTGATCCCGCTCGCCGCCGGTGCGTTGACCAGACAGCGCCTGGTCGCGCGGGCACGGGGCCTTGAGGACGCCGAGGCCGCGGTCGCGCGTTTCACCGGGGCGGTCAAACCCTTCTCCATTTTGGGTCTCCTGGCAACGGTGGTGCTTCTGTTCGGATTTCAGGGGCAGATTCTGCTCAGCAGTCCGGCCTTGATCGCCATGATCGCGGCGCCCCTGATTCTTCAGGCTTACGGGATCTTCGCCGTCGCCTATGGCGCCGCCTGGGCATGGCGTATCCCCTTCAACGTCGCAGCGCCTTGCGCCTTGATCGGCACGTCCAATTTCTTCGAGCTGGCGGTCGCCGTGGCCATCAGCCTGTTCGGACTGAATTCCGGCGCCGCCCTGGCAACCGTCGTCGGCGTGCTCGTGGAAGTGCCCGTGATGCTCTCGCTGGTCGCCTTCGCCAACCGCACGCGCGGCTGGTTCCCGGCGAATTAGGCGCGTGGCTCCAGGGGCCAGCCCAACGCCGCGAAATCCTCCCGCCGCCGTTCAATATCTTCCGTCAGGAAGAACTCGTCCAATTGCGGCGGCGCGACCGCTGTTCCGGCGAGCATCGCGTGGACTTGCCCCCGGTGATGGATCTGATGCACAAACAGATGCGGCAGGATCGCGCTCACCGTGTCGCGCTTCGGCCCATCCTGCCGAAGTAACGTCGCCTCGTCCGACAAGCCTTCGGTTGTCAACGCGTCGCAAAAGGCCATCAAGCGCCTATCTTCCACCCCCTGCGCGGCGCGCAAGTCAGCGAAATCCAACCGAAGATCATCGTCGTACGCTTCGATTGATTTGGGCCGGCCTTCGAGCGCGTCGAGGTACAGTCGGTCGACCACCAGGATGTGATCCAGCGTCCACTGGATCGTCGGGAAGAAGCTGGTGCGTTTGGCCGTGTAATCTGCCGCACTCAACTGGGCGCAGGCTTGATGCAGCCGGTGGTTGGACCAGGCGTTGTTGCGCGCCATCGCGCGGAAGTGCGCGACGAGCACGTTCATCCAATCTCGATGGGATTGGCCTTGGCGAGCGTGTCGAAGGCCATCAGGGTTTCGACCAGGGCCGGGAGCGCCTTGAGCGGCACCATGTTGGGCCCGTCGGATGGCGCGTTATCCGGGTCCTGGTGGGTTTCCATGAAGACCGCCGCGACGCCGATCGACACGGCGGCACGGGCCAGGACCGGCACGAACTCGCGCTGCCCGCCCGAGGTCGCGCCGTGACCGCCCGGCTGCTGCACCGAATGGGTCGCGTCGAAGACGACCGGGCACCCGGTCTGCGCCTTCAGGATCGGCAAAGAGCGCATGTCGGAGACCAGAGTGTTGTAGCCGAAGCTCACCCCGCGCTCGCAGACCAGCGCGTTGGGATTGCCGGACTCGTCGATCTTGGCGACGACATTCTTCATGTCCCAGGGGGCGAGGAACTGACCCTTCTTCACATTGACTGCCTTGCCCGTTTTGGCGGCAGCGACCAGCAGGTCTGTCTGGCGGCACAGGAAAGCCGGAATTTGCAACACATCGACCGCCTGTGCTGCCTGCGCGCACTGTTCGGCGGTGTGCACGTCGGTCAGCACCGGGCAGCCCGCCGTCTCGCGCACCTCGGCGAAGATCGGCAGCGCCGCCTCCAGGCCGATGCCGCGCGTCGATTTCAGACTGGTGCGGTTGGCCTTGTCGAACGAGGTCTTGTAGATCAAGCCGATGCCCAGCTTCTTGGCCATCTCGCACAGGGCCTGACTCATTTCGAGCGCGTGGGCGCGGCTTTCCAGGGCACAAGGCCCGGCGATCAAGACGAACGGCAGATCGTTGCCCAGCGTCAGCTTGCCGATCTTGACATGGCGGGTTGCGGTCATGCGCGTTTTCCGTTCTTCATATGGATGTCGATTGCGACAACGCCCTCAGCGCCTCACCACTCAGTTCCATAACACGGGCATCGTCGTCCGCGGCGCCCAAGTGGTCGTAGAACCGCCGCGCCGCGGTGTTGGAGTTTAGCACGCCCCACCACAAAGATGTGCGTTTGCGATCGGTCGCGGCCTTCGCGACCGCGGCCATCAGACGTTTGCCCACCCCCTGGCCTCGCGCGCTGTCCGCGACCAGGATGTCGTGCAGCCAGATGCCGGGCTCGCAAAGGTCGGTATTGAACATCTCCTCGAACAAAGCGTAGCCGACAATCTTGTCGTCCCATTCTGCAACCAGGACCTCGAAATGCGCGGGCTCCGCAAAGGCGTAGCGCGCGATCTTCTCCACGCTGAAAGCCTGCGGTGCATTCATGAGCCGGGACAGCTCGTTGCCCAACCTCGCCAGGTCCGCCGCGTCTCTGGGGCGCGCCGTGCGAATCACCGGCGCGCTCACATCAGTCGCGATTGCGCGACCGCTGCCTCGATGAAGGAGGTGAACAGCGGGTGCGGCTCGAAGGGACGCGACTTCAATTCCGGATGGAACTGCACGCCGATGAACCAGGGATGATCGGGCAGCTCGATGATCTCCGGCAACTCGCCGTCCGGCGACATGCCGCTGAAGCGCATGCCGACCCGCTCCAGGGCTTCGCGGTAATTGATATTGACCTCGTAGCGGTGGCGGTGACGCTCACTGATCTCCGGCGCGCCGTAGATCGCGGCGATCTTGCTGCCGCGTTCGACGATGCAGGGATAGGCGCCGAGGCGCATGGTGCCGCCCTTCTCGCTTTCTACATTGCGACGCTCGACCCGGTTGCCGATGGTCCATTCGGTCAGCAAACCGACCACGGGATCGTCGCAGGGTCCGAACTCGGTAGAGCCCGCCTTGGGAATGCCGGCCAGAGTGCGGGCGGCTTCGATCACCGCCATCTGCATGCCGAAGCAGATGCCGAAATAGGGAACATGGCGCTCGCGCGCGAAACGCACCGCGGCGATCTTGCCTTCCGCGCCCCGTTCGCCGAAACCGCCCGGCACCAGGATGCCATGGACATTCTCGAGCTGTTGGATCGCGCCCTCGCCCTCGAAGATTTCGGAATCGAGCCAGTTCACCCTGACACGCACATTGTTGGCGACGCCGCCATGGGTCATCGCCTCGGCCAGGGACTTATAGGAATCGATCAGGGTCGGGTACTTGCCGACAACGCCGATCGTGACTTCGCCGTCGGGCGGGGGAATCCGCTCGACCACTTGATCCCAGCCGGTCAGGTCCGGCTGCTTGGTCTCCAGTTTGAAGTGGCGGCAGACCTCGTCGTCCAGACCCTCGTAGTGATAGGCGCGCGGCACCGCGTAGATCGTGTCGACATCCATGCCTTGGATCACCGCGCTCGGCCGCACATTGCAGAACAGCGCGATCTTGCGCCGGGCCTCGAGCGGGATCGGATGCTCGCAACGGCAGACCACGATATCGGGCTTGATGCCGACGCTCTGCAGTTCCTTGACCGAGTGCTGCGTCGGCTTGGTCTTCAACTCACCGGCCGAGGCCAGATAGGGCACCAAGGTCAGGTGCACGAAAAGGCTGCGCTCCGGCCCCAACTCGTTGCCCAGTTGGCGGATCGCCTCCAGGAACGGCAGGCCCTCGATGTCGCCGACCGTGCCGCCGATCTCGCAGACGACGAAGTCTTCGTCAACCAATCCGTTCAGCACGAATTCCTTGATCGCGTCGGTGACGTGCGGAATGACCTGCACGGTCGCGCCCAGGTAGTCGCCGCGCCGCTCCTTGGCGATCACTTTGGAATAAATTTGTCCGGTCGTGACGTTGTCGCCCCGGCGCGACGGAACGCCGGTGAAGCGCTCGTAATGGCCGAGATCCAAATCGGTCTCGGCGCCATCGTCGGTCACATAGACTTCGCCGTGCTGGTACGGGCTCATGGTGCCCGGATCGACGTTGAGATAGGGGTCGAGCTTGCGCAGGCGCACGGTAAAGCCGCGCGCCTGGAGGAGCGCCCCCAGCGCCGCGGCCGTCAGTCCTTTTCCCAGGGAGGATGTAACGCCACCAGTGACGAAAATGAATCGCGTCATGGACCCGCACTATTGTCGTTAGGAGGCCCCCGGGCAAGCGACTTTCCGAGGGCTGCATCGGATTTATGTCTTGGGCTTGAAAAGCGGCAGGGATTGACCCGGCTCCGGCGCCCTTCGGTGAGTGACCGCGCCGTCAGGCGCGCGGCTGAAGGCGGGCGGGCACTTACACGGGCCGCGACTCGGCGCCCGTTACTGAACCGGCACGCTGGGTTCCGCCGGGGCAGCCGGAAGAGCCGGGGTGTCCGTCGCGGGTGCGCTGGTCGCCGGCAACTCGTCGAGCAGCGAGCGCCGCTCGCCCGCGCCGCCCGAAAGGATACTGAGGGCGATGCTGGTGAGCATAAAACAGGCGGCCAGGATCGCCGTGGTCCGGGTCAGGAGGTTGGCCGTGCCCCGCCCGGTCAGGAAACCGCTCATGCCGCCGCCTCCGCCGCCTCCGCCGCCAATTCCCAGGCCGCCGCCCTCGCTGCGCTGAAGCAGGACGACGCCGATCATGGAAAGCGCCAGCAAAAGGTGGATCACAAGCAAGACTTTCAGCATAACCCGCTACTTTCTTCTCAAGGCCCCGGCTTCTCAAGCCCCCGGCCGGGCCGCGCCCATCGCGCCTGCCGGTATGTAGGTCCTAAAAGGCTAGAGGGCCAGACTCAACTGGTCGCGATAGCCCAAAAATCGCCGGCTTTCAGGCTGGCGCCGCCCACCAGGGCGCCATCGACGTCGGGAACGGCCAGCAATTCCGCCGCGTTGTCCGGCTTGACCGACCCGCCATAGAGAATGCGGACCTCCGTGCCGGCCGCCGCGCCCAGTTTCGCCTTCAGCAGGGCCCGGATATGGCCGTGCACCTCCGCCACGTCGACGGGCTTGGCGGTCAGCCCGGTCCCGATGGCCCAGACCGGCTCATAGGCCACGACAAGGTTGGCGCCGCTTGCCGAGCCGGGCAGAGAGCCGGCGATCTGGCCTTCGATCACGGCGAGATAGGACCCGGATTTGCGCTGCTCCGCCGTTTCCCCGACGCACACGATCGGCGCCAGCCCGGCGGCGATGGCTGCCTCGGCTTTGGCCTTGACCAGGGCGTCGCTTTCCTTGTGGTCGCTGCGCCGCTCCGAATGCCCAAGGATCACATAGCGGCAGCCGATATCGGCCAGCATCTCGGCGCTGATATCCCCGGTGTGCGCGCCACTCTTGGCGCTGTGGCAGTCCTGGCCGCCCAGGGCGACCCCGGCGTCCTTCACCACGGTGCCGACCGGGATCAGAAGGTGAGCCGGAGGACAGACCAGCAATTCGGCCGCCACCGGTCCCAACTGCTTGACCCGGACCGCAATTTCTCCGGCCAGATCGGTCCCGGAACCGAGCAGCCCGTTCATTTTCCAGTTTCCGGCGATCAATCGGCGGCGCATGGCCAAAGTCTTCCCATCTCTCGGGCCGGGGTACTAGCACGAGGACCCGGCCCGGCCAAGTCCGGCAGGGCATACGGAAACCGCCTTAGTCCAGTCCCAAGCCTCGTGTATTCCCTGTTGCCGGGCCTGGGCGGTCTTCATAAGATGCCGCGCCTCAGACCCAGGCGCGGCGGCATGTGCCGTTCCTCGAGAATCCCGGAAATTATTCCCAGGCAAACTCTTCCGTGAAAAAGCGCAATATCCTCGTCAAGGCGATCACTTTCGTTCTGTTCGGCCTCCTGATCGCCAGCTTCGCGGTTTGGGGCATCGGCGATATTTTCCGCGTCAATCCGCAGGAAACCCCGGTCGCCGAGGTCGGCAAGACCCGTATCGAGCAACAGGATTTCGCACGTCAACTGGGCCGGGAACTCAACCGCTTGAGCCAGCGCCTGGGCCAGCGCTTCGATGCCGAACAGGCCCGCGCCCTGGGTGTGGTCGATCAAGTGGTCGGTCAGATGGTTGGCCGTGCCCTGGTCGACCAGAAGATCGCGGATATGGGGCTGACCATATCGGAAGACCAACTCAAACAGCGGATCGTCGAGGAGCCGGCGTTCCGCAACGAGGCCGGCCACTTCGATCGCGCCCGTTTCGCCCAGGCGTTGATGTTATCCAATTTGGGCGAGCAGGAATTCGTGGACGGCCTGCGGCGCGACATCTTGCGGGAACAACTGGTCGGCCCGATCTCCGACGCCGCCCCGGCCCCCAAGTTGGTCGCCGAGGCTTTGTTCGCCTATCGCCAGGAAATGCGCACGGCGCGCGTCCTGCGCGTACCCAAGGACTCGGTCTCCGAGATTCCGGAGCCCGACGAGGCGGCGCTGACAGCATTCCACAAGGAATTCTCGAACAGCTTCATGGCACCGGAATACCGGGCGGTCACCTACATCCGGCTCCGCCCCGAAGACCTGCTGAACGAAATCTCCATCGCGGACAGCGAGTTGCTCGACGAATTCGAGCTCCGCCGCGACGAGTTCACGGTGCCCGAGAAGCGCCAGCTCCAACAGATCGTGCTCAACGACGAAGCGGCGGCGAATGCGGCCATGGAGCGCATTCGCGGCGGCGCCAGCTTCGACGCCGTGGCCAAGGATGCCACCGGCGACGCACCCGTCGATCTGGGCCTGGTCGAAGCCTCCAGCTTGCCCGGCGCACTCGCCGATGCCGCCTTCGCCTTGAAGGCCGGGGAGACCAGCGAGCCTGTCAGCACTGGCCTGGGCTGGCACATCCTGCACGTGACCAGCGTCGTGCCGGGCGAGGAACCGGACTTTGCCAAGGCGCGTGACGAACTGCGCGAAGATATGGCCATGGCTCAGGCCATCGACAGCCTGGTTTCGATCGCCAATCGCCTTGACGACGAGCTCGCAAGCGGTGCCAGCATGGAAGAGGCCGCCGCCGCACTGAACGTCAAGGCCAAGAAGATCGACGCCATCGACCGCAACGGCAACGACCCGAAGGGCGAGGCCATCCCCAACCTTCCGCCCAACCAATTCCTGCAGATTGTCTTCGATACCCCGCCGGGCGAAGACAGCCTGCTGACCGAAACCGATGACGGCGGCTTTTTCATCCTGCACGTCGACGGTGTGACGCCTGCACAACTGCGCCCGCTCGACGAGGTTCGAGATCAAGTGGTTGAGCTCTGGCGCGACGCCCGCCGGGCCGAAAAGACCAGCGAGATCGCCAGCACCATTGCCGGACGGGTGCGCAACGGCGAGAAGCTGGAAGAAATCGGTAAAGCCGAAGGCTATGCCGT
>ERZ869936.2178-NODE-2178-length-11921-cov-4.480280_pt1 | contig 11921 bp, 8 predicted proteins | sample MGYA00520876_ERZ869936 | MGnify/ENA primary metagenome ERZ869936 (study PRJEB32218, sample SAMN09650985) | biofilter metagenome | isolation source: enrty point of leading RO module | place: Saudi Arabia: Thuwal, RO plant located on Red Sea | collected 2016-02-17 ... | reverse complement strand
AATAGCTCCGCAAGATCGTTGTGACCGAACCCGCGGACCTCGCCCTCGACGTCCTCGCCTCGCACGACGTCGACCTGGTGGTCCTCGACCTCATTCTCCCCGACCGGGACGGGCGTGACGTCCTGGTCCAGATGCGGGAGGACGCGGCGACGGCCATCGTCCCGGTGGTGGTCCTCTCCTCCAACGCCGGGTCGGTAGCGCGGGCCGAGTGCATGGCGGTGGGGGCGGACGACTTCCTCGAAAAGCCGGCGGACCCGAAAGTTCTGAGGGCGACCGCCGCGCGCCTGGTGAAGGAAGGGCGCGAGCGCCGGGACGCCGTCCGCGATGGTATCACCGGACTGCCCAACCGCGCCGGGCTCATGGCCCTGTACGAGGAGTGCCGTCGCCGCGCTGCCCCCGGCGCGCCCATCACGGTGGCCATGGTGTCGCTCGATCCGTTGGCCGAGGTCACGATGCGTCTGGGCGAGGACGCGGGGGACCGCTTTCTCCTCGAGGTGTGCTCCGCACTCCACGAGGCCCTGGGCAAAGGAGACAAGCTCGGGCGGTGGGAGACGGGAGAGCTCGTCGCGGTGCTCCCGGAGCGTACGGCGGACCAGGCCAAGCGGATTCTCGAGACGACCATCCGCGCCCTCACTCTCGACGACGCCCTCGACGGCGTCCGCGGGGCGGGAATCGAGATCACGCTGAGCGGGGGAGTCGCCACGGTCGCAAACGAGGATTCGCTCCACGAGGCCATCTCGTCCGCCCAGCGCTTCCTTTACGCCGCCAAGGCGTCGGAGGGAGAGACGGTACACGCGGAAGCGGACGCCCTCGATCTGGACACGCACACGATCCTGATGGTCGAAGACGATCGGGTCACCGCGACCCTTCTGCACCATCGCCTCGTTCGCGACGGCCACGAGGTGGTGTCCTTCGAAGACGGCCGCGAAGCATACGAGTGGGCTGCGGAGGAGGACTTCGATCTGGCGATCCTCGACGTGAAAGTGCCGGGGATGGATGGATTCGAGCTCCTGGCCAAGCTCCGGGACATTCCGAGGTACGGGGGCGTTCCCATCGTCATGTTGACAGGCATGGGAAGTGAGGCCGACGTGGTCCGGGGCCTCGAGCTCGGTGCGGACGACTATATGCTGAAGCCGTTCTCACCCACGGAGCTTCTGGCCCGGGTCCGCCGTCGCCTCCACGCCCACTCGGCCTCGTCGGGCGGCGGCTCCAGAGCGTCGGGAGGCGGCTCCCCAGCGACGGGCGGCGGCTCGAGAACGTCGGCGAGTGGACCGACGCGCGCGACGACCTCCGCGGCGCAAGGGTCCGAACCCGTCGAGGCACCGAGCGGTGAGGGCAGCAAGGACGTGGACCCCTCCGACACGCCCCCACGGAACGAGGCCCAGGCCTGACCTTGCCACTCCTGCAGGACGCGGCCGCGCTGCACGGACTGGACCGCGGCTTCCTCGTTCTGGCCGCCGCGGTGGGGGTCCTTCTCCTCACGTCCCTCGCCTTCGCGGTCCTCGCCCTCGCCCTGCGGGTGAGGAACGACCGCACGACCAGGCGCCAGGAACGACTCCGCAGTCGGTGGGAGCCCGCCATGCTCGAGATCCTCGGCGGTGCCGCTCCTCCCGACGCCATCTTCGAGCGGGTCGAGGACGACGACGGGATCGACTTCCTGGAGTTTCTCCTGGACTACGCGCGCCGGCTCAAGGGGGAGGAGCAGCAACGGGTGCGGGTCATGGCCGAACCGTATCTCCCCTTGGTCATTCCCATGCTCCGCGAAGGCACGGCCGAGGCGCGGGGTCACGCCGTGCTCATCTTCGCGCGCATGGGGATGCCCACATACGCTCCGGCGGTGGCCGGCGCCCTTCGGGACGAGTCCCCCATCGTCGCCATGATCGCGGCCCGCAGTCTCTTCCGCCCCGGACACGAGCGCCACTTCTCCGCCGTCCTCGAGCACCTGCCCCGCTTCACGAGCTGGAGCCGGAGCTTTCTCGCGAGCATGCTCGCCGCCGGAGGCCCTGCAGCCGCATCCCTGCTGCGGGACATCCTCGCCAACCCTCTCGAGCAGCCCCTCGTGCCTGCGGTCGCCTCCGACGCCCTGCGGGAGCTCAACGGCCTCGACGCCGTGCCAACGGCCCTGGACCTGCTGGCCGCAGCCGGGGCCGACGCGACGGTGGACCGCGAGCTCGTCGTCGGCTGTCTCCGCATCCTTGAACAGCTCGGCCACCAGGAGCATCTGTCCACGGTTCGCCTCTTCGTCGACTCACCCGACGCCGTCATCCGGGCCGCAGCGGTGTCGGCCCTGGCGGGGCTCGGAGGTGTGAGCGAGATCCCCATCCTCCAGGCCAAGCTCGACGACTCCACCTTCTGGGTGTCCCTGGAGGCGGCCCGAGGTCTCATGACGCTGGGCGAGACGTCCACCCTGGAGCGCATCGCCGCGTCGCGCGGACCATGGTCGCTCCTCGCACAGCAGGTCCTCGCCGAATGAGTGCGACGCTCGTCGGCGCGGCCCTGACCCTCCTGGACGGCTTCAACGTCCTGGTCATCGTGTACTTCGTGCTGCTGAACGGCACCTATCTGTGGATGACGTTGCTGGCCTTCAAGGCGCTGCGTCGCTATGCCCTGCGGATGACCTCGGTGGATCCGGCCGAGCTCATGTCCACGGCAGGGCTGCCTCCGGTGACGCTCATCGCGCCGGCGTACAACGAGGAACCGACGTGCGTCGAGTCCACCCGATCGCTCCTCACACTGCGGTACCCGAGCTACGACATCCTGGTGGTGAACGACGGTTCGACGGACGGTACGCTGCAGCGGATGGTGGACGCCTTCGACCTCGCTCCCGCCGCCCGCGCACCCGTCGCCCAGATCGATACGGCGGCGGTGCGGGGGATCTACCGGAGCACGGTCCACCCCAACCTCTGGGTCATCGACAAGGAGAACGGAGGGAAGGCCGACGCCCTCAACACGGGCATCAACTACTGCCGGCATCCCCTATTCTGCGCCATGGACGCCGACAGTCTCCTCGAGCCCGAGGCCCTGACGCGCATCGTGCGGGCGTTCCTCGAGGACTCGTCGACGGTGGCTGCCGGTGGGGTCATCCGCATCGTCAACGGGTGCAAAGTGCGCTCGGGGATCGTCGAGGAAGTCCGCCTTCCCAAGAACTTCCTGGCTCGAATCCAGGTTCTCGAATACCTCCGATCCTTCCTCGCCGGTCGCATGGGCTGGGACGCCCTGGACGCGACGCTCATCATCTCCGGCGCCTTCGGCATGTTCAGCCGACGGCACGTGGTCGAGGCCGGCGGATACCTCCACGACACCGTCGGAGAGGACATGGAGCTGGTGGTCCGTCTCCATCGTCACTGTCGTGAGCGAGGAGAGCCCTACCGCGTGGCGTTCGTTCCGGACCCCGTGGCATGGACGGAGTGCCCCGAAGACCTGCGGGTGCTCGGCCGACAACGCGACCGGTGGCAGAGAGGCCTGGTGGAGTCCTTGTGGCGAAATCGGGTCATGATCCTCAACCCACGCTACGGGCGCATCGGAATGATGGCGGCGCCGTATTACTTCTTTCTGGAAGTGGTGGGGCCGGTCATCGAAGCCCTGGGCTACGTGACCTTCATCACCGCCCTCCTTCTGGGTCGTGCGTCCACGGCGTACGTCCTGGCCTTCCTCGCCGTGGCTTTCGCGTTGGGGATCTCCCTGTCCTTCGCCGCCGTGGGGCTGGAGGAGCTGAGCTTCCGTCGGTATCCGAGGATGCGCGACCTGGCAACCTTGCTCCTCGTCGCCGTCGTGGAGAATGTTGGCTACCGGCAACTGTCCATCTGGTGGCGCCTGCGGGGGATGATCTCGAAGTTCCGGGGAGCGTCGGCCTGGGGTGCGATGGAGCGGAAGGGATTCTCGACATCCGACGAGGAGACGTAGCGGATTGAGTGAACAGCAAGGCTTCGCCGCCCTCGACAAGCACGAGGCCGAACGGTTCTTCCTCCTCGATCTCGACCTCCTCTGCGTCGCCGGGTTCGACGGGTACTTCAAGCGCTTGAACCCCGCCTGGTCGAAGGTTCTCGGCTACGAGGAAAGCGAGCTTACCGGGCGTCCGTTCCTGGACTTCGTGCATCCCGACGACGTCGCCGCCACCCGCGCCGAACTGGACGCGCTGGCCGAGGGAGTCGACACCATCCGGTTCGAGAACCGATACCGTGCCTCCGACGGCAGCTATCGGGTCCTCCTGTGGAACGCCCGCCCCTACCCGGAGGAGGGGCTCATCTACGCCCTCGCCCGCGATGTCACGGAGGAAAAGCAGCGCGAGGCCGAACTCCTCGACGCGAAGCGATTGGCCGAGGAGGCGAACGTCGCGAAGAGCGAGTTCCTGGCGAACATGAGCCACGAGATCCGGACGCCGATGAACGGCGTCATCGGCATGACGGAGCTGGCGCTGGACACCGTCCTCACCGACCAGCAGCGCGAGTATCTGCAGATGGTCCACCAGTCGGCCGGGGCGCTGCTTGAGACCATCAACAGCATCCTCGACTTCTCCAAGATCGAAGCAGGGAAGATGGAGCTGGAGGACATCGACTTCACCCTGTGGGAGACCGTTACCGGTGCCATGAAGCCTCTGGCGCTCTCGGCTCGACAGAAGGGTGTCGAGCTCCTCTACGACGAACGACCGGGCGTACCCGAGCGACTCCGGGGTGACCCGGGCCGGTTGCGGCAGATCCTGGTGAACCTCGTGGGGAACGCGGTGAAGTTCACCGAGCGGGGGTCCATCCGCGTCACGGTCCGCGCCATGGAGGCCGACGAGGATGTCATCGCGGTGCGGTTCGAGGTCGAGGACACCGGCATCGGCATCCCGGAGGACAAGCTCCAGCACATCTTCGGGTCGTTCAATCAGGTGGACGGGACCATGACCCGACGCTTCGGCGGCACGGGCCTCGGTCTGGCCATCACGGCGGGGCTGGCCGAGATGATGGGGGGAGGCGTGGAGGTGGACAGCGAGGTCGGACACGGAAGCACCTTCGCGTTCACGGCCCACTTCCGCCCGGCGGTGGAGGGGCGCGCCCGACCCGCCAGCGACGACGTGGAACTCACGGGACTTCGCGTCCTGGCCGTCGACGACCAGGAGCCGAACCTGAGGATCCTCGAGGGGTTCGCCGATCGAATGGGCATGGAGGTGAAGTCGGCGGCCTCCGGGGCCGAGGCTCTGGAGATGCTCGCACGGGGGTGGGACGAGGGGTCCCCCTTCGACATCGCCCTCCTCGACCGCAACATGCCGGCCATGAGCGGCTTCGAACTGGCCGAAAGGATTCGCAAGGACGAGCGCTTCGACGATGTCGTCATGGTGGCCATCACCGCGGCAGGGAAGCCGGGAGACGGCGCCCGCTGTGAGGAGCTGGGCATCGCGTCGTATCTGCTCAAGCCCCTCGCCCCGGCCGAGCTCCGTGAGGCGTTGCTCCTCACCATCGAGAAGGCCAAGGACGCCGAGTCCCAGGGCCAACTGGTCACCCGGCACTCCCTCCGGGAGACACGACTGAACCTCCGTGTGCTCCTGGCCGAGGACAACCCGGTGAACCAGAAGCTCGCGGTCCACATGCTCCAGCGCTTCGGCCATTCGGTGCTCGTGGCCAACAACGGACGCGAGGTCCTGACGGCCCTCGACGCCGAACCGTTCGACGTGATCCTCATGGACATCCAGATGCCCGAGATGGACGGGATCGAAGCAACGCGCCGGATCCGCGAACGCGAGGCCGCGGACGGTACGTTCACACCCATCGTCGCCATGACGGCGCACGCCATGGTCGGCGACCGGGAGCGGTTCCTGGACGCCGGGATGGACGATTACGTAACCAAACCCATCAACCGCGACCGTCTCCGAGCCGTGCTTCGCGGAATCGGTCGGACGCCCGAGCCCGAGCCCGACGAACCCGGGCCCGACGACGTCGAGGAATCACCCGACGCGGCCTCGTTCGATCGCGACGAGCTCATGAGCCGGACCGAGCGCGATCCCGAGCTCATCCGCATGCTGGTGGACGTCTTCGAGGCGGACCGGCCCAACCTCCTGGGCGGCGTCCGTTCCGCCCTGGACGCCGGCAATTCCGAGGCCCTGGAGCGCGCGGCCCACACCCTCAAGGGGGCCGTGGCGGTCTTCGGCGCCGAGCCCGCTCGGTCGCGCGCTCAACGACTCGAGACCATGGGTCGGGACGGGGTGCTCGACGACGCGGCCGAGCTCTACTCGGAGCTGGAGACCTGGGTGCTTCGCCTGGAGAGCGATCTCAGGGCATTGGCCGCCGAACTCGCCCGCTGATCCCGGGCGTCGTCACACCGGGGGCGCCCGCGCGGGCCCGGGCGGACGGGCGAACCCGGGATGCGGTCAGCGGCCTCCCGGAGGTCCGGTGTTGACCCGGACGTCGCTCACTTGGACCCGGATGACCATGGGCTCGTCCTCTCCGGCCATCATGGCCCGGAACTGCTCGAGCTGATCGGCCATCATGGACTCCACCATGCGCCGCTGCTCGGCGGGCATGTTTTCGAGTTCGCGCTCCATCTGCTCGAACTGTGCGCGGGCATCCTCGTCGATGGCGGCTCCGAGGCCCTCCACCGTCATGACGGTCTCGTGGGCCACGAGCATTCCCTCGTGCTCACGGTAGTCCAGCATGTCCATGGTCGAGGTGACGGCATGGACCCCCTCGGCGTTGGTCAACTCACCCTCGAAGATCATCCGCCGCGGCATGTACTCCTCCACGTCGAGGAAGAGGCGACCGCTGATGGGCTTGAACTCCGAGTCCTGCCCCATCTGCTGGCCCAGCTCCGTGTTCTCGAGATCGGTGATCTCCAGGACGTGGTTGTCCCGACCGTCGATGGTCTCCCGCCCCACGTACGTGGCGTTGTCCTTGAAGTCGTCACCCAGGGCGTAGATCTCGTCGATGGTACCGGGGCCGGAATCCTGCATGTTCATGCCCGCGGCGTTCATGTTCTGGAGCTTGAAGACCGGCCGGCCGTCCACCATCTCCTTCACGAAGTAGGATGTGGCCTGGAAGCCCATGAGATCCTGCACGAGGGTGTAGTTGTCGATTCCCTCGGTCCGGGACTCGTACTCGGTGAGCATGCGGTCGATGATGTCGGCCGCGCTCTGGCCGGCGACAGGTGCCGCCACGAGTCCGAGGACGACCAATGCGAGGGCCGAGGCGCGAAGGCTACGCGGGAACGTGGGCATCGTGGTCATCCTCCGGTCTTCTCGAATTTTTGGACGCGGCGGCCTGTAGAGGCTTCGCCGACGTAGATGTTGCCCTGCGAATCTACACCCATCCCGTGCGGTCGTAGGAACTGACCGACCTGACGTCCCCCTCTTCCGAAGTCGCCGACGACCTCCAGATCGGAACGGCGAAGGATCCAGACCTTGTGGTTGGTCCCATCGGCAAGGTAGAGCCACTCCTGCTCGGGATCCGGCGAGAGTGCGATGACGAAGGACGAGCCGGAGGCCAGGGTTCGGGGCTCGACGATGACCTCATCGACGTACGTGCCGTCCTGCTGGAAGACCTGGATCCGGTTGCCCCGACGGTCGGCGACATAGATGAGGCCGTCATTGGAGCCGACGAGGCCGTGGACGGTGGCGAACTGGGTCGGGGGATCTGCCGCATGGCTCTCCCCACCCCATTCGTAGTCGTACTCGTCCAGGGGCTCCTCGCCGTACGCTCCCCAGTGGCGGAGGTACTGGCCCGTGTCACCGTCGAAGACGATGACCCGTCGGTTGCGGTACCCGTCGGCGATGAAGACCTCGTTGGAGGAGGGATCCACCCAGATGCCGGCAGGTCCGCCCAGGAGTGCCGTATCGGCGTTGCCCCCGGTGACGTCGTACTCGCCGATCTGCATGAGCAGCGTCCCGTCACGCGTGAACTTCATGACCCGATGGTGACGGTACGTACCGACCCAGACGTTGTCCTGATGATCGACGAAGAGGCCGTGCGCGTTGCGCGGGAACTCCGACACGTCCTGTTCGGTGGGAACGCCCCACCCCTGCACGACCCGGCCGTCGGCGTCGAACTCCACAACGACCGGAGCCGGCCGGCAGCAGATCCCGATGGGAGGGTCCTGGACCGCCGAGGTCTCCTCGGGCGTGAGGGTCTCCGGAAGATGCGTGACCCAGACGTGGTCGCGGGCGTCGACGAAGACCGCCGTGACGGCGCCCATGATCCAGTCGTCGGGCATTTCCTGAGGCCAGCTCGGATCCACCTGGAAAGAGGGAATCCCGCCGGACGACGCGGCGGCGTCGGGGGAGCTACCCTCCGGCGCGTCGCTGGAGCAGGCCCCCATCCCCGCGGCGGCGAGTGCTGTGGCGAGGACGAGTGGGAGGCGGTTCATCCGGCGGGCTCTCCTTGGGTGCGACAGAAGTCGTCGAGGAATTCCTGGAAGCGGTCGAGATCGGCGTGGGTCGTGGGAATGCCGACGGACACGCGGAGCGCTCCCACGGCGTTCTCCTCCCCGATACATCGCGCGAACTTCTTGAGCGTGAACGTCCCCCGCGGGATGTCCTCGAAGCACTCGAGGGCTTCGGCGGCGGGCAGGGACAGTGCCCGCTCGGCGGCGCCCGGGTTGCAGAAGCACCCGCCCCGGAGGGAGATCCCGACGGCGCTGGCGGCGCGCTCCACGTCACCATAGGGAAGGACTCCCCCGCCAGGTCCTCGGAGATTGAACGCCACGGTGCCACCACGGGCCTCGGAACTCCTCGGGCCGTAGACCTCGATGGCCGGCGTGCCGTCGGGAAGACAAGCGCAGTCGAGGATGTCGAGGACGCGTTCCGTCATCTCCGCGACGTGGAGGGTGACATTCTCCATGCCCACGTCGGAGAGGAACGCCAAGCCCCTGGGCATGGCCGCGATGCCGAGGAAGTTCGGCGTGCCGTCTTCGAAGCTCTCGGCATCGGTACGGAGGCGGTGCACGTGGTTCTGGACCGAGACGTACTCCACCGTGCCCCCGGCGAACCACGGTCGCTCCAGCTCGGCGAGAGCCTCCTTCCTCGCCAGCAACGCGCCCAGGCCGGTGGGCAGCCCGAACATCTTGTAGAAGGCCACGCACGCGAAGTCGGGCGTCACCTCCGACAGGTTCAGCCGGTTGGTGGGGGCGTAGGCCGCTGCGTCGAGGACGGTCCGGTACCCCTTGTTCCGGGCATCGCGAATGAGGGAGAGCGGGTGCTTCACCCCCGAGAAGTTGGACTGACCGGGAAAGGCGAAGAGGCTCGGAGTGGACGGCGCGTCGGGAATCTCGGCGCCGGCGGCGAGACGGAGCTCGGCGTCGAGGGGCAGATACGTCGTCTCTGCACCCTTGGCCTCGGCGTAGACGCGGATGCCCTGCACCGAGTTGTGATTGTCCTCGAGAAGGACGAAGCGCGACCCGGGGCGGAACGGATACGCCTCTCCCACCAACTTCAACGCCGCCGACGCATTGGAGGTGAAGATCACCGTGTACTCGGCCGGGTCGGCGTGGAAGAAATCGAGGACCTTCCGACGGGCGTCCTCGACGATCCTCGTGGCCGCCTGCGAAGCGGGGTTCTCCGAGTGTGGATTCCCCAGGACATGTCGTTCGAGGAACGAATCATGGTCCCGCACCTGGCAGTCGGCGTAGAGACCGCTGCCGGTGTAGTCCAGATACACGTGGCCGCCTTCGTCGAGGCGGGCGAACTCGGTTCGGCGAAGGGCTTCGAACGTTTGGCGGAGGCCCGTGCCCTGTCGGGTCGGCTCCGTCTGTATGGTCGTCACATCGTGCTCCGGATTCGGCTCGAACTGGACGTACACTCTACTCGCCGGAGGCGCCTCCCGTCTACTCGCCGCCGCGGCCGATGCTCCCTAGCTTGCCCGCCATGCCGTCACGCCCCTCCCCGGCACCCGCCTCGTCCTTCCTGGTCTGGCTTCCCACCGCCTTCGCCGCGGTCCTCGCCGGCCTGTCTCTGACGCCCAGGGTCCAGACCGCCGACGTCCTCACGTGGTCCTTCCAGGGGGCGGCCGCCTTCCTCGTGGTGTGGAACGCCATCGTCGTCTTCACGGGACGGGGAAAACCCGACCCCATCGAAACGACACTGCGGCCGCACCACTACGTACAGGCCCTCTGCCAGTTCGCCGTGTTCGCCTACTGGGGGTGGTACTGGCGCCCGGTATACGCCATGGCGGTCCTCATCGGGGGACAGCTGGTCTTCGCCTACGGCTTCTCCATGCTCCTCACGTGGTGGCGGGGTTCGACGTATCGCCTGGGATTCGGCCCCGTCCCCATCATCTTCAGCATCAACCTCTTCCTCTGGTTCCGCGACGACTGGTTCTATCTCCAGTTCCTGATGATCGCGGTGGGCTTCCTCGGAAAGGAACTGGTTCGCTGGCACCGTGAAGGGCGCCGGGTCCACATCTTCAACCCGTCGGCGTTCGCCCTGGGGCTCTTCTCCCTCGTCCTCATCGCCACCGGTTCCACACAGCTCACCTGGGGCCAGGAGATCGCCTCCACCCTCACGTTGGCGCCCAGGATCTACCTGTACCTGTTCCTCGTCGGTCTGGTGGTGATGTACTTCTTCTCCATCACCCTCATCGCGGCGTCGGCGGCGGCCGTACTCTTCGGCCTCAGCGCCGGTTACGCCGCGTGGACCGGCGTGCCGTACTTCGTCGACTCGGAGATCCCCGCCGCCGTCTTCCTCGGCCTCCACCTCCTGGTCACCGACCCGTCCACCTCTCCGCGCACGCCACTGGGCAAGACGTTCTTCGGGGCGCTCTATGGCGTAGGGGTGTTCGCGCTGTACGCCATCCTCGGAGCTGCCGGGGCGCCCACCTTCTACGACAAGTTGCTGTGCGTTCCGCTCCTGAACCTGAGCGTCCGCGGAATCGATTCCCTGGTACGGACCCTCGACGAGAGGGGATTCGCGATTCCCGGCGTGGGCGGTCAGGCGGCCCTGACGGAGCGCCGGGCCTGGTGGTCTCCGGTCCGCCTCAACCTCGCCCACATGGGCGTCTGGATTCTCTTCTTCGGCGTCATGGCCTCGACGGGCCGGGCCGACGGGCGCCACATCGGAGACAGCCTGCCCTTCTGGGAGATGGCGTGCAGCGAGAACAGACCGACGGCGTGCGACCGACTCCTCCAGCTGGAGGCGACGTACTGTTCCGACGCCTCGGCGTGGGCCTGTAACGAACTCGGGGCGCACTACGCGGAAGGGACCCTCGTGGAAGCCGATCCCGCTCTGGCCCGAGCCTTCTTCGGTCGGGCCTGCGAGCTGCGTTTCCAGGAGGCGTGCCTGAACCTCCTGGACGACTCTCGCATCGTCCGGGGTGACCCCCGCCCCCTCGACCTGCGACTCCTCCTGCGGGAGGGCGGCCGGAACCTCATGGAGGTCCCCGAGGGCGAGCTCATCGTCAGGGCGTGTGACCACGCCTGGAGCTTCGCCTGCCGCCGCACGGCGGCCAACGGTTGACCGGCGAAGCCACGGACCGGGGCTCAGCCGGCCCCGGGGCGGAGACGTCGCCACGGACGGGCGGCCCTCTTCGCGTGATCCTCGGGAGCGTCGCGCTCGTCGCAGCCGTGTGGCTCTCGCTCTCCCTCGCGCGGACCGGCGCACACTCCACCGCCGACATCCGTCCCTACGCGGTGGACCTTCCTGCCTCCATGGACGGCTTCCGCGACGACCTCTTCTACCTGCCCGACGATTCGCTCCTTGGCTTCGTGGCGATTCCGGAGGGCCCCTTCGTCATGGGGAGCGACCCGGGCGTCGATCCCCTGGCCCTCGACATCGAGTGGTGGGGCGAAGGGCGCGTCCAAGGAACGGTGGATCTGCCGCGTGTCTACATGGCCCGCTTCGAGACCACCGTGGCCCAGTACGTCCGCTTCGTCGAATCCACCGGGCATCCGGTTCCCGATCCCTCGGCTCTGTCGGCGGATCCCGACCACCCGGTCACCTGGGTGGCCTGGACCGACGCCCT
>ERZ869936.2177-NODE-2177-length-11927-cov-4.618851_pt1 | contig 11927 bp, 11 predicted proteins | sample MGYA00520876_ERZ869936 | MGnify/ENA primary metagenome ERZ869936 (study PRJEB32218, sample SAMN09650985) | biofilter metagenome | isolation source: enrty point of leading RO module | place: Saudi Arabia: Thuwal, RO plant located on Red Sea | collected 2016-02-17 ... | reverse complement strand
CGCTTTCGTTAAGAGCCTCCATCTGCGCCATGATCTCCTCACTCGTCACCGAGTCCAGGTTTCCCGTGGGCTCGTCGGCGAGGAGGAGGGCCGGCTCGTTGATGAGGGCCCGGGCCACGGCGACGCGCTGCCGCTGACCGCCGGACATCTCGGGGGGCTTGTGGTCCATCCGGTCCCCGAGGCCGACCAGCTCCAGCTTCTCTTCGGCACGGCGACGGCGCTCTTTGCTGCCGACTCCCGCATAGATGAGGGGAAGCTCGACGTTGTGGAGGGCCGTGGCGCGGGGGAGGAGGTTGAAGGTCTGGAAGACGAAGCCGATCTCCCGGTTGCGCACCCGCGCCAACTGATCGTCCGACAGATCACTCACCAGTTGGCCGTTGAGCCAGTACTTCCCTGCCGTCGGAGTATCCAGGCACCCGATCATGTTCATGAACGTCGACTTTCCGGACCCGGACGGTCCCATGATGGCGACGAACTCGCCCCGCTGGATGGTCATGTCGACCCCTCGAACGGCACGCACCGTCTCGGCGCCCAGCACGTAGTGCTTGGTGAGCCCCTCGGTGCGGATGATCACGGAGTCCTGCGCCCGTCCCTCACTCGCCTTGTTCACAGCTCCCTCCCGAGAATCGCTTCCAGTTCGGCCCGCGCCAGAATGTAGTCGTAGCGGGTCGTGATGAGGTCCGTCTCGGCCTGGGTCTGCGCGTTTTGGCTGATGAGGACGTCGAGAATCGTCGCCGCTCCCACCTCGTAGCGCGCCCGGACCACACGGAGGTCCTCTTCCGCTACGAGTACGGCCTCCTCCGCAATCACTGTGGCGCGCTCCGACGTCAACAGATTCTGCAGCGCGGCATCCGCTTGCTCCCGGGCGGCGAGCCTGGCGTCGTCCTCCTGGAGTCGCGTCACCCGCTGGACGAACTGGGCCCGGTCGAGGCCGCTCTCCCTCTGGAACCCGTTGAAGATCGGGTAGCTCATGCTCAGCGACATGTTCCAACTCGTACTGCCGCCGGAGAGCGAGGGGTCCTGATTGGCCCAGTTGTACCCCGACGAGAATCGCAGGCTGGGGAAATATGCGGCTCGAGCCGCCGAGACGTCCGCGGCGGCAGCAACGGTGGACTCCGTGGCCGCCACCACCGAGGGGGACGCTTCCTCGGCGAGCTGCATGATCTCGTCCTCGGAGAGGGGAAGCGGACCGGGGTCCAGCACGGCGGGTGACGCAGGCCGGACGGGCTCGGACACGCCGATCTGCCTGCCCAGCGATACGCGGGCCGCTCGGAGAGCGGTCTCCGCCTGCAGGACGGCCTGCTCCGCGTTCACCACGTCCAAGCGCGCCCGGAGGGAATCGGAGATCGTCGCCTCACCCAGGCGGGTGCGGCTGCGGACGATGTCCATGTTCTGCTCGGCTTGGAGCACCCGCTGCCGCGCCACCTCGAGGAGCTCTTCGCGCTCGAGGGCGGAGAAGAACAGGCCCTTGGTCTGGAGGGTCACCTGGTAGCGCTGGTTCGCGTACCGGGCCTCCGCCGCCCGGACATCGGCCTGGGCCGCATCGTACTCCCGGAAGCGCCGCATGCCCTCGAAGACCGTGAGGCTTCCCGAGAGTCCCGCGCTGTACGAGTCCGAGCTACCCGGCTCGAAGCTTCCGGTGACTTCGTCGAAGGTCCGTGAACTTCGCAGGGAGCCCGACGTGCTGGCGCTGACCGTGGGAAGGAAGGAAGCCCATGAGGTTTTCCGGCTCAGCAGCGCGTTGTCCACCGCCTGGCTCTGCTGCGCCATCTGGGGGCTCCGGACCAGAGCGCGCTCGACGGCTTCCGTCAGGGAAACGGTCTGCTGGCCCTCTCCCGGCAGGGGCACGAGGAGAGCCGTGCCTGCCGCCAGGCAGGCAAGGGTGCGGACCGAAGTCCGCGTTGAACTGTGCATGTTGGATCAGTCCCTCTCGTCACCATTTTCGCGTTCAGCCTCGCGCCTGGCGTCCCAATCGTCGAGCAGACGCTGGTACTCGGCCGCTTGATCCGTCGAGAGCACCGACTTGATCGCTTCGCGGGTGATGAGAAGGTTGGCCCGATACTTCACTTCGAACTCGGCCTCGACTCCATCCAACTCCTCATCGATCGCGTCTCTACGAGCGCGATGCTCCTGGATGATAGAGTCGATGCTGGCCAGCTGGGATTCGTTAGCTCCCACCTGCTGGTAGAAATAGCGACGCTCCCCGGAGGCCTCAGCTTCGGGCTGCTCTCCCTCGTCCTTGGCCTGGACGACCTCGGGCGGAGGGGGCGCAGCACCGAGCTCGGCATCCATGACGAGCCCGACCAGGATGCCGGTGCCGAACACTGCGATGAGGACACCGGCCGTGAGAAGTCGGGTGCGGGAGGTCTGGCGCATCAGAAATTGTCCGGTCCGAAGCTGGCGAAGATCACGGCCGCATTGGACTCCTGAAGCACCGGGACCGGCTCACCCGGCAACTCGGCGAGCACGTCTTCGGCGCTCACCCCCAAGGCACCCGAGCCGGCGCGCACCAGGATCAGAGCCGCCACGGCGGCGGCGAGCATCGCCGTGGGTACGACGGTCCGCGACCACGAGGCCATGACGTCGACAATGGTGAGTCGGGCCATCATGCGTCGCCGCGCGAGCTCGGAAGCCGCACCGGCCATGACGCCACCGTGAAAACGGAACCAGTAGTTTGCATCGCGACTGGCCGGATCGAGCGTCTCCAGGGCCTCGGCGATCCTCGGATCGGTGCCCGTGTCGAGCATCTCGTCAGCGCCGCGACGGAACCATGTCATCATTGGGCTTTCCTCAATATTTCAGGCACTCCGGGGACCTCTCCCAAGGCCGCCCTCAGTGCCTTCCTCGCGAAGTGGAGATGGGACCTCACGGTCCCTGACGGGATTTCCAGTCGCTCCGCGATCTCTCTGTGTTTCCATCCTTCCATATCGTGCAGGAGAACGATCTCCCGCTGAACTTCCGGGAGCCGCGCCAAGGCCTCTTCGAGAAGAGATCTGAGCTCGATGTTCTCCGCCACCTTGTCCGGCGTCGGAGCCGAGGAACGAGCCCCCGGAGGGACCTGTTCCGTCTCCCGAAGCGATTCCCGTCGGATGAGGTTCTTGGAACGATTTCGGACGATGGTCATCAACCATCCTCCGAACCGCTCCGGACTTCTGCACTCTTCCAGTCGGGACAACGCCACCAGGAACGACTCCTGTGCCGCATCCTCTGCATCTTCATGCCGCCCCGTGACGGATAGAGCTACAGCATAGGCGGGTCGCTGATACCGCTTGACCAGGAGACCGAACGCGACTTCGTCGCCGTCTCTGGCCAGACGAACCAGCTCTCCATCCGCGGGAGGGTCGGACATTGTACTTGACACCGAAGGGTCGATTCCTGTTGAGCCTACGAGGCGCATGTCCCAACCTCTATTGTAGGGCTTAGGGAGCCGCCTCGCACCGGATCATCCCCTCACGAGCCTCTTCGGCGCCCCCGCCGACCTCGCCCTCGACGCCCGCGGCCCTTCGGTTCCTGGACGGGATCCACGGGTGGAGGACGTGGGTTCGAGTCGTGGAGGGCGCGTTCCAGCGACGCCGGCGTCATCTCACTGAGCGCCCGACCCACGACCAGCGCCTCCCGGGTATGCCCGCCGCTCGACTCCTCCGAAGCCCAGAATCCCAGGAGAAGAAGAGGTGTGTCGGAGGGTAGCGCGCCTCCCGAGCGACCCATGACACGCACCGTCCACCGTGCATCACCGACCAGGATCTCCACATCCTCGACATCGGGGGCCACCGGGGGAGGCGGGGCATCGACGGCCGCCAAGGCGCGGACCGGGGTCGGCTTCGCCACCCGCCCTTCCTCCGGCTCCCGATCGCCTTCCTGACCCCCTTTCGCAGAGGGGGGTCGAGCCGGCCTGGGCGGGGTCGGCCTGGACGCTCCGTCGCGGGTATCGGAGGGATCGTTCATTCGATGGGAAGGTTGCAGGGTGGAAGCGAAGCCACCTTATTAACGGCGCCCCGCCCCTATCATAGTGGACCTCCCCACCCGAGGCAGCATGGCCGACGGATCCAACACCGAACGGCAGGCCAAACGGGAGTATACCGAGCTCCTCCGGCTTCACGAGCAGCTCCTCGGCCAGTTCACCCGAGCCCGCGACGAGCTCCTCGCCCCGGGGACCGATTCGCTGGTCAAGCGCATCAAGGCGCGAACCGGTTCCGAACCCGAACTCGCGGAGTTGAAGACGGCCGTCGAGCAGGCCATTCGCGCGCTGAAGCTGTCCCAGTCACACATCGAGGCTACGGTCACCGAGCGCATCGACCCGGACCACGAGGTGGAAGGGATCTCGAACCTGCCCGTGTACCTGCAGAGGTTCCTGGCCGAGCGGGCCGGCCAGCCCGGCTTCGACTACGAGGTGAAGCAGGATGCCGTCCGGGGGTGGATGATCTGCTGGAAGGAGTACACGAGCCGAGGCACCGTGCGGGGGTACGGCCAGATCTGCGAACGACCGTACGCCTGGCTGGAGGACTGAGGTCTAGGCGATCTCGCCCTTCACCGTCTCCAGCGCGTAGTCACCGTAGAACATCCGGATGTACTTGGCCTGGGCATCGGTGACCCGGCGGACCACCCAGACGAGGTGGACGTAGTTCGGCTCGGTGGGCTCGTTCATCAGTCGCATGCCCGCCTCACCGGGAAGACGTCCCCCCTTCCGGTTGTTACAGGGCGAACAACTGGTGACGACGTTGTCCCAGCGGTTCTCTCCGCCACGTGACACGGGAAGGATGTGGTCGCGGGTCAGGAACTGGCGGCCGCGCAGCTCGTTTCTGTGCCGTCCGCAGTACTGGCAGGTGTAGTCGTCGCGTGCGAAGAGGAAGGTGTTGGTGACCTGGCGTCGGAATCGGTGAGGTACATGCACGTACCGCACGAGCCGAATGACCGCGGGCCAGGGAATGGAGCGGTGCTCGGACCGGAAGCTGCGCTGACCGTCCTCCTCGAGGATCTCGGCCTTGCCGTCGAGAACGAGCCGAACGGCCCGCCGAGGCGGGACGATGGTGAGCGGCTCGAACGAGGCGTTCAGGGCCAGGCAGCTCAAGGGGACCTTCCTCCGATGCAAAGTTGACCACCTTGAGCCCGAAGCTATTCCGAAGACGCCCGCCGCTCAATCCCCGCCGGTCCCCTCAGAGCAACGCCACGGGATCACGGTCGATGGAGAGCCGAACGTCTCCCGGCGGCACCTTGAAGTCCTCGGCGAGGACCCGGATGACGTCACCCAGCGACCGCGGACGGGTGTCCCGGAGGAAGAAGTGCCAGCGCCATCGACCGTGAAGGCGCTCGATGGGGGCCGGAGCCGGACCCACCAGTTCGACATCCGTCCGTACGCCCGCCCGTTTCCAGCCCGCGACTCCGTCGCGCAGCCACCGAGCGGCCTTCTCGGCGGTTTCGGCAGCGAGACGCTGGTCCGGGCTGCTCACGATGACGTTGACCAACCGCACGTGAGGGGGGTAGCTCGGGCGCTCCCTCTCCTGGAACTCCCGCTGGGCGAAGGTCTCGAAGTCGTGATCGACGGCGGCCCGCACGGCGTAGTGCTCGGGGAGCGAGGTCTGGATGTACACCTCGCCCCCGCGCGCGCTTCGTCCGGCGCGCCCGGCCACCTGGCTCAGGAGTTGGAACGTGCGCTCGCTGGCCCGGAAGTCCGGCAGGTGGATTCCGACGTCGGCATTCACCACCCCGACGAGGGTCACCCGCGGGAAGTCGAGGCCCTTGGCGATCATCTGGGTGCCCAGGAGGATGTCCACCTCGTGGCGCTCCACCCGTTCCAGAATCCGTTGGTGGGCCCATTTGCCCGAGGTCGTGTCCACGTCCATCCGAACGATGCGTGCGCCCGGGAACGTCTCCGCGGTCACGCGCTCCACCTGCTCGGTCCCGAGACCGCGGAACGAAAGGTCCCGGCTGCCGCACCGAGGGCAACGCGACGGCGCCGGCGCCTCGAAGCGACAGTGGTGACACACGATCTTCTGCGTTACGCGGTGGTAGGTGAGAGAAATGGAGCAGTTCTCGCACTGCTCCACCTCACCACACTCCCGACACTGGACGAAGGACGAGTACCCCCGACGGTTGAGGAGGAGAATGACCTGCTCCTCCCTGCGGAGCCGAAGGTCGACGGCGCTCACCAGCTCCTTCGATAGGACGCGCCCGCCCCGCTCACCGGACCCCGTTTCCGAGCCCGATCCGCGCTCACCCTCGGCGCGGCCTTTTTTCAGGTCGACGACGTGGACCGTGGGGAGACGCCCTCCACCGACTCGGCGAGGCAGGAGTAGGCGTCGGAACTTGCCGCGGCGGGCGTTGTCCCAGCTCTCCAGCGACGGTGTGGCGCTGCCGAGGACGCACACGGCACCGTGGTGGTGGGCTCGGACCACGGCCAGGTCCCGGGCATGGTACCGTGGGGCGTCGGACTGCTTGTAGCTGCCGTCGTGCTCTTCGTCCACCACCACGGCACCGAGGTCGTCGAGAGGCGCGAAAAGGGCCGACCGGGCTCCCACCGCGATGGTCCGCTCACCGGACCTCAGCATCCGCCACGCATCGTACCGCTCGCCGTCGGAGAGCCCCGAGTGAAGTACGGCCACCCGGTCACCGAAGTGGGCGCGGAAGCGCGACACGGTCTGGGGTGTCAGCGAGATCTCGGGAACGAGGACGATGGCGGACTTGCCCCTGGCGAGCACCTCCCGAAGAAGCTCGATGTACACCAGCGTCTTTCCCGAGCCCGTGATGCCCTGGAGCAGGAAGGGAGACGGGCGCTCTTCGTCCAACGCCTTCACCATGGCGTCCAGGGCCGCGCGCTGATCGGCGGTGGGGGTGAGATCCGGTGGCTCCGATGCCGGGACGTCAGCGAAGGGATCCCGGAGTTCCTCCTCGTCCACCACCTCCACCAGCCCCTTGTCCTCGAGCCCGGCGACGACGCTTCGGCTGTACCCTTCGGTGCCCGTGAGCACCGAGAGCTCGGCGCTTCCACCCGCAGCCTCGATGAATCCGTACGCCTGCTCCTGACGGCCAGCCCGACCGAAGACCTCCTCGCGCTCAGCCAGTGCCTCGAGGTGGCGGACGATGCGTACCGTGCGTCGGGTCTTCACCGGCGGGGGCGGTGGAGGGACCGTTTCGTGATGGAGGAGCCCCCGGGCTGCCAGGGACCGTATTTCCGGCCAGATGGAGCCCATCCCCAGGGCCTTCCGGAGCGTGGTGACGCGCTGGGGACCGTCCCGGTCTCCGAGAGCGGCGACGACGCGTGCCTCCCTCGATCGCAGCTCTCCCGCGGTCCCGGCGCGGGATGGTCCCGCACCCCGGTCCCCCCGGAGCAGGCTGACGTAGTCCCGGGAGACGTCGGACAGCACCGACGGCAGAATGGCCCGAAGGGTGATTCCCAACGGTGACGCGTAGTACTCCGACATCCACCGGCCCAGTCGGAGCAGATCCTCCGATACCGTCGGCTCGTCGTCCAGGACGGTGAGCACTGGACGCAGTCCACGGATCGGTCCCTCCTCCCCGGGCCCCACCACCCACCCGATGCGCTCCTTGCGTCGGAACGGCACCAACACCCGCGTCCCCAGGGGAGGAGCGGTGCCCGGCACCTCGTAGGTGAAGGTCCGGAAGATGGGCAGCGGTAGCGCGACGTCGACGCGGCTGCGGGCGGTCACTCGTCGAGGAGCGTGAAGATCTCGCGTTGGGACTCGGAGGGCGTCACCTCGGGGCCGTTCTCTCCCCAATGCACGTTGACCTCGCTCCGTATGCCGATGTCTCCGTCGATGTAGATCCCGGGCTCGACGGAGAAGGCGACTCCGGGCAGGAGACGCCGGTCGTCCCGACTTTCCAGATTGTCGAGATTCGGTCCACTACCGTGGAGATCGGTGTCGATGGAGTGCCCCGTGCGATGAACGAAGTATGGACCGTAGCCGCGCTCCTCGATGACGGCGCGAGCCACGTCGTCGACCTCGTATCCCCGGACCTCGGTCCCGTCGGACGCCCGTTCCCCGAGGAAGTCCAGGGCCGCGTCCCGGGCGTCTCGGACCGCCTCCCAGATCTCCTGGGTCCGCGAGTCCACGGCGGATCCCATGAACCCCATCCATGTCTGGTCGGCGGGCACCGAACCGGCGAAGGCGCCCCAGAGGTCGATGAGGAGGAGGTCTCCCCGATCGATGGTCTCGCCCGCCCCTACCGGCGCATAGTGGGAGTCGGAGGCCTTGGGGCCGATGGCGACGATGCAGCTCACCTGATCCACCAGGTCGTGCCGGCCCAACTCAGCGACGATCCATTCCGACAGAGCCCCCTCCGATGTCGGGCTCCCCTCCCGGATGGCATCGGCGGCTCGCTCGAACGCCGCGCGGGCCACCCCCTTCACGATCTCCGCGGCCTTCCGGTGGTCCTCGAGTTGAGCCGTGGACAAGACGGAGTGAAAGCGGGACACCAGATCACCGGAACTGGCGATCTCGATCCCGTGGGAGAGGATGACCCCGGCGATGCCGGCGGGGACGTAGTCCAGGGTCGGCACGGCCCCACCGGGCGAGACCTCCATGGCCAGGCGTCCCCCGTCACCCACGAGTCGCCCCAGCTTCTCCTCCATCTGTTTCCAACCCGAGTAGGTCTCTCGTCGGAAGGGCCAGTGCCTCCACGAGGAGCCTTCGATGGCGTGGATGAGGGCGACGGGTTCGCCTTCGGCCGGGATGAGCACGAAGGCCCGGCGCGTGGTCTTGCCGAGACCGAGGAGCGAAACCGGAACGGGATTGATGTGGTGGAACTCGTAGAGGAGCCAGCCGTCCAGCTCCTGGGCTCGAAGCTCAGCCTGGACGTCGTCGATCCCCTTCGCCGTGCACAGCAACCCTTCGCTCATTCGTCTCCGTCCTTTGCGTCGTGTGCCGAGGCCCCGGTGGCGGCTTCGCCCTGGCCCTCGCCGGGCTCTTCTCCGAAGAGGGGAAGGCCGACCGTCTCGTCGTGGGCCTCCGCCCCCTCACGGGACGGCGGTGCCGCCTCTGCGGGTCCCGATGATTCCTCCGCAGGGGTCGGCGGCCTCGCACCGCCCTGCTCCGACCGGACGGCTACCCCACCCGTATCAGCGTCCCGTCGTTCGGCTTCCGGCCGACGTGCGCCGGCCGTAGCCCCTTCCGCAGGCCTCTTGGGCTTCGGAGGCTCCGGATCGTGCTTGCGTCCGCGGAGCAGGTCGAGGCCCAGAATCCGTTCGCTGGTGAGGAGCTTGTGGACCTCGTTTTCACGGGCGAGAGCGGCGCTCACGCCTTTCAGACCCCACCGCTGCCACGCCCGATGAAGGATGGTGATCCGCTCGCCCACGGAGAACATCTCGGCGAAGTCCGGAAAGGGCTTCACCACCGTCGGGCGAAAGGCCGTCTCCTCGTCGGACCAGTCCTCCACGTGGATGTCCTCCACCCCCGCCTCCCGCATGAGTCGCTTCCACTCCACCACCATGAGGGGGCGCGCGCCGAGGTGCTCGGAGAGCACGGCCCGGCGCTCGGCGTCCACGGGCGCCTTCCACACCAGCTGAACCAGAACGATGAACCCGCCCGGTTTGGTGACCCGCACCAGTTCCTCGATGGCGTCCTTGGGGTCGCAATGGTTTGCGAGCCCGATCTCGCCGATGGCGACGTCGAAGATCTCGTCTCTGTACGGGAGGGCGTCGGACCGTCCCGATTGGAACTGGAGCCGTTGACCGGCGCCGAGCTCCCTGCTCCAGTCCTCGGCCTCCTCCACCATCGCCGGGTCGAGGTCCACGCCCGAGGCGGTGACACCGAACTCCTTGACGAAATATTCGAGAGGCACGCCCTTGCCCGAGGCCACGTCGAGAACCTCGAGTCCGGGCGACATCTCGGTGAGGAGCGCGATTTGTCGGTAGAGTTCGACGCCGCCCGGTGGGAACAGACGCTTCCGACTCAACCTCACCAGGTCGAGCATCGAGGGTACCGGCGAGTCGAGCTCCCCGGCCCCGCCTTCGTTGGATGGCATGGGAGGGAAAGGTAGGGAGGAGCGGGCCGAGGGCAACGCGCGGTGGACGGCGGGAGGGGTGGAACCCCGAGGCGGCCCCTCGAACGCCGACGGCCCTCTAGGGCTCCGGAGCGTCGAGGCCCGCCAGGGCACGAATCACCGCCACCGTGCCCTGACCGAGACGCTTGGGGTCGTATCCGCCTTCGAGGACGTGGACGCAGCGCCCATGGCACGTGTCGTCAGCGACTGCGAGGATCTCGCGTGTCATTCCGTGGAGATCCTCGGGCTCCAGCAGAAAGCCACCGAGGGGGTCGCCGGCCAGGCAGTCGAACCCAGCAGAGACGAGGATGAAATCCGGAGTGAAGTCGCCCACGGCCCGATCCAGGGCCTGGCGAAAGCGGTCCCGGTACTCGGCCCGGGGCACGCCGGCCGGCAGTGGCACATTCTGCGTGTATCCCTCCCCTTCGCCTGCCCCTCGCTCGGAGTCGGCGCCACTCCCCGGATAGTGGGGCGACTGATGGAGGGAGAGGAAGTACACCGAGGCATCGTTGTAGAAGGTGTCCTGGGTCCCGTTCCCATGGTGGACGTCCCAATCGACGATGAGGACGCGCTCCGCTCTGCCCTCAGCCTGAAGCCAACGGGCGGCCACCGCCACGCTGTTGAAGAGACAGAACCCCATGGGCGTCGTGGGCGGTGCGTGATGCCCAGGCGGGCGTGTGGCCACGAAGGCGTTGGCGACGAGCCCGTCGTGGACCTCCCTCACCGCTGCAATCGCCGTCCCGGCACTCCCCACCGCGGCGTCCCACGATGCCGACGAGACCTTGGTGTCGGAGTCCAGCGTGGTCACGCGCCCCGACGCCTCGGCCATGTCGCATACCTCCCTGACCCGGCGGAGATGCTCCGGCGTGTGCACCCGCAGAAGGTCCCTCTCCTCGGCGTCGGCCGCGGGTCTTTGCTCCACGTGGCCATGGAGGGTCAACAAGTCCTTGCCCACGGTGGAGGCCAGGGCGCGGAGGCGACCCTGGTGCTCTGGGTGTCCCCACCCCGTGTCGTGCAGCGGCGACGAAGGGTGGAGGTAGAAGCCCGTGACGGGTGTCACGCGCCCTGCGCCGCCGGCTCGGGCTGCAGGCTCGCGATCCGTTCCTGGAGGGAGCGCACCTCACGCTTCCGCGCGCGCAGCGCGATCAGGGCATCCACCGCCGCCGAGGTGGCGGACATGGTGGTGAGATACGGCACCCCGTAGGTGATGGCGGCCCGCCGCATGGCGTAGTCGTCGTACTGCGACTTCTTGCCCAGAGGCGTGTTGATGAGCAGCGCGATGTCACCGGTGACGATGTGGTCGACGATGTTGGGCCGGCCCTCACCGACCTTGTAGACCTGCTGCGTCCTGATGCCGAGGCGGGCCAGATCCCTCCCCGTCCCGCTCGTGGAGAGCAACTCGAAGCCCAGGTCCACGAGGCGCCGGAGCATGGGCGCCACGGTCTCACGGTCGTTCTCGTTGACGGTGACGATGACCTTGCCCGACTCGGGAAGATCGTTGCCCGCCGAGACCTGGGCCTTGGCGAAGGCCATGCCGAAGGAGTCGTCGAAGCCCATGACCTCGCCGGTGGACCTCATCTCGGGGCCCAGGAGGACGTCGACGTCGAATCGGTTGAACGGGAAGGCCGCCTCCTTCACGGCAACTCCCGGCACGGGCGGTTCCTGCGTCAGACCGAAGTCCGCCAGTCGCTCGCCGGCCATGACGCGAGACGCCAGCCGAGCGAGCTGCACTCCAGTGGCCTTGCTCACGAACGGCACGGTACGGGACGCTCGTGGGTTGACCTCCAAGACGTACACGATCCCGTCGCGGATGGCGTACTGGACGTTCATCAGCCCCACCACGCCCAACTCCAGCGCGAACTTCCGCGTCAACTCCCGGATCTCGTCGAGGGCGTCTCCTGAAAGGAGGTAGGGTGGAAGCACGCACGCCG
>ERZ869936.2176-NODE-2176-length-11935-cov-6.718434_pt1 | contig 11935 bp, 8 predicted proteins | sample MGYA00520876_ERZ869936 | MGnify/ENA primary metagenome ERZ869936 (study PRJEB32218, sample SAMN09650985) | biofilter metagenome | isolation source: enrty point of leading RO module | place: Saudi Arabia: Thuwal, RO plant located on Red Sea | collected 2016-02-17 ... | reverse complement strand
GTCGCCTCGGCATGGTCCTCCAGCACCTTCCGTACCGCCTTCCGCGCATCGACCTGCTTGTAGCCCAGCGCCACCAGCGCCAGTTCCGCATCGGCCGCCTTCGGCGAAACCTCGCCGCTCTCCACCCCGCGCCAGGTCTCGACCACCCCCACCTTGTCCTTCAGTTCGAGGATGATCCGCTCCGCCGTCTTCTTGCCGAGGCCCTTGATCCTCGACAGCCCGGCGCTGTCCCCCTCCGCCACACAGGCCTTGAAACGGGCCGCCGGCATGCCGTTGAGCACCGCCAGGGCGATGGCCGGACCGATCCCGCTCACCCGTCCGATCAGCAGCAGGAACAGATCGCGCTCCTCCTCGGTCGCGAAACCGTAGAGTTGCTGACCGTTCTCCCGGACATGGTGGTAGGTGCGGAGTTCGATGTCCCCGCCCTCGACCGGATGCAGCCGGTCCATGCTCGAATGCGGCACCAGCACCTCGTAGCCGACCCCGGCCACCTCCACGACCAGCCGATTCGGGTAGCTCTCCCATACCTTCCCTCGCAAGCGGACGATCATGGGCGAGCAGCTTGCGCGGCCCGCCGCCACCGTCAATGCCCATCAGCCGTCGCGACCGGCTCGAAAATAAACTTTAAGGTAACTTAAATTTTAATCTTGAAAAATATTTTGATTCTTTTTTAATCAACAATTTTTTTTGGGTCGCTTTTGTGACAGGTAGCTGCTATTCTCACGGCGCTATGTCAACCACCACCAAACGCACCCGGTTTTCGCGCCGGCTTCCCGACCATGTTACGGATGAACTCTGCAATGTTCTTGAGGAAGACAAGGTGTTCGGTTTCAACGACCTGTTCGAACGAGTGTTCGAGAACCTGAAGCAACGCAACGCGGTGAGCGGCGGCGAGGAAATGCTCCGCCTGCGCGCCTACGAGAAGCTTCAGAACCTCGTGACCCGCGGCTTGGTCGAGAAAATCGGTAAGGAATACAAAGGAACCGCGCGGGTCCACGAAGCATCCAGCGAGTGGCTCGCCAAACAGCAGCAGGAAGATTGATCCTGCCAGCTTAACCACTGCTTTCCCTTGCGACCCGCACCGGCCCACCGGTGCGGGTTCTTCTTTTTCCGGATCACGGGCATTCCTCCTTGGCACCCGGCCGCATCCTTCCTATTTCGACTTCAGCGCCTCATGGACTCCCAGTTCCTGCCAGTCTTCATCCAGATTCTCGTCGCGATCGGCTTCGCGGCGGTGGCACTCACCCTGTCGGTCGTCCTCGGCAAATCGGTGCGTCCGAATGCCAACATGGTCTCGGCCTTTGAATGCGGTATGCTCCCTTTTGTACTGGGGCCGCGCCCTTCGTCATCCAAATTCTACCCCTTCGCGATGCTCTTCGTCATCTTCGACATCGAGGTGGTGTTCATGTACCCGTGGGCGGTCCAGTTCCGGGATCTTGTCGCCAAGAGTCCGGTCGCGCTCGTGAGCATGGCCGGATTCGCGGGAATCCTTGCCGTGGCCTACGTCTACGCCTTCCGCAAGGGCGCCCTCAGTTGGAAGGAGGATCGCCGTCCCCTGCCCGCCCCCGCATCGACCTCCGGAAAAGCAGCCGAAGCGGCCTGAACCGGATCGTTTTCGCATTCGGATTTCCAGCATCCGTACTGGCGCGGACACGGTCCTTGGCTAGGCTCTGGACATGAAATTCCTAGCCGCCGAATCGCTGGGCTCCCTTGTCGGGATCGCCGTCGCCATCATCATCCTCGCCGTGGGGGTGCTGGTCATCTCCATGTTCTTCAAGACATGGCTCCGGGCCAAGCTTTCCAACGCCCCGGTTTCATGGGCCAACCTGATCGGGATGTTCCTGCGGAAGGTGCCCTTCGGCCGCATCGTCAACGCCCGCATCACCGCGATGAAGGCCGGCCTGCCCTACACCTCCGAGCAGCTCGAGGCCCACTACCTCGCCGGTGGCGACGTGGAAAACACCGTGCTGGCCCTGATCGCCGCCGACAAGGCCGGGATCAAGCTGCCCTTTGACCGAGCCTGCGCCATCGACCTCGCGGTCAAGGGCACCGCCAAGACCGTCCTCGAAGCCGTCCGCACCTCGATCAACCCGAAGGTGATCGAGTGTCCGAACCCCGAGGGCGGCGGCCCGAACAAGATCACCGCCGTCGCCCGCGACGGCATCGCGGTCAACGTCCGTGCCCGCGTCACGGTCCGCACCAACCTCGATTCCTTCATCGGCGGCGCCACCGAGGAAACGGTCATCGCCCGCGCCGGCGAGGGCACCGTGACCTCCGTCGGCTCGGCCGACACCTACAAGGACGTCCTCGAGAATCCCGACTCGATTTCCAAGCTCGTCCTCGAGAAGGGCGTCGATGCCTCCACCGCCTTCGAGATCCTCTCCATCGACATCGCCGACGTCGACGTGGCCGACAACATCGGGGCCCGCCTGCAGACCGAACAGGCGGAGGCCGACAAGCGCGTCGCCCAGGCCAAGGCCGAAATGCGCCGGGCCGCCGCCGTCGCCGCCGAGCAGGAAATGGCCGCCCGAACCCAGGAAATGCGGGCCAAGGTCGTCGAGGCCGAGGCCCAGGTGCCGCAGGCCATGGCCGAAGCCTTCCGCTCCGGCAACCTCGGCATCATGGACTACGCCCGCTATCGCAACGTGGTCGCCGACACCGACATGCGCTCGTCCATCGCCACCGATGGCGGATCGTCCAGGGGCGGACACGGAGACGAACAGTCATGATCCTCGCCTTCGACCTCCGCGACCTGCCGGGCGATGCGATCTTCGTCCTGGTCGCGTTGTTGCTCGGCTTCTTTCAATGGTTGAAGGGCCGCTTCGGCCGCCGGGAGGAGGAAGAGGAGGTCTTGACCGAGGAGGAGGAGCGGATGCGGGAGATCGTCTGGCGTCGCCAGATGGGGGACGAGGATGCCCGCGCGCCCTGGGAAACGGACCCCACCGTGTGGCATCCGGACACCGCCCAACCTCCGCCGCTGCCCGATCCGCCGCGCGCGACTCCCGAGCCTCCCCGTTTCCAGCCGCCCGCCCTGCCGGAACTTTCCGAGAAGGAGAAGCGGCTCGCCGAGGCCTTCGAGCGCGGGACCACGCCCCGGCGGGCGCCATCCCGCTCGCGCACCCCCTTGGGCCGGGCCCTGCGTGCTTCGGGCGGCGCGCGTCAGGCCATCCTCCTCGCCGAAGTGCTAGGGCCACCGGTCGCCCTCCGCGGACCGGGCGAACGCCATCCGTAACACCCCATGCTCCACCGCCTCCTCGTCTTCATTGCGCTGCTCCTTCCCGCGCTCGCGGCCGGGGAGGAGACCCCGGAGCGCAACCTCATGGGACGCTCCGGCGAAGAACCCTATACCGGCAAGGTCGTCGTCCTCGCCATCGGCCAGAAGGACCTCGTCAACAGCCAGGCGTTCAAGTTCTTCCAGCGCACCCTCGAACGGGTCGAGGAGGAAGACGCACGGGCCCTGATCCTCGAAATCGACACCCCGGGCGGCTTCGCCTACGACACCCGCGACCTGATCTTCGACCAACTCGGGAAGCTCGACGTTCCCACCATCGCCTGGGTCGAGCGCGAAGCTGTCAGCGCCGGGGCCATCCTGTCCTTCGCCACCGACGACATCTACATGGCACCCGGCACCATCATCGGCTCCGCCGGACTCGTCAGCGGCACCGGCCAGGAAATCGACCCGGTGATGCGCGCCAAGCTCGAAAGCGTGTTCGAGGCCTCGCTGCGGTCGATCCTCAAGGAGAAGGGCCACCGCATCGACGTGTTGCGGGCGATGATGTTCATCGACGAGGAGAACGAACGCACCTTCGGCTCCGTGACCGTGCCGAAGGGTGGCCTGCTCAACCTCACCGCCGAGGAGGCCGTGCAGGAGGTCGATGGGAAGCCGCTGCTCGCCAGCGGCATCGCCCGGGACATTCCGCAGATCCTCGCCGCCGAAGGCATCGACGACGCCGAGATCGTCCGGGCCGAACCGACGGGCTTCGAGGTGATCGCGTGGTGGATCGCCGCGTTTTCCCCGTTGCTGATCGCCATCGGCATCGGCGCCGCCTGGATCGAACTCAAGGCGCCGGGCTTTGGGGTGTTCGGGTTCATTTCACTCGCCGCGTTCGCGGTCTTCTTCTTCGGCAACAGCGTCGCCGGCAACCTCGCCGGTTACGAACTCATGGCCGTATTCCTCCTCGGCATCGTCCTGATCATTCTCGAACTCTTCGTCATCCCCGGTGGCATCGCCGGCATCATCGGCGCGTTGATGGTCCTCGGATCGTTGTGGTTCGCCATGGCGGACCGGATCGAATTCGACCGTGCCCGGGAATCCGGAGAGGTCATCGGCAACCTCGACGACCTCCTGCTCCGCCCGGCGATGATGCTCGGCCTCGGCCTTGCGGGAGCGATGCTCGCCCTGTTCGCCTTCGCCCGCTACCTGCCGAACATCCCGCTCCTCCGCTCGCTCATCGCCCGGGAAGAACTGGCGTCGGGCGCGCCATCCGGCGACCCGGCGGCGCGCTCCCTCGTCGGCGCCACCGGCACCGCGCTCACGGATCTCCGGCCTTCGGGCACCATCCTCGTCGAGGGCATCAAGCACGATGCCGTCTCCCGCCACGGCCTCATCCCGAAAGGAGAAGCCGTCCGGGTTCTGGAGGAAGGCATGACCTTCACCGTCGAACCGGCGCACAAGAGCCGCTCCTGAGGACCGCGTGGCTCCCGCCGCGCACGCACGCCCAGGCTGCCCGTCCCGGCATCACTCCTCCTCGCCCCCGTCGGATGCGTCGGAGTCGTCACCGTCGGTGGCCTCGTCCGCATCCTCGTCCGGAATCACCCGGGCGATGTCCTGCAGCCACTCCCCGTCCTTCAAGGTCAGCAGCTTCACGCCCATCGTGTTCCGCCCCGCGGTCCGGACCTCCGAAACGCGGATCCGGATGCTCTGTCCGCCGGTCGTCATCAGCATCAGTTCGTCCTCCTCGGCCACGGCCACGGCACGCACCACCTCGCCGGTCTTGTCGCCGACCTTCATGGTGATGATGCCCTTGCCGCCGCGCGTCTGCGCCCGGTACTCCTCGAAGTCGGTCCGCTTGCCGATTCCCTTCTCGGAGGCGACCAGCAGCTTCGCATCGTCGGTGACCAGCGCGAGGCTGACGACGTAGTCGCCCTCCGCCGGCCTGATTCCCGCAACACCCGCGGTCGCGCGACCCATCGACCTCGCCTGCTCCTCGTTGAAGCGCAGGCTCATACCCTGCCGCGTCACGAGGATCACCTCGTCCGTGCCGCTGGTCAGCCGCACGCCGATCAGCTCGTTGCCTTCCTCGAGCTTGATCGCGATGATCCCGTCCTTGCGGTAGTTGCGGAAGTCGTGCAGCGAGGTCTTCTTCACCTTGCCGCTGCGCGTCGCGAACAGCACGAAGCCCTGGTCCTCGCCGAAGGTGATGTCGTTGCCGTCCTCGTCGGTCTTCCGTTCGAGGCGCAGCATGGAAGCGATCGTCTCCTCGGGTTGGAGGTTGAGCACGTTCTTGATGCTCCGCCCCTTCGAGGCGCGGGAACCCTCGGGAATCTCATAGACCCGCTCGACATAGACCCGCCCCGTATTGGTGAAGAACATCAGGTAATCGTGCGCCTGCACCGAGAAGAGCTGCTCGACGAAATCCTTGTCGTCGGGATCGGCCGTGTTGCGGGTCTCCATGCCCCGCACCCCCTTGCCGCCGCGGCCCTGCACCCGGTACTCGCTGGCCGGGGTGCGCTTCACGTAGCCGCGATGACTCAGGGTCACGATCATGCCCTCGTTGGCGATCAGGTCCTCGATCGCGATCTCGCCCTCGTCCGGCAGGATCGGGCAACGCCGCGGCGTGGCGTGCTTCTCCTTCAGCTCGAGCAACTCGTCCTTGATGATCGCGAGCACGCGCGACTCCTTCTCGAGGATGTCCATCAGGTCCTTGATCTCCTCGATCACGGCGTCGTACTCGCCCTTGATCTTGTCCTGCTCCATCGCGGTGAGCTGATAGAGCCGGAGGTCGAGGATGGCGTTGACCTGGCGGTCGGTGAAAATATAGCGGTCGCCCTGGATGCTCGGCTGGCTGCGGATGAGCACGCCGAGGCGCTCGGCCGTGCCGATCTCGAAGGTGTAGGCCTTGAGCTTTTCCCGTGCCTCGTCCCGGTTCTTCGACTCGCGGATGATGCGGATGAAGTCGTCGAGGTGCCCCAGCGCCAGCAGGAACGCCTCGAGGTTCTCGGCCCGGTCCTCGGCCTTCTTCAGAAGGAACCGCGTCCGCCGCACCACCACGTCGCGCCGGTGCTCGATGAAGGCGTCGATCGCATCCATCAGCGAGAGCTGCTTCGGCCGCCGCTCGTGGATCGCCAGCATGTTGACCCCGAAGGAGGTCTCCATCGCGGTCAACTTGTAGAGCTGGTTCACGACCACCTGCGGCCGGGCGTCGCGCTTGAGCGTGATCTCGATGCGGGTCTCCTCGTCCGAGAGGTCGCGCATGCCGGAGATGTCGGTCAGCACCTTCTCGCGCACCAGTTCGGCGATGCGCTGCTGGAGGACGGCGCGGTTCACGCCGTGCGGCACCTGGCGGATGGTGATCGTCGAGGTGCCGGAGGCGTTTTCCTCGACCTCCATCACCCCGCGCATCTTCACGCTGCCGCGGCCGGTGCGGAAGTAGCTGTCGATCCCCTTGAAGCCGCGGATCTCGCAGGCGGTCGCGAAGTCCGGCCCCTTGATGTGCTCCTTCATCTCCTCGATGGAGATCGAAGGCTTGTCGATGCGGGCGCAGACGCCGTCGATCACCTCGCCGAGGTTGTGGGCGGGAATGTTGGTGGCCATGCCCACCGCGATGCCCGTGCCACCATTGACCAGCAGGTTGGGGAAGGCCGCCGGGAGGACGTCGGGTTCGACGGAGTTCTCGTCGTAGGTCACGTGGTGATCCACGGTCTCCTTCTCGATGTCGGTCATCATCGCCGAACCGAGCGCGGCCATCCGCGCCTCGGTGTACCGCATCGCCGCAGCCGCATCGCCTTCCACCGAACCGAAGTTGCCCTGTCCATCAATGAGCCGCTCCCGCATCGTCCACGGCTGGGCCATGTTCACCAAAGTGGTGTAGATTGCCGAGTCGCCGTGGGGGTGGTATTTACCCATGGTTTCACCGACGATGCGCGCGCACTTCAAGTGCGGCTTGGTCGGCGTCAGGGACAGGTCGTGGTGCATCGCATACAGGATGCGGCGCTGCGAGGGCTTGAGGCCGTCGCGCGCGTCCGGCAGCGCGCGGGAAATGATGACGGACATCGAGTAGTCCAGGAAGGACTTCGACATCTCGTCGGCGACGTTGATCGATTGGATGTGCTCTTCAGGCATCTTCGAAAATCAGTGAAATGGTGCCTCTTCCGGCTCAGACGTCGAGGTTCTGGACATTCAGCGCGTTGTCCTCGATGAAGCGCTTCCGCGGTTCGACGATGTCGCCCATCAGGACATCGAACATCTTGTCGGCCTCGAGCAGGTTCTCCTCGTCGAGGCGAACCCGCAGCAGCTTGCGGGTCGCAGGATCCATGGTGGTGGAGTAGAGTTCCTTGGCGTTCATTTCACCCAGCCCCTTGAAGCGCTGGATGCGCATGCCGCGACGACCGATCTCCAGCACCCGGTCGAGGATCTCGAAGAGGTTGAAGACCGGCATCGGCGCCTGCTCGTCCTCTCCTCCCTCGACCAGTTCGTAGAGCGGCACGTCGTCGGAGAAGAAGGGATCGGTTCGCACGCCGAATTCCTCGAGCCGGGCCAGCAGCCGCGAGATGGCGATCGATTCGTGCAGCTCATACTTCACCGCCCGTCGGGGCATCGACCCCCACTTCTCCTTGAAGTCGGAGATCTCGGTCTCGCTCAGGTCCTCGCCGAACAACTGCAGGTCGCGATTCTCCGCGGCAAACGCGAGAAGCTCCCGTTCGGTCGGGAAATAGTGCATCGCCTCCTCGTTGCCCTCGCGGACGCGGACCATGAACTCGGGGAGCTTCCCTTCATGGCGCGCGTCGAGGAACGAGCGCAGGTCGCCCCCGTGACCCTCGATGGTCCGCTTGTAGCGGCCGAGCTGGACAAGCACCTCGAGGATGCCCTTCAGGAGGTCGGCCTCGACGACATCTTCCCCACCCGGCTTGCGGATGACCACGTCCTCCGAACCGAGCGAGATCAGGATGCGGCTCATCGCGGCGTCGTCCTGCACGTACTCCTCACGCTTCTTGCGGGTGATCTTGTACAGCGGCGGCTGAGCGATGTAGAGGTAGCCGGCACGCACCAGCTCCGGCATGTGCCGGCAGAAGAAGGTCAGCAGCAGCGTGCGGATGTGGGAGCCGTCGACATCGGCATCGGTCATGATGATGACCTTGTGGTAGCGCACCTTGGTGATGTCGAAGGCACCCTCCTGGTCGCCCTCGCCGATGCCGGCGCCGATCGCCGTGATCATCGCCTGGATCTCCTTGTTCTGAAGCGCCTTGTGGAGGCGCGCCTTCTCCACGTTGATCACCTTGCCCCGCAGCGGCAGGATCGCCTGCGTCTGGCGGTTCCGGCCGGACTTCGCCGAGCCTCCCGCCGAGTCACCCTCGACGATGTAGATCTCCGACTTCGCCGGGTCACGCTCGGAGCAGTCGGCCAGCTTGCCGGGCAGGCCGCCCCCGGAAAGCACCGATTTTCGCACCGTCTCGCGGGCCTTCCGCGCCGCCTCGCGGGCGCGGGCCGCGTTGACCGCCTTGTCGATGATCGTCTTCGCGAGATTCGGATTCTCATCGAAGTAGGCCTGGAGTCCCTCGTAGACGATGGAGCCCACGACCCCCTCGATCTCCGTGTTGACCAGCTTGTCCTTCGTCTGCGAGCTGAAGCGCGGATTGGGCATCTTGACGCTGATCACGCACACGATGCCCTCGCGGACATCGTCGCCGCTCAGCGCCGGATCCTTGTCCTTCAGGATCTTGTTGCCCTTCGCGTACTGGTTGATCGCCCGCGTCAGCGCTCCGCGAAAGCCGCTGAGGTGGGTGCCGCCGTCCGCGTTCGGAATCGAGTTCGCGAAACAGAGGATCTGGTCCTGATAGCCGTCGTTGTACTGGAAAACGACGTCGGCGAAAACGTCGTCCTGGGTGACCTTGCCATCGTAATCGACCTCCACCTGGCGCCTCCCGCGCAACACCACCGGATCGGCGTGCACCAGCGTCTTGCTCTCGCCGAGCTGGGCGACGAATTCCTCGATGCCCTTCGCGTAGAAGAAGGTCTCCTTCTGCTGGGTCTCCGGACGCTCGTCCTCCAGTTCGATCGTCAGCCCCGGATTGAGGAAGGCCAACTCGCGCAGGCGCTTCGCCAGCCGGTCGAACTCGAACTCGATGGTATCCGTGAAAATCGTCGCGTCCGGGAAAAAGGTCACCTTGGTGCCGGTGTGGCCGTCGGGCGCCTCGCCGATGACCTCGAGCGGCTTGGTCGTCTTGCCGCGCTCGAAGACGATCTCGTGCACCTTGCCGTCCCGCATCACCTCCGCCTTGAACCAATCGGCGAGCGCATTCACGCATTTCGCACCCACACCGTGCAGGCCGCCGGAATACTTGTAGGCGCCCTGGCCGAACTTGCCGCCCGCGTGCAGGCTCGTCAGCACCAGTTCGACCGCCGGGATGCCGAACTTCGGGTGGATGTCCACCGGGATGCCCCGCCCGTTGTCGCTGATGCTGGCGGAGCCATCGACGTGCAGAGCCACCCGGATCTTGGTGCAGTGGCCGGCGAGGTGCTCGTCGATCGAGTTGTCGAGCACCTCGAACACGCAGTGGTGGAGCCCCCTGACATCCGGGTCGCCGATATACATCCCGGGACGTTTCCGGACGGCCTCCAGGCCCTCGAGCTTGTCGATCTGCTCGGCCCCGTACTGCTGCTCCCCGCTGACCTTGGTTTCCCCCTCTTCAGGCTCTTTCGACTCGTCGGACATGAACCCCGAAAAGGTCCGAAAATCACGGGAATGAGACAAGACCCTTTATCCCTCTGGACCGACATTTTGCCGCACCCCACAGTGCTGATTTTCAAAAAATTACGACTCGGGGAATCGTGCCGTATCACCGGCTCTCGCCGTCGAGCCCGAGACAGCTTCGCTGCCAGTCCATCCACTGCTCCTCGTGGTCCGGATCGCCCGCCACAAGGGCTTCGATCATGGCCCGCGAGGCGATCACGGAGCCGTCGATATCGAGTTCCTCGGCCACCCTGTTGCGGCGCTTGATGAAGCCCGCGACACGCTCGTCGAAATCGGGATCGCGGCGGCGCCTCGTGCCACGCTGACGCTCCGGATGGTCCCGGGACTCGATCGCCGACGCCGACTTGACGGCGGCGAAAAACCGGCGGCGGCGATCCGAACGGAAGTGGGACGGAAGTTCGATTCGTCCACCTTCGGAAATCCGGCGGACCCACTCGACCAACTGCTTGTTGGTGACCACCATGAAGGACGGACGGTCCCAGCGCTCCGCCTCCTCGTCCCGCCAATGCCAGAGATGCTTCAGGAGATTGAGGCCGGACCGATCGAAGCGCCCGGCACCCTGGATTCTCCATGGCTCCTCCTTCGATTCGTCCCGATCGAGCACCTTCTGCCTGGCCTGCTCACAGCTTTCGACGAACCACTCGTAGCGACCCCGCTCCTTCAAGGCGGCGGTGATCTTCTCCGCCATCGGCAGCAGATAGCGGACGTCGTTGATCGCATACTCCTCCATCTTCGGCGACAGCGGGCGGCGACCCCAGTCGGCCTTCTGGGACGACTTCGACAGCTTGATGTCGAAATAATGCTCCACGAGGTTCCCGAGACCGAATTTCCGGACGCCCAGCAGACGGGCGCCGATCTGGGTGTCGTAGACCTTTTCCGGAACCATCCCGGACTCGCGCCGGAGCATGGTCATGTCGTAGTCCGCCCCATGCATCCAAACCGTCCGCCGGTTCAAGTATTCGTAGAACGGGGTCAGGTCGTCGATGGCCAGCGGATCGATCAAGACCGATTCGTCGTCCCAGGCGAACTGGATGAGGCAGAGTGATTCACGGTATCGGTGAAGGCTGTCGGCTTCGGTATCGACGGCGCAGGTGTCCGCGTTGTCCGCGCGGTTCAGAAGATCGGTGAGCGACTCACGGGTCTCAATCATGGGAGAAGCGCCAACTACCTGCATCGATTCGAATTCAACAATAAGAACCGGGCGACCACCCCGAGCGAGGAGGGCGCCCTCGGGCAGAGCGGCCTCTCTCGGCGTGGTTTCCCGCCGGATCAACCCTCACGGTTCCTCCGGAACCACGATCCTCACCCGGAACAGCATCTTGTCCGGAAGATCTCCACTGCCCGAGAAGGTCGCCACCATTTCGGTCGCGGTGTTCTCGACGTTCCAGAGTTCCTCGTCGATCGGATCCCAGTCGGTGGCATCGGTACTCGTTTCAAAGAAACACTGCACGCCCTCCGAAGGCTTGTGCTTCTTCTGGTAGGTGATCCGGGGAGCGGTGGCGGTCGCCGTGCTTGTCTGGGAAGTCTTCAATCCCGTCCCCTCGGAAGGTGCGGCGGATGGAGGAGCGGCAAAACCCACGAACAGCGGTCCGAAATCAGGAACTCGCGGATTGGTCCCGCCGTCGAATTCGTCCTGGTTGTTGATGCCGTCGCCATCGGGATCACCGAGCGGTCCCGAAACGGATTCGTTCAAGGCATCGGCGCCGGTGAAGAACAGGTTGCGCCACGATCGGTAGCTCTGGGCAAGGCGGACGGGAATCCGAAGTTCGACCGTCGATATATCGCCACCGGTCGGCGGTGCCGTCACGTTCCTTTCGTAAAAGATCACCATCTCCCCGTTGATCGCCAGAGGCGAGGTCGGAAGGCCGCCGATTCCGGGCGTCCCGTAGAGTTGGCCAAGGACCAGCGGGAAGCGATCCTGAGCGACCGAATAGACGAAGCCGGTTCCGATGAACGGCCAGATG
>ERZ869936.2175-NODE-2175-length-11940-cov-4.405806_pt1 | contig 11940 bp, 9 predicted proteins | sample MGYA00520876_ERZ869936 | MGnify/ENA primary metagenome ERZ869936 (study PRJEB32218, sample SAMN09650985) | biofilter metagenome | isolation source: enrty point of leading RO module | place: Saudi Arabia: Thuwal, RO plant located on Red Sea | collected 2016-02-17 ... | reverse complement strand
CTTGTCGCGCCCGACATAACCCTTCAACAAGCCAAGGTTCAACACCATGGAAACCGCGTCGCCCCCGTAGGCGTGCTGCGTGATGCCCATGCTCCAGATGAGGACGGCGTTTTTGGCGTCGCGAATCAGTTTGGCAAATTCCTCCATGCTGCTGCGAGGCAGGCCGGATTGCTTTTCCAGCGTCGGCCAGTCGAGCGCCGCCGCCGCGCTTTTAATTTCCTCAAACTCGGCGCTGTGGTTGCGGATGAAGTTCCGGTCTTCCCAGCCGTTCTCCAGGATGATTTTGATGACGCCGTATAGGAACGCGATGTCGCCGCCCTGCGTGACGGGAAACCAGTAATCCATGATGTCGGTGCCGAACAGCGCGCTGCCCGCGGTGGACGGGACCCAGTAGCGCTCCAGGCCCGGCTCGCGGTAGGGATTGACGACAACCACCTTGGTGCCGAGTTGCTTGGCCTCGTGAAAATACTTGGTCGTTACCGGTTGGTCGTTGGCCGGGTTGGCGCCGAACAGAATGATCAGGTCGGTGCCATACCAGTCCTTGTAGCTGCATGTCGAGGCGGCGTAGCCGATGGCGTGCTTCATCGCGCCGGTCGAGGGGGAATGGCAAAGGCGGGCCGCGTTGTCCACGTTGTTGGTTCCCAGGAAACGGGCGGCCTTTTGCGCCATGTAATAAACTTCATTGGTGACGCCACGGGAGGTGACAAAAAAGGCCAGCCGCCGGGGATCGGCGCCTTTAATTTTCTTTGCAATGCGTCCAATGGCGTCCTCCCAGGAAATGCGGTGAAACCCGGGTGCGTTCTTCTCGCGCAGCATGGGATACGGCAGGCGGCCCAGTTCGCGAAGCTGGGCATTGTCGAGTTTTTGAAGTTTGGAGATGTCCTCAAGCAGACGGACATCCAGCTCCGGCATGGTGTTGAGCCGAAGCAGATTCAGGCGCGTCATGCAGAGGTGAACGCCCTTGATGGTCCAGTCGTGCAGCCCCGCCACGCCGAGCGCGCAACCATCGCAGACGCCGCGAGTGATGACCTTCCACGCGTACGGCAGGTTGTCGCGATTGCGCCAGATGATTTTGGCCATGTCGCGAAAGTGCTTGGGCTTGGTTTGGCCCAGCCCGAAGGGCACGGCGGACTTCAGGCGGTCCTTCCAGTTTTTTTGAATCTTGTGCGAATGCATCGCGCGGGAGTTATGACAGGCATTTAATTACCACAGAGTCGCGGAGAACACAGAGAAAACTATGCCCGGCGGGGGTGTGATTGGAAGCGGGTGATATATTTTCTCCGCAAATGAGTTTTCGCGGCCAACCCCCGCAACCGGCGCGGCCTCCTCTCCCGGCCGTTGGCCACCCTCTCCTCCATAAAAAATGGAGGAGAGGGCCGGGGAGAGGTGGCAATCGAATCGTATCACCCGGAAATAATCACACCCGCCCTGCGGAACGCTTCCGCTCGGGAAGAATTTTTCTGCGACTTTCAACCCCTCCCCATTTTCCCATCCATGCTCTCTGTCTCTGTGGTGAATGAAATGATCAAACCCCAATCGGATGCCACGCGGTCTTGAATTCCACGGTGTCGAGAATCCAGTAGGGATTTTCGGCGGCTTCGCCCAGCCATTCGTCCTTGTGCAGATTGCGGGCCGTGTAGCGCTTGAGATTGAAGCCCGAGCCGGCCTGCAATTGCGCGGCCATTTCTGAGTCGCCCGAGCCGTCCACGATGGCGTTGATATCCATGTGGCAGGCAAGGTGCGAGGCCAGTTCGGCGCGCTTGCCGCTGAGCAGATTGATGACGCCGCCGGGCAGGTCGCTTGTGGCGAGAATCTCCGCGAAGGCCAGCGCCGGCAGCGGGAACCGCTCCGACACCATCACGACGGCGGAATTGCCGCTGAGGATGACCGGCGCGAGAAGCGAAACCAATGGTAGCAGCGAGGGCGCATCAGGCGTCATCACGGCCGCCACACCGGTCGGTTCGGGTGTCGAGAAATTAAAATGGGACGTCGCGACGGGGTTCACCGTCCCGAAAAGCTGGGCGTATTTGTCGGTCCAGCCAGCGTAGTAAACCAAGCGGTCTATGGCGGCGGTGACTTCACTTTCGGCCTTGCCGCGCCGGACATCGGTGGAGCGCTCGATCTCGTGAACCAGCTCGGCGGACCGGCTTTGGAGCATCTCGGCGGCGCGGTAGAGAATCTGGCCGCGCAGATAGGCTGTTTTCTTGGCCCAGCCGTCGAAGGCGCCCCGCGCGGCGGTCACCGCGTCGCGCAGATCCTTGCGCGAAGTGTTGCATATTTTGTCGAGCGGCCTGCCCTCGGCGGACAGGCAGGGAAGCACGCGTCCGCTTTCGCTGCGGACAAAGCTGCCCCCGATGTAAAGCTTGTAGGTTTTGTTGACTGCGAGTCGGCGGTTGCTGGCCATGCGCTCTTTGATGCCAGAAACGGCGGATTTTACAACGAGATAAAAGTCCGCCGCCTTGAGGGAACCGGTCTTCTATGTTAAACTAGTTGTGGAGGTAAAATAGGGGTAGGCGCTTGCGGTATACGCAGCCCTCGCATCAAAACGGGCACGATTGGTGCGACTTTTGGCTGAGGATGTCGCAAGCGTTTTTATTAATAGCCGATCCTCCATTCGCTGAGGGCAGGCTCGTTGACAAGTCGTTGATCGGTGTGGGTCACTGAAACCACTTCATTCTTCAACATAAAATTGCTGGCAAAAAGAAAGGAACAAATCATGGACAACAACCGCACATCCAACGAGGCATCCGCCTTCACAGTAAGCCGCGAAAAGCTGGCGCAGGACCTTCGCATTTTGGTGCGTGACACCGAGGAGTTGCTCAAGGCCACCGCAGGCGAGGTGGGCGAGAAGGCCACCGCCGCGCGGGCGCGCCTGACCGCCGCCTTGGACAACGCCAAATCCACCTGCCGCGATCTGGAGGAAAAGGCCATCGAAAAAGCCAAGGTGGCCGACAAAGTGATCCGCGAGCATCCGTATCAATCCATCGGCGTCGCGTTTGGCGTCGGGCTGCTGATCGGCGTTTTAATCAACCGAAAGTAATTCATGCCTGAATTCGAACCGGCTTCAGACCTGGGCTCCAACGGCGGGTTGACTGGCTCCATCCGCAGGATGATGGATTCGGTGCTGGCTTTGGCGCAGAATCGTTTCGAGCTGTTTGCTGTTGAGCTACAGGAAGAGAAAATTCGCGCGGTGGAGTTGCTGCTGCTGGCGGCGGCGGCAATTGTGCTGGGGATTTTGACGCTGGTGGCCGCGACGGCGACGGTGGTGGTGCTTTTGTGGGACAGCTCGCCCGTGCTGGTATTGGGAATCATCACTCTGGGCTACGCGCTTGGGGCCGCGTTGATCATCAGGAAATTAAGGGAAAAATTGAGCGCCGCAGTGCCTCCGTTTTCCGGCACAGTGGAAGAATTTAAAAAGGATCGAGAATGGTTGCGGGGAAAAAATTAGAAGAATTGGCGCGCTACAAGGAATTGCTGCGCGCTCAAAGCGATGTGCATCGGTGCCTCATCGAAACGGAGGTTCAGGTGGCGACCGAATCGTTGCAGTGGCTCGCGCCGGTGGCCAAGGCGGCGCGGACGGTTCAACCCTTTGCCGGCTTGTTGGCGCCGGTCGCGGGTTTGCTCCTCGCGCGAAAGGGCGGTAAGCTCCTGCGTTGGGCGGCGTCCGGCCTGAGTGTTTTGCGCCTTGTGAAGTCCTTTTTCGGCAGATGATTTTCTTATTAATTCAATCCGTCAGTTTCACCAGCGACCACAGTTCATCGCCTGCCGACACCTTTGAAGCGATGTTTTCTGTTGCGATGAGTTCCGCCCCGGTCCTGGACAGCCATTCCTGAAAAACCACGCCGTTGGCTTCGCGAAGCGTTTCGTGTTTGACTACAATCCAAAGGAAGTTTGTTCCTTCCCTGAACCAGACCGCCTCTCCGACTAATTCCTGGACTCTGCGCGTCCCATAGGGGCGCCACAAGGCCAATTGGGAATCATCAATCCCGCTGATGATGCCGACGGTTTTCACGTTCTCGGGAAGGTGTTTCCTTAGGGGAGCCAAAATATCGTGCCTGTGGCCATAAACAAAATAAACCCTTTCAGCCCGCTGAAGCATTGGACTATCGGGTTGAGAGGCTCGCAGCAGTCTGACAAGTGTTGCGGTTGGCACCAAGGGGCGGGACGGGGTCAACAGAAGGCCCGGCAACGCGAAAAGGGCGCACAACGCAGCGACATTGTACCACCATCTTTGGCGTGCCAATTGGCCATTGGCCGGATGCAAGACCACCAGCAAAATGGCCAAGGGATAATAGGGGGAGAGTAGACGCGCGGTGGCTTCACTGCCCATTTTGGTCATGTAAAACAGCAGGGCACCCCATGCCGCCAGTCCGAGAATGACACCCATCGACAGCTTGCTCATGACGGCGCGGTTTCCAGTCCGAAGCAGCAGTGGCGACAGCATGGCGAGGATTAACAGCGCGGCGATGCCCAGGCCCAGACCGGCGTTTTCCTCCTGGGGCAGTTCGCCCAGCTTGATTTCAAACCGGGGAAAATAGCCTTCTAGGAATGTTTTTATATTCGTGGGAACCTGAGCATTGAGGGTTGTCTCCAGCGATCTTGAATTTGGCAAAATCGGGGGCAGAAACGTCTGTGGCAGCAATTGAAGCGTGTTGCCGATCAACCCTGCCGCAGGATGGCTTAACCGCATTCCGGAAAGGTTCTCCTTGTCGCCTGTCCAATGACCGCTGAATTGGTGGTTCAGGATGGCAATGGGCAGAAAGGAAATCAGCGCGGCCAACACCATCACGACGGCGGTGGTCTTTGGTTTTTCCCACAACAGCCGACGCGCAGGCCACAATGCCACAGCGCAGGGTAACAGCAGCGGCAAGTTGGACCCTTTCACTCCCGTCAAGAGCGCCGCAGCCAGGATGGCGAGGGAAAAATCAAAAAACCGCCCGGTTTGATTGGCCCGCAAAGCAAAGAAAACCGCGCCCAATAGATAAATGGCCGATGACGCGTCGTTGTTCGCGCCGCCCGCCTGCATCACAAAGCAATAGCTGGCGGGCAGAAGCCACATCCAGCTCCAGGCTGCCCGTCTGCGGACGCCTGCCTTCAGGAAAATTGAAAAAATCAGGCCGGGCAGCAACAGGTAGGGAATCCAGTTTGCCAGGAACAGCAGGCGATCGCTTTGGGTCAGCTTCAACCAGGGTAGCAGCAGCCATTCCGAACCGGTTCCGCTGTAGTTCATGCGTTGGTTCAGCGTGGTGATCCAATGCCACTGTTCCTCCGCGGCCCAGTGCAGGATTCGCGGAAGCCGGTAGGTGACCGCATCGTAACTGTTGGGCGGATGCGCGATGCCGCCCGCAAGTGAAAGCGCCAAATACAAAAAATAAATCTGGGGCAAGGCCCGCACCCTGAGCGGCAGACGTTTCCCGGTGAAATAACGCGTTTTCAGCAACGAATGGCGGACCTGAGGCCACACGTGATATTTTTTAATCAGCCACAAGACAAAGGCGATGAACAGGATTCCAAAGGGCAGGTAGCCCACAAGGTTTAACTGGCCCAAGGCCGACAGAATCCAGCCTGCCGCCACGCTGAACGCGGAGGCAAGAATCCAGAGCGTGGCCCCACCCGATGTGTTAAAAGTCACAGAGGGAAAAACAAAGGCCAACCGGCCACAAGCTCAAGTGGATTTTAAGAAAAATCCCTTGTTTGCGGCAGGCTCATGCGTATTTTTCCGTCCGCATGGAACGCCGCCCGAGCCGCCATTTCCTGGAAAAATAGACTGCGTGTTTTTCCTTATCATGCCTGCGCCTCTTGTGCCATGAACGACATCGAAGCCATCATCTGCCTGATTCTTCTGTTCATGTCCGTGCCCGATTTCTGCCGACGGGTCCTCAAGCGGCCGGCGCTGATTTATTCCGTATTCGTCCTGTTTGGGTTGTTGTTGGGGCCACTGGTCAGCGACGGTGTTGCCGCCATGTTGAAGCAGGCGGGCAAAGTGGGTTTTTTGCTTCTGTTGTTTGAAGTTGGATTGGAAATTACCTTGCCCAAAGCGCGGGAGGTCCTGCATCCGTTGCGGCTGACACTCAAATGGGTGCTCATCCAGTATCCGGTCATCCTGTTGCTGGCGATGACAGCGGGGTTGAATTTGCGCGAGGCATTTTTCGCCGCGGCGGCCCTGACCGGTTGCTCGGTGGGGATGGCGTATTCGGCGTGGAAAAATTTCGAGGGATTCACTGAAGACGGACGCCGGTTGACGCTCCAAGTCATGGTGCTTCTGGAAATGTTGGCGATCGTTCTGCTATCAGTTGAAACGGTTGTGCTTGAGACGGGGTTTGGCTGGATGGTGCTGGTGAAGCTTGCGGGCATTGCCACGGTGGTGTTTCTCATCAGCCGGTTCGCCTCGCACTTGAAGAATGCGTTTCAGACGATCATCGAGCGAACCACACACTGGCGCATCCACTTCATGGTGCTGGTGATCCTCGGCGTTTGCGCCATCGGCGAACGGTTTGGGCTTTCGGCAACAAAGACGGCGTTTTTTCTCGGCATCGCCATGAGCCGCACCGGGCATGACGGCGTGCGCCTGGAGGATTACATCGCGCCAATCAGCCAGCGGTTGTTGATTCCCATATTCTTCGTCACCCTGGGGCTGCAACTGGACTGGCGCATGCTGTTGACGCAAACGGCGCTGCTGGCGGTTTGCACCGCATTTTTCCTCATTGGTTTCAGGGAAATGATGCACCGCCGGTTGGTGCAAACGTCGGAGGACGGCCAATCGTGGCTGTTGCTGTGCCCCAACCTGACCATCGTCGCCTTGGCTGCCAGCGCGTTGCTGGAACATGGCGGGTCGCCTGAAGTGGCTGCCTGGCTGGTGTTGACCGGGCTCTTTGTCACTATTCCCTCCATTTTCATGCTGCCTCCGGCCAAGCCCAAACAGGCCGCCACAGTTCCACCCGCGCCTGCGCCGGTGCAAATGCCCACCATTCCTCAATAATCCCTTTGCGGGCGCGTTCGCTTATCATTATCCATCAGTCCTGCTGAAGCCAGGTCAGCGAAGGCCGGTCTATCGTCGCGGCGAATGCGTCCTCGTCCTTGGACACGGCGCGCCCGCGAGTTTCCTCGCCGTCCAGAAACGCCACAAAATCCATTTGCGCGCGCGGCGTGCCGCGTTCCCGGACAAACTTGCGGACAATTTCGGTCGGGGGCAGCGTCTTGCGTCCGCACACCTCGACCAAGGGAAATTCCAGTTCTATGTCAAAGGCACGGTAGGCCAGCTCGGTGCAGACCAGCTTGTCGGTGCTGAAAAAATCGAACTCAAAATCGTAAGGCTTGTTCAGGTGTGAAAACGCCCGTGCGATGACGCCGGGAAGTTTCTCTTGCGGAATTCGCGGACGCAGCACCGCAGCGGAATCCGCCACGCCCAGGCAATCCTCAAGGGTTGTCATGCGCACACCGCGCGGCACAGCCTCAATGATCACGCGCGAATGACCCTTGGTGTCCGATTCTGAAAACGCCTTCCAGAACTTTTGAACGCGCGGATCGCGGTCCAGGCCCATGCGGGCCAGGTCTTCAGCCGTGCCGACGTACAGCGCGGCGTGCGCCCAGTAACCCGGCATGAAGGCGCGCGACAAATACCAGTTCTGCCGCTCGATCAGGATGTCCCCAGGCCGCAGTTGGTTGCGCAGCTCCTCCAATTGCGCGGGCTGGATCAGGGGCTTGCCCTCGCGCGGCTTGCGAATCCGCGTGTCGCCAACCCAGGTTGAAACAAGTGACTGTCCTGTGTACACGGCGCGCCGGCCCAGTTTGCCGGCGTCTTCCAGCGGCTGAAGCCGGCGCCATTTTTCCACGTGACCGGACAGCGACGCGGTCTGTTCGCGCGCCTGACGAATGGTGGCGTGAAACCGGATCAGCGGCTGCGACTCATGCAGTTCATTTTTCACAAAGGCTGGTTTTAATTGGTCATAACCAGACCAAGCGGTCTCCAACAGTTTTCGGTTGTGCGTGGAAATGAGGTTGGCTCGCACCTGGTCGTAAAGCCCCTCGGGAATGCCCCACAAGGGCTCGCCCTCATTGAGTTTCCGAATGGCCTCCGGAGAAACCGAAAACTGCGTGACGAGCTTGAAGGAACTTTCATACACCGCCGATCCGGCGGCCAGGCCGGCCAGCAGCGCCCGCAGCCGCAATGGCTCTTCGCGAACCTGCGCGTAGTTCTGGTATTTCCATGCAATGCCCAGCAGGGTGCCGCGGCAGGAGAGGTAGGTGAACAGCAACTGCCGGATGGCATCGTTGTCGCTTTGGCTGTAAAAATCGCGCGCCCCACTTGAAAGCTGCCCCTGGACGTTCAGCGCGTTTTGCTCCAGGTCGCGCATTCCGCGCAACGCCTCGGCCAGCGCGGCTTCGTCTTCCTCCAACAATCGGCTGATGGACTCGGATGACAGGCTCGCCAGTTCCAATCCCCTGGATAAATGAAACGCGCCGGGGTCGCGTCGTTGCGCCGACCATCCCCAGCAGGCGAGCCCCACCGCGAACAAAACGATCCCGCCCCAAACCATCCCCCGCTGGAGGCGCGCCTTCATGGAACGAGGAGGCATCTGTTCCAAGGCAGCGGGTTTTATTTTCTCATAATGCGCGGCAAGTTGCGCCACATGCTCCTTCACGGCGGTGTGCCGGGAACGCAAGACACGCAGCTTCGCCGGTTGAAGGAGTATTTTCAGTTCGTTCCACCACGTGAACGCCGCCTTGCAGGCCCGGGGCCAATAATGCAATGCAAAGGTTCCGGCGGCGGGCATCATTGCGTTCCAAAGGCTCGCCACCCATGGCACGAAGTAATCGGCCATGCGCCACCAGATGAGCGCGTACCACAAACCATATATCGGCAGGCCAAGACCCAGGCGCTTGAGGGCAATGACGCTTCTGTTCGGCTCGGGAATCCACCGCGCCAGCAGGCGAACGGTGAGGAACGGCGCCAGGTGATACAGTGTTCCAATGAGCGCGGGGATCAATCCCGCCAGCAACCGCGCGGCGTCCCACAACTGCTTGAAAAATAAAACCGCGCCGCGAAGTCGCAATAGGTCCGAGCCGACATCGAGCCCCGCGCTGGCCAGTTCCTGCCGCAGTTGAATCACCTCCGCGGCGGCTTCGTCGGCCCGACCGCTGTCGTGCTCTGCGAAATAATTCACCGCGTCTGCGATCTCCTTGCGCCGTTGCAGCGGGTTGGCCGCACCGCGTTTGGGGTTTCTTGCAGGCGCGAGCGAGGCAAGGTCCGACAACAAGGGTTCCCACTCGGGCCTTTCCAAATGAATGACCACGGCCTTGAGTCGCTTGCTGATTTCCACCGTGAGCCCGCGCATGGCAGCGCGTTCATCCTCGAATCCGGCCATCCATTCGCAGACCCGCAACGGTTGTCCGACGCGCACCCAGACCGCGCTGCCGAAGCGTTCTTTGTGCTCGTAATTGATGCCCACCGGCAGCACGACCAGATTTTTAGTGCCGCTGGCGGCCGCCTGGACGGCGATGCGCGCCGCGCCGGACCGGACTTTGTCCACCTGTGGTGCATCGTGGGACTTGCCCTCGGGAAAAATGCCGACGGCCTCGCCCTGCGCGAGAAACTTCGCGGCGTCGTCGAGCGTTCGGGTGTTGGCGCCGACCTGCGAGGGGTCGTCGCTGCCGCGATACGCCGGCAGCATGCCCAGCGCCTTGAGAACCGCGCCGAACACGGGAACCTGAAACAAGGGCGCCTTGGCCAGAAAATGAATGGGCCGTTTGAGGGTGATGCCGAGAATCACCGGGTCCACCAGCGAGTTGGCGTGATTGGCCACCACCAGCACGGGACCGCCCTGGGGAATATTCTCCGAGCCGGTGATTTCGATGCGGGAATAATAAAAGCGCACCAGCCGGCGGACCACAAAGCGCGCCGTGGCCCCCGCCAGAGTTGTGAGCTTGCCCGCCATGATGGGATCGAAGCGTACCGTGGCGAACCGGCCTTTTAAACACTAATTTCCGGACGAATTTCCCGACGCCTTGCGGTGGTTTAATTTTCCTATGAGGTAAGTGTCCGGCCCGGCCTGTTGCCACGCCGAGAGCCACAGGCTGCCAAGGAAATGGCCGCCCTTGAGCAGTTGTTTCTCGATGAATTTTCGGCCCTCGATGCTTGATTCGTTTTCGGGCGTCAGCTTGCCGTCGCGGTCCAGCGCGTAGAGGGGCTCGACCAGTTGATGCTGCTCCCACAGGAACGCCATGATTTCTGGAAACATTTCCACTTCCTTGGTTCGCGCGTCGGGCACGCCGATCACGCGGGCGGGCTTCACGCGCGAAGGCATGTCGCCCAAAGTCATTTTGGATTTGTTGATGAATCCGCCGTCCACCCAGGAATGAAAGCTTTTCTTGGTGGAATAGTTCTTGGGATTGTCGCCAATCCAGCCGTTGAAATGTTTGGTGGTGTGCAGCGGTTGCACCGCGTCTCCGGCGAAATGACCCATCACGCCCATGATGTAAATGATGTTTTGCTGCGCGTTGGCAATTTCCTCCGGCGTGCCGCCTGCCTGCTCGAAGGCCTTGAGATATGAGAAGCCCGATTTGAGCTTGGAATAATACTCGGTGAGCGTCCAGGGCAGGAGGCCGACCAGTCCCCGGCTGCGGTCGGCGTTTTGCGCCGGGTCCGGCTCGGGATGCTTTGACGGATGCAGCGCGCGGGCGGCGGCCAACTGACCAATGAATTCGTAGCGGAATTTTGTGAGGTTGGTGACGCTCAGGCCGAAGTCGGGCAACTCGTCGAGGTCCATGTAATGGTCGGGGCTGTTGAAATGCTTGAGCGTCAGGTCGGCGGTGTTGCGCCACCGGTCGGCCTCTCCGGCCAGAAAGGCGATGCGCTCTTGCGCCTCAGGGGTGCGGACAAAGGCCGGGAAATTTGTCGGCAGCGAGGCCAGCGCCAGTTGGTTGACCCAGCGATGGCCTTCATAGTCCCAAGCGTGACCTGTCGAGGAAATGAACAGGAGCAGCGCGGGGACCGCGACGCAAAGTTTGTGGAAAATGAAAGCGGAGTGTGTGTTCCGGGAGGGACGGTCAATACGCATACAGGTTGTTGTTTGGCTTAAAGGCTAGGGGTTGCGATTGCGAATGGCAAACCGGCAGAAAAAACTTTCTGTCCCGACGGCGCGCGTTTGCAGGAAGCGGTCTTTATCCCACGCGGAAGGAGATTTTGCGGATGGCCTCGGAGCCGAAGCTGTTTTGGAGCCGCTGCAAAATTTCGCGGCGGCGATAGCGCACAATTTCATCGAGCCAAACACTGCTGTCCACGTTGACGAACAAGGTGCCGTTGCGGAGGCCGGTCGGTTGGGCGTGGGCGGTGATGTTCGGGTCAAGAAGGTTGTTCCACACCTTGACGATTTCAGTTTCGGCCTGGCGGCGTTCAAGCCGCAGATCCTTGACAACCTGGGGCATCAAGTCAGCCAAAGACTTGGCGGTCATCTTGCGCGCCTGCTCCAGCGGTTCGAGGTCCACATGGCGCCACTCGGCCAATGCCTGGCGGCGCGGCGACCGGCGGGTCGCGGCGATGTTCAGGGGCGGGAAATAGCCGGGACGGTTCATGCGCTGGCAGCGGGCGTCTCGGCTGGAGTTCCTTCGGAAGTGGGCGCTTCCTGTTTGGGGTGCTCATCGAGGATCAGCACGCCGTGCGGTGGCAGGTCGTAGCCTCCGGTGAAGTTTTTGCCCGTGAGAAAATCATGCATCGGCTTGTAGAACTGAATGCGCACGGGCGAGTTCTGGTGATTGAGCAGGAAATAAATTCGCGTTTCTGCGCTTTGCCGCATGCTCACCTCGACCGTGTCGGGCACCTTGAGCAACGGATGAATGCCGACCATCTGGCGCAGCCACGCGACCAGGTCGTAATAAAACGGCTGATGGCTCATGGTGCCGATGTAGATGGCCTTGCCGAGGCCGAACTCGTTCATCGTCATG
>ERZ869936.2174-NODE-2174-length-11942-cov-13.347018_pt1 | contig 11942 bp, 2 predicted proteins | sample MGYA00520876_ERZ869936 | MGnify/ENA primary metagenome ERZ869936 (study PRJEB32218, sample SAMN09650985) | biofilter metagenome | isolation source: enrty point of leading RO module | place: Saudi Arabia: Thuwal, RO plant located on Red Sea | collected 2016-02-17 ... | reverse complement strand
TGCTGCTGTTGATCGTCAGCACAAGGGTCTGCGTATGATCACAACCGGCAGCGTTTTGAGTCACATGAGTAAAGGTGCCGCTCTGGGTATAGGTCGTACCGTTTCCTAGCGGACCGCTCCAAGTGTAACTGTCACAGGCAGTCACGGTAGTGTTGCCTGAAGTGCTGCTGTTGATTGTCAGTACCAGAGTCTGCGTATGATCGCAACCTGCTGCATTTTGAGTCAAATGAGTGAAGGTGCCGCTGCTTGTATAAGTCTGTCCGCTGCCCAATGGTCCGCTCCAGGTGTAGCTGTCGCATGCAACAACAGTTTGTGAATTCGCAGAACTCTGATTTATTGTAATATTTGCGGTCACCACACTGTCGCAATTATTTACACTTGTATATGTGTGAGTGTAGGTGTCAGATACTGTTACTGGTGTGCCCCAGGGCAGTAAGTATGAATCACAAGCGATGGCTGAGAACGAAGATGTAATCAATTGGGGTTGTGTAATGTTGACAGAACCAGTAGCTGTACATCCATTTCCATCTGTCACAGAATAATAATAAGTCCCAGCCGTGAGTCCGCTTACAGGATCACCGCCAAAAACATACGGAGACTTCCCTCCTGTCGCAGATAAAGTCACATTGGTATTCCCGCCGTAGCATGTAATTGTACCGGCATTGATTGAAAGAGTTGGATTGTCATCTACAAGAACATTTACACTTGCTTGCGAGGTGCAACCATTAATATCAGTTGAAGTTACTGAGTAGGTACCTGTTGCATTAACTGTGACTGACTGAGTGGTTGCTCCTGATGGCAACCATTCATATAATTCGGATGAATTTGCTGTAAGTGTTACACTGCCTCCTGAACAAAAAGTCAGCGAACTGCCCGGACTAATAGATGCTTGTACCGGCTGGTGCACATTGAGTGCTGCAGGATCAGAAATAACCGAACTGCATTGTGTAATGAGACAAGTATACTGATTTCCACTCATTGACGGAGTTACATTGTTCAATACAAGAGTAGCTGAATTCTGTCCAGGCATATCGACCCCATTTTCCTTCCACTGATATCCAATAGCTGGGCTTCCAGGATTAATACTCTGCACCATCACTTCAAATGTGGCTGAACCTCCGGAGCATGCAGACTGATTTGAGGGTTGAACAGAGATAAGCGGAGTCTGGTTATTGGTATTTACAAGATGAACACCATTTGAATTATTCACGTTAACATTTGTACATGAAGCGCTCCAGGCCGTAATTCTTGTTCCAAATTTAAATCCGCCATCAGCACCAGTATAGAATCCGAGCTTATTTACACTACAGCTCCATGTTCCTGCACCTGTTCTGGTGACTCTGTATTTTCCAAGACGGATCTGGGTGGAAGTTATATGAGTTCCTCCAATTCCGCTGGCACAGCCGCCGGCACTGTTCGGTGAAATGTTGACTATTGCCGTATCAAGACCACTTCCAACACCGGTGGGTGCGGGCTGATATTGAAAAGATGAATTGGGAATTGCCATCTGGCTGCTTCCAGGAACAAGAGAAACAGAAACAGTTCCCGCACCCTGATTTACAAATGATTTACTCAGCCAGATTCCGCCCTGGAAGGTTCGCATATACAAATCAGGACCGGTAGCACGCATCCAGATTTCGAATTCGAACACCGAAGAAGAAATTACTGCATCATTTTTTATCTCCAGTTCATAGTTTTGAGCTGAAGCCGCAGTGCTTAGAAGAACTACACAAGCAAGTGCCAGGATTTTTTTAACGGAGGTAATTATTGATTTCATGTTAAATTAAATTTGCATTATCAACTGAAATGGTTTAAAGGAATGTGATGATTATTATGGTTGACTTACGAAAATGAATAACTGTACATTGTCTTCAATGAGACCATAGTCTGCGGAAGAAACAACCCCGTCACCTGTAAGGTCACTGACGTAATAACCAAACAAGAATCCCTGAACATCATCTTCAAGTTGTCCATAGTCATTGGAGGAAATCACACCATCCTGGTCGCCTGCAGTAACTCCGTCAGACACATCTCCGCTCCAAATAGCCCAAACACCTGGACTTACTTCAACCATGTTGCTGCCAAAAGCTTTTGAAGCAGCATTCGTGAAGTCGTAAGAGAGTGCTTGTGTCATTGTAAGCGGCTGGCCGCTCCAGGTTTCCATTGCGTTTCTGTGTCTTATTCTGAGGTAATAAGAATTTCCTATCACTGTGTGAGGGAATGTTGCGAGCAGAGTTCCGTCAGTCTGCAGCACTCCGGTAAAGCAGGCCGCAGTCACATAGCCAGGCACTGCCACCAGGCATACTTCCACATGATCGCAATCTGCAGGTCCGAAGGAAGGAACACCACTGTTATAAAGTGCAGCATTCATTGTACCTGTGAACTCGTCATAGTAACCCTGTATGAATAAACTCAGGGAAAGTTCAGAAGTGCAAACAGGTGGTTCTGCAATAAAGATTGTTTGATCAGCAGTGCAACCATTTGCGTCAGATACGGTGACATCATACGAAATGCCTCCAGCCAAACCTGAAACAGACTGTGTTGCTTCATTATTACTCCAGAGATAATAATATCCTGGAGTTCCGCCAGAAACGTTTACAGATGCTGAACCGTCATTTCTTGCGCAGGTTTCATCTGTTCCTGTTACCGATACAACTAAGGCCGCAGGTTCATTAATGTGAACAGAATGGGATGAAGTACATGTATAAAAATCAGTCACAGCAACAGAATAAGAACCTGCACTAAGTCCGGAAATATTCTGTGAACTTTCATTGTTGCTCCATGCGTAGCTGTATGGCGTGGATCCGCCTGAAACACTCAGTGTGATGCTTCCGTTGCTTCCACCGTTGCATGATACGTCATTCACCAGTGACGAAGCTGTAATTTCAGGATTAATGAAGATAATAATATCATCCGGTACCACCGGACAAACACCGGCAGGATCGGGAGTAAATGTGAGTAATACTGAACCGCCCATCAGGTCTCCTGCTCCGGGCTGGTAAACAGCCGTATGGGAAGTGTTATCATTGAAGCTTCCATCACCAGTGGTTGACCACACACCTGTAACTGCTCCACCGCTCAATGCAGCAGAAAGCGAAGCTGATGCGCCATAACAAACGGTTTGGTCGGGGCCAGCATTTGCCGATGGCACTCTGTCCACCCTGATTATAAGTTCATCCATTGCAGGAAGACAAACACTACCCGGAGCTTGTACGCTTACAAATGTCAGAACCACACTGGTCCCTGCTTCAGATGCATGAGGGAAATATTCGATATTAAGATTGTTTCGGTCTGGCACAAAAGTACCAAGGCCACCAAGCCAAGTTCCGCCAACAGCGCCACCGCCGATTGCAGCACTTAGCTGTGCAGAACCTGTGATACAGGTTGGAATATCCGGACCTGCATCAGCAAAAGGAGTCAGATCAACGGTAATGTTGACGGAATTGCTTACAACACCGCATACGGAACTGGGATCTGACTGAAGCGTCAGGGTGACTACCGTACCATATTCGGAAGGATGCGGATAATATTCTGCATTGAGATCGAAACGGTCAGGATCAAAGGTGCCCAAGCCACCGGTCCACTGTCCCGTGTTTACCAGGCCTGTGATGACACCGCCCAGTCCAACCGAACCATTATCACAAACATGAATATCCGGACCTGCATCTACAATTGTTGAAACTACAGTAATAAACACATCATCAAATTCTGACAGACAGACATTCTGTGCATCAAAACTTTCAAGAGTAAGCATTACCATACTGCCTGTCTCACTGACATCAGGGGTATAGGTAGCATTTAAAGTATTCCTGTCAGGGTTAAAAGTTCCTAGACCTCCAAGCCAGGTTCCCGCGCTTGCTCCTCCGCTGACCTGAGCAGTCAGCTGGACAGATCCCGGGAAGCAAATGCTTTCATCTGTTCCCGCATCCACCATGTGAAATACGTCAACGACTATATTGATATCATCAGTAACCGGGGGACATACATTAGAACCTGCCAGTGGGCCCAATGTTAATGTGACAGTTGTACCTGCCTCTGAAGGATGAGGAGTATATATGGCAGTTAAAGTGTATCTGTCCGGATCAAATGTACCAGCGCCTCCGGTCCATTCTATGGCAACCGGACCATCGAATACAATTCCGTTTAGCCCCACTTCTCCATTTTGACATACTCGGATATCAGGACCTGCATCCAGAGAGTAGAAATTATCCACTGTGATGTTTACCTCATCCGATTCCTGTGTACATAAACCACCAGGAACCGTAGAAAGCAGTGTCAGAGTTATTGTTGTGCCGACTTCTGAAGGATGCGGTGTATATACTGCATTCAGATCATTACGGTCAGGATCAAAAGTACCTAGCCCCCCTAGCCACTCACCGGTACTCACGGCACCTGAGATGAGTCCTGACAAGGTTACATCCCCGAATATGCAAACAGAGATATCAGGACCTGCATCCACCACTACTGGATCATTGCATACGCAGGAGTTAATTGTAACAGTAACTTCCAATACATCCTTACATGGGGGAATTGTGTTTGTAGTTTTAACTATGTAGTATGTTCCGGGATTGCTAACAACAGTCCCTGAAAGAGGTATTGTCAGTGCCTGGTTTTCATAATAAGAAAATACACCTGTTGTAAAGTTGTTATCGTTTATGTTTAATGTACTTAGATCAACAGTTGACGAAGGACAATGATTTGAAACGGGACCTGCGGGAATTAATTCCAGGTCAGGAACCTGATGGACAGTAAGAAATGCCTGAGCACTGGGATATCCTACGCAGTTATTATCGGAAATTGATTCAACAGAATAGAGTGTTGAAGTAGCCGGAGACACCGGAATTGTGATTGATGAACTTCCTGTGGTCAGCTGCGAAGATGTTGTGTTTCCATCACTCCATGTATAAATGAAGTCAGCAGCTCCTGTGAAGTTTAAAATTAATTCTGTGGAAGCACCTGCACAAATTTCGTCATCAAGCAGAGTAAGGGAAGCGGAAGGCAATTCCAAAATAAGGATATCTACTTGATCTGTGCCCGGATCACAATAACTGCCAGAAGGTACATCAGTAGTAACGGTTAAAGTCACGGTACCAGTTTCTAGCACATCAGGAGTATAATCCAATACGGACAAATCAGGGAAAGCCGGGTAGGAATATACTCCAGCACCTCCGCTCCAACCAGTAACTTCTGTGGCGGATCCACCCAAAAGTGCTGAGATAGTCACAGTTCCATCCCTGCAGACACTAAGGTCTGATCCTGCATCTACCGTTGGAGGATTCGGGCAGCAATTGCTGACTGGCTGATTTACCGCAACCGAGACACTTGAAGTACATCCATTCAGATCGTTGACTGTTACAGTATAAGTCCCAGCCATCAGACCACTTGCAGTGCCCGTATTCTGAACAGGAGAAGTATCCCATGAATAAGAATAATTACCAGTTCCTCCACTGACAGAAACCGAAGCAGTACCATTGTCAAAATAAGGACAACCCGCATCAGTCGAGGAGGGAGTTAGTAACAAAGCGCAGGGTGCTGAGCAGGTGCCTGAAGGCTGGAAGCCTGTGGTTGTTGAGTTATCCGTGCTAGCAATTTGAAATGGAATGTAAACGATGTTTGCATAAGCTCCACCTTTGATATCCTGTTGCCCGCCCGGAGCGACTGCAGTTCCACCGAACATCACAGGAATCTGGGAAGTGTATCCTGGCTCGGTTGCATTGGCAGTGGATACAACAGGACTTGCAGTGCCATACCAGTTACATGAAAAATTCTTAAGATTAGATCCCGTGGCCGGAAGCGATCCGCCAAACTGCCGGTCCTCAACCTGTCCATACCAGTTTGCACTTATATCATTATTGCTGAATACGCAATTAGATGCTGTCTGGACAGGAACATTCGATCCGCCACTAGCATCCAGAAACAATACTCCCACTGTCCAATTACCTGTAATGAAATTATTCTGTACATTTAAATTATCCGTCTGGTTACGGAAAATCAATCCTGTACGGTTATTGGTGATTTCATTTTCCAGGATGTTGTGTCCATTGCTGTTATTGACATCAATACCAGTTCTGTTTGCAGTAATCCTGTTATTCTTTATTGTAACCCCACTGATGCTTTGTCCCTGGATTGAAACTCCAGCAGTATTCAGCCCGCTGTTACTCCAGTCGTTTACATTGTTACCATCACGCGTGATTGTGAATCCTTCGAGCAGAATTCCGCTTACAGCAAGTGAAAATGTAGAACCAGCTCCGCCAATCGGTCCGCTGACAATACTGGAGCCAATTCCGGCACCTATAATGGATAGCTGCTTATCCACGAGCACATCTTCATTAAAGTTTCCGGCATCCACGGTAATTGTATGGCCGTTCACAGTTTCCACCGCATTAATTGCAGATTGTATTGTGCAATAATTTAATCCGGTATTGATGTTTTGTACAGGACCCGCAGGACTTTTCGTCAATGTAAAATCAGAAGTATTGAAAGCATCACAGTTATTAAAATCTGAAACATAATCAATGTTGAAATACGCAGGTGTATTATGAACGCCTGGAATTACAAATGCAGGCCCATTGATATTGGAGACTGTGTAAGGTATATTATCAATTGAATAAGTTAATGTAAAGGGGGCCGTTCCGCTCAATGCGACTGTGATCTGCGAAGATTGGTTCTGGCAATCAAGCATTATCGGATTGGCCGATATCTGAGCATTGACTGCAGAATAAACCGGTAAAACAAAACTGGTTGACACAGCAGGACAAGCTCCCGGACCGTCAGGGTCATTTGTCATAGCAGTAATGGTAACAACACCACCCGTCAGGTTTGCATCTGAAGGATCAATTGAATAATCTGCATTAAAATCAGGATAGGTACCAACAGAATTTGCAAAAGCAGAAGGACCTTGCAAGCTATTGGAACTCCAAGTCACGGAGGAAGCTGAACCTGCCAGTTGTACAGAAAGATTAACTATTGCGTAAGGACAATAACCGCTAGCGATAGTTGTAGTATTATTGATGAAAGCTGGAGGATTAATATTGATTCCGACTTCATCAGATACAGAAGGACATGCTCCCAGATTATCGCTTTCGAAAGTCAAGTTCACAAACTGCAGAATTTCATCTAATGAGCCCGGCGTATAGTTTACTGTAACTGTATTCTGATTAATCACAGGCGTTCCTAAAATTCCATCACCGGAACTAGACCAGGATGTAGAGACAGCTCCGCCCCCGAATGTACCTGATACAGTCACACTCTGGCCTTCACAGATAGTCTGGTCGGATCCGACACTTACTGTATGTGGCTGACCCACGATCAAATTTGTGCTCGCAGTCGATGAGCCGCATGCATTGCTAACAGTCACAGTATAGGTTCCTGCGTCAGAAGCACTGACAGCGGATAAAATCGGATCCCTATCAGAAGAAGCGTAGAAATTAGGTCCAGTCCAGGAATAAGTGAACGGAGCCGTGCCCGAATGAGTGACATCCAGTTGCGCGTCAGATCCCTCACAGACAGGGCCATCGTTTGTTGCCTGAAGGCTTGATGGAGGGTTGCAGTCTACGGTGACTTTGTAATTGTCGAAATAAGTATTATTTCCTGTAGCAGTGCTATGAGAATGTACAAAACCAAAATTTGTCATTGTTAAGTTCGTATGCACTGAATTGGCTGTACTGCTTCCTTTTTGACTATTGACTCCGGTCGCGGGGTTACTCCAGGCTGTACTTCCATCATCCCGCACGAAGAGAGACCAGGTTTGGTCAGATGGATTATAGGTAACCCTTATGCTTGCATGGTTTCGGAATGAACTGAGATCATTGACACCGGAATTACAAATTTGATCATAAGATCCACTATTGTGAATCCCACCAGTGAATGCGACTAATCTGAATGGATCAATATTGTCAGTATTTCCATACACAACAGCATAGCCATTCGCATTTAACAAATTTGACGAATTTGCACAAAGAACTATCGCTGAACCATAATTACCTGATCCAATAGGAGCAGGATTTGCTGTTCCTGAAGACCTTCCCCATCTGAAATTAAATGTCCATGTAATCAAAGATCCATTTTGTGATAATACTGGATTAAAAGCAGGAGAATAAGTTGATAATTCACCATGCACATAAGAAATACCATTTGTAGCACTCGATGCAGACTCATTACCAATCCGCAGGCTGTCGCTATTTACAATTTGTGCTGTTAAGTTGGTTCCTCCTCCGCTTACAAACGTATAATTGGTGGCCGGACTCCCACCCGGACTCAGAGCAGCTCTGTTGAAGTTGTCGAAGAAAACGGTAGTCTGCGCGAAACCAGTCATGGAAATTAAAAGCAATACAAAGCAGACTTTAACTTGTTTGCAGTTTTTGCCATTGATAATTGCGGAAATCTTTGATATTTTTTTGCAAACAGACTGAATATTTTCATAAACCCTGTTCTGGTAAAATTTGATATTCATGTTGTAATTTTTTTGTTCATGTTAGATATTGTAATTACCGAAGCTTGACACATTAGCGGAAAGCTGGCAATAAATTCATTCGAATAATCAAGAAAACTTTAGCAATCTTCATTCTTTCAAATCATCAGGTCAACAATAAATATTTAACAGAATTGACACTCTGAGCTGAATAACCGACTTCAGATAAAATCAAATTATTGCTAAGGAAAACAGTCCTGAAACCGGATTCAAAAGCTACTCAATTCTTTAATTTTAAAACTCTGGCAATGATTCATTGTAAAACTTTTCATCTACTTAATTTATGGACAACAATTAAAAATATTATTAAACAGAAATAATTTCAGATAAATCTAAAATCCGGAACAGTAAGCATTAATCCAAATTTATTTTACAAATCTCAACCTTCCATTCAACGTTTTCATGACTATTATATGAGCTGATAATTTTACTTGGTAAACATTTTTAGTTTTCTGGCTGCTATACTTCATTTTGCAATCCGGATGTACTCCTGTAATTTCATTCCGATGAAAAAAAAACTTTCACCTTTTTAAATATTGAACAATTTGCAGAGAATACTTGCAGAGAAAGTTCCGCATAAGCTCTTGTCAAATCTTCATTCGAAGGAAAATACTCTGTGATTGCCATGTTTTCACTACTGAATGTTCCCTTCCCATCGGTAGTCCAGCTTACTGAAGCTGCATGCTTCACAATAGGATTAAGCTTGACGGATTTCTTACCTGAGGCCAGGATTTCTTCCTTCATGATAATTTCAGGTGCATTCAGAATTTTCACTTTCACGTGATCTTCTACTTTCAGACAAACACCCAATGGCTCTACTTCAATGATGAAATCCAACTCCGGTTTTGCTGCATCCAATCCGGAAGGACGGTATATTGCATTTGCAATAAACCTGTCATTAAATTCTCCATTACCTGCAACGCTCCACCTGACACTTTTATACTTTCCGTGGATGGAAGGAATTAAATTGATCTCCTTACCACTGCAGACACTGAAATCCAGACCGGCATTCACATCTGGTTGTTCATTTACATTTATCCAAATTTCGCTTCTTGCAGCAGGACAATTCAGGTTTGGGTTATCCGCTACCAGCATGAGCATGATAGGTTTTCCTTTTTCATCTTCATGTGGAGTGTACTCAATGTTGAGCGAATTTCTTCCTGGCTTAAACTCCCCTTTTCCTCCACGCCACATAGCTCTGTTAGCCTTCCCTCCTATTCTTCCTTCGAGAGTAACAATGCCACCGTAACACACATCAATATCCGGGCCGGCTTCCACTTCAAACATTCCTTCGCAATCTTGTGCGCAGGCTTTTAACAACACTCCGAATAATGCAATAATCAATATCACCACGATTAATACAACTGAGTATTCTGAATTTCTTTTCATCTTAAATCAATTTTAAAATTGATCGTCTCTAAAAAATCCAGGGAGCCGGAATAATCCCCGGCCCCTGAATCAACATGAAACGACACTAATTTATTAATACTCTAACTACACGTTTCTCATTTCCTTTTGTAACATTCAAGAAATAAATACCGCTTGCAAGATCTTCGAAACCGAAATCAAATCTGTTGAGTCCTGCGACTGTGGAGCCATCTTTGGACATAATCAATCTTCCTGAGAAGTCAAACATATTGAGATGAAATTTCTCTCCCTCGGCAGATTCGAATTCAAGGCTGAACTGACCCATGTTCGGATTCGGATATACTACCGCATCGAAGCTGTACACTATCAGGTCAGGCCTCATCATACGTGTTGCAATTGTAGAAGCAGTAGCTGTACAGCTTCTGCTGTCTCTTGCCGTAACCGTATAGGTTTGACCTGCTAAGAGTCCGCTGACAGTAGCACTGGTTCCAATGATCTGGCCCGTTTGGTTTCTCCAGGTATAAGTGAATCCGCCATTACCTCCAGTAGCGCTGGCAGTAGCGGTTCCGGGTGACTGACTAATTGTGATAACAATTGGAGACGGTTGTGTGATCTCGATCGGATTAGCCAAGGTCCTTGTACAGCCGTTTGCGTCTGTAACGACAACGTTATAGCTGCCTGCCGGTAAACCGGTAACATTGGCAGTAGTATGTCCGCTTGACCATAGATAAGTGTATGGAGCCACTCCGCCACTCGCATTGACATTAGCTGTACCATTTGATCCACCAGGGCAGGTAACATGCGTCCGGCTGGAAGACAGGTTCATTGCTGTAGGCTGCGTCACAGTAACCGTATTTGAGTTTACTGTACAGCCATTCGCATCCGTTACCAATACAGAGTAAGTGCCAGGAGACAGACCAGTTACAGTTTCCTGTGTGCGTGTTGGATTAGACGTACTAACCGGAGACCACAGGTATGTGTATGGAGCAGTTCCTCCGCTAACATTTGCTTTTGCAGTTCCGTTAGCTGCATTGTTACATAGCACGTTTGTATGAGTGGCTGTTACACTTAAAACAGATGGCTGGAGCACTGTTACAAGTACACTTCTGCTGCACTGGTTTGCATCAGTGACAGTGTATGTATAGTCACTGGGAGCGAGATTACTGAATGTTCCGGTGCCAGTAAGAGCACCAGTACCACCGGTAGCGCTGATCACAACAACTCCGTCATTACGTCCATTGCAAGTCACATGAGTTACATTGGAAGAAATCATGATTTGGGACGGCTGTGTGATATTCGCGCTGGCTGTAGCTGTACAGCCATTAGCGTCCGTCACCTGATAACTATAAGTACCAGCTGTAAGACCACTTGTAGCAGTACTGTTATAGGTATAAGATGGAGTACCACCGGAAGCTGTCAGAGTCACAGCCCCATTGTTGCCACCATTGCAGCTCACGTTGCTTGTTACTGAAGCGGATAAAGTCAACTGTGAAGGCTGGGTGATGCTCGCGCTGGCTATTGCAGTACAACCATTCGCATCAGTCACCTGGTAATTGTAAGTGCCTGCAGTTAAACCACTGGTGGCTGTACTATTGTAAGAATGAGGCGCAGTGCCACCGGAAGGTGTCAAGGTCACAGCTCCGTCATTACCGCCAAAGCAGCTCACGTTGCTGGCCACTGAAGCCGACAGCGTCAGCTGTGAAGGCTGTGTGATGGTCGCGCTGGCCGTGGCCGTGCAACCGTTCGCATCCGTTACAAGATAGCTGTAGGTGCCCGCGCTCAGGTTGCTGGTCGCATCACCGCTGATGGTGTGTGCGCCGGTTCCGCCCGATGGAGTCAGGCTGACCGCTCCGTTGTTGCCGCCAAAGCAGCTCACGTTGCTGGTAACTGAAGCCGACAGCATCAGCTGTGAAGGCTGTGTGATGGTCGCGCTGGCTGTTGCCGTGCAACCGTTCGCATCCGTTACAAGATAGCTGTAGGTGCCCGCGCTCAGGTTGCTGGTCGCATCACCGCTGATGGTGTGTGCGCCGGTTCCGCCCGATGGAGTCAGGCTGACCGCTCCGTTGTTGCCGCCAAAGCAGCTCACGTTGCTGGTCACTGAAGC
>ERZ869936.2173-NODE-2173-length-11949-cov-32.460905_pt1 | contig 11949 bp, 7 predicted proteins | sample MGYA00520876_ERZ869936 | MGnify/ENA primary metagenome ERZ869936 (study PRJEB32218, sample SAMN09650985) | biofilter metagenome | isolation source: enrty point of leading RO module | place: Saudi Arabia: Thuwal, RO plant located on Red Sea | collected 2016-02-17 ... | reverse complement strand
CACGCGGCTCGGGTTGAGCGGGCCCGCGGTGCCCCATCTGCGCTCCCACGCCGCTCCTCCGCCCCCTTCGCGGCGCGGGAAAAACGCGCAAAACCCTACCCGCGCAAGTTTTTCTAAACGTTACAACCGGCCTTGGTCGATGCCGACTGAGGAGGAATCCCTGCGCCGACGGTGCGCTGATAGCACCGTGAGTCGCCCGCCGAAGCCGGCCGCACCAACCGAGACAACCACCACGCCGCCCATGGGCCGCATCACCACGAATATCGGTCTGATCACCGGGTTTCCGATTCAGGATACCGTCGATCAGCTCGTCGCGCTCCAGGCGCGGCCGATCGAGCTGTTGGCCGAGCGGAACACGACGCTCTCTGCGCAGCAGACGGCCCTGACCGAGTTGACCGCGCAGCTCGTCAGCCTGCAGCTGAACACCGACCGGCTCTCGTTGCCGGGCCTGTACAGCCAACGCAGCGTGAGCAGCAGCAACACCAGTGTGATCAGCGTCAACGCCGGCGACGACCCGCCCCTGGGAAGTTACCAGTTCAAGTCGATCCGCCAGGTGCAGAGCCAGCAGTTGCTCAGCTCGAAGTTGGCGAGCGACACCGATCCGCTGGGGGCCGGCAGCCTCACGTTTCAATACGGTGGCGAGGTCGATCGCGGCATTTCGCTCGACCTGCTCAACAGCGGCAACGGCATCGACCGCGGCACGATTCGCATCACCGACCGTAGCGGGGCGACCGCCGACATCGATCTGTCGCTCGCCCGCAATGTCGACGACGTGCTCGACGCCATCAACGACGCCGGCGGCATCAGCGTCACGGCCTCGACCCGCGGCGATCAGTTCCGACTGACCGACACGTCGGGCGGCTCGGGCAGCCTGAAGGTGGAAGAGGTCAACGACGGCACCACGGCCGCCACCCTCGGCCTCGCCGGGATCGATACCACGTCGACCGTCGCCGACGGCGACGATGTCTTGTCGCTGTTCAGTGATATTGACGTCTCTTTCTTGAACGACGGTCTGGGTGTCGGCTTCGACGAGCTGCTGGCCGATCTGCAGTTCAGCTTTCGCGACGGCACCACGCTCGACGTCGACTTCCGCAAATTGGCCACGTCCGGGACCCGCGCGACGGGCACGACTGACTCGTCCAACGGCATCAATGCAAATGTGACGGTCACCGCGGACACGGAGGGCTCGTCGCAGGACGGCGTCATCGTCGCGTACCAGAACGATGCGACGATCACCAAGGGGAACGAGTCGGCCACGTTCGATGCCGACCTCAATCTCTTGATCGTCAAGATCGACGAGGGCTCGACGACGGCGGCCGATGTTGCCGCGGCAATCAACGGCGACGAGGAAGTGTCGGCCCTGTTCACCGCCTCGCTGGCTTCGGGATCGAGTGGCGACTCGCCCGTCGATGCCGGTGACACGACCGTGCTGCGAGGCCCCCAGTCGACCGCCACCACGCCCGGCACGCTCGATCCGAACGCGGCCATTGAGTTCACCGCGGTCACCGGCGGCCCGGAATTCGACGGCTACGCGATCTCCTTCGTGCACAACGCCGGGATTGCCGCTGGCAACGAACAGGTCTCGGTGACCAATTCACCGACCGAGATCGTCATCGAAATCAACGAGGCGACCTCCACCGCGGCCGACGTCGTGGCGGCGGTCAATGCCCACCCGATCGCCTCGGCCCGGTTCACCGCGGAGTTGGCTTCGGGAAGCGACGGCACGGGCCTGATCGACGTGGCCAACGACGGCGTGACCACCTCCGGCGGCGCCTATATCGAACCGGTCGCCGGAGGCAGCGAAACGACCCTGGCCGACGTGCTGGCGACGCTCAATGCCGCCGATCCGGCCAAGCTGCAGGCGTCGCTCTCCGGCGACGGACAGCGAATCGTGCTGACCGACCTGACGACCGACCTGGGCGGGTCGTTTACGGTGACCAGCCTGAACGACTCGAGGGCGGCGGAGGATCTCGGCCTGACCACGACCGCATCCGGCGACACGCTGACCGGCGGGCGGATCTTCTCCGCGCTCAACACCACGTTGCTCTCCACGCTCGGCGGGGGACAAGGCCTCGATCTCGGCACGATCTCGATCACCGATCGCAGCGGCTCCGCGAACTTCTTCGACCTTTCGTCGGCCGAAACGCTCAACGACGTGGTCGCCACACTCAACCTGGCCACGATCGGCATCGAAGCCCGCATCAACGACACCCGCGACGGCATCTTGATCTCGGACACGACCGGCTCGACGGCCAACAACCTGGTCGTCGCCAACGGCAGCGATGGCCTGCTCACCGCCGACAAGCTGGGCATCACCGTCGACGCCGCTGTCAGCTCGATCGACGGCGGCAGCCTGGACCGGCAGACGGTCAGCAAAAACACGCGGCTTTCGTCGCTCAACGGCGGCAGCGGAGTCTCTACCGGCTCGTTCACGATCACCGACACGCTCGGCGCGACGCAAACGATCAACGTCACTTCGAGCATCGAGACGATCGGCGACCTGATCCTCGAGATCGACCGCTCGGGACTTCAGGTCGAAGCGCGGATCAACGACACCGGCGACGGCATTCTGCTCGTCGACACGGCCGCCGGCACCGAAACGCTCAAGGTCGAAGAGACCAGCGGCGACGTGGCGCGGGATCTGCACATTCTGGGCGAATCGACCACGGTCGACATCAGCGGCACGCCGACCCAGGTCATCGACGGCTCGACCAAGCATACGGTAACCCTCGATGCCGACGATTCGCTGCAGGACCTTCGCGACAAGATCAACGAACTCGGCACGGGCATCACCGCCACGATCATCAACGACGGATCGTCGGTGAAGCCCTATCGATTGAACATCGTCAGCGACAATGCCGGCGAGGCGGGCGCGGTGCGATTCAATGCCAGCGGGCTCGGCATCACCTTCGAAGAGACGGTCGCCGCGCAGGATGCCCTGCTGCGGTTTGGCGACGAGATCAACGCGGGCGGCGGCATCCTTGTCGCTTCGTCGAGCAACACCTTCGACAGTGTGGTCGACGGCCTGAGCGTTACGCTCAACGAGACCTCGTCCGAGCCCGTCACCGTGTTGGTCGAGTCGACCGATACCGACCTGGTCGCCCAAGTGATCGCCATCGTCGACACCTACAACAGCATTCGCGAGCGGATCGATATCCTGACCGCCTTCGACGTCGACTCGAACACACGCGGCACGCTGCAGGGCGACAGCGCGGTGCTCCGGCTGGAATCGGACCTGGCCAATCTGGTCACCGATCGGATCTTCGGCGCCGGCTCGATCCAGTCGCTGGCGGAACTAGGCGTTTCGGTCGACCAGGACGGCACGCTCTCGTTCGACCAAAGCGAGCTCGAGTCGAAGTTCGCCGAGGACCCCGCGGCGGTCGAACAGTTCTTTTCGACCGCCGGCGTCGGACTCTCCGATCGCTTCAACCTGGTGATCGATCAGCTGGCCGGGGTCCAGGATTCCGTGCTGGTGAACCGCACCGTGGCCCTGGGCGAAACGATCGCCTCGAACGAGGCCCGCATCCTGCGATTGAACGACCGCCTCGACGCGACCCGCGAGCTGCTGCTCACTCAGTTCATCAACGCGGAGCTGATCATCGGCGAGCTGCAGTCGAGCCTGAGCGCGATCGAATCGATCACGGCACTCGAGCCCTTGCGGATCAACTCGCTCTCCCGAAACCGATAAACACGAGCCGCCACGCCGGCGAAGACCACTAGGCGACGACAAGCAACCGATGCGTCCATTTTCGAACCAAACCCTTTCACGTACACGGAGGTGATGTATGAACCCCGCTACGAGCAGCGACTACCTGGAAACGGAAGTCATGACTGCGGCCCCTCAGAAGCTGCAGCTCATGCTCATCGACGCCGCCCTGCGGCAATCGCGGGCCGCCCAGGAGTTCTGGAAGAACGAACAGCCCGAACAGGCCGGCGAAGCCCTGATTCGCGCCCAGCAGATCATCACCGAGCTGCTCTGCGGCTTGAATCCCGAGAAGGACAAGCAGCTCACCTCGAAGGTGGCCGGCGTCTACCTGTTCGTATTCCGCGCCCTGCTCTCGGCCCAGACCGATCGCGACGAAGCGAAGCTCCAGGAAGCGATTTCCGTGCTGGAAATCGAGCAAGAGACGTGGCAGCAGGTCTGCAGCAAGCTGGGCACCAAGCGGACCACGCCCGCGCCCCACGTCGGTGGCAGCATGACCAGCTCGCCCACCACGTCGCTCGAAGCCTAAGTCGCTCGGCGGCCAAAGGTCGACTCGACTCGCACTCCGGCCCGCTCGGGCCTGCGCGGCCATCGGCGCCACGCCCGTCTTTGGCGAGCCGCGGAGCCGCCTGCGGTTCATGCGTGCGCCTGCGCTGCGCGAGTTGACGCCCGCGCGGCGATGGGCGAAACTACCGGCTCGCACTCCCCCCGCAGGGCCCAGGCAGCGGTTAACCCGGCCATGCGGTCGCGGTTAGACCTCCGCGATGGTCCGCGGTTGTCGATATCTATCCGGTTGTCGATATCCATCTAGCTATCAAGGAGCCTGAGTTGACGGTTACCAAGCAGCTGATTCGTGTGGGGCACAGCCCGGATCCGGACGACGCGTTCATGTTTCACGCGTTGGCCAACGACAAGATCGACACCGGCGACTACGAATTCGTCCACGAGCTGGTCGACATCGAAACGCTCAACCGCCGGGCCACCCAAGGTGAGCTGGAACTGACCGCCGTCAGCCTGCACGGCTATGCCTATCTGACCGACATCTACATGCTTTGCCCTTGTGGCGCAAGCATGGGCGACAACTACGGGCCAATGGTCGTTGCTCGCGAGCCGCTCTCGCTCGAGGCCTTGGGCGAAAAGAAGATTGCCGTGCCCGGCACGCGGACCACGGCGTATCTCTCGCTGCGGCTCTGCCTGGGCGTCGACTTCCCGCACGTGGTGGTGCCCTTCGACGAGATCCTCAATAGCGTCGAACGGGGCGAGTACGAAGGTCAGCCGGTCGAAGCGGGACTGATCATCCACGAGGGACAACTCACCTACGGCGATCATCAGCTCGAACTGCTCGTCGACCTTGGCAAGTGGTGGATGGAAGAGACCTCGTTGCCGCTGCCGCTGGGGGCGAACGCGATTCGCAAGGATCTCGGCCCCGAGCCCATCCGCGAGGTGAACCGGCTCCTCTACGAGAGCATCGAGTACGGACTCGCACATCGCGACGAGGCCCTCGACTACGCCCTGCAATACGGGCGTGATCTCGATCGCGGCAAGGCCGACCAGTTCGTCGGCATGTACGTCAACGACTGGACGCTCGACTTCGGTCCCCGCGGTCGCGAAGCGGTCGCCTTGCTGCTGAAGCGGGGCTACGAGGCGGGCGTGATTCCGCACCTGGTGACGCCCGAGTTCGTCGAGTAGGTCGCGGCAATACCGACGCCGTCACCTACCGTTGCTCGGTCTCTTCGAGCAGTTCGACCCGCTTCGCGGTGAGATGGCGACTCTTGAGCTTCGGCAACCAGCCGCGCACGCCGGACAGGCCCACGACCTTGCCGACGTAGATCTGCAGCCGCACGCCCGCCGCCGGCGTCACGAAACAGACGATGTCGCCGGCCTCATTCGTCAGGGCATACTGCGGCGCACCGACGCGACTCGATCGCACCGGCGTTAGCCGACCGACGCCGTCAAAGCGGTCGCTGATCGCTTCCGGAGCCAACCGCACCGGCTCCTCACCACCGGCCGTGTCTGCTTCGCGGTCGTCGATGTCCGCATCGGCCGCGGTGGCGTGCGACGCCGCTTCTTCCGCGGCACTCGCCGCCCGCACGGCGTCGTCCGCGTTTTCCTCATCCGCCGCCTGGGCCACGGAGGCCTCGATCAGGCGGTTCTTGCGATCGGTTTCCGCCCGCAGCTTGGCGGCTTCGAAGTAGTCTTGTTGAATCGCCTCGTAACCGGCGATCTCGCGGAGCACCGTGCGTGCCCGTCCGCGTTCCAGGGCCGACTCGGCCGTCTCCAAGACCTGCTTGGCCCGTGACTTCAGTTCCACGAAGTCCCAGGTGTCGGGCTGCTCGGCCACGATCAACGACAGCTCCAGGTCGAGATCGCGATTGTCCCATCCGGCACTTCGCGGGGCCGCGGCGGCTTCGTCGTCGCTGGCGATCCGCACAGGCGTCTCGCCCTCGAGATCGAGCCGGCGAGGTGCACTGCCGCGGCGCTGGTCGCTGGTGGCTTCCGTTTCGTAATCGCCAGCTTCGTAATCGACGACCGCGACCGCCTCGCTGTTCACATCCTCGGCCACCGGTTCCAGGTCGGCCAGCTCCGGCTCGTAATGGGCGTCCCGGCCATACCCCGAATCTGCGGCGTCGGCATTGTGCGATTGCGAATCGTCTTCGTACTCGGCCAACAAAGTCGGCTCGCGCGCCGGTTCGTTCGGCGCGGCCGCCTCCGGCTGGCCCGCTTCGGCGAGCGGCACCTCGCCCTCTTGTTTGAGCACCAGCTTGCCATAGACCCAGCGGAACTCGCCCGCCGGCGGAGAGACCTTGTACCAGGTTTGGGCCACCCGCTCGCCCGCTTCGGCGAACCGCTTCTCGCCGACCACCTCGACCAGTTCGCCGCGGTCGAGCTTTACCTGGTGCACGTCGTGGACGTCGCGGAAGCGACTGCCGACGTAGGCCACCGCCTTGTCAGTGGTCACCTCGGCGATGCTGTCGGCGCCGAGCCGCAGATGCTCGCCCTTGATCCACGAGAAACTGTCCAGCGGCGGGCGAATCGCACACCAACCGCCCGGATCGTGGCGATAGACCTCGACCTCGGTGCCGCGTTGCAGCTTGTCGGTGGGATAGTAGTTCTTGCCCGGTCCGCTACGAACGTAGACGTCGCTGCCGTTGATCAGCGCCTTGTAGGGAAACGTCGTCTCGCCCCGGGCCGACGAAGCGACCAGGACTAACAACAGACCAAGACCAATCGCGCACCGCTCGCGCATCGCGAACCTCCGCTCGAAATGGGGCGTCTTGATAACGCCAATGTGAAATGCCGGTGGGGCAAGCCCGAGATGAGGGCCGGCTTGTACCGAATTCCGCCACTTGGAACAAGCTCGATCGCGCTCCCAAACTGTCGGTTCGGGTCCGCACTCGGGCAGATGTGCGGCTGCGCGCTGCGCGCACCGACCCCGCCTACCCCGCCAGCATTGCAGGCATTAGAATCGGCCGTTTGCCGATATCTCGACGGGCCGCAGAGAATGCTCCTCTTCTTCATCTCGCCTTAACCGACAGGTTCACGTTCGATGCCCCGCTACAACCCGGCCATCGTCGAGCCGAAGTGGCAGCAATTCTGGGAGCAGAACCAAACGTTTGCCGCTCCCCGTTTGCCGACGGGCGAGAAGCTCTACGTCCTCGACATGTTCCCCTACCCCAGCGGCGACGGGCTGCACGTCGGCCATCCCGAGGGCTATACCGCCACGGACATCGTTTGCCGCTATGCCCGCATGTGCGGCAAGAGCGTGCTGCACCCGATGGGCTTCGACTCGTTCGGACTGCCCGCCGAAGAGCACGCCATCAAGACAAATACCCATCCGCGGGAGCAAACCGAAAAGAACATCGACAACTTCCGCCGGCAGTTGAAGATGATCGGTTTTTCCTACGATTGGCAGCGCGAGCTGGCCACCACCGACGTGGCCTACTTTCGCTTCACGCAGTGGATCTTCCTGCAGTTGTTCGACACCTGGTTCGATCCGCAGTCGCAACAGGGCCGGCCAATTGCCGAGCTGCCCATTCCCGACGACGTCGCCGCGGCGGGCGAGCAAGCCGTCGACCAGTATCGCGACGAGCATCGTCTGGCCTATCAGACGCACGCGCCGGTCAACTGGTGCCCTGCCCTGGGAACCGTGCTCGCCAACGAAGAGGTGATCGACGGCAAGAGCGAACGGGGGAGCCATCCCGTGGTGCGGATGCCGCTGCGGCAATGGATGCTGCGGATCACCGCCTATGCCGAACGGCTCGAGGCGGGGCTCGAACAGCTCGATTGGCCCGAGAGCATCAAGACGCTGCAACGAAACTGGATCGGTCGCAGCAGCGGCGCCGAGGTCGACTTCTTCATCGGCCCGACCCTGCAATTTGCCGCCTGGAAAGAAGCCCGGGCCACCGCGGGCTTTCCTCGCAAACCAGAAGACGACGTGCTGCGGATCTATACGACGCGGCCCGACACGCTCTTCGGGGCCACCTACATGGTCATCGCGCCCGAGCACCCGGCCGTCGAGCGGCTCACCACGCCGGAACAGGCCGACGCCGTCGCCGCGTATTGTCAGGCCGCGGCGGCCAAGAGCGATCTCGACCGCACCGAACTGGCCAAAGAAAAGACCGGGGTGTTCACCGGCGCGCACGCGGTGAATCCCGTCAACGGACAACCGATTCCGATCTGGATCGCCGACTACGTGCTGATCAGCTACGGCACGGGAGCGATCATGGCCGTGCCGGGACATGACGAGCGCGACTTTGAGTTTGCCAAAAAGTTCGACATCCCCATCGTGGCGGTCGTCGACCCCCAGCGCGATATTGAAACGGCCGCGCGCGACGATGTCCTGTCCGCCCAGGCCGTCTTCACGGGCGACGGCGCGGCGATCAACTCTGGCGACTACGACGGCCTGGCAACCGCGGAGTTCAAGACGCGGATTGCCGCCGACTTGAGCCAGCAAGGGCTCGGCCGCAGCGCGGTCAACTTCAAGCTTCGCGACTGGCTGTTCAGCCGGCAACGCTTCTGGGGCGAACCGTTTCCGATCCTCCACGAGCTCGACGCCGACGGCAACGCCACCGATCGGGTACGGCCTGTGCCGGCCGAGGAGCTGCCGGTCGACCTGCCGCATCTGGACGACTTCAAACCGCACGGTCGCCCCGAGCCGCCGCTCGACAAAGCCCCCGAGGACTGGCTCTACCAAGAGATCGACGGCGTCCGCTACAAGCGCGAAACGAACACGATGCCGCAGTGGGCCGGCTCTTGCTGGTACTACCTGCGGTTTCTCGATCCGCAAAACACGGAGCGGCTGGTCGATCCGGAAGTCGAGCGAGCCTGGATGCCGGTCGACCTCTATATTGGCGGCGCGGAGCACGCGGTGCTGCACCTGCTCTACGCCCGCTTCTGGCACAAGGTGCTCTTCGATCGCGGCGTGGTAAGCACAGACGAGCCGTTCCGCAAGCTGGTCAATCAGGGCATGATCCTGGGCGAGGTCGAAATCACCGGTTTCCAGCGGGCCGACGGTTCCTGGCTCGGCACCGGGGAGGTCACCACCGACGAAGAAGGCAACTCGATCGAGAAGGCGACCGGGGCCGCCGTGTCCGCGGTGCGGGTCGACGAACACGACGCGGAAAAGCAGGGCGAGTCGTTCGTGCTCAAGGCCGACCCGTCGATCAAGCTCGACAGCCGCGCCTACAAGATGTCGAAGAGCCGCGGCAACGTGGTCAACCCCGACGCAGTCATTCGCGAATACGGGGCCGACGCGCTGCGGCTGTACGAGATGTTCATGGGCCCGCTCGAAGCGACGAAACCCTGGAATATGGAGGGCGTCAACGGCGTGCGCGGCTTTCTCGATCGGGCCTGGCGGATGATCGCCGACGAGCGGAGCGAAGCCCCGGCGCTGAACGCCGCCGTGGCCGACGTCGAGGCCGACGAGGAGCAGAACCGCGTCTTGCACAAGACAATCAAGGCAGTCACCGAAGACTTCGACCGGCTCAGCTTCAATACCGCGATTGCCCGCCTGATGGAGTTCACCAACTACTTCCTGAAAATCGATCGACGCCCGCGAGCCGCCTTGGAGTCGTTCGTGCTGCTGCTCGCGCCGCTGGCACCCCACCTGGCCGAAGAGCTGTGGCAGCTGCTCGGCCACACCGACTCGCTAGCCTACGAACCGTGGCCCGCGTTCGACGAAGCCCTGATCCGCGAGGCGACCGTCGAGATCCCGGTGCAGGTCAACGGCAAACTGCGGGCCAAGATCGTCGCGGCCGCCGACGCCGACCCGGCGGCGCTGGAAGCGACCGCACGGGCCGACGGCAAGATCTCCGAGATCCTGGCCGAGAAAACGGTCGTCAAGGCGGTCGTCGTGCCCGGGCGAATGGTCAATTTTGTGGTGAAGTGAAGTGTGAAGCAGTGACGAAGTGTGAAGCAGCGACGTCCTCACGAAGTGAAGTAACAGCGGCCTGCTTCGAAAACCGTTTCCCGTGGCCCTGAAAATCCCCCTCGAATTCTCATGCGAAAAGTGATGGCCCTCGTGCTGGGCGGAGGTCGCGGAACGCGGCTCCATCCCCTTACCCGTTTCCGCAGCAAGCCGGCGGTGCCGCTGGCGGGCAAGTATCGGCTGATCGACGTGCCGATCTCGAACTGCCTGAATAGCGGGCTGCGGCGAATCTACGTGCTCACCCAGTTCAACTCGGTCAGCCTGCATCGCCACATCCGCAACACCTACACCTTCGATCGCTTCAGCGGCGGCTATGTGGAGATTCTGGCCGCGCAGCAAACGAACGAAGACAACCAGTGGTATCAGGGCACCGCCGACGCCGTCCGGAAGAACATCCGCTACTTCGATCAGCCCGACGTCGAAAACGTGCTGATCCTCTCCGGCGATCAGCTCTACCGCATGGACTTCCAGCAGATGCTCGACACCCACCGACAGAGCGGCGCCGAGGCGACGATCGCCGCGATTCCCGTCTCGCGCGAGGACGCCTCGTCGCTGGGCATCATGCAGCTCGACGAAACGGGACGCGTGTGCGGATTCGTCGAGAAGCCGCAGACCGACACCGAGATCGAGAGCGTCCGCATGGACCCTGCCTGGATTGACGCCCGTGGCATCAAGAGCGACGGTCGCGAGCTGCTGGCGAGCATGGGCATCTACCTGTTCAACCGCAAGTTTCTCGTCGACGTGTTGCAGCGGAACAGCTATCAAGACTTCGGCAAAGAGGTCTTTCCCGCCTCGTTCCGCGCCAGTCACGTCCAGACGCATCTGTTCGACGGCTATTGGGAAGACGTGGGAACGATCGGCTCGTTCTACGACTGCAACCTCGCCCTGGCCAGTCCGCGATCGCCCTTTCAGTTCGTCACGCCCGAAGCGCCGATCTACTCGCGGGCCCGCCACCTGCCGCCGACGCGCTGCGACGGTGGCACGCTCAAAGGCAGCCTGGTGGCCGACGGTTGCATCATCGGCGAGGGGACCACGATCGAGAACAGCGTCGTGGGGCTGCGCTGCCAGATTGGCGACGGCGTGACGATTCGCAACTCGATCGTGATGGGAGCCGACTATTACGAGTCGCCCGAGGACCTGGCCAACGACAGCTCCAAAGGGCGGCCGCCCCTGGGCATCGGCTCGGGCACGTACATCGAAGGGGCCATCATCGACAAGAACTGCCACATCGGCAGCAAGGTGCGCATCGTGAACGATCGCGACTTTGCCGAGCAGGATATCTCGGAAGATGTCGTCGTGCGCGATCAGATCGTCGTGGTGCAGCGCGGCTCAACGCTGCTCGACGGCTGGAAACTCTAACGGCGAAGCGGCGGCGTACTGCCGCCCGCCAGCACCCTATGCCGCCAGCGAAGCTACGGCGTCACCGTCTCCATCTGCGGAGAAATCGTCGTCGCCGAACCGCTGTAGTACGGAGCCGGAGCACCGCCGTCGCCGCAAGTGGAACAACCCGGCACGCCGCTCACGACCGGACCCGACGGATAGCAACTGTCGCAACTGCGACAGCCGTTGCCAAACGCAACTCCAAACAACACGACGAACGCGGAGAGAGTCATTCTCATCGCAACACCTCGATGGGGGCAGAATTGCCTGCGTAAGATGGGAACGCGCGGTCGACTCCGAGCGGACAGACGCTCTAGACACTCCGCGCAAGACACACTGGGTGAAAAGTGAGGCGGCTTCTACCAAAACGGAATTTCAGGCGCCAAGGGCAATTTCGGTGGCAAAGGCATTCGAGGGCAACGTCACAGTCGTCGCCAGC
>ERZ869936.2172-NODE-2172-length-11953-cov-36.424609_pt1 | contig 11953 bp, 11 predicted proteins | sample MGYA00520876_ERZ869936 | MGnify/ENA primary metagenome ERZ869936 (study PRJEB32218, sample SAMN09650985) | biofilter metagenome | isolation source: enrty point of leading RO module | place: Saudi Arabia: Thuwal, RO plant located on Red Sea | collected 2016-02-17... | reverse complement strand
CCTCGCCCTCCCATACTCATACACCTCTGAGGTATTTCACGATGTTCGTGCGTTCTCTTTCTTGGGTGACACTCTTCATATTGTTGGCCACGTCGATCTCTGCCGCCGAGCCCGAGAAAACCAACCCAGCCAAGCCGCAGTACGTCCACGAGGACGTCCACATCGGACCGGCCTCGGCCGACGAACCGATCCGCGCCGAGTTTTCCGCGGCGGCGGCGCTCGACTATGTCACCGACGGCGCGGTCGCCTGGGGCAAAGCCAACAGTTGCGTCAGCTGCCACACCAACGGATCGTATCTGCGGATGCGGCCCGCCCTGACGCCGCTGCTCGGAGCTCCCTCGGGCGAAGTTCGCGAGCTGTTCCTCGCCGAGATGGACAAACTCGTCAAGCTCAAAGAGAAGCAACTCAAGAAGAACATCCGCCCCACGATCACGGCCTACCTGGCCGCCGGTCTGGCCGAGTGGGACCGGCACGTCGCCGGTCAGCTCTCGCCCGAGACGGACGCCGCGCTGCGACTGATGTTCGCCGCCCAGGCCGACGACGGTTCGTGGAGCAACGAAGATTGCTGGCCGCCCATCGAGTCGAGTGCCTATCACGCCGCCACGGTTGCCGCCATGGCCACGGCCACCGCGCCCGGCTGGTTGGAACAGGTCTCGGCCGCGACCGACGACACCGATAGCGAAGCGGTGCGCGAGGGCATCGCGCGGATGAAGTCGTTCCTGCGCGATACCGAGCCGCCCCACGACTATGGCCGGCTGCTGTTGTTGTGGACCTCGACCCGCATGGACGGGCTGCTCGCCGACGAGGCGGCGGCCGAGACCCGTGCGATGATCTTCTCGCATCAGAACGACGACGGCGGCTGGTCGTTGCGGAGCTTCGCCACGCCCGAGACCTGGGGTAGCGGCAACCGCGCCGAACGACTCAAGGCCGAAGACGACGCCACCCGGACCGCCAGCGACGGTCACATGACCGGACTGGCGGTGATCGTGCTGCGGGCGGCGGGCGTGTCCGCCGACGACGAGCGGATCGAGCGGGCGGTCACCTGGCTGAAGAGCAATCAGCGCGAGTCGGGACGCTGGTGGACGCGCTCGCTCAGCAGCGACCGCTACCACTACATCACCTACACCGGCTCGATGTACCCCCTGGCCGCCCTGGCGGCGTGCGGAGAGCTTTCGCCGCCGGGCGTAGCGGGCAACTCGATTGAGGCGCGACGTTAGATCAGTGTCCGCCGCCGCGCGGCCGCCGACTTACACTTCTTCGACGTCAACGTCGTCAACCTCGACTTCGTCGTGGTCGTCATCTTCGTCGGCCTCGTGCGCTTCATGATCTTCGTGGACTTCGACGTCGAGCTCTTCGTCGTGCTCGTCATCTTCGTCCAATTCGTGGTCCAGTTCGTGCTGCTCTTCTTCGTCGTGCTCGTGGAGCCTGTCGCCTTCGTCCTCGTACAGCTCTTCACGCCGGTGCTCTTCCTCCTCCAGATCTTCGAGCCAGGCCCAGATTTCGTCGCGGCGATCGAAACGCGGAGCGGCCACCCAGACGCCGATCCCGTCTTCTTCCATCATCACCCACGACTCACCGGTCGCCGTGTCGATCAACACGGCTGTCTCCCCGGCCGGAGCGACGGCAAAGCGACCTGCTCGCTCTAATGGTTCCGATGCCTCGCGTTCGACGGCCATCGCCGACACGCCCACGACCACCACCGCGACCATGCCCACCAACAACAAGACGGCGCGTTTCATGGCAACCTCCTCTTCGGTTCATGGTTGAACAACCGGGCAGCGACAAGAAGACGTCGGGCGCGAATGGCCGCGCTGCCCAAATTCGACAGGTGGGCGCATTATAGGAAACGCGCACCAAGCATGAGAAACTGCGAGCAAATCGTGCGAGAAAACGGCGTCGCGGGATGCGGCGGTGCGAGACGCTTTCGCCAGAGAGCGTGCAGAAGCGGAACGGCTTGTTGTGGAGCGGTGCCCCGCGTGTGCCACACTACACTACGCAGCAATGAGAATTTGGGGGGCAAGAGTGAAGACGATCCCTAATTGGCCGCTCGAGAGGGCTCGGAGGAACCTTTTCCCATCACGGACTCCTGCTGTTTGCGGATCACCAGTTTCTGTCCGGCGCGAACGAGGTCGATCGGCAGAGCGACTCTCTTAATTCGAATGTCGGAAGTCCCGAAGTTCAAGTCTTCAGATCTCTTCAAGTCTTCGGACGTCATGCGCTACGCTCCCCTCGTTGTTTCAACATTCCTTAGGAATGTCCCCATAATGTCCGCAAGAATTCCGATCAAATGAAACGCCGCCGATTTCTCCAGTAAGTCACTATAGGCATGCGGATCGTCGCGATATGCAAATATGTCAGGAAGATCGGGAAACGCCTTCGTCCGAGGTGAGTCAAAGGCAAGGAACCCCCAGTATTTGTACTCCTGACCATGGATGTCCAGAGGGTAGCGGATCGGAACGACTACCGTCGATCTATAATATCGCTGCCAGTTTTGGCGATCACAACGAAAGTCCTTTGGGTATGCTGTGAGATCGTTGCACGCGAAACATCGAAAAACGCGCCAGTTGTAATTCCCGTCATACTCGCCGAGCAGCGCTGACCAAACCGTATTGTCGGTCACGTAGTGTGGAAAACCATCGCCTGTCTCCGCGGGGCGATCGTCGAAAGGCTCCGATCGCACCCACGTCTCAACACTGTCGCCGCTTTTGCCTTCTTCGTCTGGCTGCGGAACAAATACTTTGAAACAACAGTGTAGATGGTTGTCATCTAGTTCATAGAATCGACTAATCAGTTTTCTGCATTCTGTGCAGATCTGCAATGCCAGTTGAGATGACGCATCCAGGTTCTTGCCTGGCTCTTCGACCTCAAACGCCAGCCTCCGCAGCCTATGCAAAACCGCTAGGTGCATCGTACGCAGCGAGCCCACCATTACTCGATCGCGGCATGCACGAATTACGCCATGAAGGCGTATCCATCGAAGAAACTTTGCAGCCTGTCGAAATGCCCAGAAGACGAAGTCTAGTTTTTCCATCGACGACGAACCCCGCGCTGCGATGTCGTCATTGTGCGGGGGTCTCGTGGAGCTGTCAACCAGAAACGCGTGCGCTTGCCTGACACACACTCATTGCCGGCGTGGCACGGAAAGCGCTGCGCATGCGGGTAGCCGCACGTTTGCCAATAGAACAACCGTCGGACCCTACCCTGCGTCGTGCGCGCGGCACCAGGCGAGAATGTCGGGCACGCTGAGCTCGCCCGCCTTGGGCTTATCGCCGTCGCCGCTTGCCGCGGCAGGTGCGGCGACCTCTTCCGCCGCCGGTTCTTCGGCGACCGCCACGGGCGCTTCTTCTTCTTCGGCCGCTTCGGCCTCTTCCGCGGGAGCCGCGGGTGCCGGGGCGGCGGCGCTCTTTTCGCCCCGCATCATGGCCAGCTTTTCGGCGGTCGACATCTCGCTCAGCTTCTTGCCACCGCCGGCCGGGGCCGCTTTCTCTGCGGCTTTCTTTGCGGAGGCCGGTGCTGCTTCGGCCGCGGCTGCGCCTTCGCCCTTGGGCTTGCGCGCGGCGGCCATAATTTCGGCCGTCGACATTTTCTTGTCGCCGCCCTCTTTGGCCGCTGCGGCACCCGAACCGGCGGCGCCTTGCGCGCGAGCCATCTCCAGCGGCGACATCTTCTTGCCGCCGCCAGCCGCCGCCGTGGCGGGCTTCTTGGCCGGAGCGGCCTTCTTCTCGGCCTTCTTTTCAGGCGCCTTCTCGGGCGGCTTGTCGACGATCGAGAGGAAGTCGACGTCGATGTCGTACCAGCCGATGTCGTTGCCGCGGGCAAACTCGACCAGGGCCCGCCCACTCATGTTGACGGTCTTCACCACCCCGTAAAGTTCCTTGAAGCGACCCAGCTCGGGCCGCGACTCGTCAACCTTGACGTACTTGTCGGTGTATTCCTTCTTGAGTTTTTCGACGTGCTCGAAGACCATGCGACTGCTTCTTCCTCTACGAGTTCGTGACGCTGGCGAAGGCCCGGTGCAATGACACGGCACCCTGCGCAGAACGCGATTTTCCCGCATCGACGCCCGAAAAACAAGGCAGCCGCCCGCTAACCGGCGCGCTCGACCGTATAGGCCCAGCGGACCGTTTGCGGAACGTCCCCAAGCGGGCAGGTCGGGCCAATCGTCAGGCCGTCGTCGTCCCGTTCGAGCCGCGCGGCGGTGGCCTCGTCGACCGAACCGACTAACTCGACCACGCTCTGCCCGAGCGCGAGACGCGCTCGCGACGGCTCGCCGGCGGGTCCCGCGGTGGGTGCGATCATCGTGCGGTAGCAGCTGCCGAGCGACCGCACGCCCTCGTCGGGCGGCGCGAGAATACGACACGCCACGTCGAAGCGGGCCGAGCCCCGGCGGGCGTCGAACTCGACCGTCAGCGACCAGTGACCCACGGTCGTGCGGCCGACCAGCATGGCAACCTCGCCGTTGGCCGCCGACTGCGTGTTGATCTCGACCAGCGGCGGGCTGGCCGGCCACAGATCGTCGGCCGTGCCTTCGCGCGAGGCGGCCAGCGGAAGCGTCTGTTCGCCCTCGAGCGCCGCGATCGTATGGCCGATGCGATCGCCAAAGAATTGAAAGCGGATCGAGAAACCGCCGCCGGAGAGAATTACGGGTTCGGTCATGAAGCAGTACGGCTCGGCCGGCTTCGGTCGTGAGCTCAGCCGAACGGAGCCTCGCCCTCCCAACGAACGATGCACTGGCAGAGCCAGTGCCAACCCATGCTAACGCTCACGCTTGTCTAATCAACTCGCGTCCCATCGGTCCCCGATTAATTCTCTTCCGCCCCGACCCGCCACCGCAGATAGGCGTCGAGAAACGGCTGGATGTTGCCGTCCATCACGTCCTGAAAGTTGCCGATCAGCAGGTTCGTTCGCGCGTCTTTGACCCGCTGGTCGGGATGCAAAAAGTAATTGCGGATCTGCGAGCCGAAGCCGATGCGGGCCTGGTCCTTGTACTTGGCCGCCTGCTCCGCTTCGCGCTTCTCTTCTTCGACACGAGCCAGGCGGGCGCGGAGCATCTTGTAGGCCGCCGCGCGGTTCTTGTGCTGGCTGCGCTCGTTCTGACACTGCACCACGATGCCGGTCGGTTCGTGGGTCAGGCGTACCGCGCTGTCGGTCTTGTTGACGTGCTGTCCGCCGGCGCCGCTGGCCCGATAGGTATCTTCGCGAATGTCCTTGTCCTGAATTTCGATCTCCACGTCGTCGGTCACCTCGGGCGAAACGTCGACGGCGGCGAAGCTGGTTTGCCGCTTGCCTTCGCTGTTGAACGGGCTGATTCGCACCAGCCGATGCTGACCCGTCTCGCCCTTCAGATAGCCGTAGGCCATCGGTCCGCGGACGGCCAAGGTGGCCGTGTTGATGCCTGCCTCGTCGTTTTCCTGGCGATCGAGAATCTCGGTGTCGTAGCCGTTTCGCGAGGCCCATTGAATGTACATTCGCAGCAGCATGTCGGCCCAGTCGTTGGCGTCGGTGCCGCCGTCGCGGGCATGCAGCGTGATGATCGCCCCACGGTCGTCGTACGATCCGCTGAGCAGCGTCTTGAGCTCTTGCTCTTCGAGCAGCTTCTCGAGGCGATCGAGCTCGGTCCGCAACTCGGCGGCGAGCTCTTCGTCCTCGTCGGCCATGTCGAGCATCGCGCCCAGATCTTCGCCCGCAGCCAGCATTTGCTCGAGCGGCTTGATCACCGCGGTCAGCGACTTCAGCTTGCCGACCGTGGCCTGAGCCTTTTCCTGATTGTCCCAGAAGCCGGGCTCGGCCATCTGTTTTTCAACAGCGGCCGCCTCGGCGGTCTTCGAGGCGTAGTCAAAGAGAGTCTCGCAGCTGAAGGATGCGCTGCTGAATCGCATCGGCTCGATCGACGACTTCTTTTTCCATCTCGAACTCCCCAGGGATCGGATCGCACGTGCCGGGCGACACGTCCGCGACCCGCCATTATAGGGCCGCGGACCCGTTGCGGGCAGGCCGCGCGACTTGTCACCCGGTCGGCCGCGGCGCTACACTTCGTTAGCGGCGCAAGGCATTTTTCTGGCTTCGCCGCTCATCGGAAGCAGTCGTGTTCGTTTCAACCCCTTCTGCGAGAACCTGATGGCGCGGGTCGTGCTGGCCATGTCGGGCGGAGTCGACAGCAGTGTCGCTGCGCACCTGTTGTGCGAGGCGGGGCACGAAGTGATCGGCGTCTTCATGCGGCACGGGGTCGCCTCGCCGTTGGCCACGGCGGCCGCTTCCTGCACCAGCGAACCGGGTGGCAGCGACAACGGCGGCGGCGGAGGGGCGGGAAACGTCAGCCTGCCGATCGTCTCCACGCGACTCGATCACAAGCAGGGCTGCTGCAGCGCGGCCGACGCCGAAGACGGACGCCGGGTGGCCGACCGCTTGGGCATTCCGTTCTACGCCTTGAATCTCGAAGAGGAATTCGCCCGCATCATCGACTACTTTGTCGACGAATATACCGCCGCCCGCACACCGAATCCCTGCGTGATGTGCAACAACTGGATCAAGTTCGGCAAGCTGTTCGACTATGCCGACAGCGTGGGTGCCGACTTCGTGGCGACGGGGCACTACGCACAGCTCGAGCCGGCCCAGGAATCCGATCGGAGTGGCACGCCGCGCCTGGTGCGCGGGATCGACGTCGACAAAGACCAATCGTACGTGCTGTTCGGAATCGAACGCGCGCGACTCGCGCGGATGCTGCTGCCGGTGGGCGGGTTTCGCAAACCCGAGATTCGCGCCCGCGCGGCCGAGCTGGGGCTTCGTGTGGCCGACAAGCGGGACAGCCAGGAGATCTGCTTCGTCACCTCGGGCAAGCACGACGAGTTCGTCCGCGGACGCCGCGACTCGGAGATCGACACCGCGGGCGAGATCGTCACCACCGACGGCACGGTCGTCGGCGAACATCCGGGCATCGAGGGTTTCACGATCGGACAGCGACGGGGGCTCGGCGTCGCCTTGGGCGATCCGCGGTTCGTGGTTCGCATCGAGCACGACACCCGTCGCGTGGTGATTGGCGAAAGGGAAGACCTGGCCCGCACCGACCTGACGGCTAGCGAATGCAATTGGCTCGGCGATGTGCCCATCGGGCCGCGGCCTTGCCTGGCCCAGATCCGCTACAACAGCTCGGCGCAACCGGCGGTGATGGAGCGACTCAATGACGGTCGGCTGAGCGTGCAGTTCGACGCACCGTGTCATGGCGTGGCGCCGGGCCAGGCGGTGGTCTGCTACGACGGCGAGCAGGTGCTCGGTGGCGGCTGGATTGAGTAAGTGAGTGCTTATTTGTTGATGGGGGTCGGGGCAACTCTGCGATTCTGTACGGCCTGATTTGCGCTTTGCCGATTTCCACAGTTGTGGCAGACTGTGCAGCTTAAGTCGCCAGCCGCGCTGGCAAGATCGGCATTCTGGCGATTGCCGGTCAGCTGGCAGCGGCCACGAAAGGAATCACGCGAACGAGATCGGGAGTCGACATGATGTTGCGCACGCTTGGGCACGGTCTGTTCAGTTTGTTCTTCGTCCTCGCCGGCTGGCTGCTGCCGGCGGCCACCACGACGACCGCCCTGCTCTGGTTGACGCCCGTCGTCGCCGTGGCCGAAGACGAGCCCGAGCCGGACGCCGACTCCGCCGAGAGCTCGGGCGACGAAGATGCCGACGGGTCTTCCCAGTCGTCGTCCGAGGCGCCGCGGCTGGACAGTCCGCGGGCGGTGATGCAGACGTTCTTGCTTGCCTATCACGACAGCGACTTCGACCGCGCCGCCGCGTGTCTCGACTTTTCCAAGATGGTGCCGCCGCCCGACGACGTGGCTCGCTTTGCGGCGGTGGAACAACTCAAAGGGATCATGGATCGGCTGGAGCGGGTCGTCTACGAGGAAATCCCGGAGAACTATCCGGGACTCGTGTATCGCTGGCCGGCCGAGCAGGACAATCAGCCGATCGCCATTGAACGTGGTGACGACGGTCAATGGCGCTTCGGGGCGGAGATGGTGGCCAGTCTCGACGCGCTGTGGGAAGTGTGGCAGGACAAGCCGGTCGTGTTGCCCTGGTATCGCCAGGTGTTTCTGGGCACCGAGCTGTGGAAGTTCGGCACACTCTTCTTCGCCCTGTTGATTGCCTGGATCGTCGGCCGCATCGTCAAGTCGATGCTGCTGTCGACGGGGGCCTCGCTGGAGCGTCGTAACAGCGTCTACGTGGCCGCCACGCTCACCGCCCTGGCCCGCGCCGTCATTCCGCTGGCACTGGTCGTCGGTTTCTCAATCGGCATGCAGTTTCTGCGGCTCAACGCCACGGTGCGCGAGATCGTCGAAACCGTGGTGGCGGTGCTCTACGCGCTGTCGATTGCCTACGCGCTCTACTGCCTGGTCGACGTGGTGGCGACCTGGCTGGACAACATGGCGCAGAAGACCGATAGCAAGCTCGACGACATGCTCGCGCCGATGGTCACCACGACGGCGCGGTGCACGATCGTCGTCCTGGCGCTGGTACAGGTGGCTACGATTCTGAGCGACAAGCCGATGACGTCGGTCTTGGCCGGCTTGGGTGTCGGCGGTTTGGCGATCGGCCTGGCGGCCCAGGACATGATCAAGAATTTCTTCGGCTCGCTGATGATTTTCGGTGATCAGCCGTTTCAGTTGGGCGACCGCATCGTGGTCGACAGCGTCGACGGGAGCGTCGAGATGGTCGGTTTTCGCAGCACGCGAATCCGTACGCTCGACGGCCACCTGGTCACCTTCCCCAACGGCGATCTGGCCAACAGCCCCATCCGCAACATCGCCGCCCGACCGAACATCAAGCGCTCGTTCAGCGTTACGGTCACCTACGACACGCCGCCGGAAAAGGTCCAGCGGGCCACCGAAATCCTGGGCGAGATTCTCCACGAGCACGAGGGCATGGACCCCGATGTTCCGCCGCGAGTCTACTTCAACGACATGACCGACACGGCGCTGTCGATTATGGTCATCTACTGGTATCACCCGGCCGATTACTGGGCGTATTGTGCCTTCTCGCAGTGGGTCAACTTCGAGATCCTGCACCGCTTCAATCACGAGGGGATCGAGTTCGCCTTCCCGACCCAGACCCTGTTCCTGGCGGGCGACCCGAATCGGCCGCTGAACACCGCGGCGGACTAGCTGCGCCAGGGCCTGAGGAGCCCCCTCCGGCCCCATTGCGAATTGTCACTCGCCACACGGCCGTTGGTATAATCGAAGCCGCACGGGTTCGGCGTCGAACCCCGTTGACCGATGTCTCTCGAGGGACGCCGCCGAGGCGGCGAAGAACTATGGGGATCACCGCATCACGGCCCGCCCAATCGAATCGTTGCGCTCGCCTGGCCTGCGCTCTGGTGGTTAGCCTGGCGGCGCTATCGCTGGGCGTCGCGGCGGAGCCGGCAGCCGCCCAGGACGGCATTCTCGCGCAGCTCTACGGACGCGGGGTGCACGCCTATTTCGACGGCGACTTCGAGGCCGCTCATCGCTATCTGACCGATGCGGTCGACGGCGGCACGGCCGATCCGCGGGTCTACTTCTTTCGCGCGTTGACCTATCAGCAACTCGGTCGACCCGACGAGGCGGCGGCGGACCTGACCCGCGGGGCCGAGCTCGAGGTGGCCGACGTCAATAACTACTATCCGGTCGGTCGTGCCCTGCAACGAATTCAAGGTGGCCAACGCCTCATCCTGGAACGTTATCGGAGTGAGGCACGTCTGCAGCAGTATCAAGACGCGCAACAGCGCCGCCGCCAACGTTTCGGCACCGAGCGTCCCATCCCCCCACCCCTGCGCGGCGAGCCTTTGCCGCTACCCCCGAGCGACGATGCCGATCCTGCCCCGGTTGCGGGCGACGGGGCTGTTGCGGACGACGGGGCTGTTGCGGGCGACGGGGCTGACGCGGGCGACGATTTCAAGGCCGAGGGCAATCCCTTCGTGGATGATCCCGTCGAGGACGAGGGGGGCGCGGCAGCGGCTCCTGCCGACGAAGCGAGGCCAGACGAGGCCTCGGCCGACGATCTCTTCGGGGACGAGGACGAAGCGGCAGACGAAGAAGCGACCGGCGAAGATGCCGCCGACGAAGATACGCAAGATACGACCGACGAGGGCGACGACTTTTTTGGCGACGACTTCGCGGCCGACGAGACGACGGCGGACGAACCGACGCCCCGCGTGGCAACCGCCGCCGTAGGAAGCGACACGACCGACGACGAGACGTCCGAGGAGACATCGCCTCCGCAAACAAAACTCGGCAAGGATGGAGCCAACGCGGTCGGCCGCGGCGTGCTCAAGCTGTTCGGGCTGGGCGGCAATCGCAGCGACGGGAAGGCTGGGGGCGGGAACGCTGGGGACGGGAACGCTGGGGACGGGGCTGCCGACGCAGGCGCGGCGGACGCCGGCGGCGGCTTCGACGAAGCGGACGGCGCGGGCGAAGCGGATGACTTCGGCGACGACGATTTTGGGGACAGCGATTCCGGCGACAGCGACTCGGGAGACAGCGACTCGGGAGACGAATTCGACGACGCCGACTTTGATGACGTCGATTTCGGCGATGAATAAACGCGGCTAGAGCGTTTTTCAGATCGATGTAGGGTCTTCGGCGGATAGCGAGGCAAGTTTGACAAGGAGGCCGAAGCAGGCGAATCCAGGAGATTCGTCGATGCACCCTCGACAACGTCAATCACGGTCGTAGCCCGCCGAGACCCGACAGGGAAACGAAGAGCGCTCTATCCCGGGATCGGTCCGTTGCCGCCCTCGCGCGGTTCGCCGGAGTAGAGATTTCCGGCCCGAAACGCCTCGGCCATGGCCATGGGGACTTCCGCCTCGGCCAGAATTACCTTGGCCCGATTGTCGGCCACGGCGGCCTTCATCTCCTGCTCGTGGGCAACCGCTTCGGCACGCCGCTGTTCGGCCTTGGCACGGGCCACGCGGGTGTCGGCCTCGGCCTGATCGACCTGCAGCCGGGCACCGATGTTCTCGCCCACGTCGATGTCCGCGATGTCGATCGAGACGATCTGAAAGGCGGTCTGGGCATCGAGTCCGCGTTCGAGCACCGCACGCGAGATCCGGTCGGGATTCTCCAACACGGCCAGGTGATCTTCGGCCGAACCGATCGAGGTGATGATTCCTTCGCCGACGCGGGCGATGACGGTGTCTTCGGTCGCTCCGCCGATCAGTTGTTCGAGATTCGTGCGCACCGTGACCCGGGCGCGAATCTTCAGTTCCACCCCGTTGCGGGCAATGGCGCTGAGCGTCGACTTACCCGACTTGTGAGGATCGGGACAGTCGATGACCTTGGGATCGACGCTGGTGCGCACAGCGTCCAAGACGTCACGTCCCGCCAGGTCGATTGCCGCGGCGCGATCGAAGTCAAGATCCATGCCGGCGCGGTGCGACGCGATCAAGGCACGGATGACGTTCGGCACGTTGCCGTTGGCCAGGTAGTGCGCCTCGAGACGATCGGTCTCGATACCCGACGACGGATCGGCGCCAATGCCCGACTGGACGGCCATGATGCGGGCCTGCACGATCGTGGCCGCGTGGACCTGGCGAAAGGTCATGCCGATCAGACTGGTAAAGCTGACCGGGGCGCGCGACATGTAGGCCTGAAACCAGAGTTTGCCGTAGGCCATCAAGATGATGACCAGCACCAGCATGCCCAGACCGACGACGGCCAGTCCAATCCAGATCAGATCCATCGTGTTCCTCTTTGAGAAGAGATGCCCGACAGGGCCACAGGCGGCAACCGCCTGATCCGCTGCCGCGGGCCAACTAGCATAACGCGCGGCCGGCCGGTCGTGTAGCCACTCGGGGCCACGCCCGCAGCGGCAGCCCGATTGGCCCGACCCCGTGCGGCCGGGTGCCGTTTGGCCGGAACCTGTTTGGCCGCAGAAGGCCGCGTCTTGCCGGGTCGCCTAGGGAGAGCACGGCCGGGTGTGGTAAAAATCGCCA
>ERZ869936.2171-NODE-2171-length-11954-cov-5.351122_pt1 | contig 11954 bp, 6 predicted proteins | sample MGYA00520876_ERZ869936 | MGnify/ENA primary metagenome ERZ869936 (study PRJEB32218, sample SAMN09650985) | biofilter metagenome | isolation source: enrty point of leading RO module | place: Saudi Arabia: Thuwal, RO plant located on Red Sea | collected 2016-02-17 ... | reverse complement strand
GGCCTGTCGCCAGACGCACGACCGGTGGTGATGCCGACTCTTCCGTTCGATGCGATTCACCAGAGTTGCTTGCGGTCGCGAACCGGGTGGAGAAACTGCTCGCCGAGACGAACGCCGATTCCGCGGTCGACGCATCATCCGTCCGTCTCCGGTTTCTCAACCGGGAAGTTGAGCTTGGTTCGCCCATTGACTGGACGCGAGAGCGCGTCTCCAGGTTATGGCGATTCCATCTGCACTACCACGAGTGGTTGTTCGGACTGCCGGTGGACGAAACGAACGGCGAATTCCGCCGCCGGGAAGCGGCCTGGTCTGTGATCGAGGAGTGGACCTCCCGGTTCCCGGGACCGAACGCCGCAGAGGCAGCCGACGCGTGGCATCCGTTTTGTATCTCGCGGAGAGTCCCAGTTTGGATTTCGCTGTGGGCTATGTCCCCGCCGCCCGCTGACGTCGCCGACGACCTCGCGGGCAGTCTGCACGCGCAGGCGGCTCACCTGGAGCATCGGTTGGAGAGAGACCTCGGCGGAAACCATTTGCTCGAGAACGCGCGGGGTTTGGCGTTTGCGGGGGCGTTCTTCTCCGGACGCGACGGCGAGCGGTGGCGCACGACGGCGATGAAGATTGTCCGTGCGCAAATCGACGAGCAGGTGCTGCCGCACGGCGAACACTTCGAACGCTCGCCGATGTACCACTCGCAGATGCTCTGCCTGTTCACGGATTTGCGGGATCTCTATCGGGCGTGCATCCCCGAATTCTCAGATGAGTGTTCGGACGTCGTCGACCGGATGTCCTCGTTTCTCCGTGCGATCCTGCATCCGGACGGCGAGATTCCTCTGCTGGGCGATTCCTGCCTAGGCGAGACGCCGCCTGCGAACAGTGTGCCCGTCCGATGCGAACTCGAGTCGAATGATTCCGGCGAAACGGCAAGCCCGAGGCAGGGGAGCCGGCGCGTCGGCGATTACTGGACATATCGTGATGGCGACGACTTCCTGCTCTTTGATGCCGGGCAGGTTGGGCCGGACCATCTGCCCGCGCATGCCCATGCCGATCTGCTCAACATCGAAGCGAGCGTGGGCGGTCAGCGTCTGTTCGTCGACTCAGGCGTGCATGACTACGAGGCCGGCGAGATGCGGAAGTATTGTCGATCGACTGCTGCGCATAACGTGCTGGAGGTCGACGGAGAGAACCAATGCGACGTCTGGTCGCGGTTTCGAATGGGCCGCCGTGGATGGCCGTCCGGCCTGGCCACAGGTTGTGAACACGAACTGTTGTGGGCTGCTGCCTCCCACAACGCCTATCGAAACCTGGGAGTTTCGCGCGTCGCGCGCTGGGTCGGATGCCGACGCGGCGGCACTTGGGTGATTGTCGACTGGACCGATGGTCGCGGGACACATTGGCTGGTGAACCGTCTGCATCTGCATCCGGACACCCATGCCGAACAGACTGCTGAAGATCACTTCGAGCTTGAGATTGCCGGCCGGCACATCAGCGTCGTCGCACTCGGCGGCGGTCGGGCAGGTATCTCACGGGGATGGTATTGCCCTGAATTCGGCCGTCGACATCGCACTCAGGTTCTCGAGTCTTCCACCGGTCAGGAGTCGCCGACGGCCATGGGCTGGCTGATCAAGCTCCACCAATCCGAGGTGGAGGCGCAACTCGACTGGGACGCCGTTGCCGGCCCCATCCTCAGTCTTGCCAATTCCCGCCTGCGGCTGCGTGATTGCCTTGATGCCTGGCAGGAAGACAGTGATCGCGGATAGACGGAAGATCTCGACCGAACTCCTATGAAACATCTCGCCTGTGTCGTCGGCGCGCGCCCGAACTTTATGAAGATGGCGCCGATCCTCCGCGCGCTCCGCAGCCGGCCGGATATCCGCCCCGTGCTGATCCACACGGGACAGCATTACGACGCCGCACTCTCGGACGTCTTCTTTGAAGAACTCGACATGCCGCGGCCCGATGTGTCGCTTGAGGTCGGCTCCGGCAGCCACGGCCAGCAGACGGCGCGGATTCTGGAGCGGATGGAACAGACGCTCACGGACGGCCCGCCCGGCGGCGGCAGTTACGACCGCGTGGTCGTCGTGGGGGACGTGAATTCCACTGTCGCGGCAACGCTCGCCGCTGCCAAGCTGGGGATTCCGGTCGCGCATGTGGAGGCGGGGCTGCGGAGCTTTGACCGGTCAATGCCGGAGGAGATCAACCGCATCGTCACCGACTCCATCTCGGACATGCTGTTCGTCTCCGAGCCGGCCGGTGTGGAGAACCTCAAGCGGGAAGGTCACCCGGACGAAGAGATCTATCTGGTCGGCAACGTGATGATCGACACGCTGCGTTTTCTGCTCCCCAAGGCGCAGGAGCGCGCGACGTTGACGGAGATGGAACTCGAGCCGCGCGGGTATGGGTTCGTGACGCTGCACCGCCCCTCGAACGTGGACGATGCGGCCACGCTCGGCAGTTTGATCGACACCCTCGCCGAGATTTCAGGCAAAATCTCGCTCATCTTTCCGATGCACCCGCGGACGAAAGCGCGCGTGGAAGAGTTCGGACTGGAAGAGAAATTGACGCGGGCGTCCGGCCTGAAGGTCACGCCGCCGATGGGCTACCTCGACTGCCTCTGCCTCACTTCGCAAGCCCGGCTGATTATCACCGACTCGGGCGGCCTGCAGGAGGAATCGACCGCTTTGCATGTTCCATGCGTCACGATGCGGGAGAACACCGAGCGGCCAATCACCGTCACCGACGGCAGCAGCACGCTGGCCGGCAACAGCGCGGAAGTGCTCTCGGAGAGCGTAACTGGCATCCTGGACGGAAGTTACAAACGAGCCACGTGTCCGTCCTTGTGGGACGGCCGTGCCGCCGAGCGGACAGTGGAGGCCCTGTCTGCTCGGCTTTTGCAATCGTAGTTCTGGAGGATTGCGCAGGTTTGAAGAATTTAGTGGATTTTCCGCGTTATGAGTTGACGCAGCGGACTCGTCCAGTCAAACTCAAGCATAAACCGATTCCGTCGAGAATGGCCTCTCGATCGGCGGATCGACAACAAGGATACGAAGGAGTCATGGGCTGATGAGACGAGTTACATTTCTGGTCGCGGCCGCTGCATTCTTTGTTCCAAGTATTTCCGATGCGGGGTTCCTGCTCACATTCGAGGATGACCAGGGAAACACTGCAACAATCAATGACGAAGTGCTCTCGGAGGATGGGGCAACTGGTGCGCCAGGCGTCATTTCAAACTTCATGTTTTCATTCGGCGATTGGTCACTTACGGTGACCGGCTCACGATCGAAGGATGTCATCGGAAGTGCCGCAAGTCCAAGTTTGCTCCTGACGGTGGAAAGCAACTACGTTGACGCCGATGACGACGGCGGGTGGGTGACGATCACGGCCTTCGATATGGACTTTGGTCCGTCCGCCAGTCCGTTGCATCGTTCAATTATGCTCACCGCGAATTCTTTGGCGACCGGTATGACCGCGTCGGCGAACGGCTATCTCGACTTGGGCAACTCATCTCCATTCGCGACTGGAGCCTCTAACGCTTTCCTCGCTTCCGACCTTGAAGTCTCGACGCCGGGAGGGATGGACGCGGGGGGTGGAAGCAGGCTCACTGACGCTGGCTATTCTGTGGCACTCTCCGTGACTTTGACCGGAGCGGCTGGTAAAGATGGAGAAGCGCAGGTGCAGGCTTCTTTGCAGCCGGATCCAGTACCGGAGCCGGCAAGCTTCCTGCTTTTCGGGACAGCCCTGCCTCTTTTCGGGGGGATGGGCGTCGCCCGTCGCCAGCGGCGCAAGGGAATGTGATATCCGTACCCACATCCTCGTGGGTGGCATGACCAGACAGACACATCGAGAAGGCATCCCGTTTGTGGGTTGCCTTCTTTGCGTTATAGCACAGTAGTTCATACCTTGTGCATTTCTCTTCGGTGGTATGTCAGGCCATGGCTTTCCGCACTCGGTCGTTGTTCGAGGTGACGTCCCCGGCGTAGAATCGAACGATTGGCAGTGCCCCGCCTGACGGAGCTCGGGGCACACCGTTCGTTCGACAACCTGCTTTGACTATTTGATTCAGGGCCTATTTGATGCTGCGCACAGTCAACCTTCGTGCTTTGTTGATCACACTAACGGTCGCTGTCGTATTGATCGGCGGCTCGGTCGCAATTCATGAACTGCAGGTGGATCGTCAGGCGGACGCCTTTCTGGCTCAGGCACAGCGTGTCTATGCCCAAGGCAAGAGCTCAGAGGCGATCGGATATTACCGCCGCTACCTGCGATTGAATCCAGATGACGTCGAATCCATGGCCATGCTCGGCAATCTTCTGGCGGATGCCGGTCGACTTGCCGAGGCGCAGCGCATCCTTGGCCAGGTCGTTCAACGTGAGAGTGGCCGCGCCGAGGAACGGAAACTCCTGGTCGAAGTGGCGATCCGACGCGGCCGATTTCAGGATGCCCTCTACCATCTAGACGAGCACCTGATTGACGGTGATCTGGTGGCGCACGTTCGCGCATCGGACGTCAGGGCCGACTCAGTTGAGCCCGACCCTCAGACAGCTGAATTGCTGGACCTGAAAGGCGTGTGCCAAGCCCAACTGGGAAACTATGAGGAAGCGGAGCAGACGTTCCGCGATGCACAGAAGGTCGATCCCGGGCGTCTGGAAACGATCGAAAACCTGGCCGCGCTCCATGTTGACGACCGGCGTTCACGGCAGCAGTTTGATACGGCCGTCGAAGAGCTGAAACAGGCTGTGACTGCGCATCCTGACCGGTACGAGGCGTATCTGATCCGGGCCCAGTTCTACCAGCGTCATCGTGACGAACCGGCCCTCCACCGGGAAGTCGTTAAACTCGAAGAATCGACCGACGAGACCGATCCCATTGCGTTGCTCCAACAGCGAATTCATGAAGACGCGCAGCTCGCCCTGGAACTCTCGTTGCCTGAGTTCGAGGCGGCGACAGCAGCGCTAGGTGAAGCTGAAAGAGGGGTTGAAGCCGCAGAGCAGTACGCGACCGGACTTTGGGAGAGTGAAAACTCCGACGCGGCGGAACGCTCCGGTGCGAATTCCGAATTGCAGCAAGCGCGCCGTGACTTAGCGACTCAGGAGGAAACGATCAACCGCCTCCAGCTGGTCAAACTCTTCGCCGCAAATGCGGCTGTCGGTGTTCTTCAACTTGATCTGGCGGACAGTATCGCTCAGCAGTTGATCGATAGCGGTTTTGAATCACCTCTCCCCTATTCGTTGCGCGCCGACATCGCCATTCGCAAAGACGATTCTGACGCCGCGATCGCTCATCTCGAAGCGGGACTCGAGCAGTTTCCTGGTTCCGAGGATCTCCTCTGGGCGCTGGCCAGCGTCCGGATCGCACAGGGGCTAGACGAGGAAACGGACGCGCTCATCGGCGCGCTTGAGGACATCGAGGGCATGGATCCTCTTGTCCGATTCCTGAACGCGCGAATCGAGATGCAGAAGCAGAACTGGGAACCCGCTCAACTGGCACTCGAAGGGGTGCGGGCCGAATTGCGACGATGGCCGGAGATCGCCAAGCAGGCGGATCTGTTTCTCGGCCAGTGCTACGGACAGTTGCGAGAGGTCGACTCGCAGATTGCAGCCTTCGAACGCGCGAAGAGAGCCGATCCGACCTGGATCGCCCCCCGCCTCGGTTTGGCGGCCGTGTATTACTCCCAAGAGCTGTACGATCGGGCCTTCGAAGAATATCGCGAGCTCCACCAGAATTATGATCGTGTGCCGCTCTTGGTCGGTCTGCAGTTTGTTCGCACGTGGATGCGGACGAACTTCGGACTGGACGGAGTCAGACAGCAAAAGGGATGGAACGACATCGAGGCGCTCCTCGCAAACCTGGGCGGACAGATCGATCAACTGCCGAAAGAGAGTGATGGAGAGACCAGCGAACAAAGGCGTGAGCTGAAGCTCGCGCACTCGGTATTGCTGGCCGAAGTTCAATTGGCAAAGGGCCAGCCCGATGCAGCCCGCCAGACGCTGACCGCGGCGCGCGATGAGTACCCACACGAAATCAGCACGTGGACCAGGCTGATCGCACTTGAGGAGAACCTGAAGAACGAGGCTGCAGTCGACCAGCTGCTCGACGCGGCGGAGCAACAGTTCGGAGATGTCCTGCAGCTCAGACTCACCAGGGTGCGGATCGCCGTCCTGCGGAGAAGCGAAGATGTTGCGACGGTTCTGCAATCCCTGTCGGAACTGCCGGAGGAGAGCGAGTATACGCAAGAGGAACGTGATCGTCTGGCCGGGGCGATCGCGGTCTCTGCCTCGAGAGTCGGGGCGTTCGAACTTGCTCAGACGCTCTGCGAACAATTGACCGATTCCCAGCCCGATAACCTCTTTGCCCGCCTGCTAATGTTCGATTTGGCGCTTGAGTCGGAGAACAAAGAGAAGATGAGCGAGATCCTGGTCGAGGTCAAGGCGATTGATGGCGCAGGAGCAGCGTGGCACTATGGAAGTGCCGTTTTGGAGTACCTCGAGGCGCGTGAACTCGACCCCATGTCTCCTGAAATCGAAGTTCACTGTGCAGACGCCGTTTCGCACCTGGAGAGCGCAACGAAAATTCGTCCGGACTGGGACGCGCTGCCGAAGCTGCGCGGTGAGATCGAACTGCTCCGCGAGAACCCGAATCGGGCCGCCGAGTACTTTCGAGAGTCCATTGAGTTGGGCAATCGCGATCCGCAACTGATTGGACAGGTCGTCGCGTTACTTCACTCCGCCGGGCGCTACCTCGAAGCGGATCGTGAACTCGCCCTGCTCCAGCAGCAGGCGATTCCGTTTTCGAACGAGTTCAGACGTCTGGCGGCGGATGTGTCCCTGCGTGTGGAGGACTACGTCGACGCATCTCGCTACGCCCTGCAGGTTGCCCAAGACTCTGACGAATACGAAGTCTTGGTCTGGGCCGGTCAGGTGGCCGGACGGTCGAATGACGAACAGGTGCAGCAAGAGGCGGCACGATTGCTGAACTCAGCAATCGCCCTCGCACCGGATCGTCCGGCCGCGTGGGTGGCCTCAATTCAGTCCCATGTCAGCCGAGGCCAACTGGAAGACGCTCGTCAACGACTTGAAGAAGCGGCATCCGCCATTGCGGAGGAAGACAGGCCGCTCGCCCTGGGGCAAGCGTACGAGATAACAGGGCAACTCGAGCAGGCAGAGGAGCAGTACGTCCTGGCGGTCCAGGCCGATCCTGTGAAGCCCTCCGCATTGCTCGAGGCGTCACGCTTTTATCGCGTCAACCGGCGTCCCCAAGACGCGGAACCACTTCTGAGACGACTCCTCTCTCCCGAAATGGCGGAGGAGGGCGTTAACCTCCCGCAGATACGCCGGGATCTTGGCGTGATACTGATTGCGCGGGGCAACTATGCATCGCTGCAAGAGGCAGCGCAACTGGCTCAGTTGAATCTGAATGAGTCGACTGGGAATCCAGCCGCTGCCGATCACAGGCTGCTGGGATTGGCGTACGCGGGACGCCCGGAACGGGCAATGCGGCAAAAGGCCATTGAGCAATTCGAGGCGGTCGTCGGCACGCCGGACGAAACGCTGGAAGACAAATACACACTGGCGCGACTGCTCGGTGCTGCGGGCGACCGCCAGGCGTCCATGCAGCTGTTGTCGGATGTCGCGTCCCCATCGGACGCACGTCCGCAACACGTTCGTGCGTATGTCGTCGCGCTGGTGGAGGAAGGGCGGCCCGGTGAAGCACGGGTCTGGCTTCAGAAGCTCAACCGGCTGGCTCCAGCGTCGCTGCAAGACGTGTTGCTGCGTGTGCGTGTCTTGGTCGCGCTCGGTGACTTTGAGACGGCACACCAAGTGATTACTGGACAGATTGTGGACTCAGCGGCGACGGACGCGGTCTCCCGGAACGTGATCGCGTCTGCGCAGCTGGCGGCCCTTCACGATCAGTTGACGACGGACGATTCAACGTTGGCGTCAGAATTGCTCTCGGAGGCGGAAGCACTTCTGCGCGATCCCCTGGTTCAGGAGTCGGAGCTGTCCCTTGAGCTTGCGTCATTCCTCGCGGGTCAGGACCGAATGGCCGAGGCACTCGCACACATCGAGACTCGAGCAGAAGAGGTCCCCGATCACCGACTGGCCCGAGCCGCCGAGACTCTCATGCTCTCGTTTGAGGATCCTGACCATTTAGAACGAATGGCCGGTGTGCTCTCAAAAGTGCTCAAAGGGAACCCCGACAGCGGGCTCTTGCGATTAGCCTTGGCGGATGTCCAAAACTGGTTGGGCCAGTATGCGGAGGCGGAGGCGAACTATCGACTGGTTTTGGAACAGTCTCCCGAAAACGTCAACGCCCTCAACAATCTGGCGTTTCTGCTGGCCATCCAGAACCGAGACCTCGAAGAGGCCGATGCTCTGATCAGGAAGTCGCTGGAACTCATGGGGCCGCAACCTGCCCTGCTTGATTCCCACGCGCTCGTCCTGATGGCGAAGCGGCATTATGCCGAAGCCGAGAACGTCCTCTCGCAGGCAATCGAAGATGCCCCAGGCAATGCTCTGTATCGGATGCATCAGGCCGAAGCGCAGATGGCCCTGAAGCGGCTTGGCGACGCGCAGCAGAATCTCCAGTTGGCGCAGAGCTACGGCGTCGCCGATCTGCCTTTGCATCCTTCGGATCGGCAGCGTCTGCAGCAACTTGAGTCGCAGCTGTGAGCTTCGCCGCCGATCCTCGCGGCAGCAAGGAGCGCGTGATTCTCTCCGTGCCAGACGATGGAAGCAATCGCGTGAGCCGACGCAGGCTGCTGTGGCAGTCAGGACTCTCGTTGGCGTGTTTGATTGCAGCAGCGGTTGGCTATCTTCTCGACGCGCCTGCCCGCTTTTCGGGTCAACCAGCCTCAGTGCAAGATCACCGCGAGGCCCTCGAATCGTTCGTGCGAGGCGTGCTGATCCAATCGGGAGCATCGCTGCTGTTGCTGAGCGTGCTGGCCAGTTCAACGGGAGCCCTGCTGACCTCAGTTTTTCTTTGGAGTTCCAACCCGGGGCAGTCCTTACGTGCGGTCTTCCACGGAACGGTCTTGGGTGCCGCCGGACTTATCGGGGCCATCATCTTCCGCTTCGGAATCGGCCCAGTATGGCCTGACGTCATTGTCACCGCCGGTTTGGTCGTGATTGGTGCCGTTCTGGCCCAGCAGGCTTCCTGGAGCCTGTTCCGTTGCGGCCGATTCATCTTGCTGCTGTGCATTCTGATTGGAGGAATCGGCGCGGGACTCTTCTACTTTGCGACGACCTCGCGGCCGCTTGAGCGGTCAGAGCGATCGACGATGACGCCGGAAGACGCACAACGGATCGAAGTAATCCGCGATACGGTCCGCAACAGTTCAATTGATGGAACCCCTGTCGAACTTGCGTTGACGTCCAGAGATCTGCAACTCCTCGGCTCGCGGTTCATGGCCAGAGCAAAACGACCAATTGACTGGGACGTGCGGATCAGCGACGGGATGATCCAATGCCTACTGATTGCCAGACCCACTTCGGAGAGATTCCTGCGTATCGAATTCGATCTGAGCCTCATTCTCCCGGCGGATTCAATGCAGCCGGACTTCGATGTCACGAAGATTCAGTGCGGACCAATGACGCTGCCTCGGACGATCAGTTACGAACTGTCCCGCGCCCTGAACCATCAGGCTCCCGAAATCCAACCTGTGCAGAATGTGCTCGCGGTTCTGGATGAGGTGTGGATGACCGCGGACGCCATCCACGTGCTGGGAGATTTCGATGCATCACTTGTCATGGAAATCTGGGAGGTGGAGGGCAGTAGCAACGACGATCTGATCAGGTCTGTGCAGGATTGCGGCAGATACTTGCTGGAACAGTCGGCCGATCTACCCCGTGGCGACGAAAGGCTGGAAGCACTACTTCAGCTGGCCTTCAAATGGGCGAATGGGACCAATGAGAATCATTCCCGCGTTTCTCGAAACCGCGCAGCGCTGTTAGCACTGGCGGCGATGGTCGGCAGCAACGACATCGCCCAGGTCATTCAGCGGAGGACAGCCGGTGCGCTGCCACAGTTCGAGTACAGGTTTACGAAGTTCATAACGGCTCGTGAGCGGACCGATCTTGCAAAACATCTGGTCGCCACGGCCGGACTTGCGGCCTGGACGTCGCAATCCGCCAGTGAAACCGTCGGGCTCCTAAAGGAAGAGTGGGATGCGGCGCGGGGGGGGAGTGGTTTCTCGTTCGCGGACTTCCAGGCCGACTGCGCCGGCGCCCGCTTGGGCTATCTGGCGACGCGCGATGAAGCCACCGCCCGACAAATCCAGGAGCAAATCATCGACGGCGTATCGATCAGCGACATCCTGCCAGACGTCGATGGGCTGCCCGAGAATATCTCCGCTGAAATGCTCCAGAGAGAGTTCGGCGGAATCGAGGGAGATGGCTTCCGCCGCTGGGAAGCGGAGGTCGAGCGGCGACTGGACGAGGTGCCGCTGCTCCAAGCTCCGCAGGCGAATTCCACAACTCCTTGATGACCGCGCGGTCCACTTCGACCGAGGCCCCCTGCTGGATGAACTGCACCTGCAGGACGATGACATGCCGCCGCCGTTAACGATCACCTGGTTTCTGAGACCCGCCAGGAGACCCTGAGTGATCAGCGCCGGCATTCGAACCCAGGCGGGAGCAGTGCTCCCGCCCGGCGCCGAATGCACCTCGCGACGACGCAATTCATCCGTGAGCGCCACCGTTTCGTTCCGCGCCGTCGAGATCGGAGATCAGCGACGACGCATCCTCGAGCGACAGATCTTCCGGCTGGTGGCAGCCGAACCGCTCCATCAGGAGTTCGATGAGGTTGATCTGGTACTTCCGGCTGATCGCATACAGCGCCCGCACCTGGGCCGGCGTCGCGGCGCGCACCTCGATCTCTTCTCCGACGTGCGAATGACCGTTTTCAGGCGCAGGCTCGGCCGCACGGGTCGCGGAATGAACTCGCGCCAGTTCCTCGTTGACCGCCTCACGCGTGTACCGGAAAAGATTGCTGATGTCTCTCCGCAGCTGGGAGGGATTGCGGAGCGCGCCCCCTTCCAACTCGACCTGCAGATTGACCGACGCGCCGCGGGAACCGTAGTTGGCCTCCCCCACTTTGCGGGAGAACCCGACATTGAGTGTCAATGGCATCATGAAGTTCCTTGAGAGGGGTTGGAGAATGCATCCGGACGAACGAGGATCCTCATCCCGGTCCGCCCGGATCGGAACGGTGCTTGGGGAGCGACTTCAACACGACGACGTCGCGGCCGCCGGCTCCTGAAACACGGCCCACGACTGCTGCAGCTCTCGACGGACCTGGCTGATTCGACCGGCCGAGACGCCGAACCGCCGTGCCACCCGGCTGGTCCGTTCTCCTGTCGCGAGCGCTTGGGCGATCCGCCGCTGGCGTCTGCTGAGCGAGGCGATCCACTCACCGAAATCGATCCGCATCGCGGCAAGGTCGGCGGGATTCGCGGTGCGGTCTTCCACCAGGACCTCTTGCCAGCCACCGGTCTCCCGGTCAAAACGGTCCAGGCGCTGCACCTGGACGCCCTTCCGCCTCCGGCAATAGGCCGAGGTGACGTCGTTCACGTTGAGCGGTGTGCCGAGGTGGCGTCCGCCAAGCGCCTGCCGGCATGCGTACGTGGCCAGCGGTGTGGCGTAAGCTGAGTCAGTCCGGCCGCGACGCGCGAGCGCGACGAACATCTCGTACGCCAGAGCGACGACTTCGGCCAGCATCTCCTCACGCGCTGTGAAATCGAGGCGCCGGAGTCGACGCAACGCCTGCCGCCGGATGGCGGGCAGCATCCGCTCGAAACGTTGGCGGTCTTGATGGCTGACCCGAGCGTGTGTTGTTCTGAGTGGTGCAATCATGGGGCGATCTCCTGAGACTGTTGGGACCGCCCCGCGCGGGGCGGTCGTGTGAAAAAACACAACCGCCCACGCGAATGGGCAGTGAGGTCGGACTTCTGTTCGATCCCG
>ERZ869936.2170-NODE-2170-length-11961-cov-8.886612_pt1 | contig 11961 bp, 20 predicted proteins | sample MGYA00520876_ERZ869936 | MGnify/ENA primary metagenome ERZ869936 (study PRJEB32218, sample SAMN09650985) | biofilter metagenome | isolation source: enrty point of leading RO module | place: Saudi Arabia: Thuwal, RO plant located on Red Sea | collected 2016-02-17 ... | reverse complement strand
TGTTTCTTTTCGGACAGTGACTTGGCTGCTTGGTTCTTTGGTTTCTTTGGGGGTAGTTTCATTTCAACTTCTCCATGCGCCGCAGCATACGGATTGCTTTGGCGTTAGCTAGAATTCGTTCAAGCAAATTCATTTCATTCCAACTGGTCAGGTCAGAGAGAGTACGACCACACGTGCCGCACGCTTCGTAGTCCCAGTTCACCCTGCACTGCTTCCGACAGGGACTGTCTCCCAAATTCACTTTCATTCCTCTTCCTCTATTTCTTTCATCGTTCTCGACCACACAAAAATGGGAGTTGTCTCTCCTACATATGACCCGGCTATGTTGTACATAAAGTGTTCGAGTGCATCTTCGGAAGACATGTCTTGCATTAGAATTTCTAAGATTTCATAAACATCATAAACAATGCAATCCTCCCATCCTATTCGGTAGCTGACACCCAGCACCGCGCTATCGAATTCATTTGGGAGTTTCATCATTGGATTAGTCCCACCTGTAAAAGATGTGAGCGTCAATCTTGACAATTCGTGTGTGGGTTCTTGACCAACGAGGAGACACGTAATCAGCGTGGTAGTGCGTGGCACCATCTATGATGCCGTAGTAGTGTCCTTCGAGTACAGTCTTGGCGTTCTCATACGCCACCGCATACGCCTTCTTGTTGCGCGGTTCATCCGGCAGTCCATCGCAGTACCAGCTAAACTGGCAGCGGTCACGGACAGGAAATTCATTTACGTGTATGCCATCATAGATAACGGAACACGGATCATCGGGGAAGCGGTCATCGGACACGCGATTCATTACCACTTGGGCTACAGCCAACTGCCCGACTGTGGATTCATTTCGGGCTTCGTGATAGATATTCAATGCCATACAGGCTAGGGCTTCTGCAATCAAAACATCACCTCATAGAGTTCGCCGTTAAGTTCACGTTCACGCAGCCTGTTGTAACGGTGCCACAGGTGCGAACTAACACGTCCATTCCAATCTGCGTCCACTGCTTCATCGTGGGCTTCCTTCACAGCCTCACTGATAGGACGCACTAGGTCAGACGGTTTCTTCTTTGTACAGTTTACCATGCCAGAGGTCATAGGTCTTACTCCATTCAAGTTCATACGTGTAACTGTCTCCCATTTTTTTACGCATCCTGTCAAGCCAATTTTGTGCGTTCTCCTTCTCGTGAAACAGACGAGCGTGGTAGGTTCTCAGTTTCTTCTTCTGTCGGTTTGTCATCGTTATCCTCCCTATAGGGTATATTAACGGTTAATTTACCTATTAGGTAATAACCCAGTGGGTTACCTAACGGGGTTCCTATTAGGTAGCACGCGGATTTTTGTGCTGTCAAGAACAAAATTCATTTGACACCTGATACAGTGTCGCGTATGCTCCCCATCATGAGCATTATACAAGACTTCATCGAGTCCCTGAACATACAAGGTGGGAGCAGATATCGCTCCGACTGTCCTGTCTGTGGACATCGAAATTCATTCTCCGCCTTCAATGACGGAATGAACATCATATTCAAATGCTTTCATGCTGACTGTACCGTGAAGGGTCGGGTTCGGGTTCGGCTTTGCGCCGACCCTCCCCCTCTCCGTACTCGTAACCGTTACGAACATGCTGATAAGCCTTTGAATTCATTTGAACTACCAGACACGTTTGTTGATGTGTCGCGCAGCGATGATGCTATGCGATACCTGAAACAGGTGAACGTGATGGATTCCTACCTACACCGGACGGTACGTATGATGTACGACCAGCGGCTAAACCGGGCTGTGTTCCTGATTCGGAACGGAGCCAAGACGGTGGATGCTGTGGGGCGTACCCTATCAGGTGCCGCACCCAAGTGGTACAGGTATGGTAATTCAAAACAACTATTTACCGCAGGGGATGCTCCGACTGCTGTGCTTGTAGAGGACTGTGCTTCCGCCGCGTGCGTGAGCCATCTTGTTACTGGCGTGGCAATGTTGGGTACGTCCCTGCTCAAAGAACACATTGTCCAACTGAAGAAGTTCGACACCGTGTATGTTGCGCTTGATAAGGACGCAACCAAGCTTGGCTTGAAAACTGTCCAGACACTCAAACCACATTTGGATGTCCGGATGCTTATTCTTGAAGAAGACCTGAAAAACATGGAGAAAGGTAAACGCGATGAGTTCATCAGAGCAAAAACCGCTGGAGCAGCAGATACTGCAGTTCTTGCTACACCGTGAGTTCTACGCCAGTGTCAAACACATCATATCGGAAGATATGTTCGAGGGGCTATCTAAGACCGTCTTTAGAACGATTCTAGATTGTCATGACATGGGCGAATTCAACCTGACAACGGACGAAGTTCATTCTCGTCTGCTGACAGGCAACCCAGCACTCACACAGTCATCACGCGATGACATTGCTGACATATTTAGACAGATGGCAAATCCATCTGAGGAAGCAAACCTAGAACTACACCGTACGATTGTCGAAGAGTTCTGGGCTAGGGATCAGGCACGGGTCATAGGTGAACGTGCCATTGATATCTACACGGGTACAACGATGGACTTCAGCACCATCAAGCAAGTACTCGATAGGGTCACCGACCACACCCTGAAGGGTAGCGAAACCTACACAATCTTTGAGGACGACTTCATGGAACTGATTGATAAAGAAGAGCAGGGCGTGGACTTCCCGTTCGACTTGGGCATCATACGGGAGAACATTCCCGGAATGTCACGAGGTAACTTGGGCATCTTGTTTGCCCGTCCAGAGACAGGAAAGACAACCTTCTGTGCTCACCTTTGTGCATCGTACATCAAGCACAAACACAAGGTAGCATACTGGGCTAACGAAGAACCTGCCGCCAAGATTAAACTTAGAATCATTCAAAGCTATCTGCGCCTGACCAAAGAAGAGATGGTGCGTGACAAGCGGCAACTGGCGGAAGTGTATCAACAGGAAATCAAACCATACCTCACGGTTGTAGATTCAGTTGGTACATCGGTTGAGGAACTCGACCAATACTGCAAACTGGACAGACCCGACATCGTGTTCGCTGACCAGCTAGATAAGTTCCGCGTCAACGGAGACTTTGGACGTGGTGACGAACGCCTCAAAGAAATCTACATCAAGGCACGTGAGATAGCCAAGCGTAACGAACTACTGTTCTGGGCTGTATCACAGGCTAATTACGAGGCACACAACCGTATGAACATTGACTACTCGATGATGGACAATAGCCGCACTGGTAAGGCTGGTGAAGCTGACGTTATCATCGGCATCGGTAAGACAGGCGAGGTGGACGACGACAACTACATGCGTTATCTGTGCGTGTCCAAGAACAAGGTCAATGGCTGGCACGGCACCATCAACTCTAACATCGACGTACACAGGGGGTTCTACTACTAATGGATACCAAGCACGCACGTGGAGCAGTCAGTGAGATGATTGCATCTGCAAAACTAATGAGAGAAGGCTGGCACGTTTTCAGTAATGTTGCCAGTAACGGACTGATTGATATCGTAGCCGTAAACCCTGAAACCGGGGAGACAAAGTTCTACGATGTCAAAACCAAATCCTATCGCAAAGACGGTACGCTCATATACCGCATCCCTAGCAAGAAACAAAAAGCTATCGGTGTGGAGATTTATATGATAGACCGTGTGGATATGGAGCAGCTATGAACATCGTGACACTTGACGTTGAGACCACTGCGTCTCACAAACCGAACGGGTCGTGGACACCATCACCCTTCTTTGAGAACCGTCTTGTCAGCGTAGGCTACAAGCACGTCACTGACCTGACTGTAGACTACCTGTGCTTCTACCACACTGAGGAGCGAGAGACCCCACAGGGTTGGCCGCAGCTAGACAAAGTGCTGTCCCGCTGTGACTTGCTCATCGGACACAACATCAAGTTTGACCTGATGTGGTTGCGCGAATGCGGTTGGAAATACAACGGCAAAATCTACGACACGATGATTGGCGAGTACATCTTAGCTGGCTCTCGTCGTTGGCCGTTGAGCCTAGCTGCTCTCGCTGAGAAGTACGAGGTGGGCAGCAAGAAGAAAGACCTCGTGCAACCGTACCTCGATGACGGTATCACATTTGACAAGATACCCTACAATATCGTAGAAGAGTATGGCAAAGAGGATGTACTCGTAACCGAACGCATCGCACTGAAACAAGCAGAAGCCTTTGGCACAACACTTGAAAGGATGTACAATGACAAGTAGTCTCGTCCCCACCGTTATGATGTCCTGTGAACTGACCGATGTACTGTGTGACATCGAGCGGGCTGGCATCAAGATAAACCGGGAAGTCCTGCAACAACTCAAGACAGACTTTGAGAATGAGCAGGAAGAACTGAAGCTGAAACTACGCAGCATGGCACAAGCAGCGATGGGTGACACACCTATCAATCTAGATAGCCCTGATGACCGATCAATGCTGTTCTATTCCCGCAAGGTAAACAACAAGGGCGTGTGGAAGACCATCTTCAATCTAGGCACTGAACAACGTGGTGCCACCAAAAAGCAGAAGATGCGACCCCGCATGAACCAGAAAGAGTTCAAGTACGCTGTAAGTGACAATACCACCGTATTGCGCCGTACGATAGGCTCACAGTGCGTTGAGTGCGAAGGTAAGGGTAGGGTACCCGTGATACGTAAAGATGGCTCAGTGGGCAAATCTGTGCGTATATGCAGGGCTTGCAACGGTAAGGGTATGACCTACGTTGAAACAGCCCAGACTGCTGGTTTCAAGATAAGCCCCCGTTCTGTGAAGGACATCGCAGCAGGTGGCTTCAAGACAGACAAGGAAACATTGGAGCAAAGACTTGATGAGTTATCTGGAGACGCTCGTGAATTCGTTGAGGCATACATTAGGTATTCCGCTCTTCGCACATACCTTTCTAATTTTGTCGATGGCATGTATAATAATCTTGACCGTGATGGTTTTATTCATCCTGAATTTATGCAGTGTGTTACTGCTACTGGGCGACTATCTAGTCGAAACCCGAATTTTCAAAATATGCCGCGAGGCTCTACGTTCGTTATTCGGAAGGTAGTCGAGTCACGCTGGGATGGTGGTAAGATTCTTGAGGGTGACTACAGCCAGCTAGAGTTCCGCGTGGCCGGGTTCCTGTCAGGTGACCAGAACATCTACAACGACGTGGTGGCAGGTACAGATGTGCACAGCTACACCGCCAGCATCATCGGGTGTGACCGACAAGATGCCAAAGCCCACACCTTCAAACCGTTGTATGGTGGCGTGTCCGGCACCGATGCACAGAAGCGATACTACAACGCCTTCAAGGACAAATACTCCGCTGTGGCAGACTGGCAGGATGAGAACCAACGACAGGCCGTAGAGAAGGGATTCATCACCCTACCGTCTGGTCGTCAGTATCATTTTCCGGGAACCAAGTGGACAAAGTGGGGCAGTGCTACGAATCGCACAGCGATATGTAACTACCCTGTACAGGGGTTCGCCACAGGCGACCTACTACCCATAGCGTTAATCCGTCTCAGCAACCTTCTTCGTGAAAATAAAATGGAGAGTGTCATTTGTAACACAGTGCATGACAGCATCGTCATGGATGTGTATCCGGGCGAAGAACATAATGCAATCAGTATGATGGAAGAAGCCATGCTGTCCATCGCTGAAGAGGCACGTGAGCGATACGGTATCGACTACGACATGCCGATTGATATTGAATTAAAAATGGGTGATAATTGGCTTGACACCGAAGTCGTTTCCTCCTAAAATTGTAAAGTTAACTCAGCCATGAAAGGATAGAATTATGGCAAATGATATAGCAAACATTGAAGATTTGAATCTTGATAAACTCGACGATACCGCTCTGATGGCATTGACCGGACAGGGCAACCAGCCAGCCACCAACTCAGGTAATGGCCTACCCCGTCTCAGCATCAACTACGAAACTGAGAATGATGAGGGTGTAGCCCTGCCGCGTGGCTCATGGCGCGTAATGGTTGATGGTCGTTTTGTGTACGCTGACAAGCTGACACTGCGTCCGTTCAGCCGTATGTACACATATAGCTTGTGGGACCAAGACGAAGGTAAGTTCGTCAGCCAGTCAATCCAGACTGCCAGCTTGGGGGATCGTTTCCCTGACAGCGCAGGTGGTGAGAAGTGTGGTCGCTTGTCGAAAGACGAAGAGGCCAGCTTGGGCGAAAGTGACCCACGTGTTCTCCTCTCCCGTGAAGTAACGTGTAACCAAGTTATCTACGGTACAATCTCAGGTACGTTCCAAGACGCATCGAAGAACGAAGTTGAATTGGACAACCTGCCCGTAGTAGCGTACTTCAAGAAGTCAGGCTTCCGTCCTGTACGTGAAGCTTTGGACAACCTGACACGTCAGAAACTGCTTATGCAGAAAGCCGTGTTGGAAGTTGGCACAAAGAAAAACAAAGCTGGCAGCGTGACTTTTTGGACTCCGACCTTTGCTCAGGTTGACTATCTGGACAACCTGTCGAAGGACGACATGGAACTCATTAAGAAATTCCTTGAGACAGTCAAGGGATACAATGACTCCATCCTCACGAAGTTCCGTGAGTCGCAGAAGCTAGTAGCAGATTCGGCAGACGTTTCTCTGGAAGCGGAGCTTGAAGATGCTGACGCTGCCTAAAGTACAGGCGACGCTAGAACAAGCCGGGCGGGGGCAAGTTACGCTCCCGCCCGAAGCGTCTCAGGAGTTCATTGAGTCGGTTCAGCAAGCCATAGACAAACAATTTAATCGTGGCGAATCCAAGCCTAAACTCCGCATGTCCGGTCTGGGTCGGCCTCTGTGCCAGCAACAGATGGACTTGGCAGGTGAGAAGGAACCACTAGAGTACACCAGCTTCATGCGCTTTGTGTATGGTGACATGATTGAGTCCATCGCAGTACTTGCTATGCGACTCGCTGACATCGACATCATCGAACTGCAGAAGCCTGTAGAACTGGACCTGACAGATGAAATCAAAATTCAAGGCACCCTTGACCTCATTATGGACGACGGTACGGGACCGAAAGTCTGGGATATCAAATCAGCGTCTGATTTTGCTTTTAACCATAAGTTCGGCACTTTCGGCGGATACGAGAAGATTAAGGCGGAAGACACGTTTGGCTACATTATGCAAGGCTATCTGTATGCTACTGCTGTTGGCTTGCCTTTTGGTGGCTGGATTGTGGTTAACAAGAACAACGGAGAGTGGGCAATCTGCCACGCTCCCGATGATCAAGAGCAAGATAGAAAAGAAGCTATCGACGATGCTGTCTCACGTGCCAAGTATCTGACATCTGACCAGCCGTTCAAGAAGGGCTTCCGTCCAGAGCGTGAGATACACAAAGGCACCGCTACTGGTAACATGCTGATGCCTCGTACTTGCAGCTTTTGCGGCTACAAGAACAAGTGCTGGCCTAAAGCGGTGTTCGCACCGAAGGCTACATCTCGTGCTCAGAGTCGTCCGGGAACGTGGTACACAACGCTCAAGAAGGAAAGTGTGGTATAATGACTGTTCTCATCTACGATAGCTTCAAGCCATCCATGATGGAGATGAACCCAAACGTGTACTATGTGTACGTTGAGTCCGCCAAGCAGCAGGGTGGGTACGCCGATGTCGTACATCTTAGGAACAACGACAAGGGCTTACCCATCACGCTGGTTGAGCGATACCTACAAGAGGGCATGTCTGCTCCGTTGTCTCACAACACAGAGGCACGGGACATACGTGTCGCAGAATACGAATTCCAAAAGATAAACTACATTACAAACAATGGTGGGGTGGTATGCGTACCAAGTCGAACAATACACGACAGGATTATTTGTTTAGAAAAGTCATCCCCTCTGATGGCAGGATACGTACTGAAAAGGTTCGAACACCTGATGTCGAATCACTCGCCAGCACCAGTGGAGTTACCGTCGTGAGCGGGCGGCACAGGTTCCGCTCCGACTTTGAACTGAGGCTTGCCCGTAAGCTTGCAGAAGCAGGGCACGGCTTTGAGTACGAAGCACAGAAGATACAGTATCAACCTAAGATCAAAAACTACACTCCCGATTTTTGGTTTCCTGAATACGGCTTCTTTGTAGAGGCTAAGGGTAAGTTTGATACGGCAGACCGTTCCAAGCATCTGCTCATCAAGAAGCAGAACCCAGAGGTGGACATCCGCTTTGTGTTCATGAGAGCACGCAACAAGATACGTAAAGGGAGCAAAACAAGCTACGCCGACTGGTGCGAACGCCACAAGTTTGTATGGGCAGAAGGCAGCATACCAGAGGAATGGTTCAATGAGTGATGACAGCTTAGAAATAGAAGTAGAGAAAAGAAGTCTACTACCCGACAGATACTATCTGATTTTGCGTCCCAGCGATGATGGCTTTTCCGCTATTGTGTATGACACGACAGAGGGTAAAAAAGATGAAGACGGTTACCCACATCCGGGGGAGATTGCTATCGAAGGATTGCTGGCATTGTTGAACATTGAGCCGGAACGAATCTTCACCGCAGGTATGGTAGCTGTGGAAACACGAGAAAGATTTGGCACTCATCCAGAATTGGACTTGCAAGAATCTGATAATGTCATTAAGGTGGACTTTGGACCGAAACAATGACACACACGTTTGAAAATTTTGAGTGGTATAAAGATATGTTGGACGACAACGTAAACAACCCAGCGCACTACAACCAGTCCGGTATTGAGTGCTACGACGCTATAGAGGCCGCTTTGGGTGACGGACTTGAGTATTACCTGCAGGGTAATATCATGAAATATCTATGGCGGTATAGGTACAAAAATGGTGTGGAGGATTTGCGTAAAGCAAAATGGTACCTCACCAAGCTGATAAATGTAATGGAGAAAAAAAATGCTAAGTAACCGACTACCTACTGTATATCAACAGTTCATTCACAAATCCCGCTACGCACGCTGGCTCCCTGATGAGGGTCGCCGCGAGACGTGGGAAGAGACCGTCAAGAGATACTTTGACTACATGCAAGATCATCTGGGTCACTACCATAACTACGAACTGAATCCTAAGTTCCGGGAGGAACTGGAGGAAGCTGTATTGAATTTGGACATCATGCCATCTATGCGGGCTATGATGACTGCGGGTCCCGCTCTGGGACGAGACAACATCGTGGGCTACAACTGCTCGTACTTGCCAGTAGACAGCCCCCGTGCATTCGACGAGTGCATGTACATTCTGATGTGCGGCACTGGTGTGGGCTTCTCTGTTGAGGAGAAACACGTCTGTGAACTGCCTATCGTCAACGAACATTTTGAGAAGTCTGAGACAACGGTGTATGTTGCTGACAGTCGTGCTGGCTGGGCGCGTTCGCTGCGTGAGATGATTTCTCTGTTGTATGCTGGGCAGATTCCGTCTGTCGATATCTCTGCTGTACGTCCTGCGGGCACCCGTCTCAAGACTATGGGTGGTCGTGCGTCCGGTCCTGAGCCGCTGATTGAGTTGTTCGACTTCGTTATTGAACTGTTCAAGAAGGCTGCTGGTCGTCGTCTGTCGTCGCTGGAGTGCCACGACATTATGTGTAAGATTGGTGAGATTGTTGTGGTGGGTGGCGTACGACGCTCTGCCCTCATCAGCCTGTCTGACCTACGCAACCGCGAGATGTCCCACGCCAAGTCTGGTAACTGGTGGGAGAACGACGGACAGCGTGCGTTGGCTAACAACTCTGTGGCCTACGACAAGAAGCCTGACATCGGTACGTTCATGAAAGAGTGGCTGTCTCTGTATGACAGCAAGAGCGGTGAGCGCGGTATCTTCAACCGTGAGGCTGCTAAGATGAAGGTCGAAGAGAATGGTCGCCGGGACTCTAACCACGCATTTGGTTGTAACCCGTGCAGTGAGATTATCCTACGTCCCTACCAGTTCTGTAACCTGTCTGAGGTCGTCGTACGTCCGACAGACACACTGGAAGACCTAAATCGTAAGGTACGTCTTGCCACCACGCTGGGTACGTTCCAGAGCACCATGACAAACTTCAAGTACCTGCGTAAGGTGTGGCAGAAGAATACCGAAGAAGAGCGGCTACTTGGCGTGTCCCTGACGGGTATCATGGACCACAGTGTCCTGTCAAAGACCGTTGACTCTGTACGCTGGTTGCGTGAGATGAAACAGAATGCCATCGACCAGAATGCGTATTTAGCTGAAGAGATTGGTATTGAGAAGTCTGCTGCTATCACGTGTGTGAAGCCATCAGGTACGGTATCTCAGTTGGTAGACGCTGCTAGTGGCATCCACGCTCGACACAACCCATACTATGTGCGTACCGTTCGCGGTGACAACAAAGACCCGCTCACACAGTTCCTGATGGACAGCGGTGTGCCGCATGAGCCGGACTTCATGAAGCCTGACAACACAACTGTGTTTAGCTTCCTGACACGTTCACCGGACGGTGCGTCGTGCCGCAACGACATGTCTGCCCTTGAGCAGCTTGAGTTGTGGAAGCTGTATGCTGTGCACTGGTGTGAGCACAAACCATCGGTCACCATTAGTGTCAAAGAACACGAGTGGATTGAGGTTGGTGCTTGGGTGTACGAGAACTTTGATCTGTGCAGTGGCATCTCGTTCCTGCCGTTCAGTGACCACACCTACAAGCAAGCACCATATCAGGACATTACCAAAGAAGAGTACGAAGGTAAGTTCCAATACGTTGAGGGTACAGACGGGGAACAAACCCAGATGGACTTGAACTGTCCTGTTGACATCAACTGGGATGACATGCTAAATTATGAGACTGAAGATACCACGAATGGTAACCGTGAACTGGCTTGTTCTGCGGGCTCCTGTGAAATCGTGGATATCGTAGCAGCGGAGTAAATTATGATTGAGGTTGAGATTACAGAGGAAGTCATGCAGCAAGCTGGTAAGAAGGCTGCTGAAATGAACATGCTCAATGGTAGTATCACTAACGGTACCAGCAACGTTCTAGGTTGCATGGGAGAGATTCTGGTGCAGAAGCATCTCAAAGCTTCCTCCAGTAACACATACGATTACGATATCGTGCATGATGGACGCAGAATCGACGTTAAGACCAAGCGGTGTGACTCTGAACCTCGACCTCATTATGATTGCTCCGTTGCTGCACATGGTAGCCAGCAGGACTGTGACGAATATGTGTTCGTACGTATCCTGCACAACTTCAAACGCGCTTGGATTCTGGGTAGCATTACCAAACAGGACTTCTACGACAAAGCCAAACGCTGGAGCCGGGGCGATGTAGACCCCGACAACAACTACACGTTCCGTGCCGACTGTTACAACATTGCAATAAGTGAGTTAAAGGACGTGGCATGAAGCGCGGTACAACTAAGATAGACGACTTGTTCTCCCTGCGTATGGGCTTGACCCGTACAGGAGACGTGAAGATGGAGATGGACTATGTGGATGCGGACCTGTTTACCAAGACTATGGATGAATCCGTACCGGAGTTCCAAGACACCTTCAAGATTGCCTCACTCCTACGATACCTCAAAGTCAAAGGAGACGAGATCATGGACAAGTCAAACGGATACATCTCGTAAAGGACAAAACGATGGAAACACTAATTAGCTTTCTTGTCTCGTCGCAGTTCGCTATCATGGGCGTGCTGATTGGCTGGACAATGCCACGTGGCAAGTACCTCAAAGCTGTGCAGCTACGAGCTCTTCGTACACTCATCAAGTGGCTCAAATAAAAATACCCCCGGCAAGTTTCCCTGCCGGGGGCTTTCTTATTAGGGGCGGGTTTCATCCCGCTCTTTTTTTTGTTAAACTTTTACGCCGCGACCTTTGAGGATGTCGGCTTGTGTGACTTTACCGTCACCAGTCAGGTCGGGGAACTTTCCGCCCTTAGCCATCTTCATAGGTTGCACAGGCTGGGTCATTTGCTTACCCGCTGACATTTCAGTCGAGTTTTTTGCCATACCACCCATCATTTTCTTTTTGCGTTTCTTAGGCATCCCGCCGTACATCATCGGTTTACGG
>ERZ869936.2169-NODE-2169-length-11975-cov-4.085990_pt1 | contig 11975 bp, 11 predicted proteins | sample MGYA00520876_ERZ869936 | MGnify/ENA primary metagenome ERZ869936 (study PRJEB32218, sample SAMN09650985) | biofilter metagenome | isolation source: enrty point of leading RO module | place: Saudi Arabia: Thuwal, RO plant located on Red Sea | collected 2016-02-17 ... | reverse complement strand
CGCGAGCCTCCTCTGCCCCTCTTTGCATCGCCCCAACCAGGCCGTCGTCACCCTGAAGTGGCGACGCCCGAACGCACGCGTTCCGTGCGTTCGCTGCGGCGAGTCCCGCACTCCGCCCGATGTGGGTATGCCAGTGGTCTCCTCTTTGGACACGATCAGCGGACGGCCCGTTGCGCGGCATTGTGATTTGCCGATGCGCGAAAGTCCGGACCGGCGGTATCGAACGCCCTCCGAGTCGCAGTGAGTGTGCCCGACTCCGCACCCAGATGGACCAATCTGGTCCTGTCATGAGGCGTCCCAGCGATTCGCCGGATCGTTCAACGTCCCACTTTCGTGCAAGCCTTCGTGCAGAGGGTTGCAGGGATTTCAGGGGTTAAGGGGCTCGAATTTTCGCTCATCGTGCCAAGTTTTTGGCTAGCGAATCGCACGGTGAATAGGAGAGATAAGGGCATTGGTCCGGATGATGACGATTCTGACGCGTCAAAATCTGTGAACTCTTGCCGATTGTAATGGTTGCAACTTGGCCAAATATCTCAATTTAACAGTCAGAGCAACCTTAACGATTGGTCAAAGTCTTTCTGCCTGAATCGATTTTATCAGAACGATCTGCAAATCGTGTCGAACCTCCTGCAAGCGGACCTGTGTTCGTCAGAATCGTCACCATTGGTGTGACACTCTCGAACGCAGGTGGGAATCGTCATTGATCGTTTTGTGCTCGTGCGGTCGGTGCTGGCATGTGCCGACAGCGATTCCACTTCAGTAGCGACGCAGTCAAGCGGCCACTCGCCGAAGAGATGCTCAAGCGCCGGAGCGATCTTCCGGCTGCGGCCTTTTCGATTCACAGTATCGATTCAAAAGATGAGAGGGAGCTCACAATGGAGATGGAGAACTGGTTCATAAAGTTCCGTTGCTTAACTGGTATCGGAGCGGCGCTGTTCATCAGCGGTACGGCGCTCGCGGGTGAATCGACACAGATTCCCCACGAGTTGACTCCCGAGGCCGTGTTCTCACAGACGGTGCACAACACACACTCTGTGAATTCGGGCTGTGCGCCTGCCTGTGATGCCAACGGCTGCAGCCCTTCCGGCTGCGACGCCGCTGTCGGCGCTCTGAGCAACAGCGGATGTGATGGATGCGACCTGAGCAACAGCGGATGCGATGGCTGCTCCGACTCCTGTGGCTGGTGCAACCTCGGCGAAGAATACAGGCTGATCGGCACCATGGACCGTGGTATCGATGTTGGTGGCTGGTTTCAGTTTGGCTACCACAACAAACGCAACGGTTTGTTTAACAATCATCCCAATGCATTCAACCTGCACCAGGGATGGATCTATGCCGAGAAGTTGGCTGATGGCAGCTGCGGCCTGGATTGGGGTTTTCGCGTGGATGCCATGTACGGTGTCGACGGTGCCGACACACAAGCCTTCGGTAACGATCCCGGGGAGTGGGACTTCCGGAACGGTTTCGACCACGGCCGTTATGGCTGGGCCATTCCGCAGTTGTATGCCGAAATTGCCAGTGGCGACTGAAACCTGAAAGTCGGTCACTCCTTTACCCTGGTTGGATATGAAGTCGTTCCCGCAACAGGCAACTTCTTCTACAGCCATGCCTTCACCATGAACAACAGCGAGCCGTTCACGCACACCGGTGCTTTGGTCAGCTATAACGCCTCAGACAGCTTGACTGTCTACGGTGGATGGACCCTCGGTTGGGACACCGGCTTCGATCAGATGAGCAACGGCAACATTTTCATCGGTGGTTTCAGCAAGAGCCTCGGTGACAATGTGACTGCCACCTACATCACTACCATTGGTGACTTCGGCGCTCGGAGCGACGAGGGATACAGCCACAGCTTCGTCGTCGATGTCGCTGTGACCGACAAGTTGAACTACATCTTCCAGACGGACGCTGTCTTCGAAGACGCCTATGTCGCGGCGATGTCTGGTGCTGGCCCGACCTTCGACAACGAACAGTACGGCATCAACCAGTACTTGATCTACACGATCAACGACTGCTTGGCAGCCGGAACGCGTGTGGAATGGTGGAAGAACGACAGCGACTCGCAGTACGCTGCGACCTTCGGTGTCAACGTTCGTCCGCACGCCAACCTGCTGTTCCGTCCGGAAATTCGCCATGACTGGAATCCGAATGCGCGGAACAACTTCACCACGTTCGGCGTCGATATGATCTTGACCTACTAGAACCAGTTTCAAAACCGGTTGGTGGCGAGTCTTCGGCCAGCATTCACAGGACGAAGACGAAGCACACAGAGGTTTTGGAACCGCTTCTAGATCGCTGCGTTTCACTGTAGCGGGTTCCGGCGGCGTAAACTGCCTGATTCGCAGGTCATTCGGTGTCCAAACGCCGCCACAGTTGTACGCAATGCGTACTAAGAACTCGATCGAATCCAGCCCCGACCGTCTGATTCTTCAGGCGACCGGAACAAACAAAGAGCCCCCTTCGGGTCGCCGAAGGGGGCTCTGTTTGTGTTTCAGCCGAACAAAGTCCACGTCGGGACCAGCCGCGACCCGCATTCCAACCGCGGCTAACCTGCCTCGGGAAGCGCTTCGCTGATGGAGCGGGTGATCTCCAGCTGCAAAATCTCTTTCTCCGGTTCCGGCCAGAACAAATGCACTTCGAATAGGTCGTAATCCGTGCTGCTCAGGTAGCCGGTGCGGTCAGCAATCGTCGCCACACGGTCCACAATGGCTTCTGCCGCCGCCTTGTCGTCTTGCTGGTTGAAATCGACCTTCATCACCACACGCAGGATCCGTGGAGTAGCACGTTGCGATTTGTGGCGTCCCCCTTCGACACGAGGGCGCGACTTGGGAAACTCGGCCGCGATTGCGTCCTGGAACGGGCGGAACTTGGCGGTGTGGTACTCCCAGTAGATGAACAGGATGGATGTCATCACGATGGCAAAACCGAACATGCCGGCAATAACCCATTGCCCTTTGATGCCCGGTTGAGATGCGTCTGAATCGGGGAGAGAGTCGGCGTGCATGAGCACGTCGTTTCTGATGGGGAGCGTGTTGCGCGAAATCATTCGGGTGAGGCGGTAGCCGGCACATTCACGCCGGCCCAGATATCCGCCAACTCATCGGGGAGTCTTTGCCAAGGGACAGGCTGCCGGCCCGACCAGGCGACCCGGCCACCACGATCAATGTAGAAGATGGCAGGCCGAGCTTCCCCCGTCTCCGGATCTTGCCGTCCGTACAACTGGTGAGCAATGAAACCGGGATCGGAGAGTAAATCAAACGGAAACGGCTCTGCAGTCCGCGACAGAATGGCTCGATTGTGCTGCGGGAGCGCCGTGCTGACGGCCACGACCTTTGCTCCGGTTCTCTCGATGGCAGGCATGTGCACGCGAGCGGCTGCGAGCAGCGGATCCTGATCCGCCCCGAGCTTTCCATCGTAGAAAATCAGCAGCACCGGATGCCGGCCGAGATAACTTTCCAGCCGAAAAATCTTCATCTGTGAGTTGTAAGCTTCGAACTGCGGTGCAGGTCGGACTGAGGCCAGGATGTCGCCCGACTCGCTCTCCGCGTTCTGGAAGGCAGCGCGGCGAGCCTGCTCCAACCGACCTTTGTACATAACGGTGGCCAGCAGAATGACTGCCGCGACGGGTAACAGCAGCCAGCCTCGTGCGGCGATCAGGCTGAGAATCCCCCGACGCGATTCGGTCGGCCGGGTGGCCTTTCCATTGGCGTCAATCTCGGCCGGCTGTGTGTCTGCTACGTGTTGCATCGCAATCCTGCTTGCCCAAAACTGACCGGACGCTGCTGTTCAGCCTTCACAGTTACACTCCAGGTGTCCGTTCGTCCGCCGGTTGGGCTCCCGTCTGTGCTCCGACCACGCGGTTGAGCGCCTGTAAGTAGGCACGGGCACTGGCTTCAATGATGTCTGTACTGATGCCACGTCCGTGGTAAATCTTTCCTTCGACCTCGATTTCCAGTTGGACGGCTCCCTGGGCATCCTTCCCGCGTGAGATGCTGTCGATGTGGTAACCTTCCAGACGAGCGGAGATGCCGATGATGCGCTCCAGCGTCAAGAAGACCGCATCCACCGGCCCGTCACCCGTGGCCGCATCGCATTCGATACGGTCCTCGATGGTGTCTCTCAATTGAATTGTGGCAGTTGGAATCGTTCCTGTCCCGCCCGACGTATGAAAGCTGACGAGTTGCCAGCGTTCTGGTACCGCACTCTGCCGATTTTCGACCAATGCCGTGATATCAGAATCGTAGACTTCTTTCTTCTTGTCGGCCAACGCGATGAAATCGTCAAACACTCGCTGGAAGGTGGCCTCGTCGAGTGTATAGCCCAGCGTTACCAGTCGGTCCCGGAACGCATGTCGACCACTATGCTTGCCCAGAACCAGGTTGGTCCCGACATAGCCGACATCTTCCGGCCGCATGATCTCGTAGGTGGAACGGTCCTGCAGCATCCCGTGCTGATGAATGCCGGCTTCGTGGGCGAACGCGTTTTGCCCGACGATGGCCTTGTTTCGCTGGACTTTCATTCCGGTGATGTTGGCGACCAGTCGGCTGACCGGGCACAACCGGGTTGTGTTGAGATTTGTGGTGACGCCGTAGTAGTCGCGGCGGGTCTTAATCGCCATCACGATTTCTTCCAATGCGGCGTTGCCGGCTCGTTCACCCAGACCGTTGATCGTACACTCGACTTGGCGGGCACCGGCCTCGACGGCCGAAAGACTGTTCGCGACGGCCAAGCCGAGGTCATTGTGGCAATGCGTGCTGATGACGGCTCGCTCGATGTTTCGGACATTCTCCTTCAGGTACCGAATGACCTCGAAGTAATGGCTCGGAGTGGCATAGCCAACGGTATCGGGAATGTTGACCGTGGTGGCACCGGCTTCGATCGCTCTTTCAACCACCTCGCCGAGGAAGTCGAGCTCGGTTCGCGCGGCGTCTTCCGGCGAGAATTCGACATCGTCGCAGTAGCCTTTCGCCCGTCCGACCATCTCGATGGTGGTGCGGACGATTTCTTCCTTGGCCATCTTCAACTTAAACTGCCGATGGATCGCGCTCGTGGCCAGAAAAACATGGATCCGCTTCTTCTCAGCGTCTTGCAAGGCGTCGCGTGCTCGGTCGATGTCATCCGGCCGACAGCGGGCCAGGCCACAGATGGTGGTGCGACTGCCGAACTCGCGGGCCACTCTCTGCACGGCCTCGAAGTCTCCCGGCGAGGCGATGGGGAAGCCGGCTTCGATGACGTCGACGCCCAACTCGACCAGCGCACCGGCCACCTTCAACTTCTCGTCGGTGTTCATGCTGCAACCGGGCGATTGCTCGCCGTCGCGAAGTGTCGTATCGAAAATTGTGATGATGTCGCCGGACATGCTGATTTCCCTGACAGTCTAGAATGCGTCATCCAGCGGCCCGATCAAAGACAAGCCGCCTGAGTCTTGGTGAATTCTGCAGGCCTGACAGAACGCCCGTCAAGCATCGGAAAGGCGTTCCCAGGGCAATAAAAAAAGCCCCAGGATCAAGCGGTGATCGTGGGGCTGATCGCGTGCGAAATTGTTCGCCGGCTTGACAGAACCTAAGACCCTCCGCCTGGATGCGGTTGAAGTAGTAGGTCGAGTTGTAGAAGCCGAGCTTGCATGGGTCACTTGCATTGGGCGTCAAATCGTGACGGCCACAACAAATTGGACAACTGCTGTAACGGCAAACACTGTCATCTGGACAATGACAGAGGTTTACCAATAACGATTCGTAAACTGTAATCCCCCAAGGACCCAGGGTCAACCTGTCCCGCTTCCTCCGACACGGCGTGTGGGGGGAAGGTTCGCCCGATGGAGAGCGGAAGCCTCCGGCAGAGACGTGTCAGGCCTCTGGTCGACTTTGTCCATGTCGCATGGGCGGATGGAGATTTTTCATCATGCCGCCCAGAGATCACGTCCGCGCGGTCCCTACGAAGCGGAGGCGAATTCCTCGGCGAATTTCGCGATTCGTTCCTGACCGATGCGGTGGCAGAAGTCGCCAAACGATTCGCCCCCTTCACGCTCGGACTTGTAGAGAGCGAACACAGGAGAAAGGCGACCGGGAATTTCGTCGAACGGGACGACGTCATCGTAGATGAACGCCAATCGCGTTCCCTGGACATTGCCTCCCAGGAAGACCGTGTACTTGCCCAGTGTCTTCCCCACGATGCCGATATCGGGCGTGTAGGGGCGGGCACAACCGTTCGGACAGCCTGTCATGTGGACCGCCAGTCGGTCCGATTCCAGGCCGTACTTGGCCATCTCGGCTTCGAGTGCGGCAATCAACTCCAGCAGGACACGTTCGGACTCGGCCACGGACAAACCGCAAGTTGGCATCGCCGGGCAGGCCATCGCGTAGCGGCGTAGCGGTGAGATTTGCTCGGCGGACAGCACGCCATGGGAGGTGAGAATCTGATCGATGTCGGCCTGATCCTTCGGATCGACGTCGCAGAGGATGACGGACTGCAGCGGAGTCAACCGGGTCCGCATGCCGTACTTCTGCAGGATTGTGCGCAAGGCCGTCTTCAGTCGAAGGTCCCCTTCGTCCTTGATTCGGCCGCTGTCGATGTTGATTCCCAGATAGAGTTTCCCGTCCCCCTGCTCGCGCCAGCCGATGTGATCGTCCACATTTGTGACGACCACCGGTTTGGGCTCGGGGAGCGGCCCCCCGAAGTACTCTTCGACCTTCGCCTTGAAACGGGGGATGCCCCAGTCGTGGATCAGATACTTCAGCCGGGCAATTTTGCGATCCTCGCGGTTGCCGAAGTCTCGTTGCACTTTTACGACGGCTTCGGCAACGGCCAGAACCTGGTCAGGCGTGACGAATGTTAGCGGCAGGGCGACCGCCGGGAAGCTCTTCTCGGCCGAAGGAACTGTTCCCATGCCTCCCCCGACAAGAACGTTGTAGCCAACGATCTTGCCGTCTTCGACGATCGTCAGAAAGCCCAGGTCGTTGGCATGAATGTCGATGCAGTTGTCTTCCGGCAGGGCGAATGCCGTCTTGAACTTGAGCGGAAGATAGGCTTCGCCGTAGATGGGCTCTTCGACAGGCTTGAACTCCGTCACGTCGGATTTTTCGCCCGCTTCGTCCTGCAGCCAGACTTCTTAATAGGCCGTCGTGCGGGGTTTGAGATGCTCGGCTACTCTGTCGGCCATCTCCTGCATTTCGTTTCGGACGGCATTTCCGCAATTGGGCTCGGGGCAGCACATCACGTTTCGTTCGACGTCGCCACAGGCTGCCAGTGTCGAGAGTTTGATCCGATTGATTTCGCGAATCGTCTCTTTGACGTTCTTTTTCAGGACGCCATGCAGTTGAAAGCCCTGGCGGGTCGTGACACGCAACGTTCCATTGCCGAATCGTTCGCAGAGGTCCAATTCGGACAGGAATTGTTCTGCCGTGACTTTGCCCCCGGGAACCCGGGTGCGGACCATCATGATGTACGATTTGCCCTTTCGCGTGCCATCCGGGTTCTTCGCCTTCCGGTCGTCGCGATCATCCTGCTGATAAAAACCGTGGTACTTCGTCAGCTTGGTCGCTTCGGCGCTGAAGTGGTCGGTGTCCTGCTGCAGCTCTTCCGCAATGGTGCCGCGCAACTGTCGGCTGCCCAGCTTGATAAATTCGTCTTTGCTCAGCTTCGGCTGCGTGTCGTCGGCGGGGGGCATCGAATACTCCTCAGCAGTTTCGGGGACTGGCGTTCGCTGTCGCCCGGCGGCTTTCCACGATATGATCCGGTACATCACGTACGACTGCATTGTAATGGCGAGTCGAGATCTTGAGTAGGCGACTGAACGAATTCCCCGCTGGATTTCAGGCCTGGATGGGGTCCGCCGCGTTCCTGCTGGCCACGGGGCTGGGGATTGGCGTTGCCAGTCCGTTTGCCCCCGGGACATTTGGCAGTCTCCTGGGGCCGCTACTCGTCTGGTCGCTACAGCAGGCAGACCTTCCGGCGACGTTGTTCTCCGGGGTCGGGGTGGCTCTAATCCTCATTGGTCCTTCGGTGACCGGTGTGGCCGCCTCTCGGTTAAAAGCCAAGGACCCTGGGGCGGTCGTGTACGACGAAATTACGGCATTTTTCGTCGTCTTCGCCGGAATTCAGGTCGATTGGACGACGGCCGTTGTTGGTTTCCTGTGGTTTCGATTGTTTGACATTACCAAACCCTGGCCCGTCCGACAGTTCGAAAAACTGCCCGATGGGTGGGGGATCATGGCCGACGATCTGGTGGCCGCCGCGTATGCCACCGGGGCATTGCGGCTGACGATGCTGCTCTGGCAGGCGTAATTGCGGTATTCACTGACCTCAGAACGACGACTCTTCCTCAAAGGACACACGGTTCACATGACGGTTCGCATTCTTGATGGTCAAGCGACGTCCGCTCGCATCCGGGAGGAGATTGCCGCCGAGGTCGCCCGCCTGCTGGATCAGACCACAACCCAGCCGCATCTGGTGGCTGTTCTGGTCGGAGACGATCCGGCCAGCCAGGTCTACGTTGGCAGCAAAGAACGGGCCTGCCAGAAAGCCGGCATAAAGAGCACCGTGGTTCGCTTGCCGGCCGATATCGGCCAGTCGGAACTGCTCGATCAGATTGCCGCACTGAATCGCGACACGGATGTGCATGGGATTCTCGTGCAGCTTCCCCTCCCGAAGCAGATTGATCAGCAGGCAGTTCTCGACGCGGTCGATCCGGCAAAGGATGTTGATGCGTTCCATCCCGACAACGTCGGCCGTATTGTCCAGGGACGTCCCCGGTTTCTCCCCTGTACACCGCACGGTATTCAGAAACTGTTGACGGCCTATGACATCGATCCGGCTGGCAAGCACGCCGTTGTTTTGGGGCGAAGTGAGATTGTCGGCAAACCGATGGCGATCATGCTGATGCAGAAAGGTCCCTGTGCGAACGCCACAGTCACTGTCTGTCACAGCCGTACACAAGACATCATCGGACTGACACGCCAGGCCGACATTTTGATCGCCGCGATCGGCATTCCCCGATACGTAACCGCGAACATGGTGAAGCCAGGGGCCGTCGTCATCGATGTCGGCATCAACCGCACAGATGACGGATTGGTGGGGGACGTCGATTTTGCTGCCGTGTCGGAAGTCGCCTCAGCGATTACGCCGGTACCCAAGGGGGTCGGGCCGATGACGATCGCCATGGTCCTCAACAACACGCTGACAGCCGCCAAACTTGCCGCCGGAGTCTAACGGCCCGAGTCGTGCGCTGCACGAGCAATGTCGTCAGAGCATTTGACAGCTGGCGGTATCGCTGCCGGCTTCCGTCCCGTCAGTTGTCCGACCACGGAGGCGCTTCGAGGACAGGGGCTGCTTTCCGGGCAAGTGGTGGCGTTTTCCGAGTCTCGTGGTCCACGGGAATTGTCTGGAAAGGTGGTGTTCCCCTCTCGTCGGTCTCCAACGGAATCTTGCGGAACGGCGAGGGTCCTTTAGGATCCTCGATGTAGGGAACTTCTTTCACCTCTGCCGATGCGACATCAGCTGGCTCGAACGGCGACGCTTCGAACGGTGATGCCTCGAACGACGGTCTCTCCGAGACTGTCGTTTCGGCAACTGGTCGAGTGAACGGCGATCTCTCTTTGGGGGCGGACTCCTCCGGTTGCGTTGCGGCCGCAGCAGTTTCGAACGGCGGCGTTTGTTCTGGGGCGGCCGTGGGAGCGGCTGGCCGGTGTGACTGGCGGGCCAGCCCGCTGGCGTGGTGAGTTTCGGATCGGCTTCCTCCGTCGTCCGGGGGCTCGCCAGGTCTATCGGGCCGCGCAAAAATCTGATCGGGCATTGCCGGCGGGTTCACGTCGATTCGGCCGATTGTCAACGTGAGCGCCATTTCCGAATGGGGCCACTCCAACTCGATGCGGTGTGGCAACCAGACGCCAACGTTCGGGTCGTGTCGATGATCGGCGAATCCGGCCCGGGCAATCAACTGACCGGCGGAATCGGTTACCGTCTGAGACACGACGTGTCCGCCGTTCGAATCGACGACAATGGTGTGTCGCAGTTGTCGGCCATCCGCTTGAACCTTGTCGGAAACCAGTTCCAGTTGCGGTTGTCCCGGCGCTGCCGGCAGCAGTGCGTATTCGCCGGGATCGATCAGGCCGATCCCCAGCGTGGACATCAACCAGTCCGGCTGGAATGGAATCTGGAAGTGTGTGCGGGCCTGGTCCATCTCGTCATGTCGGGCGTGAAAGACATGCTTGATCTCGCTCCGGCGAGCCCAGAACCAGAACCGATCGTCGTTGGAGCCGAAATCGACTTCACTGCCGGCCGGTGATCGAGCCATCACACGCAGATTGCGGGGGCGTTCGACGGCGACGGTCGCTGACAAGGCGATCGCCGACATCCCTTGGGCACGAATTCGCGCGTCAGTGGTTCGCCAGGCGCCAATCCGCGAAGCATTTTGATTCAGATGGTTGACGATCTCTTCAACGGTTGGTTGCATCGAAAAGACGCGCGGTGGAGCCTGCGCCGCGTGGAACGGACTTCTGAGGGCAGGACGCGGAAGATGACAGCCGGCCAATGCCGCGCACAACATCAGCATGACGATGACAGCCGGCCACCAGAGGCGATCCGTCCTGACTCTCGTGGCTGATTGTGGCATCCTTGCCTCCTGACGACAGCGTGGTTGATTGGTCGCGGGCTCAAGCCCTGCCATCATGCGACCTCAGCTCCATTCCGTCTGCAAATGGCGATTGAGGTCCCGTTGCAACTGGTCGATTTCGCTGTCGGACAAGTTGCAGTCGCGGACCGAGAAGTTTCCTTCCCCTTGTGCTCCGACAAGTTCCAGAAACTCAAGCTCTCCGTCACGTCGAGAACCTTCCAGTTTCAATCGGCGTTTCTGGACGAGCAGCAAGGCCAGAATGTATCGAAATCGCTCTTGAGCCGGGTTGAGATCTTCGCTGAGTTGCTCGAAGTATCGCATCAACGCATCAGTATCCAGCGGTCGTGCTGCTTCCGGTTCCGGTTCGGGAACAATTGTCTGCCAGACACCAATGGCATCCGACGGGGCCCCCGGCCAGGCGTCTTCGGCGTAATCTTTGCGAACCAGTTCGCCCCCCTCGTCCATCAGAACCGAGAAACAACGCGAGCCGGGCTGCAGTTCGCGGCCTGTGGCTGCGCATGTTTTGCTCAGCGGGCGGAGATGGTAGTCCATGAAGTAATTGCCGGGCTGTCGGAAGTGCGATGTCGAGGAGGACCGGACTCGAAGGGAAGGGGACCTGGGCCGACGACATCTTCGTCGGCAGGTACTAGCAAATTCGGGCGGGATAGTAGCCAATCCACCCAAACGCAACAAGACGAGCCGAACGGTCACGTGCCGGTGAAGTCCATGTCTCGCGGCCGCGGGAGTGATGCTGCCAGAGAATCTCAGGTCGAGCGGAAGAAACGATCCCGGGAGCCTCCCTCCTTGACGATGGGCACGCGGACTTGCGCGGCACATCGCGGGCAGAAGCCAGCGTAGGCGTCACCCGCGGCTGTCGGATAGATTCGTACGTAGACGTTGCAGCACTGTAAGTGCAGTCCAAGGAACGGTTTCGGGCTTGGTTGCGAAGGCCGCGATGGTTCCATCTCGAAACATCCCAACGCAATGGAAAACCGACAGCCGTCCCCGATTCCGGGGGTCGCACGATTCCGGGCCACGTATCGTGTGGCTGTCGATGTCGGCCGTATGGAAACCTACGAGCGACGAGCTTCACCGCTTGACCGAACCACGACACGAATCGGCGGTGAGAGCAGCATTATTCGCCCAGAAACGTTTGTAGGGCATCCAGGCCGGCTTTCAGGGTGTCCAGGTCGGTTGCAAAGGAGAGTCGCAGATAGCCCGGTGCCCCGAACGCATCGCCACTCACGACGGCGACGTGCGCCTCGTCGAGCAGGGCGTCGCAGAATTCATCGGAGTTGGAAACCGTTCGGCCACAGGGGAGTGCCCGGCCGAAGTAATTGGCCACGCTGAAAAACGCGTAGAACGC
>ERZ869936.2168-NODE-2168-length-11975-cov-4.672399_pt1 | contig 11975 bp, 12 predicted proteins | sample MGYA00520876_ERZ869936 | MGnify/ENA primary metagenome ERZ869936 (study PRJEB32218, sample SAMN09650985) | biofilter metagenome | isolation source: enrty point of leading RO module | place: Saudi Arabia: Thuwal, RO plant located on Red Sea | collected 2016-02-17 ... | reverse complement strand
ACGTGGCCAGCAACTCCAACTCGAAGCTGCCGGACCTGTACCGCTTCGCCGCCGTGTGGGGCGGCCACGAGGGTTCGCTGGTGCTGTGGGTGCTGATCCTCGCCGGCTGGACCATCGCCGTGGCCGCGCTCAGCCGGCGCCTGCCCGAGGCGATATCGGCCCGCATCCTCGGCGTCATGGGCCTCATCAACCTGGCGCACGGCTCGCTGTACATGGTCGGCGCCTTCTTCGCCGCGACGGTCGCCAAGCTGACCGGCTCGTTCCTGCTCGGCCTGCTCGCCGCCCTGCCGGCCGCGGCCCTGACCGGCATCGCGGTCGAAGTGCTGGCGCTGCGCACCCTCTACGACCGCGACCACCTGGACCAGGTACTCGCGACCTTCGGGCTGATCCTGTTCTTCAACGAAGCGGTGGCCATGATCTGGGGCCCGCGTGCGCAGTTCCTCGACCCGCCATCGTGGCTGGCCGGCGCGGTCGAGATCCTGCCCGGCCTGCCCTACCCGGCTTTCCGCCTGGCGATCCTCGTCGTCGGCCTGGCGGTTGCGGTGTTTCTGTATTGGCTGGTCCAACGCACGCGCCTCGGCATGCTGATCCGCGCGGGTGCCTCGAATCGGGAGATGGTCGGCGCGCTCGGCGTCGATATCCGCCGGCTCTACACCCTGGTCTTCGGCCTGGGCGCCATGCTGGCCGGCCTGGCCGGGGTCATGGCCGGGCCGGTCTACGCGGTCGAACCCGGCATGGGCGAGCGCATCCTGATTCTCGCCTTCGTGGTCATCATCATCGGCGGCATCGGCTCGATCCGCGGCGCCCTGGTCGGCGCGATTCTGGTCGGTACCGTGGACACCCTGGGCCGCGCCTTCCTGCCCGGCACCTTCGGCGCCATCATGGGGCCGGCAGCGGCCAGCGGCGTCGGCGCGGCGCTCGCTTCCATGGCGATCTACGTGGTCATGGCCGCGGTCCTGGTCTGGCGCCCACGCGGTCTGTTCCCCGCCCATGGCTAAATACGCGCCGATCTTTGCCGCCCTCGCCTTTGCGCTGGCATTGCCGGTATTGGCGAGCGCACTTGGCATCGACTACGCAGTCGGCATCACGACTCGAATCCTGATCTTGGCGCTGGCTGCCATCGCCCTGAATCTGATCCTCGGCTACGGCGGGTTGGTCAGCTTCGGCCACGCCGCGTTCTTCGGCCTGGGCGCCTATGTGGTCGCGATTCTCGGCCATCACGATTTCATGGGCGAACCGCTGCTGACCTGGCCGTTTGAGATCGGCGGCACGCAGCAGGCGGTCTTTGCCTGGCCCCTGGCCATGGCGGCGAGCGCGTTCGCGGCGCTGGTCATCGGCGCCATCAGCCTGCGCACCAGCGGGCTCTATTTCATCATGATCACGCTGGCCTTCGCGCAGATGCTGTATTTCTTCTTCGTCTCGCTGGAAACCTACGGCGGCGACGACGGCTTGAGTCTCTTCGCGCGTTCGAAGGCCGGTCCGCTCGACCTGCACGACGCGGCGCAGTTCTATTATTTGGTTCTGGCCATCGTCATCGCCGCCTTGTTCCTGACCCGCCGCGTCGTCGACTCGCGCTTCGGCTTCGCATTGCAAGGAATCCGCGACAACGAACGTCGCATGCGCGCGCTCGGCTTCGCGACCACGCGGCTGAAACTGACCGCCTTCGTGGTTTCCGGCGCGATCGCCGGTTTGGCCGGCGCGCTCATGGCCAACCACACCGAGTTCGTCAGTCCGGCCTTTTTGAGCTGGCAGCGCTCCGGCGAAATCCTGGTGATCGTCGTCCTGGGCGGCATGGGCACGATCGTCGGGCCCTTGGTCGGCGCGATTGTGTTTTTCGTACTTGAGGAAGTCCTCTCCCAATGGACTCAGCATTGGATGGTAATCTTCGGGCCGCTGCTGGTCCTGGCCGTGCTGTTCGCCAAGCAGGGGCTGTGGGGCCTTCTCCAGACGTGGTTTCGCCAGGCCAAGGCGCGCGCACCATGACCGAGGCCCTGCTATCCGTTTCCGGCCTTACCAAGTCCTACGGCGCGTTGCGCGCTTGCGATACCGTCGCGCTCGACATAGCGGAGGGAGAACTGCATGCCGTGATCGGGCCGAACGGCGCCGGCAAGACCACGCTGATCGGTCAATTGGCCGGGGAGCTGCGGCCCGACTCTGGCCGCGTCATGTTCGCGGGCCAAGACATAACGCACAGGGAAGCACATCGACGTGCCACGCTCGGCCTCGCCCGGTCGTTTCAGATCACCAGTGTGTTGCCGCGTTTCAGCGCGCTCGACAACGTGGCGCTGGCCGTGCAGGCCCAAGCGGGAGGGAGTTTCGGCTTCTGGTCCCGCGCACGCGCCGCCGCATCTTTGCGCGAGGCGGCGCCCCCCTGCCTGAAACGGGTCGGTTTCGCGGCCCGGGCGGATACGCCCGCCGGCGCCCTGGCCCATGGCGAGCAGAGGCAACTGGAACTGGCCATGGCGCTGGCCAGCGAACCGCGCCTGCTGCTGCTCGACGAGCCGACCGCCGGCATGGGGCGCGAGGACAGCGCGCGCATGGTCGAACTGCTGTCCGTTCTGAAAGGCCGGATCGCCATGCTGCTCATCGAGCACGACATGGACGCGGTCTTCGCGCTGGCCGACCGGATCAGCGTCATGGTCGGCGGCCAGGTTATCGCGTGCGATACCCCCGAAGCGATCCGCAAGAACGCCGCGGTGCGGCGCGCCTATTTGGGCGAGGACGAGGCAAGCCTCGACGGTGGGGCCGCCTGATGCTCCGTGTCGAAGCCTTGCAGGTGTTCTACGGCGAAAGTCAGGTCCTGTTCGGGGTTGATCTCGACATCGGCGCCGGCGAGGCGGTGACGCTGCTGGGCCGCAACGGCATGGGCAAGACCACGACCGTGCGCGCGATCATGGGCCTGGCGCATCCACGTGCCGGGCGCGTCACATTCGAAGGCCGGGACATCACCGGCGCGCCGCCGCACCGGATCGCGCGCGCCGGCCTCGGCCTGGTGCCGGAGGGGCGCCAGATCTTTCCGAACCTCAGCGTGCGCGAAAACCTGGTCGCGACGGCGCGGATAGCCGAGAATGGCGGCGCGGCCTGGACCCTGGAGTCTGTGCTCGCGTTGTTCCCGGCGCTGAAAGAGCGCCTGGCGGCATTCGGCAATCAACTCTCCGGCGGCGAGCAACAGATGCTCGCGATCGGCCGCGCGCTCATGACCAATCCCAAGCTGTTGATCCTCGACGAAGCGACCGAGGGGCTGGCGCCACTGATCCGCGCCGAGATCTGGCGCACCCTGGAGAGCCTGAAGGCCGCCGGGTTGGCGATCCTGGTCATCGACAAGAACGTTGCCGCGCTCGCCCGCTTCGCCGACCGCCACACCATTATCGAAAAAGGCCGCAAGGTCTGGACCGGCGATTCGGCGGCGCTGATGGCCGACCCCTCCCTGCGCGAACGCTATCTGGGGGTATAGGCCGCACCTCGCGATTAACGCCCACTCGCGCGGCGCAATACAAGCCCCGACAGCGGCCCGCAACCGAGGGTATCCGTGAGATGATCCTGTCCGTGCACCTAGGAAGCGCGAAGGCGCGCATTAGTATCGGAATTATGTCGCCGGAATGTCGGAATTTTCTTGTCCCCGGAATTCGTGGAAATTCACATGAAATTTCGAATATCGAAATCAGGTGATCCGCATTAGCCGCACCAAGCAACTAAAGATTACGCCTCCAAAGCCTCCACTTATTATTGCAATCAGTAAAAAGCCAACGTCATATCCTGATTGAATTGGAAACTCCACCAAGAAAGAATAACTGGAAAACATGATAAAGCCTGTGGGAATTGCTGCCAGCACCATACCAGCAATAGCACAGTTACGAGAAGTGGGATGGATCCCTAGCGTTCTGAGACTCAAAAGGATCGGCAGGCCAACCGCAATAGCGACCACTCCCGTTACCTGCCCAGTTGAAAAAAACATTGGCCGGATAGCTACAAGTGAACTGCGTAAGTCCAAACCCCAAACGGCATCCCACGCTGCAATCAACAAACTAAAGACGCCTGACCCAAATGTGGAACCAGCCAGCAGTGACACTACGACCGCACAAACGAAATATACAGGCCGTTGCCCCATTACTGCTCCAACTCTATTGCTTTTGGGCCCTATCTAAATTGGTCCTGTACCCGCGCATCAACTGCCCCGAACCGTCGGTGCAAGTAATACGTTAGGTCCTGGCAAAGGGCCAGTGCCAAAGGAACTCCGGGGACAAAATCCGGAAAAATCCGCGAAGCATCCGCGGACATAGTGCTTAGTTATTTCCCCCTGAATTGGCGCGATCCGGCGCAACCTGGAGAGCCTGAAGGCCGCCGGGTTGACGATCCCGGTCATCGACAAGAACGTCGCCGCGCTCGTCCGCTTCGCCGACCGCCACACCATTATCGAAAAAGGCCGCAAGGTCTGGAGCGGCGATTCGGCCGCGCTGATGGCCAACCCCGCCCTGCGTGAGCGTTATCTGGGCGTTTGAAGCTCGCGCTTCGGTTCATGGGCGCTCAGCGGCGCCACCCGCTCAGGGGCGTTCATCGAGCCAAGCCTCCGCCTCCGCCAACTGGACGGCTGTCAATTCGTGCAACAGCGCGCGGCGGCGCGCCTCAGCCCAGACGCGCCCCTGCCCCGCGGCCCGGGAAAGCCACACGTAGGCAGCGACAGGATCGCGGGCGACCCCTTGTCCCTTCAAATAGATCTCGCCGAGATTGAGCTGCGCCACCGGATGCCCCGACTCGGCCGCGCGGCGATACCAAATGAAAGCTTGGGTATAGTTGGCGACAACGCCTTGGCCATAACGATAGAGCTCGGCAAGCGCGATCTGGGCCTCAGCGTCACCGGCTTCCGCCAGCGGGCGCCAGGCACGAAACGCACCCTTGAAATCGCCGCCATCGAAGGCCGCCAAGCCCTCGGCGAAACAGGCATGCGCGGGAAACGGGTACACCGCGAGCCAGGCAACGGCCACGACAGCGAGGGGTTTTGCCATCGTGAACATTATTTTGTCTGGCCGCGGTGTATAGGCGACTCGGATAGCTATACTAAAGACAGGGCTCAGCGGACCCTGTATTCCTCCGGCAAGAGCATGACCGAATCCTGCTCCGGTGCCACGGAAATGTGGCAGCCGATACAGAACGCGACGTTCGCATCGCCCGCGCCCTTGGTCGTGCCGGCGATTGAGCCGTTCGGCATAATCATTGTGTAGCGCCAGTCGCCGCTCTCGGCATTGAAGCCCGATTGCATCTTTTCCATGATGAACAATGGACCGACCGACACAGTGCCATTGGCATGGGCCATGAAGCTGTCTTTGGCCAGGACTGTGCCCGCCGGGAAGGTGCCGGCGTTCTCGAAGGCGCCGTAGGCCCGGCCCTTCTCGTTGGCATAGTTCTGCACCAGCCGTTCGCCGTGCGTCGCAGACACGTAGGCGCGTTTGCTGTAGCGCGGCCAGGCCGTGTAGCTGATCGCGATTTTGTTATCCGACTTCGCATAAGCGGCCTTCAGCTCTTTCAGAAGGCAATCGTAAACCGCGACCGCCTCGGCGTCGGTCAATTCGGCCGTGGCGCCACCGGCCCCGCAGGGATTGCAGGGATTGCAGGCTTTGGCCCCGCAGGGATTGCACGGATTGCACTTCTTGGCCGCGCAAGGGTTGCACGGATTGCACGCCTTCGCTGCACAGGGATTGCACTTTTTTGCCGCGCAAGGATTGCAGGCTTTAGCAGCGCAAGGGTTGCATTTCTTCGCCGCGCAGGGATTGCACTTGGCCGCCGCCTGCAAGCGCGGCACGAAACACGCCTTGCTGACCGCACCGCCGCCTGCCGCACAAGGGTTGCACGGATTGCAGGCGCCGGCAGCACAAGGATTGCACGGATTGCACTTTTTCGCCGCACGGGGGTTACACTTGGCTGCTGCGCAGGGGTTGCACTTCTTGGCGGCGCAGGGGTTGCACTTGGCCGCCGCGCAGGGGTTGCACTTCGCCGCCGCGCAAGGATTACACTTGGCCGCCGCACAAGGATTGGCTTTTTTGGCCGCGCATTGCGCCATGGCCGGTTTGTTGGCAGTGCCTTGAATCAAAATCGCACCGCCAGCCGCTACGCCCGCGGCCAGCATGAACGGCAACACCGTGCTGGACAGCAGCACCCGCTTTCTGGATTTCATTGTCTCCCTCCCCATAGTTTGGGCATCACATGCACCCCTGTTAACTTTCGCCGCGCCCTTCGCGCAGCCGTTCTCAATCATGAGGCGGTCATAATGGTTTGTAGAATCAAGGTTTTTCACGATGTCGTGATTGAATTCGAGGGGCGCCTAGTCCGGGCCAGGCACCCGCAGCGGTACGGGCACATAGAACATGTGATCGTTTGCGGCCCTGGCAAGTGCATGGCAGGTCACGCAGAATTCGACGCTCTCGCTGCCAATCCCATTGGTCGTGCCGAGCAGGCTGCCGTCCGGCATGATCATGGTGTAGCGCCAGTCGGCGCTCTCCGGATTGAAGCCTGGCTGCATCTTCTCCATGACGAACAGCGGCCCGCTGAACACATCGCCCACTTCGGTCACCGCAAAGGAGTCTTTAGCCAGAATCGCGCCAACCGGCATGGGACCCGAGTTTTCGAACAGGCCATATCGGCTCGCCGCGTCGTTCGCGTAGTTGTTGATAAAACGCTCCCCGTGTTGTGAGGAGCGATATGGTACCGTGTTGTAGCGTCGCCACTCCGCATAGCGCTGAGTATAGGGCTCGCCCGAAAGGCCATAGGCGGCGACCAGGTCGCGCTTCAAGCGGGCATATGTGGCCTCGGCGTCGGCCCCAGTCAGGCCGGCGGGATTTTCCAGCGTAAAGTGCTTTTGCGGCCGGGCGGCGTCGCCATCCGATTGCGCCCAAGCCAATGTCGGCAGTAGTAAAACCGCAAGGGCGCAGGCCGTTAGGCCGGTAAAATTAGCAGGCATGCTGAACGACCTCCGGAACGAGCCCGGCCGGCTTTAAAAGTTTGTCCGGTGCCCGATAATGGGCCTTCAGATATGTCGAGAAGGCGCGCACCGCAGGATTCAGCGCCCCCTGTGCCGAGCACTCCATGAATAGGCCGTGCGACCGATCCCGATAATCCGGCAGAAGGGCCAACAACCGGCCTGTGGCGAGATCGATTTCGACAATGGGCTCCGGCATCAAGGCCAAGCCTAGGCCAGACAGCACAGCATTCTTGAGCGCCGCCTCGTTATTGGCCCTAAAACGGCCGCGCACCTTGACGGCCGCCAGTCCCTCGGGGCCTTCGAGGAACCAGGTAGCACCGTCCGGCCGGTCCTGGAAGCAGAGGCAATTGTGGCGGGTTAGATCGGCCAGCGATTCTGGCGCACCAAACCTGTCCAGATACGACGGTGCGGCACAGATAACCCTGACACAGCGCGCCAGTAGTACGGATGACCTGGAAGCAGATGAGAGGGGTCCGACAAGCAACTGGACATCGGAGTCTGCATTGGGGTGCGGTGCCAGTTGGTCCCCCAAAATCAGATCGACATCGACCTTAGGGTGAAGCTCCATAAAGCCTTGCAATACTGGGACGAACCCTTGGCTACCGATGTGGCTTGGCACACAAAGGCGCAAGCACCCGCGCGGCGGACCGCTCGATTCGAGCAGTTCGGCCTCCGCGGCCGCCCATTCGTCGAGGATCCTGCGGCAATGAGCATACAAACGCGCCCCTTGCTCCGTAACTCTTAGGCTGCGCGTCGTGCGGCTGAGGAGGCAAGCGCCCAGGAGTTCCTCAAGCTGCGCGACCCGCTTGCTTAAGGTAGCCTTAGAGAGTCGCATGCGCCGCGCGGCCAGCGTGAAGCTGCCGGCGTCAACAACGCCAGCAAAGGCGGCGACATGAGGAAATCCAAGCTTCCGGAGACCCGGCTTGGGCCAGACGGGCAAGCACTCAATCGATTTTGCGCGGTCCGCGTTTGCCATTGCCGCGCCATCAGGTCAGGTGATTCATTTGTGATAATTTAAGCGCCCCGCTCCCGAGCTGGAAATCACATGGGATCAATTCCTGTTGAGAAGCGCAGCAAAGCCTTGGGGCACGAAAAAAGACCCCTTCGCGAAGTTCATCTTCGCGAAGGGGATAGCCAGATCGCGGGGAGCTGCGCTGGCGGAGTGCATTGGTCCGCGCCAATCTGGTAAGGCGCTAGTGGGGCGCTCGTCGATGGGGCCTTAATCAATCTTGAACGTGAAGGCCCCTTCCTCTCCAGACAGCAGACCGGGACCGGCTTGGATTTCGCTAATCTCCCGATACTCGAGCGGCCGCATTTCCGCGCAGGCGGCCAACAAACCCATGGTTGAAACCACCAGGCCTATCAGGACCCAATGAATCGATCTCGCCATTGGTCTCATACCCAAAGCTCCTCCCCTTAGAATTTAATCCTGGCGCCGGATAGGACCGCGAAGACATCGTCGAAATCGGTCCCGCTGCGGTCGAGCTCGTGATTGCGCACGGCCAGATAAAATTCCGTGCCGATTTGATCGAACCTTTGGACCGCGAAGGCGCCGTAAGTCATGAACTCATCGCCCATGGCCGCAAGATCGTCCGTCTTACCGTAATCGATGCCAAGCGCGGTTTCACCGAAGTCGAACGGCTGAAACCTGTAACCCAGCTTCACGTAATACGTCATGGGGTCGTCACCAGAGCGGGCGCTGATATCGCGGGTTCCCGCCGCACCGGTCAAGTTCAGCCCCATCGGCAGCAACACGGAGACCGAACCGTTGACCTGGTCGAAACCTTGCCGCGAATTCGCGTTGGCATAGGCTACCGCCGCTACCGTCTTGATGCCCCCGAAGTCTCCCGCGAAGCGCAGGGCCGCGTCCCACGACCCGCCATCGACAGCGGACGCGGAAGCCGTAAATCCGGCCAATGAGGGCGTGTCGTAACGGATTCGATCGTCCCGGCTCAGCCCGTCGAAGTTGTTGAATGCCTGATTGATACGAGGCCCCAACACATTACCCGATGTCGCAAAGGCGATGCCGCCAGCCATGTCGGCAATACCGGAATAGGCAACCACGTCTGTTCCCGATAGGTCGACTTCGGAAGTGCTATTCGATGCAGTGTCGCCTTGGCCGACCCAAAGGCGCCCCAGCGTCTCGCTATCGACGAAGAATTCCAGCTTGCGTTCGGTGAAGCTGTTCGGCCCTGCCGGGGAATCCTGATCGATTCTGATGTCGGCGGTCGAATTGGACTCGAACTGCACCTCAATCTGGGTCCCGACCGTCACATCGTCGTTGAATTTGCCTTCGCCAATGAAGCGAACGCGGGTCGAGGAGTTGTCGTTGTCGACGTGAAAGAACTCTTCGGTGGGCCCGTTATCGACAAAGAGTACGCCCCGGTTCACCTGCCCCGAGACCGAGAGCTTCACGCGTTCGTTACCGGAAGTGACGGTTTTATCGCCCGCTGCACCGGCGGCCGGGGCAAGGTCGCCCGTCGTTTGCCCGTCGCTCTTTTGCATTTCTAGCTGGTCAAGCCGCTTGTTCAGCGTCTCGATCTGCTGTCTCAATTCCTCCACGCTTTGGGCCTGGGCTGGCAACGATGCCAAACAAAACCCGATCGCCAGAACCGAAGCCTTCCAAGTCCAGAAATTTCCCGATTTCATTTTAGCCCCCTTCAAGTACTGCCTCTCCACAAAACTGCGATCCGCAGAATTGCAAGCGACCTGAAAGAAGCATTTCCGAAATAACTATTTGCCGCCAATAAATATAATTAAAATAAATGTGAGTTTATATATTTATTGGAAACAGTTCGTTTCCAATAAATATACAATATACCGCCCTTTCTTTCGGGCCATTGTGTGAACGATGATCCAGACACGGTCGGCGTCCTCCCTGCGAGTGCCCCCATGGCTGCCGAGAATTTCCCTGCGAAAGGCCTTGATTTGGCTCGGATTTCATATATCTATGAAACCATACTAGATTAGTCTGATTTGAGCTCGGAATGAGCCCAGGAGCCCTGGCATGTTCAAGCTGAACCGCCTGACCGATTACGCGGTCGTCGTCATGAGCCAGATGAGCCGACGGCCGGAGGAGCTCTGGACGGCGCCGCACATCGCCCAGGAAACCGGCGTGCCCCTGCCGACCGTGGCCAAGCTTTTGAATGCCTTGGCGCATGGCGAGCTGATTACCTCGCATCGCGGCGCGGCGGGCGGCTACACGCTGAACCGGCCCGCGGAAGCGATTTCGGTCGCCGAGATCATTCAGGCCCTGGAAGGCCCGATTGCCCTGACCGCGTGCGTCGACGGCGCCACCGGCGGCTGTGAGGTCGAGTCCTTCTGCCCCATGCGCGGAAACTGGGACAAGGTCAACAAGGCGATCCACGGCGCGCTGTCCCTGGTCACCCTGGCCGACATGATGCCCGACCTGACCGGTTTCATGCCGACCGCGCCAGGCGCTCAGGGCAGCGGCAAGCGGGCGATCTAAGGGAGAGTTGCGACGATGGCTGCCAATATCGAAACGGTCGAACAGGTCCAATCGGTCGCCGAGGGTAAGTACAAGTATGGCTTCGTCACCGATATCGAGGCCGAAACCGCGCCCAAAGGCTTGAGCGAGGACATCGTCCGTTTCATCTCGCTCAAGAAGAATGAGCCCGCGTGGCTGCTCGAATGGCGCCTGAAGGCTTACCGGCACTGGCTGACCATGCCTGAGCCCGAATGGGCCCATGTCGCCTTCCCGGCCATCGACTACCAGGACGCCTACTACTACTCCGCGCCGAAGTCGAAGAAGGACGGGCCCAAGAGCCTGGAAGAAGTCGACCCCGAACTCCTCGCGACCTACGAGAAGCTCGGCATCCCGCTCAAGGAGCAGGAGATGCTGGCCGGCGTCGCCGTCGATGCCGTGTTCGACAGCGTCTCGGTCGCGACCACCTTCAAGGGCAAGCTGGAAGAACAGGGCGTTATCTTCTGTTCGATCTCCGAGGCCGTGCAGAAGCACCCCGAACTGGTGCGCCAGTATCTCGGCTCCGTGGTGCCGGCGGCCGACAACAAGCACGCTTGCTTGAATTCTGCGGTCTTCACCGATGGTTCCTTCGTCTACATCCCCAAGGGCGTGCGCTGCCCGATGGAGCTTTCGACCTATTTCCGCATCAACGCCGCCAACACGGGGCAGTTCGAGCGCACCCTAATCATCGCCGACGAAGGCTCCTACGTCAGCTACCTGGAAGGTTGCACTGCGCCGATGCGCGACGAGAACCAACTGCATGCCGCGGTGGTCGAACTGATCGCGCTTGACGATGCCGAGATCAAGTATTCGACCGTGCAGAACTGGTATCCGGGCGACGAAAACGGCCTCGGCGGCATCTACAACTTCGTGACCAAGCGCGGCGCTTGCCGCGGCCATAACTCGAAGATTTCCTGGACCCAGGTCGAGACCGGCTCGGCCATCACCTGGAAATACCCGAGCTGCATCCTGCAAGGCGACAACTCGGTCGGCGAGTTCTATTCGGTCGCCATCACCAACAACATGCAGCAGGCCGACACCGGCACAAAGATGATCCACCTGGGCAAGAACACGCGCTCGCGCATCGTCTCAAAGGGCATTTCGGCCGGACGCTCGCAGCAGACCTATCGCGGCCTGGTCAAGATTTCGCCCAAGGCGACCGGCGCGCGCAATCATACACAGTGCGACTCGCTGCTGATCGGCGACCGCTGCGGCGCACACACCGTGCCTTATATCGAAAGCCGCAACCGCGGCGCGGTGGTCGAGCACGAGGCGACGACATCGAAGATCAGCGAAGATCAGCTCTTCTATTGCCGCCAGCGCGGCATCTCTCAGGAAGACGCGGTCGCGCTGGTGATCAATGGCTTCTGCCGCGAGGTCTTGCAGCAACTGCCCATGGAGTTCGCGGTCGAGGCACAGAAGCTGGTCGGCATCAGCCTCGAAGGCAGCGTCGGTTAAGTTTAAACGAGTAACGAAATCGGATGAGCGTAATGCTTGAAATCAAGAACCTGCATGCGA
>ERZ869936.2167-NODE-2167-length-11976-cov-6.777116_pt1 | contig 11976 bp, 11 predicted proteins | sample MGYA00520876_ERZ869936 | MGnify/ENA primary metagenome ERZ869936 (study PRJEB32218, sample SAMN09650985) | biofilter metagenome | isolation source: enrty point of leading RO module | place: Saudi Arabia: Thuwal, RO plant located on Red Sea | collected 2016-02-17 ... | reverse complement strand
CGGCAGGCCGACGCCGCCGAGCGCGCGGCCGCGCTCGCCGAACGCCGGGCACTGGACGCGCTGGAGCCGCGCCGCGCCGAGGAGGCACTGGCCGCCAGCCGGGCGCTGGCCGCGCGCATGCCGCAGCCGGAACCCGTCGGCAGCCCGTCCGTCGACACGAGTCTCGACCTCGACCTGACCCCGATCGCGATCGCGGACCCGTCGCTCACGTCGATGCGTTCCGAGATCGCGAGCCTGCGCGGCCTGCTCGAGCGACAGGTCTCGAGCCTGCTCTGGGCCGAGGGCACCCGCCGCTCGCCGCAGCTGTCCGAGGCCCTGCGCAACCTGGCCCGGCTCGGCATCGCGCCGGATGTCGCGCAGCAGGTGATCGCGCGCCTCGGCCAGCCCGACTCGATCCGCCACGCCTGGCAGCAACCGCTCGCGGCGCTGTCGGAACTGATCCCGGTCGGCAGCAACCGCCTGCTGACCGACGGCGGCGTTGCGGCGCTGGTCGGTCCCACCGGCGTCGGCAAGACGACGACGATCGCCAAGCTCGCCGCCCGCTACGCGATGCAGTACGGCAGCGACGACATCGCGCTGGTCTGCGCCGACGCCTGGCGCATCGGCGCGCGCGAGCACCTGGCCGCGTTCGCCAGCATCATCGGCGTGAAGGTGCACGCGGCGAGCGACGGTGACGAGCTGACTCGCCTGCTGGATTCGCTGCGCGGCAAGAAACTCGTGCTGATCGATACCGAGGGCGTCTCGCAGCGCGACGCCGACCTGGCCCAGCGCCTCGCCGCGTGGAGCAGCCAGGCCGCGCGCGTCCGCTTCTACCTGACCCTGTCGGCCTGCAGCCAGGAAGCGGCGCTCGACGAGACGATCAGGAGCTTCCGCCGGGTGCCGCTGGCCGGCGCGGTGGTGACGAAGATCGACGAAGCCGGGCAGCTCGGCTGCGCGCTGTCGGCGCTGATTCGCCAGCAGCTGCCGCTCGCCTGGCTGACCGACGGCCAGAACATTCCCGACGACCTGCATCCCGCCGAGCGCCGCAAGCTGTGGCTGCTGAAGCGGGCCGTGGACTGCCTCGCCGCGAGCGGTCCGCAGGTCGACGAACACACGATGGCAGAAAACTACGGAACGGTGAGTGCCACCCATGCATAAGAAAAGTCAGGAAGAGAACGTCCGGCGCGCCCTGGGCAAGGGGCCGGTCAAGGTCATCGCCGTCGCCAGCGGCAAGGGCGGGGTCGGCAAGACCAACGTCGCCGCGAACCTGGCGGTGGCGCTCGCGACGCGCCGGCGGCGGGTGATGCTGCTCGACGCCGACTTAGGGCTCGCCAACGTCGACGTGCTGCTCGGCCTGCAGCCGCGCTTCAACCTGTCGCACGTGATCAGCGGCGAAGCCGATCTCGAAAGCACGGTACTCGAGGGGCCGCGCGGCGTGCGCATCGTCCCGGCGACCTCGGGGAATTACCTGATGACGGACATCCCGCCCATGTCGCAGGCGGCCATCGTGCAGGCCTTCGCCGGCCTCGGCGATCAGCCCGACGTGCTGATCGTCGACACCGCGGCCGGCATCTCCGCGAGCGTCGCACGCTTCGTGCAGGCGGCGCAGCAGGCGATCGTCGTGATTTGCGACGAGCCCTCGTCGATCACGGACGCCTACGCGCTGCTCAAGGTCTTCAGCCGTCACTACGACATCAGCCGTTTCCAGGTCCTGACGAACCAGACCCGCGACGCCGCGCACGGCCGCAGCCTGTTCGAGAAAATCCGCAAGGTGGCGGACCGCTATCTCGACGTCGTCCTGCGCCACGTCGGCAACGTGCCCTACGACGAGTACCTGCGGCGCGCCGTGCAGGAGCAGCGCGCCGTCGTCGACGCCTACCCGGGAAGCCCCGCGGGAGAGTCCTTCAAGCGCGTCGCGCAAACGCTCGACGAGCTGCCGGCGGCCAGCGCGCCGGGCGGCGGCATCGAATTCTTCTTCGAACAACTGCTGCACGCGGACACGGTCTGCGTGGGGAGCATGGCCTGATGTCCTACGCGAGCTACGCCAAGAACAGCTACGTCTCGCAGGACGAGCTGGTCACACAGAACCTCGACCTGGTCAAGCGCATCGCCCATCACCTGGCAGCGCGCCTGCCGGCGGGTATCGACATCAACGACCTGATGCAGGCGGGCATGATCGGCCTGCTGGAGGCATCGAACAACTTCGATCCTGGCAAGGGCGCAAGCTTCGATACCTATGCCGGTATCCGGATTCGCGGTTCGATGCTCGACGAGGTGCGGCGCCAGGACTGGACTCCGCGCTCGGTGCACCAGAAGCACCGCAAGGTCTCCGAAGCCGTGCGCGAGATCGAGGCGGAAACCGGCAGCGCCGCGGAACCGCAGGCGATCGCCCGCCGGCTCGGGATCACGATGGACGACTACCACGCGATCCTCGCCGACACGGCGGGCTGCCGGCTTTTCAGCCTGGACGAAACGCTGGACGACCCGGTGCACGGGCGCGAGCTGCCGGCCGCCGACACGGCGACGCCGGACCAGGAGCTCAGTGACAGCCAGTTTCGCGACCAGCTCGCCGAGGCGATCAGCGGCCTGCCCGAGCGCGAGCAGCTGGTGCTGTCGATGTACTACGAGCGCGAGATGAATCTGAAAGAGATCGGCGCCGTGCTGGGCGTCAGCGAGTCCCGCGTGTGCCAGATCCACGGCCAGGCGCTCATCCGGCTGCGCGCGCTGCGCGAGACCTAGGGGGCCCGGCATGGCAGACAACAGCATCTCGGGCCTGTACCGCATCCTGCCGACGCACCCGGTCAAGCCGCCGCAGCCGGCGGACAAGGAAGGCGAGACCGGGCGCCACAAGCGACCACCGATACCCCCGCCGCCGTCGGGCAATGAAGACGACGACGCGGACGACAAACCCGTAATTGACGAGTACGTGTAATGACTACCGAGGAATTCCTGCTGCAGTACGGATTACTGCTGGCGAATGCCATCCTGCTGGCCGGGGCCGCGCTGGCCCTGCTCCGGAACCGGGCGGAGTCCCGGCGGCTGCGCGCGCTGTTCGACAGCCCGCTGGCTGCCGCGCTGGCGCCGGAGACCTACGACGACCGCGAACTGCGGCGCATGTTCGACCGCCGCTGCACGATGCTCGAGAAGCGTCTCGAGCAGCTGGTCGAGCGCAGCTCGCGCGCGGCTGCCGATGCGGCACGGCCCGCATTGCCGCCGCAGAAGAACGAGTTGCCGGTCGAGTACGCCGTGCGCATGGCCAGGAGCGGGGCGAGCATCGACGACCTCGTGCGCGGGTGCGGGCTGAACCGCGGCGAGGCGCAGCTGTTGCTCAGGCTGCACGCGAACAAGTCCGCGCCGGCCACGCCGGCGACCCACTAGGAGCGTTACGATGGCCGCATCGCCGCACTTCGAGTTCGTCGCCGATCTCGCCAATGCATTCAACAAGGGCGCCATCTGCCTGCCATCCTTCCCCGATATCGTCGTGCGCATCCGCAAGACGCTGGAAAAGGAAGACGTGTACGTCGACCAGGTCGTCAAGGTCGTCAAGACCGACCCCGCGCTGGTCTCGAAGCTGCTCGTGTTCGCGAATTCCGCCGCGCACAACCCCAGCGGCTACCCGATCACGTCGGTCGACGTCGCGGTCAGCCGGCTCGGCTTCGAGCTGGTCAAGAACACGGCGGTGTCGCTGGCCGTGCAGCAGATGTTCCTGGCGAAGAAACACCGGGACATCGCGCCGAAGCTGCGCGCGATCTGGCAGGACAGCATGCAGCTGTCGGCCATGTGCTCGGCGGTCGCCGACGGGCGCAAGCAGTTCGACCAGGACACGGCCTTCGTCTGCGGCCTGCTGCACTACGTCGGCAAGCTGTACATCCTGACCCGCGCGAAGGAATACCCGGGTTTCCTGTCGGACGACGGCATGCTGCAGTCGGTCATCGACGAGTGGCATCCGAAGGTCGGCACCAGCGTCGTCGAGTCCTGGGAGTTCGGCGAGGACGTCGCGCGCACGCTGGATACCGCGGAGCACGTGAGCCCGTACACGAGCAAGGCGCCGGAACTCGTCGACGTCGTCGCGACGGCCGAGCTGCTGCTCGCCCACGTCAAGGCGGCCGTCACGGCCGGCAAGGACCCGGCCCAGGTGGAACACGACCAGGCGGTGTCCGGGCACCCGTCGATGGCCCGGCTCGGCATCAGCGACGGCGACCTGCCGCTGCTGTACGTCACGTTCCAGGAAAAGCTGAGCCTCGTCCGCGAGGCGCTGACCGGCTGAGCGCGTTCAGCTGTCGAGTTCGAGGCGCCTGATCCTGAGCGTCTCCGACTCGCGGCTGAACAGGTGCTGGATCAGGATCTCTTTTTGACCCGGCGGCATGCCGAGGAACTCGACCGCGATGCCGAAGGGACGCTTCGTGTCCTTCGGGTCCGGCGAGTCCGTGACGCGCACTACGCGGCAGAATGTCTCTACATAGCGGCTGTCGGTTTCCAGAAGCAGCCTGAGCGCGAGCTTGGTCTCCGGCGCGTACGGCTCGGTCGCGCCGAATACCATGCCGTCAGCGGACAACTCGCAGAGCTGCGGGGCGTTCCGGGCAAGCGAGGCATTCTCCTCGACGACGGACGGCAGCTGGCTTATCGCGAGGTTCACTTTCTCGTTCAGCAGGGAGACGCATACCGCAAGTTCTTCCGAGGTCCGTCGCAGCATGAACAGCTTCTCGTCGAGCCGCGCGTCGAGGTCCATCAGTTTCGCGCGCACGCCGCGGCTGTTGCCCTGGCGCAGCCGCCGGCGCTCTATGCCTGCCGCGAATTCCTTCTCGCTGATGATCTCGTGCTGTACATAGACCGTTTCTTTGATGCGGAACGATCGACGGTTCTCACGCTTGTTCATCGGCTGCGTCCTCCGCTTCGCTTTCCTGCAGCGCCACCGGCGGTTCGGCCGGCTCCTCCGCGATCGGTTCCTGCGCGGCGGATTCGTCGCCGCGAATGATGCTGATATCGACGCGCCGGTTGCTGGCGCGGCCCTCGGGCGTCTCGTTGTCGGCACGCGGGCGGGTGTCCGCGTGCCCGGTGACGGTGAAACGCTCGGGTGCCGCGGTCGTGGTCTTCAGAAGTTCGTGGGTTACCGACACCGCGCGTGACGTCGACAGGTCCCAGTTCGAGCGGAAGTCCAGGTTGTTGGCCGAGATCGGCACGTTGTCCGTGTGGCCGGAGACGTTCACGGTGCCGCTGTTGGCATGAATCATCGTGCCTATCTTGTGCAACACCGCGAGGAAGTCCGGACGTACGTCGGCCTCGCCCGAGTCGAACGAGGCTTTCTCGAGAATGCGGATGATGATACGCAGGCCCTCGGTCTCGACGGCCACGCTGCCGTTCTCGATCTCCTCCTGCAGCGCCGCGCGTATGCGCTGCGCCTCTTTCTCCATGTCCTCGAGTTTCTTCTCGAGTTCCTTGTTGCGCCGGTCCAGCAGGTCCAGCGTGCTCTTGTTCGCATCGACCGTGAACTGGCGGACCGTCGGCAACGCCGTCGGATCCGGCTTGCCGGGGCTGAACTCGCGGGCGACGACGCTGGTGCCCTTCGGGATCGACTTGACCTCGACTTCCGTCTGTACACCGAAGGCTTCCTTCATCGAGCCGGACAGCTGCTTGAACTTGAGGACATCCATCTCGGAGAACGCCAGCAGCAACACGAAGAAGCACATCAGCAGCGTCATCAGGTCGGCAAAGGTCATGACCCATGCCGGGACCCCGCCGCCTTCGTCCTTCTTGTCCGCCGCCTCCGACATCCGGCCGCGGCGCTAGCCCGCGCTCTCTTCGACCGGGCGCTTGGAGCGCGGCAGGTAGGTCTGCAGCGTGCTCTCGATCACGCGCGGGTTCTGGCCGCCCTGGATGCCGAGCAGCGCGTCGATGATCAGCGACTTGGTCGTCTGTTCCTCGCGTGAGCGTACCGACAGCTTGTCCGCGATCGGCAGCGCGAACATGTTGGCGAGGATGGCGCCGTACAGCGTCGTCAGCAGGGCGACGGCCATGGCCGGGCCGATCTGCTTCGGATCGTCCATGTTCGACAGCATCTGTACCAGGCCGATCAGGGTACCGATCATGCCCATCGCGGGGCCGACGTCGCCGATGGCCTTGAAGATGTCCTGGCCGTCGTTGTGGCGCTGCACCGTGAGGTGCATGTCCTTGGTCAGCATCGAGCGCACGACGTCGGCCGGATGGCCGTCGATCAGCATGCCGAGCCCGGATTTCATGAAGTCATCGGGCACCTCGGCGTCCTCGAGCGCGAGCAGACCGCCCTGGCGGGCGGTCTTGGCGAGTTCGACCGCGGTCTCGATGAGCTTCTCGGGCTCGGTCGGCTTGTGCAGGAAGGCCTTGACGGCTACGGAGGTTGCGCCCGCGAACTTGCCGAGGCTGAACTTCATCATCGTGACCAGCACGGTGCCGCCGAGCACGACGAGCAGCGAAGGGGTGTTGACGAAGGTGCCCGCCGAACCGCCGAGCATGATCGACGCCAGCACGATACCGAATGCCCCGATCAGTCCGATGAGTGTCGCGAGATCCACGAATTCGTCCTCCGTTCCTTCGGATCGTCCGGTCGCCGCGGGGCCTCCGCCGCGCCGGACTCAGTTACTGTGTTCGTTATCGGCCGCGGGCCCGGCGCCTTTAGAGCCCGATCGACAACGCATCGTCGGCCTCCGGCGGCTCGGCGTAGCGGTAGCAGCTGCGGCCGGCCTCCTTGGCCGCGTACAGGGCGCCGTCGACGCGCTTGACCAGCGACTCGACGCTGTCGCCGGGGCGCAGCTCGGTGTAGCCGGTCGAGCAGGACACGCGCACCGCGTCATCGGCGTAGGGCACGCGGATATCGGCAAACATCGCGTACAGCCGGTCCAGGAGGCCCGTGGCGTTGTTCGCCGAGGTATCGGCGAGGATGACGGCGAACTCGTCGCCGCCGAAGCGCGCGACCACGTCCGTCTTGCGGATGAAGCAGCGCGCCAGGCATTCACCGACCGCGCGCAGCACGTCGTCGCCGGCGGCGTGGCCGTAGCCGTCGTTGATCTCCTTGAAGTAATCGAGATCGATGAACATCACCGTGACCGGCTGGTTCAGGATGAAGTTCAGGTTCAGGCTGTGGATGATGGCCGTGTCGAAGGCGCCGCGGTTGTACGCGCCGGTCAGCGCGTCGCGCTTCATTTCCTCGCGCGCGGTGACGAGGTCGTCGCGCATGCTGGTCATGCGCTGGTTGAGCTCGCCGATGCGCCGTTCGTATTCCTGTTTCTGGCGCGTGAAAGACTCGGCGATGTTGCGCACGGTCTCGTTCAGCGTCGCCTTGATCTCGGGCAGGTCGCCGGTCGTGACCGCCGCCTCGATCGATTTCAGGCTGCGGGCGACGCAGTCTTCGGTGTCGTGCCGCTGTCCTAGTTCGCGCAGCCCCTGGACCAGGTCGTCGACGATGCCGCGGTAGTCAGCGAGGCGCCGGGTGACGAAGGCCTGTTCGGCGCGTCGGCGGTCCGTGAAGTAACGGCGCAGCTCGCCCCAGCGGCGGGCGCCGCCGTCGGCGCGTTCGATCCCGAGCGCCGGCACCGCGGCGCCGTTCTCGACGTGACGGGCGAGCTCGTTGCAGGCGGCGGCAAAGGCTGCCGCATCCTCGCCGTCGTCGAGCGCGAAACCGTGCTCGCCGAAACTGCGCAGCAGGATGCCGAGCGTGTCGAGCGCGTCGTCTGCCGCGGCATGGACGGGCGGCGCGTCCACGGCGTCCCTGCCGTTGCCCATCAGTCTGGCTACGAATCCCATCGTATGGCTGTCCCTGTCCGCCGGCGCGCGAAAGGCGGCCGGTATCAGGGGCGTTATCGCCAGCAACGGCGCAATCTTTAGCCGCCGGGGCGCCCGGAATACGGGCCGCGACGAGCCGCCGCCACATTCTGTCAAATTATTGCGATATAGGCGAAACGGGCCAGATAAAGGAATTGAGACTTCCGTTCTTGTCCTTGTGAGCCATGGCAAATATATTTCGCAGCGCATGACCAAGCCGGCCGAATCTGTTCCGACAGCGGCCGGGCCGGTGCAGCCGGCGGCAATGATGCCGCAGCGGGAACCGGGCAGGACCACCGGCACTGGCGCTCATTGAAGGAACAAGCGGCATGACCAGGCACTCGACACCGATCCCGGAGACCCACGTCCGCCAGCGGATCGTGATCCTCCACGAAGACGCCGGCGCGGCCGGACGCCTCGCAGACCTGGTCTGCTTCATGGACGCGCCGTCCGCGCTGGTCTCGAGCGTGGCCAACTGGCGCCGCGATCTCGGCGACGCGCGGCTCGCCGCGCTGTTCCTGAGCGCCGGACTGGGCGACCGCGCGATCGCCGACGCCTGCGACGCGCTCGCTGCCTGCGATCGCAACGTGCCGGTCGTGCTCTGCGGCGCTGAGACGAAGACGCTGCCGGCCTATCCCTGGGCGCGCGTGCTCACGCTGGCGAACCCGATGCAGATCGACGAGCTGAACGCCGTCCTCGAGGAGGTCTGGGCCCTGCAGGGTTCGCATCGTCCCGAGGCGCTGGATGCCGGGGCCCGCACCCGGCTGATAGGCGACAGCGCCGACATGCAGGCCGTGCGCGAGCTGATCGAACGGGTCGCCCCGTCGCAGGCGACGGTCCTCATCACCGGCGAATCCGGCACCGGCAAGGAGCTGATCGCCCGCCGCATCCACGAGCAGTCGGGCGCCAGCGGCGAGTTCGTCGCGATCAACTGCGGCGCGATTCCCGACCACCTGCTTGAAAGCGAGTTGTTCGGCCACGAGAAGGGCGCGTTCACCGGCGCGCACGCGGCGCGGGCCGGGCGCTTCGAACAGGCCGAGGGCGGTACGCTGTTCCTGGACGAGATCGGCGACATGCCGACCGCGATGCAGGTGAAGCTGCTGCGCGTACTGCAGGAGCGCGTCATCGAGCGCGTCGGCGGTACCCGCAGCATCCCGGTCAACATTCGCGTCATCGCGGCAACCCACCGCGACCTGCCACATCGGATCGAGGAAGGACGTTTTCGCGAGGATCTCTACTACCGGCTCAGCGTGTTCCCGATCGAGGTCACGCCGCTGCGCGCGCGTCCCGAAGACGTGCGGCCGCTGGTGGCGGCCCTGGTCGAGCGCGTGCACGAGAAGTACGGCGTCAGGATCCGGTTAAGCGAGGATGCGCTCGCCGCGCTCAGCGACTACGGCTGGCCCGGCAACGTTCGCGAGCTCGCGAACCTCGTCGAGCGCCTCGCGGTAATCTACCCGCATACCGAAGTAACGGCCGATGAACTGCCGGCCGTCCTCAATCATGCCGAGCCGCTGGTACTGAGCGACACGCTCGTCGCCCGCCCGACCGACCCGGCTACCGACCTGCCTGCCGACGGCCTGGACCTGAAGCAGCACCTCGCCAGCATCGAGCGCGGCCTGATCGCCGCGGCGCTGCGCGACGCCGACGGCGTCGTGCAGAAGGCGGCGCGGCGACTGGGCATGGGCCGTACGACGCTGGTCGAGAAAATCCGCCGCCACGACCTGCGCGACTGAGCCCGGCAAAACTCGCCGCGGCATCGCGATCGGGCGCGGCAGCTCCCGCGGCGGCGCGGTATAGTCCCGCGATGAGCAGTGCGCTGGCCGATTATTTCGCTGCAGACGGACCGCTGGCGCGCCAGCTGCCCGGCTTCAGCCCGCGTGCCGGGCAGGCCTGGATGGCGGAAGCCGTCGGCGAGGCCATCGCGGCGCGCGAGCACCTGATCGTCGAGGCCGGGACCGGCACCGGCAAGACCTTTGCCTACCTGCTGCCCGCGCTGCTGTCGAACGCGCGCACGATCATCTCGACCGGCACGCGCGCGCTGCAGGACCAGCTCTACCACCGCGACCTGCCGCTGCTGGGCCGCGCCGTCGGCCGCCCGGTGACGACCGCGCTGCTGAAAGGGCGGGCGAACTACCTGTGCCTGCATCGCCAGGAGCAGGCGCAGTCGGACGATCCCGGCTTGCGTCGCGATCTCGACGAGGTCGCGCAGTGGCGGCACCGCACCGAGACCGGGGACCGCGCCGAGCTGACCGTCGTGGCCGAGGACTCCGCCGTCTGGCCGCTGGTCACGTCGACGGCCGAGAACTGCCTCGGTCAGCGCTGCCCGCTGTACCGCGACTGCCACGTCGTGCGCGCGCGGCGCGAGGCGCAGGCCGCGGATCTCGTCGTCGTCAACCATCACCTGCTGCTCGCCGACCTGGCGATGAAGGAATCCGGCTTCGTCGAGTTCCTGCCGGGGGCCGACGCGGTGATCCTCGACGAGGCGCACCAGGTGCCCGAGCTGGCGGCGCAGTTCTTCGGCCTGAGCCTCGGCAGCCGCGAACTGCTGCGCCTGTTCGACGAGGCCGAGGCAGCGACGCTCGCCTGGCGCGACCGCGCGCTGGTCGTCCGCCTCGATGCCTGCCGGCGCGCCGTGCGCGCGCTGGCGGCGGCCGCACCGCGCAAGCCGGGCCGCTACGAACTCGCCGGCCTCGCCGACGGTCTCGCCGCGGAGCTCGGCGCACTCAGGACGGCGCTCGCCGATCTCGGTGACGCGCTCGAGGCGCTCGCGGCCAACTCGGCGGACATCGAGACTGCCGCCGCGCAGGTCGACGGCGCCGCGCTGCGGCTCGCCCAGCTCGCGAGCGACGACGGCTGGGACGGCCTGCGCTGGGTCGATGTCGGCAAGCGGAGCCTGCGGCTGCACCTGACGCCGCTCGACGTGTCCGCCACGATGCGCAAGCTGATGCCGGCCGGCCAGCAGGCCTGGATACTGACCTCGGCGACGCTCGCGATCGGCGAGGACTTCTCGCACTTCGCGGAGCGCCTCGGGCTCGAGGGCGTGCGCGGGCTCAGCTTCCCGAGCCCGTACGCGCTGGCGGACCACGGGCTGGTCTACCTGCCGCCCGGCCTGCCGGCGCCCGCGGACGAGAACTACAGCGACGCGGTCATGGAGGCGATCCTGCCGCTCGCGGGCCTGACCGCGGGCGGCCTGTTCTGCCTGTTCACGTCGCACCGCGCACTCGACGCCGCGCGCCGCTACCTGAAGACGCGCCGGCGGCGGCTGCGGGGCCGCCCGCTGCTGGTGCAGGGCGACGCGCCGCGCGACGGCCTGCTGCGACGTTTCCTCGACGCCGGCAACGCCGTGCTGCTCGGCACCGGCACGTTCTGGGAGGGCGTCGACGTGCGCGGCCCGGCGCTGACGGTCGTCGCGATCGACAAGCTGCCCTTCGCGTCACCGTCCGATCCCCTGACGATGGCGCGCATCGAGCACCTGCGGCGTGCCGGCGAGAACCCGTTCATGGCGCACCAGCTGCCGCAGGCGGCACTGACGCTGAAGCAGGGCGCGGGCCGGCTGCTGCGCGACGCGGACGACTACGGCGTCGTCGTGCTCTGCGATCCGCGGGTGCGCGGCAAGCACTACGGCAAGATTTTCCTGGAGACGCTGGCGCCGATGCCGGTCGTCGAAACGCTCGACGCCGTGCGTACTTTCTTCGAGCGGCACGAGGCGCGGCTGGGCAGGGCGGCCTCGTGAAGCTCCTGGCACTCGACACCTCGACCGTGGCCTGCACGGTCGCGCTCGAGGCAGGCGGCGAGGTCGCCAGCCGGCACGCGGAGCAGGCGCGCGCACACACCCGGCTGCTGCTGCCCATGATCGAGGAACTGCTCGCGGAAGCCGGCATCGCGGCGGCCGGGCTCGATGCCGTCGTGCTCGGCAACGGTCCCGGCTCGTTCATCGGCCTGCGGATCGCGGCGTCCGTTGCGCAGGGGCTGTGCTTTGCCGGCGGCGCCGCGCTCGTGCCCGTCTCGTCGCTGGCCACGGTTGCGCTGCGGGCATTCGCCGAGTCGGACTGCGAGCGCGTGCTCGTGGCCCAGGATGCGCACATGAACGAGGTCTACCTGGCCGGGTATGCACGCGGCGCGGACGGGCTGCCGCGCGAGACGCTGGCCCCGCGCCTGCAGGGCGCGGCGGCGATCGCCGACGCCGACCGCCTCCATGCGCTG
>ERZ869936.2166-NODE-2166-length-11982-cov-5.312568_pt1 | contig 11982 bp, 11 predicted proteins | sample MGYA00520876_ERZ869936 | MGnify/ENA primary metagenome ERZ869936 (study PRJEB32218, sample SAMN09650985) | biofilter metagenome | isolation source: enrty point of leading RO module | place: Saudi Arabia: Thuwal, RO plant located on Red Sea | collected 2016-02-17 ... | reverse complement strand
ACAGGCGTCGCGCGAGCCGGCTCCGAGAGAAACATGGCGGCGGCTGACGCTGCGGCAAGCAGGAGGGGAACGTTCTTCATGGCTGGGCTTGGCAGGGATGAGGGGGTGAAGCTGTGTCCGTCGGCGGCTGAATGATCCGGTGCTGCGCTTTTTGGTGCGTCCCGATACGCCGGACTCCGTGGTAGCGCCGGGAACCGGTGCCGCTTCGGACGCGGGTCCGCGACTCATCGGCCTTCCAGTCACCCGGCTTACCCTAAACCATTGCCGAGACACTACGCCTGGTGCCTCATTCGTTGGCACTTTCATCTCACTTTTCACCTTCCCAAGGGCGCATCTACACGTCATCAATATCATCAATGGCCTTGGCCAAGGAGATCATTCAGTTTTCTGAAGGACGGGCCTACCGCCTGCTGCGGTGGAGCGATGACATCAGCCGGGTCGAAGAAATTCGGAGACCCGGCCTGGCCATCGCGGTGCAGGGCCGGGGCGCTCACTGGCACTACCACCCGCAAACCGAACTGACCCTGGTCCAGCGCGGAGACGGCACTCGCTTCATTGCCGATCACATCGAAATCTTCGAGCCCGGCGACATGGTGATGATCGGATCCAACGTCCCCCACTACTGGCATCTACGGGGCAACTCCGCCGGGCTGGCGATCCAGTGGCACTTCCCTCTCCAGCATGGCATCTGGGACTTCACCGAAGCCGCCGCCTTGAAGACTCTTGAGGAGTCGGCACGCAGGGGACTGCATGTGAGCGGTGCCACCGCGAGACGCGTGCGCGAGCTGATGGAGGGCATGCAGGCCCTTGCCGGACTGGCCAGGCTGGCCTCGCTGCTGACCATCGTGTCCTGCCTCGCCGAAGCACCCGCCGCGGAACTCCGCCCCCTGTCGGACCGTTCCTTCTCGCTTTCCGGAACCGATGAGCAGCAGGAGGCGATACGCCGCGCCATCAGCTACATCGTCGCCCATTTCAAGGAGCCGGTGCGCCTGCCGGATCTCCTCAGACTAACCGGCATGAGCCGCGCCACCTTTTCCAGGCAGTTCCAGCTCCATGCCGGCAAATCGTTCTCCTCTTTCCTCAATCAGGTCCGCCTCCACGCCGTCTGCCGGGCGCTGCGCGACACCGGCGAGCCGATCACCAGCATTGCCCTGGAAAACGGCTTCAACCACTTGTCCTTCTTCAACCGCCTCTTCCGCCGAGAGCTGGGCATCAACCCTTCCGCGTATCGGGAAAGACAAACATCCATGACCGCATCAACAATGCCAGGAGCAGCGGTTGGCGGGCAGCCCGACTCAGGAGAGTGAACTCCGAGCATCGGCACTTTCTCCGCAATCGATTCCACCAAGGTCCCTGATGGGACCTTCCGCTGGACATGCCCGGCGCGCCAACCGCCCGGAATGTGAGGGCTGACGCCCGCCCGTCGCCGTGATGCAGAACTTCGCAACCTCTGTGTCTCAGCGGCTTGCAAACGCCGAGCCCGCCGAATGACTTTGCAGAAATGATCGAACGCCAGGCTCTGCCGCGTTCAATGCCTTGCAGCTCTCAGGCATCGCGGCGGCGGCGACGACGCAGCAGAAGCAGCATGCCGGCCATGCCGGTCAGGCCGGCAATGCCGGGTTCGGGGACAATCTCCGCGTCCAGAGTCCACGTGCCTGTAACGGTGGTGAAAGTCGAGGTGCCGGTCGTGTTGCCGACACTCTTGAAATAGAGGCCCTCGTTGGTTCCGCCATCGATCCAGCCTTGCACCACCGAGGTGAGATCCCAGGTGGCCGAGTTCGTGCCGGCAACACTGGTCGCCAACGGACTGCCGGCATATTCAATACCGGCGACCCCACCGTTGTTGAACGTATTCCATGTGACCGTGGCTGGATTGTAGGTCACCAGCAAATGGTGCGCGGTTGCGATGTCGGTGTAGTCGTCGGTGGCGTCCCCGACAGTCAATGTCGCCGAATTGATCTGGTAGGACTCTCCCGCTCCAAGGGGTCCGAGCTCCGCCTCCAACGCGGCGATGAAGGTCGCAGTCGAGGTGATCTGCATGGTGCGCTGGGTATTCCCGGTGCCCGAGTTCGACTGCCATGTGCTGAAATTCGTGAAAACCGTGTCCGCCCTCGTCGGATCCGCATCGACTACCGTGATGCGGTTGGTGCTGTCGGGAACAACAATCACAGTTGCTGCCGCCGCGATGGTGGCCGACGTCGTCAGAGCGGCAAATGCAGATACAATTCCTTTCACGAAGCTGAGACTGCCAAGGTCTGGAAGACTCCGTCAAGCAAGTGAGGCCAGATGAGCCTTTAGAGGTGATGATTGAGAATAAAGTGCCAGCATGTTCCCTTCGCTTGAAATGCAGCTGGCGGTTCGCTCACCCGGGTCTCCAGTCCCGACAAGTTCTACCGGGTGATAGGCTCGCTGGACCTCGCCGCCTTCGCTCACGAGATCGCAACCGGCATTCCCTCCCAGGGCGGCACCACCTCTCACGCGTTTGTCATGCCCGAGACCATGGAGGGAGCCGCTGTTGGCTTTGTCCGGGTCGAGGAAGGGTGTTGGGTGGGATGAAGAGTTCCCGGATGTTCCTCCGTGAATTCAGCATCAACCCATCGGCCTATCAGGCGAGCCCGGCCCGCGGCCCGGGACAAGCCACGAGCCTTGCCGGATTGACCGGTCTGCTGATCTAATGGCGGCGTCGATGTCATGCCTGAGCCCTCCCGTCTAGGTTCCAAGCCGCTGAACCCTGCTGAAATCATCTGCCGTTTGACGCGCGTCGTCGGTCGGAAAGGGATGCTGACGGGGCGTGGCAAACCCGCTTATTACCGGTCCGGTTTCCGTGCCGGAAAGGGGGAGGCGGTGGCGGTAGTGTTTCGTGCGACACTTCTCGAACAGTGGCACGTCCTGCAGGTCTGCGTCGATGCCCGCTGCGCCATCATCATGCAGGCGGCCAAGACCGGGCTGACCGAGGGTTCCTGCCCCAGCGGCGATGACTACGGCCGCCCGGTGGTCATCATCAACACCACCCGCCTCAAGGGGATTCACCTGCTCGCCGGTGGCAGACAAGTGCTGGCCATGCCCGGTGCGACGCTCCACGAACTCGAAACGCTTCTGCGCCCCCTCGGCCGCGCCCCTCACTCGGTGATCGGCTCGACCACGATTGGAGCCACCATCGTCGGCGGCATCGCCAACAACGCCGGCGGCGCGCTATGCAAGCGCGGATCCTCCTACACCGAGCTGTCCCTCTTTGCGCGGGTCAACGAGAACGGGGAGCTGGAACTGGTCAACCATCTCGGCATCCGGGGCCTCGGCGACGATCCGGAAGCCATTCTCAGGCGCCTCGAAGAGGGGGATTTTTCCGATGAGGATCTCGAGCAGTGGGAAACTCCGGCCTCGGACCGCGATTACGAGGCGCGCATCCGCGACATCGACTCCGGCATTCCCAATCGCTACAACGCCGACCCCCGCCGCCTGTATGAGGTCAGCGGGAGCGCCGGCAAGGTCGCCGCCTTTGCGGTGCGGGTGGATACCTATCCCCTGCCCGACCGGAAGCAGGTCTTCTATCTCGGTGCCAATGACCCCCGGCGCTTCACCGAACTGCGCCGCCACATTCTCGGCAATTTCAAGGAGCTGCCCGAGATGTGCGAATACATGAATCGCGACATCTTCGACCTTGCGGCGAAATACGGAAAGGACGTCTTCCTCTCGATCAAGCATCTGGGCACCGAACGACTCCCCAGGGCCTACGCCCTGAAGTCCGCCCTGGAATACCGGCTCAACAGGGTCCCCCTCCTCCCCAAGTTCCTTCCCGATATCGCGCTGCATCTGATCGGCAAGCTGTTTCCCCGGCACCTCTCCGGCCGGCTGCTGGAATACCGCGGCCGCTTCAAATACTACCTGATCCTGAGCATGGCGGACGATGGCATCGAAGAAGCGCGCCGGCACCTCGTGACCTGGAGCAGGCAGCCGGATGTGGACTACTTCGAATGCGACCCGGACGAGCAGACCATGGTTCTGTTGCACCGCTTTGCCGCCGCCGGCGCGGCCATTCGCTACCAGAACCTGCACCAGGGCGAGACCGAGGAAGTGCTGGCCCTCGACGTCGCCCTGCGCGGCGATGATCCGGACTGGATGGAGGAGCTTCCCGAGACGATTACCAAGGACCTGGTCATGGCCCTCTACTACGGCCACTTCATGTGCCACGTCTTCCACCAGGACTACATCTTCAAGAAGGGCACCGACATCGAGGCGGTGAAGAAGCTCATGATCGAACGCCTCGAAGCCAAGGGTGCCAAACTGCCCGCCGAACACAACGTCGGCCATGTGTACGAGGCGGAACCCGTGCTCCGGGCGTTCTACGAGCGACTTGATCCCACCAACACCTTCAATCCCGGAATCGGAAAACAACCGAAGCAGCGGAGACTCTGAAAGTTCCCGGGCTCCATGGCGGCACTCCGGCAGGAGGGCCGGAAACAAGATTGGTCGGGGCGGCCAGATTGCCTCGCCTGCGGCGACGCCATGCCGGTTTCGCTCTCTGCGTTCGCATCAGATAGTCGCCGTCACCGACGGCTTCCCGCATTCAAACGGCTCGCCCTGCTCGCCAAGTCTCACCGACCCCACCAGACGGATCGAGCCCTGCCCCCGGCAAGCCGGGAGCAGGGCTCAATGGGCGGGGCGGCCAGATTCGAACTGACGACATCCTGCTCCCAAATCCAACAATCTTTCGTAACTTCCTGAGCCTTATGGCCCCTATGTCCTCCCATGTCCCCCATGTCGGGGCCTGTCTCGACTTTTAAGGGCAATAAGGGCACCAGCCCATCGGGTCGATCTCAACATCCTGTCCCCGAGTCTTCGCGGACACCAAACGCGACATCGTAGTAGGTGTCTTCGTGAGCTCCCCGCGGGCGAACCGCCTGACCCATGCCAGGTTTGAGCATGAACTTGCTGGAGCCCAGATGCCGAGGATCTGCTTTGACGTATGATTGTTGATGAACGTGTCGCCCTCACAATACTTCTCGGTTCGGGCGAGGATGACCACCGACGAATAGCCGACCTTCGCCGTGATGAGGAGCACGACGAAGAGATTCCCTTGTTCTTCCGGCAATCCAATCTCCGCGAGTCTGGTTTGGCTGTCGCCCATCCCCAGCTCCATCGGTCCGTGAGCCCTGACGGAAAGCGAAGCCGACGGTCGGAATTGGCCAGTGGCCAAAGTTGGAATTGTGGACCCGCTTCCGGAAAATACGCTGATTGGTGATCCATTGCGGCCCTTTCGCGGTGCCACCCCCCTCCAACCCCGGCCACCACGGCCCCTGCCTGTAAAGAAGCAATTCCCTATGATCGCCATGAGACCCGAGGTACCAACTCAAGCACTGATCTCCGAGCCTGGATCGAAGGCTGCTTCGGGCGTGGAAGGCAGCCTTCGGATTCTTTCGATCATCGCGATGGCAAGTTTGGGCGTGGCCGCCGGAGAAGAAGATCCACCTCTTGCCCTAACAGTTCCTGATGGTCCGACGGTCGCCCATTGGCAGCCGAATCCAAACCCCAACAAACCCTACGTCGCCCAACTGTTCGCTCCCGCGGGGGGAAGCATTCCGCTGCTCGACGATGCTCCGGAAGATCACTTCCACCATCACGCCCTGATGTATGCCATCGGCGTGGATGAAACCGACTTCTGGGCGGAGAAGGGCATTGATAATGCCGGTCGTCAGGAACCGACACCGCCCATTGAGGGCGTCCAAGACGGCGGTTTTGTCAGCAAACTCAACTGGCTGTCCGCTGATGGCAAGGCGCTGGTCGATGAGACCCGCAAGGTGCGCGTCCGGGCGACCGGGAAGGATGCGAATGTGTTCCACGTGCTCGATTGGCAGTCAAGCATCCGCCCGGCCGCCAGTCGGGATTCGGTGAGGCTGTGGGGTGCTCGCTATTTCGGACTCGGCATGAGGTTCCTCCCGGCTTGGACCGGCAGGGCGGGGTTTCTCTGGCAAGGGTCGGACGGCCTCCCCGAGACCGGGTCTCCGGAAAAGAACACCCCCGGAGAGTGGTGCGCCGTCGTTTGCGAGATCGCTGGGAATGACATCACCGTGCTCATGATCGACCATCCGGCCAATCCCCGACCCGCCAGTTGGTTCACGATGGCCATTCCGTTCTGCTATCTCTCCGCGACGCTGGGCCTGGACGCGAAGCCGATCGAGCTGGCGGCAGGCGAGAGCCTGGATTTGAGATACGGCATTGCGGTTTTCCGCGGGCCGGCGGAACGGGGCCGACTCGGCAAGCTTGCCGCGGAGTGGAGAAGCCTTCACTCGGAAACCGACGATGCGCCGCCAGTGCCCCAGAGCCCCTGACTCCCCGCGGGCGGGGATGGCCCGATGGCCAAAGCTGGAACATGGTGAAATCCAGCGCCCTTTCAGGCCCCCGGCGCGGGAGTGGAATGAGCAGCCAGCCCCAATACTATGAAATCCATCGATCACGAGGAAATTCCGCAAGGCATGACTCCCACGACCAGGCGCATGCTGTTCTGGGCCTGCTTCACTTCAATCGGCGCGACTTCCGCCGTGTTCGCGATCCGTGGCCAAGTCATCATGGACTGGGCAGCCGAATTCGCCCTGACGGAGACACAAAAGGGCGACATCCTCGGCGTTTGACTGTGGCCCTTCGCGGGAATGATCGTGCTGGCCAGCCTGATTGTGGACCGCATCGGCTACGGCAGGATGATGGTCTTCGCCTTCTGCTGTCATATCCTTTCCACCGTCATCCTTCTCATGGCCGAGGGGTATTGGTGGCTGTATCTGGGAACCTTCATGGTCTCGATTGGCAATGGAGCGGCCCAGGCGGTGGCCGATCCGGTGGTCGCATCCATGTACCGCAGGAACAAAACCGCCATGCTCAACATACTCCATGCCAGTTGGCCCGCCGGCATGGTCGTCGGCGGCGTGGTCGGCATCGCGTTGGCAGCGTCGGACGTCGCATGGCAATGGCGCATAGCGATGCTCTTCATTCCGATGGGCCTTTACGGGCTGCTACTTGTCGGGCGGCGGTTTCCGGTACACGAGCGTGTGGCCGCGGGAGTTAGCGAGCGTGAGATGTATCGAGAAACCGGAGCACTCGGCTTGTGGCTGGTACTGATTTTCCTCTTCGTGGAGATCGGGCGGATTTTCGGTCTGCCTTTCTGGCTCGGGCCCGCCCTTTCGGTGCTGCTTTCGCTCGGCTTCCTTGCTTACACCCGTTCCATGGGCCGGCCCGTGCTGCTCTTCCTGCTGGTGCTCATGATCCCCTTGGCGACCACGGAACTGGGAACCGACAGCTGGATCACCTCGCTGATGGAGGTGCCCATGCGGGACATGGCGGTCCACGCCGGATGGGTGCTCGTCTACACGTCCTTCATCATGATGATCCTGCGCTTCTGCGCGGCGCCGGTCGTGCGCCTGCTCACTCCACTGGGGCTGATGGTGGCAAGCTGCGCGCTGGCCTGCGCCGGACTCATCTCTCTGAGCCAGGCGGCCGGCATCGGCATTCTCCTCGCCGCCACCCTCTACGGAATCGGCAAAGCCTATCTCTGGCCCACCGTCCTCGGCATCGTTGCCGAGAGGTTCCCCCGCGGCGGAGCACTCTCCATCAACGCCGTCAGCGCCGTCGGGATGATGAGCGTAGGGGTCGCCGGGACGGTGTTTCTCGGCCAGATCCAGGATCGCGCCGTCGAGGGCGAGCTGCGCGACCACCGCCCGTCGCTTCATGCCCGGGTGGTCACGACGAAAGCCAGTGCCTTCGGCGACTTCGAGACCGTCGACCCGGCGAAAGCCCGGGCGCTCCCCGCAGCCGATCAGCAAGCCATTTCCGAGCTGACCGCCAGGGCCAGCCAGCAGGCGCTTGCCACCAGCGCGATCTTCCCGGCCGTCATGCTGGCGGGCTACCTCTTCCTGTTGTTGCTCTTCCGCAGGAAGGGCGGCTACCATCCAGTGGAGCTCCAGTAAGCGCCCGACCCGGCGGGCGATCCATCCACCGCTGTCTTCTCACATCCATCGTCCGGTGTCCAGAATCCGGGGTTCGGAATCGGCCAGTGGCCAAAGTTGGAATTGTGAGTCCGCTACCACACCCTAGCGTGTTCTTTGTTCCGATGCCGGGGTTCCCCCGCGCAAACGGCCAAACTCCAAAGCACCATGCAACACGCGCCAGAACCCACGCTCGCCGCCTCCCCTTCCCGCCGCCGCTTTCTCAAGAACACCGTCGGAGCAGGAATGGTTATCGCCACTCCCAATATCCTGACCCGTCCTCTGTTCGGCGCTCCCTCCGCCAACGGAATGGTCAACGTGGGCTTGATCGGATGTGGCAACATCGGGAACTACCATCGGTCGCACCTCGGCCAGATGCAGGATGTCAGGATCATCGCCGTGGCCGATGCCTACACGAGCCGGAGAAGCGCTTTCGCTGCCGAACTTGGAGCCCACTACGGCGACCCCGGCATGGTGAAGGCCCATGCGGATTTCCGGGAAATCCTCGAGCGACCAGACATCGACGCGGTGGTCGTCGGTGCCCACGATAACTGGCATACTCCCATGTCGATCGCCGCGATGAAGGCGGGGAAGGATGTGTATTGCCAGAAGCCCCTCGCGTTGGACTTCTCCCTGACCAAGCTGCTTCGGAAGACCGCACTGGAGACCAAGCGGGTCTTCCAGTTCGGCACGCAGTTTCGATCTTCCGCCCGCTACCGGCAGATGGTCCAGCTGGTGAGGAACGGATACATCGGCAAGCTCGAGAAGATGTATGTCTGGAGTCGCTCCGTTGCGTGGGACGTTGCAAACTACCACGTCAAACCCTATGGCAGCAGCGAGGAAATTCCAGTTCCGGAAGATCTCGATTTCGACGCCTGGATGGGCCCCTCCGAGATGGCTCCCTACACCGTGGATCGATGCACCAATTGGGGTGGTTACCATTGTCCCGAGACGTCGCTCGGATTCATCGCCGGTTGCGCTGTCCACGAGCTCGGGTTGGCCCAGTGGGGCAACAACACCGACCATACCAGCCCCGTCCGCTACGAGGGAACCGGTTCGGTTCCTCAGGAAGGGATCTTCCGGACCCTTGAGAAATGGGATGTGCACTGCGACTACGACAACGGCGTGAAAATGCGCCTGATGGACGTGTCCGCGGCCGAGAAGCTCTTTGCGGAAATGCCGGAATTCGGGGGTAAGTATAACAAGCTGACCTACGACGGGGTCATCTTCATGGGCACGGAGGGCTGGATCACCGACGCCAACGGCTTTGGTGCCTCGAATCGTGAAGTCTGGCGGACGACCTTCGAGGATGGCGAGGGAGAGTTCGCCCCGTCCACGGAGCACAACCGTAACTTCATCGACTGCGTGAAGTCCCGCAAGGAAACGCTCTGCCCCGTGGAAATGGCGATCCGAACCGACACGATTTGCCACTTGGCCAACGCCGCCGCCATTCTGAAGCGCCCGATCAACTGGGATCCAGAAAGGGAGGAGATCATCGGCGACCAGGAAGCGACCAAGATGTTGTCGCGCCCGTTCAGGGAGGAGTGGAAAGTCTGGTGAGCCGGCCAGCGGGACGGCTGCCCCACGCGCCCCCCGATCCTGAAGGAGCCTTCGCCAATCTGAGCCCTTCTCCCATGGACATCCGTCAGGCACGCCGTGAGTACAAGTTTCGCCTCGGAGGCGAACAGGTCCTGGGTGCACTGGAGGAAATCCGCGACCGTCTGCCTGGTGATGCCAACGGGGCCTGCGGTGCCTATCCGATTGTTTCGGAGTATTACGATACGGCAGGGCGCGACGCGTGGTGGGAGCGGGACCGCAAGGTTGGGAACCGGCGCAGACTCCGGGTGCGCATCTATGGATTGTCGAATGGCGCCATTCCGCCGGCCGCATTCCTCGAAGTGAAGCACAAGCAGGACGGCGTGGGTGTGAAGCGCCGGATCAGCGTGCCTGTGGAGGAGGTCACCAAGGCGCAGTTCGACATGGGTGATTTGATCCGCGAACGGCGGCCGCAGATGACCCTCCGGCGCGACCTCGCCCTCGCGGAGGAGATCCTTCGGTTGGTCGGGGAGGGTGGAGTCGTCCCGACGATGCAGATGCGCTACGAACGGCAGGCGTTCGAGATGTCCGGCGTCCGGATCACCTTCGATGGCGGCATCAAGTGCCGGCTCGGACGCCTTCCGTTACGACCGGACGACAGGGATTTCCCCCTAGACGTGCTGGCCCCGGACGAACGCATCATGGAGGTGAAGTTGTTGGGCTCCGCGCCGTATTGGCTGCGGGAGATCGTGGCCCGCCACCGCTTGTCGAGGACTCCCTTCAGCAAATACGGCGCCGCCCTTGAACGATACGATCCGGTGCTTGGCCGGGTGATGGGCCGGTTGGTCCGACGGCCCTGACTTCTCCCACGCCTTTTTCATGGATCAATTGCTCGATGCCTTTGCGGAGACCCTGGGTCAGGACATCCCAACACCGGTCGAAGTACTCTGGGCGATGGTACTGAGCCTCACCCTCAACCTCGCGATCGGTGCCGTCTACAAGGGGACCTATCGTGGAACCCGCTACTCGCAGGACTACGTTCAGGCCTTGGTCATCATGGGCGTGGTTACCACGATCCTGATCATGGTCGTCAGCGGCAACATCGGAATCGCCTTCGGGATGTTCGCGGCCTTCTCCGTCATCCGCTTCCGTCGCAGCCTCGGCCAGGCCCGCGACCTCGGCTTCGTTCTCCTCGCGATGGCGACCGGCATGGTCGTCGGCGCCCGCTATTACACGATGTCGGTGCTCACCACCGCGATCGTGCTCGCGTCCGTCGCCTGGCTCACCAGGGTGAACGCCTTCGCTCCCCGGCGAATCTCTCACCAGTTGAGGATCCGGGTGACCAGCGAGATCGACTACGACCTCGCTTTCGACCAGGTTTTCCAGGAGTTCACCGATTGGGTGGAGTTGAACACGGTGGAGACGGTTCAGGCAGGCATGATGACCGAGTTGCGGTACGGGGTTCGGCTGAGGCCCGGTACTAGCCTTCACGCGTTTGTCGAGAGGCTTCAACTTGCGAACGGCAACAACCGGATCCTGGTGACAACAATGGAGGGCCAGAGGGAATGAACCGAGTGAGGAAGCCCGGGCGACCCGCCGGGATGACCTTGATGGAGGTCCTGATCGCCGTTGCGGTGGTCGTTGCCTTGGCCGCGATCGCCATCCCGGTCATGTCTTCGATGAAGCAGCGCGCCAACCGCGCCCGGACGCTGGAGAAACTCCGCTCGCTCGGCATCGCCATGATCAGCTACACCGATGACCACAACGGGGCGCTCCCTTGGGAGGACGCACCCGGCAGCGACGACTGGCAGGCGGTCGCGGATCCCGCGAACTCCGACGTCTGGTACAACGCCCTGCCGGCGCTGATGAACCACCCGCCGGCATCAGAACTCGCGCACCGCCCCGAGTTGTTCTACGACGAGTCCTATCCTCTCTGTGTGCCGGGAGCGCCCTATCCCTCAGGCGACAAGAAGCTCGGCTCCCCCCTTTTCGCCCTGGCGATGAACAGCCGCTTGCAGCGCAAGGACGATTCAGGCGTCAAGGAAAGGGGGACCTTGTTGCGCATCCGGGTTCCGCAGCGGACGGTGATCTTTCTCGAACGCGGGTTGGCCGGCGACAAGAAGAGCAACCCCGGACAGCGGGGATTCAGCGGATCCCCCAAGGCCAACCCCCGCGCCTTTGTCGGGCGCCACAACGGCAAAGGCCTGCTCCTATTTGCGGATGGACACGCGGAGATGTACGCGGTTTCCGATCTGATCACCACTTCCGGCCACATTATCTACCCTCAAGTCGATGTCGTCTGGACCTGCGATCCGGATGACGACCCGAATTGACCCGGGCGCGGCTGCGTAGTTTGCTTCAACTTCAAGGTCGGTGCCGGGGCGGCCGGACCTCCAAGATTCACCACTGGCGAATGATCCACTTGATGCCGGAAATGCTCCTGATAAAACACGATAGATAAGGTTACTGCGCGATT
>ERZ869936.2165-NODE-2165-length-11985-cov-4.314753_pt1 | contig 11985 bp, 11 predicted proteins | sample MGYA00520876_ERZ869936 | MGnify/ENA primary metagenome ERZ869936 (study PRJEB32218, sample SAMN09650985) | biofilter metagenome | isolation source: enrty point of leading RO module | place: Saudi Arabia: Thuwal, RO plant located on Red Sea | collected 2016-02-17 ... | reverse complement strand
AGGCGTAGGGAAGGCGGAAGCCCCGCGCGGCGAGCGCCGCGCCGCAGGCGGCGGGATAGAGTTGGTGCACTTCGAGCAGGTCGGGGCGGAACTCCCCCATCTCCCGCCGAAGCTCCCTGCGGAGCGCGGCCGCGTACCCGCGCGCCTGCCAGCGCATGCCCACGCGGGGCAGCATCCAGTACCCTGGGGAGCGCACGACGATCCCGTCCAGCTCGGCGGCCCCGGGCGTGCCGCGCAGCTCCGCGTACCGCCGCGGCACGGGCCCGGGGGGAACGCGCGGCAGGGGGCAGACCGCCCGCACCTCCGCGCCCCGCGCCGCCACCGCGCGCACGCGCTGGTGGATGAAGACGCCGAAGGTGGGCGCGGACGGTCTCGGGTAGAGGCTCGTGACCGTGAGGATCCTCACCGTCCTCCTCGTTCGACCTTCAGCCTACTCCGCCGCCGCCCCCGCGAGAACCGGCGCCTCGGCGTCCGCGGTGGCCTTCGGCGCCTTGGTGCGGACGGCCTCGGAGGCGAGGAACGCCCCGGAAACCGCGATGATGCTCCAGAGATACTCGCTCAGGAACTGGCTCGTGAAGGTGCCGGTCGCGAGGAAGCCCACGATCGCGCAGGCGAGGGCGGTAGCCATGCCCTCGGTCTCCTTCTCCTTCTCCCGGCGCGCGCTGCGGGCGACGACGAGCAGCTGCTTCACGATGCGCGCCACGATGGCGACGAAGAAGACCAGCATCGTGAAGCCGAACTCGGCGGAGCATTTGAGCCAGATGCTGTGGGGCTCCGAGGCGGTGTCGTTGTACGCGGGCGCGATGAGGGGGTAGTTGCTGGGGCCGACGCCGAAGATCGGGTAGTCCAGGGTGACGTCGATCGCGGTGAGCATGTGGCCGATGCGCCGCGCCGCCGAGGCCTCGTCCTGCTCCACGCCCATCTCGATCGTGGACATGCGCTCCCACAGGAAGTCCGGCGACAGCGCAACGCCGATGACGAGGAGCACGACCGCCACGCTCATGCGCTTCAGGAAACGGCCCGTCATGAAGCTCCAGAACATGAGGAGCGAGGTGATCCCGAGCACGGCGCCGCGGGACAGGCTGGTGAAGAAGCAGACCACCGCGAGGCCGACCATCGCCTTCGTGCCGAGGCGCACCCACTTGCGGTACCAGCCCTCGTAGTACCACCCCACGTAGATCAGCAGGGGGAGACACCCGGTCCCGGCGACGAGGAAGTCGTTGCGGTCCGTCATCTGCCCGGCCGGAATCGCCATGTTGATCTCGGGCGCCTGCCGGAGCAGGGTCAGGAGGCCGTGATGGGCCATCCACGCGCCCACGGAGTAGGCGAGGGTGTAGACGAAGAACTGCTGCCACCTTCGGGTCGTGAGGGCGAGGGACATGATCACCGCGGGCACGATGTACTTCGTCGCCTCCACGGCCTTGAGGTACGCCGTCTCCCGGTGGAACGCCTTGGCGGTGCAGATCCAGATCCACGCGATCAGCACGAGGAGGTAGAAGGTCGCGCCGGTCCACCGCTTCTTCCACGTCGTGAAAAACACGGCGAACAGGAGCACCGCGTAGGTGAAGTGGTGGGCCGGGAAGACGTTCGGATGCATCCAGCCCGTGTATCTCGCCCAGGCCGTGGGACGGAAGAAGTCGTTCCACGCGAGGAGGCAGCCCGCGCCGACGATGGCGCGCATGCCCCAGAGGGCGCCCGCACCGAAACAGAGGGTGACGAGGATCAAGCGGAGCATCGGATGCCCACCTCCAGGAAATCGTGCAAGGAACGGACGTGTTTCACGGGAAGTACTTCACGATGCGGGGCCCGACGCGGTCCGCGACGGCCCGGGGCATGCGCCCCCAGATCCGCCGCGCCCGCGCGAAGAACCCCTGGTTCGGGCTCGAGGGAGGGGCGGCCTCGCCGGCCACCTGGTACGGAAGTTCCTCCGGTTCGAAACCCTGGTTCACCTTGAAACCGACCGTTCCCTCGTTGTCGAGGCGGCTCCGGCCGAAGTCGAACCTCCTCACGCCGCGCTCGACGGCGCGTTGCATGAGGCGGTAGTACTTGAAGTTGTTCGCCTTGAGGTTGCGCACCCCGGGCGCTTCGCCGCTGTACAGCGGCAGGATCGCGTCGCGCCAGTCCATGGACAGCACCGCGGAGACCGGGGTGCCTTCGTGCCGGACGACGAGGATGGACGCGGCCTCGGGGAACTCCTCCGTCATCGCGGCGAAGAAGCGCCGGGGGAAGACCGGCGTGCCGAGGGCGAGGTAGGACGACGCGAGCAGGTCGTAGAACGTGTCGAGGTCGCTCTCGAAGTCGGCCTCGAGGTTGTGGCGCTTGACGGCCTGGTTCACGGCCTCCCGCGCCTTCTTCGGCAGAAGGCCGCGCACGTCCTGCGCCCGCGCCGGGAGCTCGCGCTCGAAGGTGACGAAGCCGGGCTGGACGGGAAGGTCCAGGAGGCCGCGGTGGCGGTTCCTGAGCTCGATGCTCTTCGCGCCTTCGCGATCCGCCAGGGCCCGCGCCTCGGCGAGGAGGGCCTCCTCGTCGGAGCGCTCCTCACCCACGATGCCGCCATAGACCGTGTGGGGAAGCGAGTAGAGGCTTCGCCGCCCGCGGATGTCGCGGCACGAAAACAGGGGCGCGACCCCGCGCACGCGGCCTTCCCGCTCCGCGAGCAGGTAGTGGGGCCGGTACCCGAAGGTCGCCTCCAGGACCCTCTTCCAGCCCGTCTGGTGGAAGAAGGTGGCCCGCGGATGGGCGCGCACGAAGGCGTCCCAGGCCGCCTCGTCGCCCTCGCGGAAGGCACGCACGCGCACCCGCTCGGCGGAGTCCGCCACGGGGGCCTCGGGGGAAGTGCCGTGTCGTGCGGCCATGTGTATGGGATCGGATGGGACGTTCACCGGACTCGACGCCCTTCCGGGTAGGCGGGATTACGCACAGGCCATGCCAGCCGGCCCAGCATACGGGTTGCCCGGCGGGGAGACCACCCGGCCGGGGGCGCGTTCAGGAATCGGAACGGCGCTCGTAGACCCCGAGGAGGCACACTTCGGGGTAGTGCAGGCCCACGGCGCGGAGGACCCGCCAGCAGGCCAGCTCGATCCACTGGGTCGCGCGCCATCCGGCGAAGGTGCGGCAATCGTCGGCGTACCGGAACCAGGCCTCGCGGAACCCGTGGCGCCCGAAAACCTCCCGGAGATCGCCCCGCGTGTTCATGCGGTTGGCGACGGGGAAGGTGTCCTTCTCCTCGGTGCCCCAGACCAGCCGCTTGATCGGGTGGTGGAGGCCGAAGGGCGTGATCCGCGTGAGGAGCGGGATCGGGGACCACTTGTAGACGGTGTACACGACCACCCGTCCGCCGGGGACAACGAGCCGCTGGAGGCTCGCGACGGCCGCGTCGGGGTCGGTCAGGTGCTCGGCCACCATGCGCAGCGTGACGAGATCGAAGCCGCGGTCCGCCCTGTAGGCGTCGATGGTCTCCTGTGCCTTCTCGTGGACGTACGGGTTCTCGAGGATCGTCGCGTCGGGGTCGACGCCGGTGAGGTGGCTGCAGCGGCCGGACAGCTTCCTCGCGAGGGCCTCGTTTCCGGGGAACAGGAATCTCCCGCAGCCCACGTCGAGCCACGTGGTCGACTCCGTGACGAGCGTGGACACGAGGGCCTCGTAGTGGTCCTCAGGCGTGAAGTAGCCCCGCTCGTAGCGCATGCGGGGGCTCCAGCCGGTGGTGGCGGGGTCGCCGTACTTGAGGCGGAACACCTCGTCGAGGTCCGCGTGCTCGGGGCCGATCCGCGTGGAGGCGGGGGACCCGGTCTGGGCGCTCTCCGTCTTCATCCGCAGCCTACCCGCCTTATCGGCTCCCCCACCGGGCGACGTAAGGCCCGTCACGGCAGGATCTTGTTGCCGTTCGCCAGCAGGAGCGCGTTCGCCTCGTTGAGGGATTCGAAGGTCCCTGCGTCGGTCCATCCCCCCTGGACCACGCTGTACTTCAGCTGGCCCCGTGAGATGTAGACGTTGTTGACCGAGGTGATCTCCATCTCGCCGCGGGCGGAGGGCTCGGTGCCCTCGATCACCTTGAACACGTCGGGGGGATACATGTAGCAGCCGACCACGGCGTGGTTGCTCTTCGGCTTCGAGGGCTTCTCCTCGATGGAGAGGATGGTCCGCTCGTCCAGCGCGGCAATGCCGTAGCGCTCGGGCTCGCCGACCTGCTTCAGGAGCACCCGCGCCCCCGCCTCCTGCTCGCGGAACTCGGCTACGTAGGGGGCGATGGAGCGCTCGAAGATGTTGTCGCCGAGGAGGACCACGATGGCGCTCCCGGCGGCGAAGCCGCGGGCCAGGGCGAGGGCGTGGGCGATGCCGCCGGCCTCCTCCTGCACGCGGTAGGTGAACTCGCAGCGGAAGCGCTTGCCCGAACCCAGCGAGTTGACCACCGACCCCATGTGATGGGTCGACGTGACGACGAGGATCTCCGCGATCCCCGCGCCCGTGAGCTGGCGCACCGAGTGCCAGATCATGGGCTCGCGGCCCACCGGCAGAAGGTGCTTGTTCGTGATCTCGGTGAGGGGATCGAGACGCGTGCCTCGGCCCCCGGCGAGGATGACTCCCTTCATGGCTGCTCTGCTCCCGTACCGAGGCTTTCGCGGACGCGGTAAGTATACCTGCGCCGCGGGAGGTGCCCGCGCGCGGCGCGCGCGCCGTCCCGTTCCGGGACGTTCCATTCCGGGAGCGCGCGTGCCGATAGGAGGGGTAGGGGGCCCCGTGGGCGCCCGGAAGGACGAACGGCCGGCGTGAAGATCCTGAACGTTGTCGGGGCCCGCCCGAACTTCATGAAGATGGCGCCCCTCGTGCGCTGCCTCCGGGAGGCGGGCGTCGAGCAGAAGCTCCTCCACACGGGCCAGCACTACGACGACAACATGTCGAAGGTCTTCTTCGAGGACCTCCGCATGCCCCAGCCCGACATCTACCTCGGCGTGGGGTCCGGCAGCCACGCCGAGCAGACGGCCCGGGTGATGGTGGAGTTCGAGAAGGTCTGCCTCGAGGAGAAGCCCGACCTCATCGTCGTCGTCGGCGACGTGAACTCGACCCTCGCGTGCTCCGTCGTGGGCGCCAAGCTCTGGATCGCGGTCGCCCACGTCGAGGCCGGGCTCCGCAGCTACGACTGGCGCATGCCCGAGGAGGTCAACCGCGTCGTCACGGACCGCCTCTCGGAGATCCTGCTGACGCCGTCCCCCGACGCCGACGAGAACCTGAGGCGCGAGGGCGTGGCGGAGGGCCGGATCCACCGCGTCGGCAACATCATGATCGATTCCCTGGTCGCGAACCTCGAGCGCGCCGCGGGGTCGACGGTGCTCGCCGACCTCGGCCTCGAGCCCGGCGGCTACGGCGTCCTGACCCTGCACCGGCCCAGCAACGTCGACGATCCGGCCACGCTGCGCGGCCTGATGGAGGCGATCCACGACGTCTCGAAGGACCTGCCGGTCGTGTTCTCGTGCCATCCGCGCACGGCGGCACGCCTCGACGGGCTCGACGGCTACGCCGCCCTGAAGGGCCGCGGCGACGTGCGCCTGCTCGAACCCCTCGGGTACCTGGACTTCCTCCACCTCTACTCGAAGAGCCGCCTCGTGCTGACGGACTCCGGCGGGCTCCAGGAGGAGACCACGTACCTGCAGATCCCCTGCCTGACGATCCGCGAGAACACGGAGCGGCCGATCACCATCAGCGAGGGCACGAACCGCCTCGCGGGCACCGATCCGGACCGCATCCGCGAGCTCGCGCGGGAGGCCCTCGGCGCCGCGCCCTCGGGCCGCCGCGTGCCCGACCTGTGGGACGGGAAGACGGCGCCGCGGATCCTCGAGGTCTTCCGCGCGTGGAGGCGCGAGGGGCGCTCGTCCTCCGCGTGGGTGTCGTGAGGCGCAAGGGGATCGTCCTCGCGGGCGGAACCGGCTCGCGCCTCTTCCCCATGACGCTGGCGGTGAGCAAGCAGCTGCTGCCGGTCTACGACAAACCCCTCGTCTACTACTCCCTCTCGACGCTCATGCTCGCGGGGATCCGGCGCATCCTGGTCATCACGACCCCCCGCGACGCCCCCCTCTTCCGCGCGCAGCTCGGCGACGGTTCGGCGTGGGGCATCGAGATCGAGTACGCGCAACAGCCGCGGCCGGGAGGCCTCGCCCAGGCCTTCCTGGTCGGCGAGGAGTTCCTCGCGGGCGACCCCGCCGCCCTCGTGCTCGGCGACAACATCTTCTTCGGCCACGGCCTTGGCGCGCGCCTCCGGGCCGCCGCGGCCGAGGAGGAGGGGGCGCGGATCTTCGCCTACGCCGTGCGCGACCCCCAGCGCTACGGCATCGTCGAGCTCGACGCGGAAGGGACGCCGGTTTCCATCGAGGAGAAGCCCGCCGTCCCCAGGTCCCGCCTCGCCGTCACGGGCCTCTACTTCTACGACGGCGACGTCGTCTCCATCGCCCGGGGCCTGAAGCCGTCGGCCCGGGGCGAGCTGGAGATCACCGACGTGAACAACGCCTACCTGCGGCAGGGCCGCCTCCGGGTCGAGATGCTGGGCCGGGGGGTCGCCTGGCTCGACACGGGCACCAGCGAGGCCATGCTTCAGGCCACGAACTTCATCGCGACCCTCGAGGCGCGCCAGGGCGTCCGGATCGCTTGCCCCGAGGAGATCGCCTGGCGGATGGGGTACATTGACGATGCGCAGCTCGGGCGCCTGGCCGAGGCCCTCTCGCCCAGCGCCTACGGCGCGTACCTGCGCGAGCTGGTGGAGCGTTCATGAACGTCACGAAGACCGACCTGCCCGGCGTGCTCGTCCTCGAGCCCAAGGTCCACGGGGACGCCCGGGGGTACTTCGCGGAGACGTACCAGGCCGAACGGTACGGCGATGCCGGCATCCCGGCGGCCTTCGTGCAGGACAACGTCTCCTTCTCCCGCAGGGGCGTGCTCCGGGGCATCCACCTCCAGTGGCCGCGCGCGCAGGGCAAGCTCGTGCAGGTCGTGCAGGGCGAGGTGTTCGACGTCGCCGTCGACCTGCGCCGCGACTCCCCCACCTTCGGTCGCTGGGTGGGCCACTCGCTCACGGGCAGCAGCCTCCGGCAGATCTGGATCCCCCCCGGCTTCGGCCACGGCTTCCTCACGGTGTCGGAGACGGCGCTCCTCGCCTACAAGTGCACCGACCTCTACAGCGCCCGGGACGAGATCGCCGTCCGGTGGGACGACCCCGACCTCGCGATCGCGTGGCCCTGCAAGGCGCCCCTGCTCTCCGCGAAGGACGCCGCCGCGCCGTGCCTGGCGCAGATCGACCCCGAGCAGCTCCCCCGCCTCCGGGGGCGCGAAGCCGGCGCCGAACTGTCCCATCCGGACCCGGCGCGCTAGAATCCTCCGCCCGCGGAGCGGAGAAGGAGCAGGATGACGCACAGGGTCCTCGTGACGGGCGCGGCCGGAATGCTGGGCAGCCGCGTCGTCGCGGACGCGCCCGACGACGTCGAGGCCGTGCCGGCCACGCGCCGCGACGCCGACCTCGCCGTCGCCGACGAGGTGGCGGCCCTCTTCGAGAAGGCGTCCCCGCTCCACGGGGTGATCCACTGCGCGGGATTCACCGACGTGGACGGCGCGGAGGAGCGTCCGGAGGAGGCGCGCCGCGACAACGCCGAGGCGACGCGGGTGGTCGCGGAGGCGTGCGCCGCGCGGTCGCTCCCCCTGGTCGCGGTCAGCACCGACTACGTCTTCGACGGCGAGAGCGAGCGCCCCTACGGCGAGCGGGCGCCCCCGCGCCCCCTCAACGTCTACGGCCAGACGAAGCTCGAGGCCGAGCTCGCCGCGCTGACCGCCTGGCGCGACGGCGTCCGCATCGTGCGCACGTCGTGGCTCTACGGACCGAACGGCTCCCACTTCCCCGGCCGCATCCTGGCCCTGGCGAAGGAGAAGGAGGTCCTGAAGGTGGTGGACGACCAGCGCGGGTCGCCCACCTCCACCCTCGAGCTGGCGCCGGTGCTCTGGGCCCTGCTCCGGGACGCGCCCCCCGGGGTGTACCACGCGGCGTGCGACGGCGACGCCACCTGGTACGAGTACGCCCGGGCGATCCTCGAGGAGGCGGGCAAGAAGGGGGTCGAGGTGCTGCCCTGCACCACGGCCGAGTTCCCCCGCCCGGCCCGGCGCCCGGCCTTCAGCGTGCTGGACTGCGGCAAGCTCGCGCGCACCCTGGGCACGTCCCTCGCCCCGTGGCGGAGCGCGCTGCAGACGGACATCCTCGACGAGGACCTGGGCGAATCCTGAACCCGGGTCTTCCTGCGGGTTTTCGCCGGCCCCGCCGATGCATAGGAGGGAGACCCGCCCATGGGCACGGCCACGCGAACCCTGCCGCCTCGTCCCCCCCGGGGGATCGCGACGGTGCTCCAGGACATCCGTGCGGGGATCGCCGCCTGCCGCGTGTGCCCCGGGATGGCCCCCTTCCGGAAGCACCCGGTGGAGTCCTTCGGCACGACCCGGACGGGTTACGTGCTGATCGGCGAGGCCGCCGGCCCCGGCCCGCGCGCCTTCGCCGACGCCGCCGGCGAGGTCATGCGCGGCGCGCTCGCGGACGTGGGCGACGCGCACTACACGGAGCTCGAGGACCTCTTCTTCCTGTCCCACGCGGCGCGCTGCGTGCCGACGCGGAAGGGCAAGAAGCGCGCGCCGACGCTGGTCGAGTGCCGCACCTGCCGGCCCTACCTCGACTTCGAGATGCGGGCGCTGCACCCGCGCCTGGTCCTCGCCGTGGGGAGCCTCGCCGCGACGGCGGTGCTGGGCGAGCCCGTCCGCATCGGCGACGTCCACGGGCGGCGCTGGCGCCGCGGCGACCTGCAGGTGCTTACCCTCGCGTCCCCGTCCCCCCACAACCGGGTCGCGCTCCGGCGTCTCGACATCACGCCGGAGGGGTACCGCCGCTGGCTCACGGGCCTGTTCGGCGCGCTCATCGACGACCTCTCGTGATCGTCGCCGACACGCACGCGCACCTCTACGCGTGCTTCGATCCCGGCCGGGCCCTCGCGGGCGCTCTCGCGCGGATGCGCGCGTTGGGGGGTCCGGGGGCGGCGACGGCGCTGTGCCTCGTCGAGCGCGCGGGCCAGGACTGGTTCGGGCGCCTGGAGGACAAGGGCGCGCCGGGCCTCGACGTCGCGCCCGGCCCGGAGCCCGGCACGCTCGCGCTGCGGTCGGCGGACGGCGGAGAGGCGTGGCTGCTCGCGGGACGCCAGGTGGTCACGGCGGAGAACCTCGAGGTGCTCGCCCTCGGCCTCCAGGGACCCTGCCCCGACGGGCCCCCGGCGCGGGACGTGATCGCCCGGATCCGTGACGAAGGCGCGGTCGCGGTGCTTCCCTTCGGCGTGGGCAAATGGTTCTTCGGGCGCGGGCGCGTCGTGCGCGCTCTCCTCGACGATCCCGGCGGCTTCCTGCTGGGCGACTCGACCCAGCGGCCCCGCGGCTGGAGCGAGCCGCGCCTCATGGCCGAGGGGCGCCGCCGCGGCTTCGGGGTCGTCGCCGGGTCGGACCCGCTGCCGCTGCGCGGCGAGGAGCGCTTCCTCGGAGCCTACGCCACCCGGTTCGACGCGCCCTTCGACCGGGACCGCCCCGCCACCTGCCTCCGCCGCGTCCTCGGCGACGCGTCGCTCCCCCGCGTCCACGTCGGGAGCCGCCCCGGCCCCGCGACGGCGCTGCGCCGGCAGTGGCGCCTGCGCCGCGAGCCCGCCGAGCCGGTCTGAGCGTCCCGGTCAGTCCACCCAGTCGGCGACGAAGACGTTGGTCTCGTTCGGCTCGTCGTTGTAGCGGTTCGAGCAGAAGACGAGGCGCTTGCCGTCCCGGGTGAACATCGGGAAGCCGTCGAAATCGTCGGACCGACGCGCGCCCTCCCGCATGCGCTCGAAAAAGGTCACGCGCTCCTGCTCCCCGGTCTCGACGTGGACGAGGAACAGGTCGAAGTTCATGCCCTTCTCGTCGTGGTGGTTGCTGGAGAAGATGATGCGCTTCCCGTCGGGGTGCCAGAAGGGCGCGAAGTTGGCCGCGCCGTTGCGGGTGACCTGCTTCTTGTTCGACCCGTCGGCGTCCATGATCCAGATTTCGAGGCGCGCCGGCCGCACGAGGCCCATGCGCAGGAGCGGGTCGTAGTCCTCGGCGAGCGCGTCGCCCTCGCCGGGGGCGCGCCACACGATCTTTTTCCCGTCCCAGGAGAAGAAGGCGCCGCCGTCGTATCCGGGCCGGTCCGTCAGCCGCTTCACGTCGCTCCCGTCGACCTTCATCGAGTAGAGCTCGATATCGCCGTCCCGGGTGGAGGTGAAGACGATGCGGTCGCCCGCGGGGGACACCGTCGCCTCGGCGTCGTAGGCGCCGGTGCGGGAGAGGACCTTCACGTTCGAGCCGTCGGGGTCGGCCGTGTAGATGTCGTAGGCGGGGTAGAGCGCCCACACGTACCCCTTCGAACGGTCGGGGGGGGCGGGGGGCGCGTCGCCCGCGGCGTGGGTGGACGCGTAGAGGATGCGGGCGTCGCCGGGGAGGAAGTAGGCGCACGTCGTCCGCCCCTTGCCCGTCGAGACGAGGCGCACGTCGCTGCCGTCGGCGCGCATCGTGAAGATCTGGTCGGCCGTGTACGGCGGGCGGGTGCTCTGGAAGATCAGCCGCGTCTCGTCGAAGGACCAGTACGCCTCCGCGTTCTCGCCGCCGAAGGTGAGCTGGCGCAGGTTCTTCAGCCGCCGCTCCGACGGCATCGGCTCGCGCGGGCGCGCGGGGGATTCCGGCTCGGCGGTGCAGGCGACGGCGAGGAGGAGCGCGAAGGCGATGCGCATGGCGCCCATGGTAGGCACGGCCGCAAACGGCGCTACTCGCTCGGCCGCGGGAACTCGGGGCGGAGGAAGAGCGGGGGCGGCGCGTTCGGGTCGTCGGCGGGCGGCGCGAGGGCCGCGCGGCGCGCCGCGAGGCCCGGGTAGGCCGCGTTCACCGACTCGATCTCCGTGAGGCAGGCCCGCGCGCGGGGGCGGTCGCCGCCGTCGAGATACGACTCGGCCAGCATCATGCGCGCCGCCCGGCCCAGCTCGGTGTCGGCCCCGGCAGCCGACCGCACCATCTCCAGCACCTGCGCGGCCGCGTCGTAGCGGCCCGCGGCGTGGAGCGCGACGCCGACGAGGTAGCGCGGGCCGATCTCCAGGGGCGAGCCCGCGAGCGCCGCCTGGGCGACGCTGACCGCCTCCTGCATCTTCCCGAGGCGGATGAAGCGGCTCACGGCGTCCGCCGCGTGGGCGAAGCTCTCCGTCGCCTTGGCGCGCGACGCCTCCGCCGCCTCGAGCACGCGCTTGCGGTGCCGCGCCCGCAGGAACTCGTAGTACCGCCGTTCGAGGAGGTCGTGCTTGGCAGCCTCATCGAAGTCGTCGAAAGCCTTGTCGTCCTCCCGCAGTGCCGCGTAGGCGTCGCCGCGCCCGAGCAGGAGCGGCACCTTGAGCTCGGCCCGCGGGTTGGCGTCGAGGCCCTTCGTGAAGGCCTCCACGGCGCGGCCGTGGTCGCGCTGGAACTCGGCGTAGGTCGTGCCCACGGCGAGCCACAGCAGTGCCGGGTGCTGGGAGCGCGGCGCGGCCTCCTCCATCGCCCGGATCGCCGCGGCCGCGCGGCCGCGGTCCACCTCGACGGCGGCGCGGAAATGCCGCACCGCGTCGTCCGCCTCGTCCCCCGCGAGGTGCGCCTCCGCGAGGGCGAAGTGCGTCTCCGGGGCGAAGGCGTCGAGATCGAGGGCGCGCCGCAGGACGTCGACGCAGTCCCGCCGCGCCGCGCGGCGGAGCCGGCGCGCGCCGACCGCGTGCTCCGTGGCGACCGCCGGCTTGCGCATGTCGAGGCCGATCCGCGCCAGGAACAGCCGCACGTCGGGGTCGTCCTGGCGCCGCAGGAGCTTCTCGGCGGCCTTGACCACGTGCTCCTTGCCCGTCAGGTCGTCCTGGTAGGTGGTCTGGAGCGCGGATGGGGCCTCCGGCGTGCGTTGGAGGGCGT
>ERZ869936.2164-NODE-2164-length-11988-cov-4.890472_pt1 | contig 11988 bp, 8 predicted proteins | sample MGYA00520876_ERZ869936 | MGnify/ENA primary metagenome ERZ869936 (study PRJEB32218, sample SAMN09650985) | biofilter metagenome | isolation source: enrty point of leading RO module | place: Saudi Arabia: Thuwal, RO plant located on Red Sea | collected 2016-02-17 ... | reverse complement strand
TCGACGAGGTCGAGGAGACGCTCGAGCAGCAGGAACGCCGAGTGGCCCTCGTTGAGGTGGCACACCTCGGGCGTTCTCCCCACCGCCTTGAGCATGCGCCAGCCCCCGATGCCCAGGAGGATCTCCTGGCGCAGGCGCGGCTCGCGCTGGGACGGGTAGAGGCGGTCGGTGACCTCCCGCTCGGCCGCGTCGTTCTCGGCAACGAGCGTGTCCAGCAGGTAGAGCGGGACGCGGCCGCACTCGACCCGCCATACGCCCGCCTTGAGCTGGCGCTCGGGGAGGGTGATGGTGACGCGCACGGGCGCACCCTGGGCGTCCTTCACCTCGGCCATCGGCGTGTCCCGCACGTCGGTCGGGTGGAACTCGGCGCCCTGGCCGCCGTCGGGCTGGATGCGCTGCACGAAATAGCCGTTCGCGTAGCGCAGGCCCACCGCGACGAGGGGGATCCGGAGGTCGCTCGCCGACTTCAGGTGGTCGCCCGCCAGCACGCCGAGACCGCCGCTGTAGATCGGAAGGCTCTCGTGCAGGGCGAACTCGGCGCAGAAGTACGCCGCCGACGGCATCTCCTGCGGCGCCTCGGCGAGGTAGGCGTCGAGGCGGGAAAGGACCTTCTCGTAGCGTCCGAGGAAATCCTTGTCCTTGGAGGCCGCGTCGAGCTTTCTGGCGTCCACGGTGCGGAGGAACCGGATCGGGTTGGATTTCGCCGCCGCGAACCCCTCGGCGTCGATGCTCTCGAACAGCCGCTTCGCGCCCGCCTGCCAGCTCCACCACACGTTGCGCGCCAGCTCCTCGAGGCGCGCCACGGCCTTGGGCAGCGCGGCCGCCACCGTGAAGTCGTGCAGCCGGGGACGGTCCTCGCTCCGCGCGGCGATGCCCACGAGGGAGCGTCGGCTGATGCCCGTGAAGACGGGGCTCGTCAGGGCCGCGCGGCGGGGGACCGCCCGCTCCAGGGCGAGGCCGTGCGCCTGAAGGGTCGGCGCGATCTGCTTTTCCCACGAGGTGCGTCGCACCACCGCTTCGCCCGCGCGGCCGAGGGCCTTGTTCTCGTCGTCCGGCCGCTCGAGAAAGCGCGTCAGCGCGTTGGCGAGGTCGTCCACGAGCGCATCGTCGCCGTTCGTGCCCGCGCGAAGCACCTCCACGGGCGTGCGCTCGTTCTCCGGCAGGCCGAGGACGAAACGCCCGAAGCCCGTGGCGTCCGTCGTGACGGTCGGCACGCCCGCCGCGAGGCTCTCCAACGGCGTGTAGCCCCACGGTTCGTACCGGGACGGGAAGACGCTGAGGTCGCTCGCCCGGAGCACGTCGAGGTAGGTGTACGGGAACAGCGGGTCGCGGCCGTCCAGTAGCACGGGCACGAACACGCACGCCACCGCGCCCTCGGGCCGGCTCTCGATGCCCGCGTCGCGCGCGGCCTTGCAGATGGCGTCGTCATCGGGCCGCGCGAGGTTGTGCGTGCAGATGCCGCAGGGTTCTCCCGCAAGCTCGGCGGACTTGAGGCGTCGCATGACCTCGGGGCGGCCGCCCGTCTTCGCCGCGGACACGAAGATCAGGAACAGAAGCTTGCGCGGCGGCTTCGGGTCGCGCTCGCGGATCTTGCCGAGGGCCCGCAGGGCGACGTCGAAGCCCTTGTTGTGGAACTCGTAGCGCCCGGAGCTGAAGGCGATGCGCGTGGTCGCCGGGTCCAGGGCCGATCCCAGAAAGCGTTCGGACGCGCGGAGGATCGCCGCCCGCACCTCGTCGCGGTGCCCCGGGTCGCTCTCGGCCCCGGGCGTGTAGCCGTTGGGCGTGACGAGGTCGGGTCGCCGTCCCAGCAGGTGGGCCGTCTCCTGGCGGGTGTGCTCGCTCACGACCGCGAGAATGCGCGCTTCCCGCGCCGCGGCCGCCTCGAGGGTGTGTTGCGCCTCGATGCCTCGTTCTTTCGCCCAGCCCTGGGGCTCGATGCGCTCGAGCTCCCGGTGCAGGGCGATCCCCTCGTCGGCGAGGTGGCGTCCGAGCGCCGTGCCGTGGGGCGTGTAGACCGTGGCGATCTCGGGCGCGGTCTTGGCGATGCGGAGGACCGCCGCCGCGGCCTGCCACTGGTGCACGTGCGCCACGGCGCGCCGCGCGCGCGGGCGCACCGCCGCGTGGTAGTGGAGCTCGACGAAGAGTCCCGCCGCGTAGCCGAAGAGGATGCGCTCGACGGTGTCCCAGTCCGCGTGGATCGAGTCGACGCTGAAGTCGTTCCAGAGGTCGCCCAGGATCTCGTTCTTGCGTTCGAGGAGGCGACCGAAGTCCACGAGCGCCACCGGCGGCGACCCCTCCACGGCCCACCGGCCGAAGCGCACGGGCACGTCCCGCTCTGCGGCGAAGGCTGCCAGCCGCGGCTGCGCGGCGTCCTCGACGAACGTCGACGCGCGCTCCGCCCAGAGGTCGGGGCCCACGCACAGGACGTCCTCGCCGTAGTAGCCCGCGAGGACGGGCGCTGAGGTCGCGAGGACGGTGTGCACCCCTCCGCCGGGGTTGCAGACCTCCCAGGAGACGGCGTACAGGAAGCCCGGCCGGCCGTGTTTCGATGCCATCGCGGTCATCCTACAGAGGCCCCCGGACCCCCCCAGCTTTCAGCGCAGGTAGGCTCCTCCGCACACGTCCAGGACGACGCCCGTGAGGTAGCGCGCGAGGTCGCTGCACAGGAAGAGGACCGGACCGGCGACGTCCTCGGGCTCGCCCACCCGGCCCAGCGGGATGGGCTCGGGCAGGGGGCGGTCCCGCAGCGCCTCCGCGGTCATGTCGGTACGGACCCATCCGGGCGCCACCGCGTTCACCCGGATCCCGCGGGGGCCGAGCTCCAGGGCCAGCGACTTCGTGAGCGCGTTCACCGCCGCCTTCGACGCCGAATACGCGGCGTAGCCGGCCTCGCCCCTCAGGCCCGACCGCGAGGTGATGTTCACGATGCACGCGCCCGGCTTCGCCTGGGCGGTGAAGAGGCGACACAGTTCGGCCACGGCCGTGAGGTTCGTCTCGAGGATCGCGGGCCAGTTGGCGCGCCACTCCTCCGGGTCGTCGACGCGCGTCGGGATCCAGATGCCCGCGTTGTTCACCAGGATGTGGAGGGGGCCCGGGGGCAGCCGCGGGTCGGCGTGGTCGCACTGGAAGGGTTCGCCGTGGGGGACCTGCGCGCGGGTGCGGTATCCCGCGAAGACGTGCGCGCCGGCCTGGACGAGGGAACGCGCGATGGCGGCGCCGATGCCGCGGGAGGCGCCCGTGACGAGGGCGCGCTTGCCCTGAAGGGATGTCATGGGTCCCACGGTACACGGGCGGGGCGCCAATAGAACGCGCGCGCGGGGACACGCGCGCGAGGCGCGTCGGGGGGAGGCGCGCGGAGAACCTGTCGGTGGGGTGCGTACGGTGGGGTGCCCGTGAGACTTCACACGGACAAGCGCTCCCGCGACTTCGACGACGAGCCCCGCTCGGTGCGCCGGGTCCTCTCGGCGCGGCTCCCCGCGGTGCGCGTCGACGTGCGCACGGGCCTTGCGCTGTTCCGCGTGAAGAGCCGGCGCAGCTACGTCCGCTACGGGTGCAAGTCGGTGTACGAGTGGGCCGAAGCCGAGGGCTACGGCTACCAGCACGCCCGGCGCCTCGTGGCGCTGGGGCGCGCGCTCACCGAGGTGCCCGGGCTGCTCCGGCTCGTGCGCTGGGGGAAGGTGCCCCCCGAGAGCGCCGTCTGGGTGGCCTGCCTCTTCCGGGAGCCCGCCCTCGACCTCACGGACGGGCAGAAGGCGCGGGTGCTCGAAGAGGCCGCCGCGCTGTCGAGCCGCGAGTTCCGCGACCTCGCCGAGAAGGCGATCGAGGATGCCCGGCAGGGCGAGCCCACGCTGGCGATGCGCTTCCTCGTGACCCGGGAGACCCGCAAGGGCTTCCGCAAGGTGAAGCGCATCCTCGGCAAGGGCAAGGACCGCCTTCCCAGCGACGGCCAGGTGCTCGGCCGGCTCGTCCGCGACTTCCTCGCCCGGCACGACCCCGCCCAGGCGCCCCCGCCGAGGGAGCCCGCGCGCACAGCGGATCGCAAGCGCAGCCGGTACCGCACGCGCCGGGCCACCCACGAGGTGGAGGCGCGGTCCGGCGGGACGTGCGAGATCTGCGGGGAGCGGCGGGCGAGGCACATGATCCATCTGGTCCCTTACGGGCGCGGCGGCGGCCAGGAGGCCCGCAACACCGCCCACGCCTGCGCGGAGTGCCACTTCTGGTACGACCTCGGGGTCTGGCGCTTCGCCGGCTTCGGCGAGGACGGGCGGCCGCGCTTCGAGTTCCGGCCCGAGAAGCTCCCCGACCGCGACGGCGACGATCCCGTCGTGCGCGAACGCGCGCCCCCGCTCTACGTCGTCGGCGCGACGTGACGACGCGGCGGCCGCTCACGAGAAAGCACCGTGGTACGATCCGCGGCAGTCCCGCCATGCGCTTTGCCGGCTTGCTGCTCGCGCTGGGCGTCGTTGTGCCCGCGTGCGGCGACGAAGAGCCCACCGCGCGCGTCGAGAAAGGCGGTCCCGTGGAACACTCCGAGCAGCCGCGACTGAACCGTCTCGCCAAGGAGAAGAGCCCCTATCTCCGGCAGCACGCGACCAACCCGGTGGACTGGTTCCCCTGGGGCGATGAGGCGTTCGCCAAGGCGAGAAAGGAGGACAAGCCCGTCTTCCTGAGCATCGGGTACTCGTCGTGCCACTGGTGCCACGTCATGGAGCACGAGTCCTTCGCCGACGAGGAGGTGGCGAAGGTCCTGAACGAGCACTACGTGGCGGTCAAGGTCGACCGCGAGGAGCGACCCGACGTCGACGACGTCTACATGACAGCGGCGCAGCTCATGATGCGCGGCGGGGGCGGGTGGCCTCTGAGCGTGTGGCTCACGCCGGAGGGGAAGCCCTTCGTGGCGGGCACCTACTTCCCGAAGGAGTCCAAGTGGGGCCGCAAGGGGTTCCTCGATCTCCTCGAGGAGATCGCGGGGAAGTGGAACGACCCGCAGTGGCGCGAGCGCATCCACACGGCCGGCGACCAGGCCGCGGACTACCTGCAGCAGGCCCTGGACGCCGAGGAGCCCGGCCCGCTCCCGGATGGGGTGCTCGAGGACGCCCGGCACATGGTCGAGCGGTTCTACGACCGCGAGGCGGGCGGGTTCGCGGGGCCCCCGGCCCACGAGCCGAAGTTCCCGAGCCCGTCGACCCTCGAGATGCTGCTGCGCTGGAGCCAGCGCCATCCCGAGGACACGGACGCGCTTGGAATGGTCACCAACACGCTCGACCGCATGGGGCGTGGGGGCATCCACGACCACGTCGGGGGCGGGTTCCACCGCTATTCGGTCACGCGCAATTGGCTCGTGCCGCACTTCGAGAAGATGCTCTACGACAACGCGCAGCTTCTCGGGCTCTATGCGTGGGCGCATCGAGACATCGCGCTTTGGGTGCGCCGCGAGATGACGCACCCCGACGGCGGCTTTTACTCGGCCCAAGACGCCGACGACCCGGGCGGCCCCGAGGGCGAGGGCGGCTTCTACGTGTGGGATCCGGCGGAGATCGCCGCACTCTTCCCCGACCCCGGGGAGGCGAAGGCGCTGCAAGCCTGGTTCGACGTCACCGACGACGGCAACTGGTTCGTCCACGGCCAGCACGAGAAGCCGGGCAAGTCCATCCTGCAGGTGACCCGTACCCCTGAAGAGGCGGCGAAGGAAGCGGGTCTCTCGGTCGACGACCTGCGCGCGCTCCTCCCGCGCGCCCGCGCGCGCATGTACGAGGTACGCGAGAAGCGGCCGAAGCCGATGACCGACACGAAGGTGCTGGCGGGCTGGAACGGCCTGATGATCTCGGGATACTGCGTGGCCTACCAGGCGCTCGGCGACGAGGCGTTCTTGGAGGCGGCCGTGAAGGCGGGCCGGTTCCTGCGGGGCAACCTCATGAAGGACGGGCGGCTGCGGCGGCGCTGGGCGGAGGGCGAGGCGGCCTTCGACGCGGTCCTCTCCGACTACGCGGCGGTCATCGCGGCTTGCCTCGATCTCTACGAGAGCACCTTCGACCGCGAGTGGCTGGCCGAGGCCCTCCGCCTGGAAGCACTCGCGACGAAGCTCTTCTTCGACCCGAAAGACGGCGGCTACTTCTTCACGGCGGCCGACGCCGAGAAGCTCATCGCCCGCTCGAAGCCGGGCTTCGACAGCGCGAAGCCGTCGGGCAACGGCCTGATGGCGATGAACCTGATGCGCATTGCCGAGCTGACGGGCGCCGAGGGCCCGCGCGAGCGCGCCGAGAAGACGCTGCACTATTTCGGCAATCGCGTGAGCCACAGCGCCTTGGGCCACGGCGCGCTGCTCAACGCGTGCGACTTCCTGCGCTCGGGCCCGCGGGAGATCTTCATCGCCGGCGAGGGCGACGACCCCGCCACGCGCGCGCTCGTGCAGGCGGTCTGGCGCGACCCCGACCGCAACCGCGTGCTCGCCCTCGCCGGCCCGGGCATCGTCGACCTCCTTCCCCCCGCCGAAGGAAAGGTCCCGGTGGACGGGAAGCCCGCGGCGTACATCTGCCGCAACTTCGCCTGCGACGCGCCCGTGACCGATCCCGCCGCGCTGCGGTCCCGGTAGGGGGGCGGTTTACCCGCGGACGCGAGGGGGGTATCCTCGGGTCCGGAGGATTGCATGGCCGACAAGGAGAGGCTGCGGGTCTCGCGGCGCGACATGCTGCGGGGCGCCGGCGCCGCTGCGTTCCTGGGCGCCGTCCACACGCGCGCGCGGGCGCAGGAAAGCAAGGCGCCCCCGGGGACCGAGCGGATAGGGCCCGGCGCGACGAAGGTCGAGTTCACCCTCAACGGCAAGAAGGCCGCCGTCGAGGTCGAACCGCGGGTGACCCTGCTCGACGCCCTGCGCGACCGCGTCGGCCTGACCGGCACGAAGCGCATCTGCGACCGGGGCGCATGCGGCGGCTGCACGGTGTGGGTCGACGGCAAGACGGTGAACAGCTGCATGATGCTGGCCGTCGACGCGGCGGGGAGCGACGTCACGACCGTCGAGGGCCTCGCCAAGGGCGGCGCGCTCCACCCCGTGCAGGCGGCCTTCGTGAAGCACGACGCGCTGCAGTGCGGATTCTGCACGCCCGGCATGGTCATGTCGGCGGCGTGGCTCGTCGACCGGGGGCGCAAGCTCGCCCTCGACGACATCCGCCACGGCATGGCGGGCAACCTGTGCCGGTGCGGCACCTATACCCACATCTTCGACGCGGTCGCGGAGGCGTCGGAAGGAAAGGGGGCGCGATGAGCGACCCCAAGGAACTCCGCCTCGGCTTCGCCGGCCGCGACCAGGTGGAGAAGCTGAAGGACTACCCCGACGACGCGCCCCAGCCGTGGGGCCTGGACACGGGCCTCGAGGTCGTGGGCAAGGACCACCCGAGGGTCGACGGCGTCGCGAAGGTGACGGGCGCGGCCAGGTACAGCTACGACGTCCGGTTCCCGGGCATGCTCTACGCGCGGTTCCTGCGCTCGCCCCACGCGTCGGCGAAGGTCGTGAAGGTCGATCTCGCGAAGGCGAAGGCGCTCAAGGGCGTGCTCTACACGGAGAGCCGCGAGGGCACGACGGTGCGCTACGCGGGCCAGGAGGTCGCGGGAGTCGCGGCGGAGAGCGAGGAGATCCTCGACGACGCGCTCGCGCTGATCGACGTCGAGTACGAGGTGGCCCCGTGCGTCGTGGAGGTGGAGGCGGCGATGCGGCCCGACGCGCCGCAGGTGCTGGCCGACGGCGGCAACGTGCGCGGCGGCGGGCGCGGGCGCAACCGGGGCGACGTCGAGGCGGCCCACAAGGAGGCCGAGGTCGTCCTCGAGCGCGAGTACCGCACGCAGGTGCAGACGCACTCCTGCCTCGAGACCCACGGCAGCGTGTCGAAGTGGGAGGACGGCAAGCTGACCTGCTGGGCGTCCACGCAGTCCACCTTCGCGTTCCGCATGTCCATGGCGGGCGCCATGGGCGTCTCGGCGGCCGACGTGACGGTCATCACCGAGCACATGGGTGGCGGCTTCGGCTCCAAGTTCCAGGTCGACGCCTGGGATGTGTTCGCGGCGAAGGCGGCCCGGGCGACGGGGCGCGCGTGCCGGTACCTGCTCGACCGCCGGGAGGAGCACCTCATCGGGGGCAACCGGCCCGACTCGATCCAGAAGTGCAAGTTCAGCGTCATGAAGGACGGCACGCTGATGGGCGCCGAGGTCGAGGCGTACGGCACGGCGGGCGTGGCGCAGGGGGGCGCGGGGGTCGTGAACCCCGCGATCTACAGGTTCAAGGCGGAGTCGTCGGACCAGGCCACGGTGCTGACCCACGCCGGCTGGGGCCGGGCGTTCCGCGCGCCGGCGCACCCGCAGGGCGTCTTCGCGCTGGAGGGCATGCTCGACGAGCTGGCCGAGGCGATCGGCATGGATCCCCTCGATCTGCGCAAGAAGAACGATCCGCACCCGGTGCGGCAGGCGCAGTACGACATCGGCGCGCGCGAGATCGGCTGGCAGCGCCGCAAGAAGTCGGGCTCCGACGCCGGACCGGTCAAGCGCGGCCTCGGCGTGGCGTCGGCCAAGTGGGGCCACAGCGTGCGGCCGATGGCCGGCTACGGCACGCTGTGCCGCATCGAGAAGGACGGGTCCGTGCTCGTGGCGAACGGCACGCAGGACCTGGGGACCGGCACGCGCACCCTCTTCGCGGTCCTCGCGGCGGAGGAGCTGGGCCTCCAGCCGGGCGACATCCAGGTGCGGCTGGGCCACACGAGCGACCCGATGGGCCCGCCCAGCGGCGGGTCCCAGACCGCGCCGAGCATCGCGCCGGTCGCGCGCCACGCGGCGTGGCTCGCCAAGCGTCGCCTGCTCGACGCCGTCGCGGCGGCCGTGGGCGGCGACGCGAAGCAGATGGACCTCAAGGGCGGCAAGGTCGTCGGCGCGCCGAAGGATCTCACCTTCAAGCAGGCGTGCAGCCTCCTTCCGGACACCCTGGAGACGGGGGGCGAGGCGCGCAACGAGTTCTTCTCGCTCCCGCGCTACGTCGGCGAAGTGGCGGGCGTGCAGTTCGCCGAGGTCGAGGTCGACACCGAGACCGGCGCCGTGCGCGTGGTCCAGGTCGTCGCGAGGCAGGACCGCGGCCGCGTCGTGAACACGCTGGCCACGCGCAGCCAGATCACCGGCGGCGTGATCCAGGGGCTCAGCTACGCGCTCTTCGAGAACCGCATCCTCGACCCGCGGGGCGGCAACATGGTCAACGCCGACCTGCTCAACTACAAGATCGCCGGCGCGATGGACATGCCGGAGATCGTTTCGATCCCCTTCGACGTCAGCCAGGGCGGGACGACGACGGGGGTGTCCAGCCTCGGCGAACCGCCGACGGTGCCCACGGCGGGCGCCATCGGCAACGCCGTGGCGAACGCCCTGGGCGTGCGCGTGCGGTCGCTGCCGATCACGCCGGACAAGGTCCTCGCCGCGTTGGGGGCGCTCTGATGAAGAACTTCGCCTATCTCCTCGCGCAGGACCTCGCGTCCGCGTCGAAGGCGCTCGCGGGCGCGAAGAGCGCCGTCGCGAAGGGCGGCGGCACGGACCTGCTCGACCTCATGAAGGAACGCGTGCTCGAGCCCGACGAGGTGGTGCACCTCGGCCGCGCGAAGCGCGACGCCGCCGAGGGCGAGCTGTCGGCCCTGCTCACGCTGGCCGAGGTGGCGGACCATCCCTGGGTGAAGGAGAACTTCCCCGCCGTGGCGAAAGCCGCCGGGGAGGCGGCGACGCCGCAGATCCGCCACGTCGGCACGTTGGGCGGCAACCTCTGCCAGCACACCAGGTGCTGGTACTTCCGCAACCCGGCGTTCGCGTGCTTCAAGCGCGGCACCGGGGCGTGCAGCGCCATGGACACGGGCGCCCACAACCGCTACCACGCGATCTTCCCCTCCGACCGCTGCGCGAGCGCGCACCCGTCGAACCTCGCGCCCGCGCTGATCGCGGTGGGCGCGAAGGTGGCGTGCGTCCACCCCGACGGCAACCGCACGCTCGACGCCGAGCTGCTCTACGAGACGCCGAAGGAGGGCAAGCTCGGCGACACGGTGCTGCGCCCGGGCGAGCTGGTCCGGGCGGTGGCGCTCGCGCCGTCCGCGCTCGCCCGCAAGAGCACCTACGTGGAGTTCCGGGAGCGGCAGAGCTTCGACTTCGCGGTGGCGTCCGTCGCGGCGGCGCTGCACATCGAGGGCGGCGTCGTGAAGGACGCGCGCATCGTGCTGGGCGCGGTGGCCCCGGTGCCCGTGCGCGCGCGGGCGGCCGAGAAGGCGCTCGTCGGCAAGGCGCCCGACCCCGAGGCGGCGGCCGCGGCGGCCGTGGAGGGCGCGGAGCCCCTCGACCACAACCGGTAAAAGGTGGTCATCCTGAAGCGGCTCGTGCGCCGCGCGCTGGAGGAGCTGGTGCGATGAAACCGCTGAACGCATGCCGCTGGCTCAACAACAAGGCGTTCTACTGCGATCCGCCGGACCGCACGAAGCGCCCCGAGGAGTACCTCACGCCGTTCTGGTGCGCGAAGACCCACACCCCCGTCGGCCCGGACGGCGGCGGGGTGCACATCTCGTGCTGCGGCTCCGACCGCACGTGCTACCGCCCCCAGACGGACGTCGAGGTCTAGCCCACCCGTGAGCAGCGAACCGGGGCCGGTGAAGCGGTCCGCCGTGGGGGTGCTCTTCCTCACGGTCTTCATCGACCTCCTCGGCTTCGGCATCGTCCTGCCGCTGCTCCCGCGGTACGCCCGCGACTTCGACGCGAACGGCCTCGAGCTGGGGCTGCTCATGGCGTCCTTCTCGGCGATGCAGCTCCTCTTTGCGCCGCTGTGGGGCCGCCTCTCGGACCGGCGCGGCCGCCGCCCGATGATCATGCTCGGCCTCGGGGGATCGACCGCGAGCTACGTCCTCTTCGCCGTGGCCGACACCTACGCGCTGCTGCTCGTGTCGCGCCTGCTGGCGGGGCTCTTCGCGGCCACCATCGGCACGGCGCAGGCGTACATCGCCGACGTGACGGGGCGCGACGACCGGGGCAAGGAGATGGCGCTCATCGGGGCGGCCTTCGGCATCGGATTCACCCTGGGTCCGGTACTGGGCTGGCTCGCGCACGAATTCGGGGGGGTCCGGGGGCCGGGTTTCGTCGCGGCGGGGTTCAGCCTCGTGGCGCTCCTCATGGCGTGGAAGAAGCTCCCCGAGCCCGCGCGGCATCGCCCGGCGCGCGCCGGCCGGTGGTTCCTGAACCCCGAGGGCCTGCGCATCGCCCTGCGCACGCCCGGCGTCCCCCTCGTGCTCGGCCTGCAGTTCCTCGCGGTCTTCTGCTTCTCCAACTTCGAGAGCACGCTGGCGCTGCTCACGAAGGAGAAGTGGGGGTACGACATCCAGGGGAACGGCCTGCTCTACACCTACGTGGGGTTCTGCCTGCTCGTGGCGCAGGGCGCGGTGGTGCGCCGCCTGATGCCGCGGGTGGGGGAGAAGGCGTTCGCGTGGCTGGGCTGCGCGCTCCTCGGCGCGGGCCTGCTCGGGATCGCGGCGGGCGGAGGGGCGCTGGGGTGGATCCTCGCGGTCCTCGCGGTGGCCACCTTCGGCTTCTCCATGATCTCGCCGAGCCTCTCGAGCCTCCTGAGCCTCCACTCGCCCGGGGACCGGCAGGGCGAGATCCTCGGGCTCGGGCAGTCGGTGCTGAGCCTCGCGCGCATCCTCGGGCCCTTCGTGGGCTACGCGCTCGCGGACCGCCCCCCGGGGCGGCCGTACTGGACCTGCGCGGCGATCATGGCGGTGGCCGTCGCCGGCGCGCTGCTCCTTCGCGCTCCGCCTGCCGATTCCTAGGGGATCGTGGAGCTGTTCTGGGAAGCGGTCCTGCTCGGCCTCCTGCAGGGGCTGACGGAGTTCCTGCCGATCTCGTCGAGCGGCCACCTCGCCCTCGGCGAGAAGGCGCTCGGCTGGGACGAGCCGGGCATGGCCTTCGACGTGGCGGTCCACGTGGGGTCCCTCG
>ERZ869936.2163-NODE-2163-length-11994-cov-4.982829_pt1 | contig 11994 bp, 9 predicted proteins | sample MGYA00520876_ERZ869936 | MGnify/ENA primary metagenome ERZ869936 (study PRJEB32218, sample SAMN09650985) | biofilter metagenome | isolation source: enrty point of leading RO module | place: Saudi Arabia: Thuwal, RO plant located on Red Sea | collected 2016-02-17 ... | reverse complement strand
ATCCTGCGCGGCGCCGGGCACTTCCATCGGGAGGTCGCTCCCGGGCCCGTGCGGGATCTGTACGTTGCCTCTCGGCGGGGAGGGCCGTCGTGGACGAGCGCCATGGTGCGCTTCCGCGGAAATCCAGGCGCCTACACCGTCGCTCTCGAGGAGGCGGTGGGCCGCGTGGACCCGGACGTCCCACTGTCGAGCGTTCGTCCCCTGGACGAGTCGGTGCTGGAGGCCATGAAGCCCACGCGTGATTTCGCGGGCATGCTCGGAGGCTTCTCCGCGTTCGCACTGCTCCTCGCCATCCTCGGCCTGTACGGGGTGATCTCGTACGCGGCCCGCCAACGTCAGCGTATCATCGCCATACGCATCGCGCTGGGAGCCGACCGGGCCTCGGTGGTCTCGCTCTTCCTCCGAGAAGGCCTGTCCGTGGTGGCGGCAGGACTCGTCCTCGGAAGCGCCGGCGGGTTTTTCCTGGGCCGGGCCCTGGAAGCCCAGCTCTTCGGCGTGAGCCCCGGCGACCCGGTGACGCACGTGCTCCTCGCCGTTGCGTTGGCGTTGGGCGCCGCCGCCGCCGTCTGGGTGCCGGCGCGGCACGCGGCCACCACCGACCCCATGACGGTCCTGCGCGGCGAGTAGCGCTTTCGCCTTCGCGGCGGCTCAGCGCACGCGGTCGAAGCGCACGTCCCGGGTCCGGGTGTTGGAGAGATAGAAGCCGAGGATCGTTCCGTTCCGGTCCCGCTCGAACGACAGGGTCAGCCCCCCGCCCGACAGCGTGTCCTCGTCGCCGGGGCTCAGCCGGGCCTCGTCCAGGCGCCGGTGCCGGAGGACCAGGTGGCCCTCCGCGGCGTCATCATCGTCACCGGAGGTGGCGTCCGCGCCGGGGGCCGTGTCCTCCTCCGCCTCCGACGCCTCCTGGAAGACGACGGTGTAGAAGGTCTCGATCTCCTCACTGTAGTACCGACCGGCGAATCCCCGCAGGTCGTCTACCGACGGCTCCCAGGCCGCTTCGGCCTCATCGTCGTCTTCCAGGCGGGTGGCGTGCTGCTCCTGACCGTTTTGGAAGAGCGTGACACCCTCGACGCCACCATCTCCGTCTCGATGGAAGACCACGGAGGCCTCGACCACCGTCAGGGCGAACGTCGAATCCGACGTAGGCTCGATCTCGATACGCGGCTGCCCGGTGGCCTGCGTGTACAGGGTGCCGTCTTCCCTCGTGAACGTCAGGACGAAGGCGGGCGCCGCGTCCAACGCATACCGACCTACGTAGTCGTCGAAGGACTCGGGGTCGTAGGAGGCTGCATCGAAAGCGCCGTCGTCCGCCACGGCTTGGGCCTCCGGCTCCATGGCATCACCGAAGAACGCCTCCGCGAGGCGGAACGCCACGTTGCTGTCGAAGGAGGCGTGGTTGCTCTGCGTGGTGATGCCTGCTCGGAGCTCGGGGTAGTAGGCCAGCATCGAGCGGTGGGCGATGTCGGCGCCCCCGTGGTGAACCCGACGGAGGCCACGGTGTTCGTCGATGAAGAGACCGAGACCGTAGTTGGTGGTGTCGCCGTCGGTGAGGACGAAGGGCGTCGTCATCTCGGCCACCATGTCGGGCGAACCCACTCGGGGCGAAACGTAGTTCTCGACCCACGTCTGCAGATCTTCGATGCTCGAGTAGATGCCTCCGGCGCCCACGGCGGCGCCGAGGTCACGAATCTCCCGGTAGCCCTCCGAGGCAGGGGCGTATCCCTGCGACCGCTCGGGCACGACGGCCTCGGCATGCGGCCGCACCATGGTCCGGGTCATGTTCAGCGGGCCGAAGACGTGCTCCGCCATGAACTCGTGGAAGGGCTGCCCCGACGTCCGCTCGACGATGAGGGCGGCGAGGGAGAAGGCCGTGTTGTTGTAGTTCCATTCGGCGCCCGGTGCGTTCTGCAGCGCCGGCTGCTGCTGGACCACCGCCAGGATCTCGTCCCGATCCACGTAGTCGCCGCGGTCGATGCGACGCCCGGTCATGACGAGGAGGTTGAAGATCTCCCGGAGGCCGGACGTGTGCGTCAGGAGGTGCCGGACGGTGATGGTCTCGTCGAACTCGGGGAGCTCGGGTACATGGATTCGGATGTCGTCGTCCAGGGACAGGGCTCCTCGCTCGGCCTGGAGCATGACGGCGAAGGCCGTGAACTGCTTGGAGGTGGAGCCGATGTTCGTGCGGGTGTCCTCGTCGAAGGGGATCGCATGGGCCAGGTCGGCCATCCCGTATGCCTTGGAGAACAGGGTCCGACCGTCACGCCAGACCCGCACCGCGGCGCCCGGTGAGTCGTCGGTGTCGTACGGCGACAAGAGCTGATCGACGAGCTTGTCGGGATCGGTTTCCACGGGCTCGAGACGGTGCAGCGTGATGGTGTACTCGCCTTCCTCGTCTTCGAAGGGGATGACCTGGATCGTGTACGCACCCGCGTCACGCGTCTCGCCCGAGAACCGGTCTGGACCGCGGGCCGTGACGTCCATCCGGGCCCTCTGCTCGCCCTCGGGATTCAGCACCCGAACGATGACGTCCACCGAGATCTGGTCGACTTCACCGAAGATGAAGTAGTCCTCGCCGGCTTCCACCCGATACTCCGCCGTGTCACCCGCGGCGAGGCTCCCTTCCACGGTCCGACCGACGACGAGGTCCTGGGATTGGGCGGCGAGGGCCGAGGGCAGGGCGGGGAGGGCGAGGGCGCCCACCAGCAGGAGGGCCGGGCGGGGGAGGGCGAAATGTCGGGTGCCGGACATCGTCTCAACCGGTTTGGGGTGATCTGCGTGGCGGCGTGCCGTCGCGAGTGTGCCATCGATGATGCAAACCGATGGGTGCTACGTATTCTGGGCAATCGACCTTCAATCGGACGGAACGGTGACGGAAGAGAAGACGCTCTATCGCGAGTGGACACCCTGGCCCGGCTGGGCAGCGACCATCTACTGGCTCGCCCTCATGGCCGTCGTGGTGCCGTTGCTCGCGGGGTTCGACACCGACCTGCCCGCCATCACGAGGGGACTGCTGGCGCTGGGCGTCGTCGCGCTCGGAGCGGGTCTGGCGCGGGTCATCGGAGGGCTCACGGTCCTGGTCCAGGAAACGCGGCTGTACCTGTTCCTTGGATCGTATCCGGTCATCCGGCGCGCCGTGCCGTACTCGGAGATCCTGGATCTCCATGGGACCGAATACCGACCGCTGGCCGAATTCGGCGGATGGGGAGTGCGCGGATTCGGGAAGAAGAAGGCGTGGACCGCCCGCGGAAACGAGGCGGTCGTCATGACTCTGACCGGCGATCGCCTCTTGTACGTGGGAAGCGACCACCCCCAGCGGCTGGAGGAACGCATCCGCACCGTAGCGGGGGAGGGCCTCGGCGCCTCGGCGGAGGCGCCATCGGCGTCATAGGACGCCGCAGCGGCTACTCGGGAAGCCCCAGTTCGCTCCAGCGTCGTTCGAAGTCGTCGATCCACCGGCTCGCCGGCGGTGACTCGAGGTCGAAGGTGCACGACCTGAGCTCCTGGACGGCGGCGTCGGCGCGCTCGGCGCCGGGTCCCTGGGGCAGTCGCCGGATGGTGTAGATCATCTCCTGCCCGTCATACGCCACCGGGCACGTCCCGGTGAACGGCCGAGCGGTCAGGTCCTCCCAGCCCTCCTCGAGAATGGCGGCCAGCTCGGTGGCGGCGCCCGCTTCCACCGCGCCAGTCGACGCGGCTTCCGGGTATCCCGCGGCGGTCCACCGCCCATCGTCGTGGACGGTCACCGTGGCTTCGCACCCGCCGCCTCCCTCGGGCCCCATGCAAAAACCGCCGTGGCGACCGCGCTGGACCTCGACGATCCAGTCCGGGCCGGCGGGGGTGGGGCCCTGGAAACAGGCCCACAACGAGGCGACACCTACCAACGCGAGGAGCCGGGCCCACCTCGAGACGGGTCGTCCCGGGTGGAGCACCGGCTCCACGAGTGTGTCGCGTCCGGATGGACGCATGGAGGTACTAGTCCCGGACGCGGTCCTTGAGACCCTTACCAGCGCGGAAGGTCGGAACCGTCATGGCCGGGATCATGATTTCCTTCCCGGTCTGAGGGTTGCGTCCCTTGCGGGCCTTCCGCCGACGCGTCGCGAAGGTACCGAACCCGGTGATGGTGAAATCACGCCCGGCGTCCAGCTCAATGGCGATGATTCCCTTGCGCGGGTCGGTGTCGAAGATCGCATCGATCACGTCCTTGGCCTTTGCCTTGGATAGATCCGCCGTCTTCGCCAGCTTCTCCGCAAAATCGTCCTTAGTCACTGGAATTGCCCCTCCGTTGAGGTAGGTTGGCCGAGGGTCGGTCGTCGCACGACGAACCCACCGGGCGAGTATTCACCCCTACGTTTTGGGGCTTCCGGGCCTCCATGTCAACGTCTTGTCGGGTACGGAACTCCCCGGTACGTCGCTAAACGAATGTTTTTCGAGGGGAACCCGGGTGGCGGGGCCCTGTATGTGCGGATGCCCGAGGTGCGGGCCACGAAGGATCTTTTCACGGAAGGGACGCGATGAACGCGTGGACGACGGGTATCGGCGGCGTGGTACTGGGGGTCTTTCTCCTTGCGGCATTTAGGTTTATGACCGTGCCTCCGCCCCCGGTGACCCATCATCACGCCAACTGGGCCGTGTTCGTCGGGGGTGAGCGACTGGATCTGTCCGACGACCGCTTCATGGAAGACGTCGCCAGTTGTCGGACGTCACCCGAATCCATCCGCCCCCAGGACCGAATCCACCTTCACGACGGCGACGACGACGTCGTGCACGTCCACCATCCTGCGGCGACGTGGGGTCAACTCCTGGCGAATCTGGAGATGGCAGCGGGCCCGGACTACCTGTTCACCCCCGACGGTTCCAAGCATTTCGCAGGGGACGACAGCCTCGTCGTCTTCATCCGAAACGGTCAGCGCGTCTACGACCTGAGCAACGAGACGGTCCGTTCAGAGGACCGGGTCGTGATCTCCTTCGGTACCGAGACTCCCGAGGAGGTCATGGAGCGGCACTTCAGCCAGGTGGCGGACAACGCGGCCGAGCACAACGAGATGGCCGACCCGGGTGCATGCATGGGAAGTCACGAGGCCGAGTCGTTCACCGTGAAGCTACGTCGGGCCTTCATCGGCTGAGGTCACGCGTCCGGCCGGGTCGGCGACGCGCCGCGCCTCCGTCCGCCGGGTCCGTGCCTCCGTCAGGAGGGAGGCCACCCAGCCTGCGAGCACCAGAAGCGCTGCGAAGGCGCCGAGACCCAGGAGGCCCAGCGTCCACGAGCGCGGCAGAAAGCTGCGCGTGACCAGGAAGAGGCCCGTGCCTGCGGCGCCCCCGAGGAGCCACCCCGTCGTCTCCAAGGGTGTCGCGCCCGCGAGGAGCCCCGGTCCCGGGGAGGTACCGAGGACTGCGGAGGCCGCCCGCCAGATGCGGTCACCGTCCCAGCACAGCAGGTAGATCACCGAAACGAGCATGGCCACCGTGACCCATACGGTGTTTCCGAATCCCACGCCCCACGTGATGAGGACGATGCTCGAGATGATGGGCAGGAAGAGAAGAGCACCCACCGTCGCCGTAGCGGGAATCAGAAGTAGGATCCCGGCTACGACCTGCGTAAGCCCGATGAAGTACCAGTAGGGGCCCGTCTGGTACATGGCCTCGAAGAAGAAGCCCACCGGATTCTCCACCGGCAGTAGCGTGAAGCGCTGACCCGTCGCCTTGACCAGCCCCGTGGGGATGAAGGCCATGGCGAGGAGCAGACGGTTGGCAAGGGTGAAGCGTCCGAGCCACGGACGCGTGCGAGCCCATCGGTGCCAACGAAGGAGAGGGCCAGGGCGCGTCGAGGCGATACGCATGGTGGGGCAAGGGGTGGATGTCCGGCCGTACGAGGGCACGCGTCGGGCTGTTTCGCCAGCCCCCCGGGCCGCGGTCGTGACCGTCCTCAGCTGCTTGCCCCGGTGACGCCCGGGGCGGCATGATCGGCCTCTATGACCTTCGAACTGGCCTTCGTTCTCGCCCTCGTCGTGGTGACCGTCGTCCTCTTCGTCACCGAGCGCTTCCCGGTGGACGTGGTGGCCCTCCTCGCGCTGGGCGTCCTTCTCGTCTCGGGCATTCTGCCTACCGACGAGTCGCTCGCCGGCTTCAGCAACGAGGCCGTCATCACCATCGGGGCCATGTTCGTCCTCAGCTCCGGGCTGAACCGGAGCGGGACCCTGGAGGCGTTCGGCCGGCGTTTTCAGGCTCTGGCAAAGAGGACCGTCATCGGGGCCACCTTCGGACTCATGGTCGTCGTGGGCGTCACGTCGGCCTTCATCAACAACACCGCCGTGGTGGCCATTCTCCTGCCCGTGGTGGTGGCGGTCTCCCGGGATCTGGATCTCAGCGCCTCCAAGCTCCTCATGCCGCTGTCGTTCGCGTCCATGTTCGGCGGTGTCTGCACGCTGGTCGGCACGTCCACCAACCTTCTGGTCAGCTCCATCGCGGCGGACCACGACCTCGAGCCCTTCGGGATGTTCGAGTTCAGCGGGCTCGGCCTCATCTTCTTCGCCGTGGGCACCGTGTACATGCTCACCGTGGGGGGGCGGCTCATCCCCAACCGCCGTCGGCCCGAGGAACTCACCCAGACGTGGCGCATGGAGGAGTACCTCACGGAGTTGGTCCTCTCCGCCGATTCCGACTCGGTGGGCTACACCATCGCCGAGGCACCCCTGACCCGGGACTTCGACCTCGACGTGGTGAAACTCCGGAGACCCGGTCGGGGACCGCTGCCCTTCACCGCCGACATGGTCCTGCAGGACGGGGACGCCCTCGTCGTCCGGTGCAACGTCAACCACCTTCGCAGACTCCTCCAGAAGGAGGGTGTCATCATCGAGCCCAGGGCGCGGTGGCGGGAGGAGGACCTGGAGCCCAGGGAGATGGTGCTGGTCGAAGCCGTGGTTGCACCCAATTCGACGCTCGACGGAGAAACCGTGGTGACGTCGGAATTCCGCGAGCGACTCGGCGGCACGGTCATCGCCATCCGTCACCGTGGCGAGCTCATGCGCGAGGACCTGAAGGAGGTGCGACTGCGGGCCGGGGACGCCCTCCTGGTGGAGACCACGGAGGGTCGTCTGCCCCAGTTCCGGGCCAGCGACGCCTTCGTGCTGGTGTCCGATCAGCCCATCCAGGATTTCCGACCCGACAAAGCCGTCCCCGCCCTGGCCATCCTTCTCTTCGTCGTGGGCAGCGCGGCCCTGGGATTCCTGCCCATCGTCGCGTCCGCCACGGCGGGTGCCGTAGCCATGATCCTCGTGGGCTGCCTGACTCCGGAGGAGGCGTATCGGGCGGTGGACTGGAAGATCATCTTCCTCATCGCCGGGGTGCTCTCGCTGGGGGCCGCCCTGGAAGACAGCGGGGGTGCGGCCCTCCTCTCGACCTTGATCTCCCCCGTGGGCTCGCGGTTCGGCGTGGTGGCGCTGGTCTCTGCCCTCTACCTGGCGACGACGCTGGTGACCAACGCCATGTCCAACAACGCGACGGCTGTCCTCCTGGCACCCATCGCCATCGCCGCGGCCGACGCCATCGGCGCGGACCCCCGTCCCTTCCTCATGGCCGTGACGTTCGCCGCCTCCGCCAGCTTCATGACGCCCGTGGGATACCAGACCAACACGATGATCTACGGCCCGGGCCAGTATCGGTTCAGCGACTTCCTCCGGGTCGGTGGGCCGCTCAACATCATCTTCTGGCTGCTCGCGACGGTTCTCATTCCGGTCTTCTGGCCTGCGTAGGAGCCTGTGCTGGGGAACGGGGGGCGGCCGCGCCACCCCGAGCGTGCTCGCATCCTCCGACGGTCGGGCTGGACCGCCGGCGGTCCTACTGGCCCGAATCCCCGCTCGGGGCGTACATTGCCGAGCATCGGCACCGTGATCGGGAGGGTCACTCGGCGACCCCCGGCTCGGGCCGGGTTCGGAGGAGCGCATGAGGACACTGGTGACCGGAGGATTCCTGCTCGGCGCCTGGCTTACGCTGGGGGCCACGCCGGACGAGACCGTCACCCCCATGGCCACGGAAGACGACCACCTGGACGCTGCCGAACTCCGGGAGGTCATTCAGCAGTACTGTGTCCGCTGCCACAGCGACGCGCGCCTCAGGGGCAACCTCTCCCTGGAGGATTTCGACCCGGCGCGGGCCCACGAGTCGGCGCCGACGGCCGAGAAGATGATCGTGAAGCTCCGGGCGGGAATGATGCCACCTCCGGGCGTGCGCCGGCCGGAGGGAGACACCCTCGTGGCCCTGGCCGAGACGCTGGAGGCGGTCATCGACGAGTCTGCGGCGCTGAACCCCGACCCGGGCGTCCGGCGATTCCAGCGGCTGAATCGCGCGGAGTACGAGCGGGTCATCCACGACCTCCTGGGGCTCGAGATCGACGCAGGCCGTTGGCTCCCCGCGGACACCTACCTGGGCAACTTCGACAACCTCGCCGCCGCGCAGGGCCTGTCGACGACGCTCCTCGAAGCCTACCTGCGGGCCGCCACCGAAGTGAGCCGCCTCGCCGTGGGGAACCCGTCGGCTCCCGCGGCGTCCGTGAAGTACACCAACCCCATCGACGTCTCCCAGCACGCGTGGGATCGGCTGGAGGGCGCCCCCATGGGGACCCGGGGTGGCATGGTGGTCACCCACGACTTCCCGGCCGACGGAGAGTACGTCTTTTCGGTGGCCACGCTCTTCGGGCGGGGCGTGCCCGGCCAGGATCTGGATCTCTCCATCGACGGCGAGGGAGTGGGCGTGATCCGGATTCCCCACAACGGGTCCGGCCGCGTTCCGTTGGAGAGCGAACCCATCTTCGTCACGGCCGGACAGCACCAGGTGGCCGCCGCCTTCGTTCGCACCATCGAGGGTCCGTACGAAGATCGACTGAGCCCCTTCGACTGGTCGTTCGTCGGCGGTGAGGACGACCAGTCCTGGGCCAACTACGGCATCACGGCGCTCCCGCACCTCGCAGACCTGATGATCACCGGTCCCCACCGGCCCGCCGGGGTCTCCGAGTCCGAAAGCCGAGCCAGGATCTTCACGTGTCGACCCGCGAACCCGTCGGAGGAGCGGCCGTGCGCCGGGTCCATCGTCAGGCGCCTCGCCACCCAGGCGTACCGTCGACCGGTGACCGACGCGGACCTCCTCGGGCCCATGCAGTTCTATGACGAGGGTGTCGCCGAGGGTGGATTCGAGATCGGCGTACGCACCGCGCTCCAGTCCATCCTGGCCAATCCCCAGTTCCTCTTCCGCCTCGAGGCGCAACCGCCAGGCGTCGCACCGGGGGAGGCGTACCGGCTGTCGGACGTCGATCTGGCGTCCCGCCTGTCCTTTTTCCTGTGGGGCACCGTCCCCGACGCGGAACTCCTCGCGGTGGCGGAGGCAGGACGTCTTACCGAGCCGGCGGTCTTGAACGGTCAGGTGGAGCGGATGCTCGCCGACCCGAGGTCCGAAGCGTTGGCGACGCGCTTCGCTTCCCAGTGGCTCCGACTCCAGGACGCGGTGAAGAACCAGCCCGAACCGTTCCTGTACCCGGACTTCAGTGGGCAACTCCGCGACGACATGGTCCGTGAGACCCAGCTCTTCTTCGAGCATCTCGTGCGGGAGGATCGGAGTCTTCTCGACTTCTATACCGCCGACTACTCCTTCCTCAATGAGCGTCTGGCCAACCACTACGGCATTCCCGGCGTGGTGGGCGAGGAGTTCCGGAAGGTCGACTACCCCGACGACACCCGCCGGGGGATCCTGGGCCACGGGAGCGTCCTCCTCCTCACGTCCATGTCCCAGCGCACGTCGCCGGTGCTACGCGGGAAGTGGGTCATGGAGGTCCTCATGGGTGCTCCGCCCCCGCCACCGCCGCCGAACGTGCCCAACTTCGAGGAGACGGCTACGGCGGCGGAGGGGCGGCGGCTCACCACGCGAGAGCGCATGGAGATGCACCGCGCGAATCCCACGTGCAACGCGTGCCACCGCCTCATGGACCCCATCGGTTTGGCGCTGGACAACTACGACGTCACCGGTCGCTGGCGGATCCGCGAGCAGGGCATGCCCCTCGACACCCGGGGCACCTACTACGACGGGACGCCCATCAGCATGCCGGCCGATCTCACCAAGGTGCTGCTGGATCGACCGACACCCCTCGTCCGCAACTTCACGGCGAACATGCTGGCGTACGCCATGGGTCGGCGAGTGGAGTACTTCGACCAACCCGCCATCCGGGACATCGCCGAGATGGCCGAAACAGAGGACTACCGAATGAGCGCCTTCGTTCTGGGGGTCGTGAACAGCGACCCGTTCCAGAAGATGCGCGCGCCCGACACCGTGGGGACCGAAGCCGACGACGAGTCGCCGAGTCCCCATCCCACGCAGGACACCAGGGAGTAGGAGCCGCATGGAGTTCATCACAGGGAAGCACATCTCGCGTCGCAGCTTCGTCCAGGGTATGGGCACCACGGTGGCCCTCCCGTTCCTCGACGCCATGGTCCCGGCGGGTCGTTCGTGGAGTGACCCCATGCTCGACACCACGGCCACCCGGCTCATCTGCATCGAGGAGTCCATGGGCTGCGCCGGTGGGAGCGACTGGGGCGACGCCCGCCACCTCTTCGCCCCCGAGCGCATCGGTCGCGACTTCGAGATCGGTCCGGACAGCCAGTTGGCCGGCCTCGCCGACTTCCGTGACTACCTGACCATCGTCAGCAACACCGACGTGCGGATGGCCGAGCCGTACCGTGCCGAAGAGATCGGCGGGGACCATGACCGGTCCACCGCGGTGTTCCTGACCCAGGCGCACCCGAAGCAGACCCAGGGCTCCGACATCTACCTGGGTACCTCACTGGATCAGATCCATGCGCGGCGCTTCGGCCGGGACACGGCTCTGCCTTCCCTGGAGCTGTGCACCGAGTCCATCGATCGGGGCGGCGGCTGCGCGTACAACTACCACTGCGCCTACACCACCTCCCTGGCGTGGGCGTCGCCGAATCAGCCGCTGCCTGCCATCCGCGAGCCGAGGGCCGTGTTCGAGCGGCTCTTCGGGGCGGGGGACTCGGCCGCCGACCGCGAGCTTCGCCGTCGGACCAACAAGAGCATGCTGGACTGGATCGTCACGGAGGTGGCACGCCTGAAGAGCACCCTCGGCGCCACCGACCGCCGCGCCATGGACGAATACCTCCAGCAGGTTCGCGAGCTCGAGCGTCGCATCGAACTGGTGGAGGCGCGAAACACCAGCGGCGAAGAGCGCCAGATGCCCGAAGCTCCGTCGGGAATTCCCGATTCCTGGGAAGAGCACATGGAGCTCATGTTCGACCTCCAGGTGCTGGCGCTGCAGACCGACATGACACGCGTCATCACCTTCAAGACCGGGTTCGATCAGTCCAACCGCACGTTCCCCGACAGCGGAACGAACAAGTCCCACCACGGGGCGTCCCACCACGGCAACGTCCCCGCGGACATCATGGACTTCAACAAGATCAACACGTACCGGACGGCTCGCCTGGCGTACCTGCTCCGCCGCCTGAGCACCACGAGGGAGGGCGACACGCCTCTCATCGACAAGACCGCCGTGGTGTGGGGCTCGCCCATGGGCGATCCGAATCTGCACAACCATCGCCGGTGCCCCCTCATCCTCATGGGCAAGGCCAACGGGGCTCTGGAGGGTGGGGTTCATCTGCGGGCGCCCAAGGGGACGCCGATGGCCAACGTTTTCGTGAGCCTCATGCAGGGCATCGGCCACGACATGACCAGCTTCGGCGACAGCACGGGAGCCTTCCCCCTCACCCTTCCGAGGGGGTACTCCGCCGTCAAAGGGCAGGACGCGTGAGGGCTGACACGCGCTGCCCAGGCCCGGTAGGGTGGGGATCGGTGAGGGACGTGATGAGGGCCGGTACATGCTTCGGAGCGCTCCTTGCCATCTCCACGCTGCCGTGGCCGACGGGTGTTGCCGCGGTCCAGACGGTGGTCGCCGCAGCCCCGGCTACTCGTTCCGTGACCGACGCTGCCCCGGAACGA
>ERZ869936.2161-NODE-2161-length-11997-cov-6.147965_pt1 | contig 11997 bp, 8 predicted proteins | sample MGYA00520876_ERZ869936 | MGnify/ENA primary metagenome ERZ869936 (study PRJEB32218, sample SAMN09650985) | biofilter metagenome | isolation source: enrty point of leading RO module | place: Saudi Arabia: Thuwal, RO plant located on Red Sea | collected 2016-02-17 ... | reverse complement strand
CAGATGGATCAGACGGTAGCCAGCTCCGGCGGCAACACGGGAGGCTGGTTTGGCTACAACGGCATGGAGATCACCCTCGTTCCCGAGCCCTCGTCAGCGGCCCTGCTCGGCCTGGCTTCCCTCGGACTGGTTCTCCGCCGTCGGCGTCGGCACTAGACCGAATGGCGCTTCCGTAAGCGCGATGCTCGCGATCCCAGCCGTGGGGAATGCCCGAAACAAGATGCCAGGCATGAGAGCAACAAATCGGCCGGATCTCTTTGATTTCGAGGGGAGAAGGGCTGGTGTCCCGCCGATCGGGCGGGGCGGATTCATGCGGCGGGGAGGTCGGTGAAGAGCCTTGGGAAGTAGGTTTCGACGACTTTGGAGGGGAAGGCGATGCGCAGGGGGCCCTTTTCCGATGGGGATTGGAGCAGGCCTTCGCCGAGGCCGGCGCGGATGACGGCGCGGGTGGCGGTGCTCTTCAGGCCGAGAATGCCCTCGGCCTCGCCGCGGCCGAGTTCGTTCCTGAAGCACAAGGTTTCGAGCAGACGCGCCAGATGTCGGCGCAGCCGAGGATCGAGGTCGGTGCGGACGACCTGGAGGTAGGCCTTGATGCGGGCCACCAAGGTTTCCGGGTCGATCAGTTCGAGGACGAAGCGGATCTGGTCGAGGACTTGCGAGAGGAAGAAGTGGCAGAACTCGGCAAGGCCCTGGTCGCTCAGGTTTCCCCTCCCATCGAGATCGCCGGTGCGAGGCTGATCGGCGACCTGGAGGGTCCGATAGTAGCGATCACGTTCGCGGGCCAGTCCGCGGGAGAGCGTCCACAGTCCGTCACCGTCGATCTTGGCGGCGATCAGGGCGGCCTGGGATTGGAGGCGGGCGACGCGGCCGTTGCCATCGCCGAAAGGATGGATCCATGCGAGGCGCTGGTGGGATGCGGCGATGGCGATCGGAGCGTGGGTCGCCAGGATATCCTTGCTGGAGTAGTGGCTCTCGTAACGCCGCAGGAACGCGGGAAGCGTGGGATGGTCCGGTGGCGTGTGATGTTGGACATCGACGTTGTAGGTGCGGAACTGGCCGGGGAGCAGAGGGTAGGTTTTACCGGAGGTGGAGAGGGTGATCCAGTCGTCCTGCGGAATGTGCGAGTAGAACTCGTGGTGGAGCCAGCAGATGAACTCGGTTGAGAAGGGGTTGGGAGGCGCTTCGGCGGTCATTCGCTTCCGCATCGCCTCCTCGGCCCGCACATGGGCGACGCTGAGCTTCTGGTTCCGGCGGTCGTCCGGGCTGTCGGCGAAGTCCTGCTTGAGGGCTCGTTCAATGTCGCGGGGCAGGGTCTTGTGGCCCTCGATCAGGTTGGAGTAGTAGCTGTTCATTTCCCGCATCAACCGGGCCAGTTCCGTGCGTGCGGTCTTCGAGGGAAGGGCGGTGCGGAGTTCGCCGGACTTGCGGAAGATCTCGGCACTCAGCTCGGCCAGTCGGCCGGGATCGGAGCTCGGGAGGAGGGGCTCCATGCTGGACGGGAGCCGGAAGATGGCTTCTGGAGGCGGCATCGGCGTCGATCTTAGTGTCGATCCTTGTAAAATGCAACAAAATGAAAGTGTGTGATTTATGGAAAATCTTTCCCAACCTTTAAGGGTTGAAACGTCGATCTTGGTGTCGATCTGAATGTTGGGGGGCGTGGCGGATGCAATCCGCCGCCACGATGAAGCGAAGCTCCGGCGTGGCGGCGTGGAGAATGAGCCGATTAGGGGGCTGAATCGGCTCATCTGGTGGCGGACCACACCCTCCGCGCAAGGCGTCGGAACTACGGGTTCGGGTGCCGCCGGGCCTCAAGGCGGGCACGGGTCATGCGTTCTCGGAGGCCGCCTTCTTTGAGGAAGTCGAGTTCGAGGCGGCGGATGAGGCGGTCGAGGAGGTAGTTGGTCTGGTGGATGAGGCAGATGAGGATGTTGGCGATCACCGGGGAAGGGCGCGTCTCCAAATAGGTCTTATAGGTCCCATAGGACTCATTTTCCTGTCGGCCGAGGTTGCGGACGAAGAGGGCTTCCCTGGAGTTCTTGTCCCAGAGGGGGTGGTCGCCGGTGCGGAGAAAGTCGCGGTAGTCTTCGAGGAGTTCCTCGAGACTGGAGCGGGCGACGTTCATGAGCTTGAGTTCGGTTTCCTTGGAGGTGCCGGAGGCCTGGCTGCCTTCGAGGATGTTCTGCTTTCCGGATCGCGCGGCCTGGACCATTTGGTCATGGGTGCGGGAGCGGCGGTCGATGAAGCGGTCGCAGAAGAAGACGGTGCCGTCATAGACAATGCGGGACTTGTGGAAGCACTTGAGGTGCTCGTAGCCACCGTGGGGCGGGATGAAGCCATCTTTCACGGTGGTAGGCTGCGGTGGGGAGGAGGGAATGGCAAGACGGTAGTGATCGGGTGAACAGTCGTGCTGCCGGGGAATAGGTCCTATGGGTCCTATAGGACCTATGGGGGAAGAGCCCGCCTCCCCTGGGCCTGAGGGTCCGTCAGGTGAAAGAGAGCGCGTCCATGTCGAAGACGACGGTGACGTCTTCGGGGAGGGTGGTTTTGGCGAGGACTTGTTGGACGTGCCTCGTCAGAGTGCGTGCTTTCGGGCCCCGGAGCATGAGCTGGAAGCGGAACTGGCCGTGAGCCTTGACCAGGGGGCTGGGGAGGGGTTCACCGAGTTCGATGCCTTTTGGGAGGTCTTCCTTGAGGCGGCGGTAGAGCGTCTGGAGGGTGAACTCGGCGCGGCGCTCGTGAGTCGAGCGGCTGGTGAGGACGGCGCAGCGGGCGAAGGGCGGGAAACCGAACTGGCGGCGCATTTCCAGCTCCTGCTCGGCGAAGCCGTCGAAGTCGTGGTGGCGCGCGAACTGGATGCTGGGGCTGTGCGGGGTGAAGGTCTGGACGATGACCTCGCCCTCGAGCGAGCCGCGGCCGGCGCGGCCGGCGACCTGGGTCATGAGCTGGAAGACGCGCTCGCCGGCGCGGAAGTCGGGGACGTGCAGGCCGATGTCGGCATTGAGGATGCCGACCAGGGTGACGTTGGGGAAATGCAGGCCCTTGGCGATCATCTGGGTGCCGATGAGCAGGTCGATTTTCTTCGCGCGAAAGGCGTTGAGCAGGTCGCGCAGGGCGTTCTTCTTGCGCATCGCGTCGGCATCGATGCGGGCGATGCGGGCGGTGGGGAAGACCTTGCGGAAGACATCCTCGACCTTCTGGGTGCCGAAGCCCTGGAGGGTGATGGCGCGGTCGGAGCACTCGGGGCATTTCCGCGGGACGACGGCCTGGTGGCCGCAGATGTGGCAGATCAGGCGGTCGTCGGTGCGGTGGTAGGTGAGCGCGAGCGCGCAATGCGGGCAGGTGCAGACGTGGCCGCAGGCCGGGCACTGGAGCGAACGGGCGAAGCCGCGGCGGTTGAGGAAGAGGATGGTCTGCTCGTTCTTCTCGAGGCGGTCGGTGATGGCGGCGCGGAGGCGGTCGGAGAGGAAGGTGTCCTTGGACTTCTGCTTGCGCGATTCGAGCCGCATGTCGATGACGCGGATGAGTGGCATCGACTGGTCATCGATTCGCTTGGTGAGGCGGAGGAGCTGGTATTTGCCGTCGAGGGCGTTGTGCCATGACTCCAGCGAGGGCGTGGCGGAGCCGAGGACGACGGTGGCGCCTTCGAGGTGGCCGCGGAGCACGGCGACGTCGCGTCCGTGGTAGCGGGGGATCTGGTCCTGCTTGTAGGAATTCTCGTGTTCCTCATCGACGAGGATCAGTCCGAGATCGGGAAGCGGAGCGAAGACGGCGGAGCGGGCGCCGATGACGATGCGCGCCCTGCCCTTGCGGATGCGGTGCCACTCGTCGAAGCGCTCGCCCTGGGAGAGATGCGAGTGGAGCACGGCGACCTGGTCCTGGATGTCGGCGAAGCGGGCGCGGAAGCGTCGGACGGTTTGCGGTGTTAGAGAGATTTCCGGGACGAGAACGAGGACGGTGCGGCCCGCTTCCAGAACGTTGCGTGCGGCTTGGAGGTAGATTTCGGTCTTTCCGGAGCCGGTGACGCCGTGGAGGAGGAAGGGCCGCTGCGCGGCAGTGCCGAGTGCCGAGTGCCGAGTGAGAAGTGGGGAAGTGCGGCCGGTGGCCGGCGGGACAGATGCCGATTTCATAATCGGCGCTCCATCTGTGGCTCCGAGGATGGCGTCGAGGGCGGCTTGCTGTTCCTCGGTGAGGGGGAGGTCGGTGGTGGGGAGAAGTTCGTCGGTGCCGTCGGCGTCGGGTTCGCGGCGGACTTCCTGGTCGATGAGGCGGACGAGCCCCTTCTTTTCGAGGGCCTTGACGCTGGCGGAGGCGGCGGCGCCGAGGTCGGTGAGGGGGAGCCGTTGGTCGGGAGTGTGGGAGAGGAGGGAGATGATGGTCGCCTGTTTGGGGGCGCGCTTTTCGAGCTGGGCGAGGGTTTCGGCGTCGGGTTCCCGCTCGAGGACGACGGCCTTGCGGGTCTTGGCGGACTTGTCCTCGGTGCGCACGGCCTCGGGAAGGAGGACGCGGATCACGCTTTCGATACTGGCTCCATAGTAGTTGGCGATCCATTGGGCGAGCTCGAGAAGCCTGGGGGTGATGAGCGGCTCGGGGTCGGTGAGGGCGTCGAGCGGGCGCAGGGCGAAGCCGAGGTCCTCGGGTTCGGTGAGGGCAAGAACGGTGCCGGTGGAGCTGCGGTTGCGCAGCGGGACGCGGACGCGGCAGCCGGGCTGGACGGGAAGCCCGTCAGGAATGGCGTAGTCGAAGACGAGCTCGGAGGGGCCGTCGATGAGGACGCGGGCGGCGGGCACGGGAGCGAGGCTGCGCCTCGAATGCCGAATGATCAAATTCGAATGACGAACCCGGATGCCCTCAGAGCATGAGGTCTCGGAGGGCCTGACGCAGTTCGTGGGGGAAGTTGGGCTTGAAGTGGAGCTGGCGGGAGCGTGTGACCCAGAAGGCGGTGTGGGTGGGGAAGTGCTCGACGGCGATCAGCTCGCGGATCTCCCGGAGGCGGCCGACGCCGGGTGCGCCCTTGCGGACGCGGACATTGCCGGCGCGGATCTCGATCCATTCGATGGCGTGGCGCTCGAGGTGGAGCATGGGGAAACTTGAAATCTTAAACCCGAAACTCCAAGGGAGTTTGCGGCCTGCGGCCGGTCTGGTTGACGGGAAGCGGGCCGCTTCCCGAACGGCCCCTCCTTCGCCAAGGCTACGGGCGGGCAGGCTGCGGCGGGCCGCCGCAGCTACAGGTGGCGGGAGATCTTGGCGATGGCGTTCTCGACGGTGAGGCCGTGCTTTTCGCGGAGGATGGGGATCTTGCCGTGCTCGATGAACTCGTCGGGCCAGCCGATGCGCTCGACCGGGGTCTGGATGCCGGCGTCGTGGAGGTGCTCGATGACGCCGCAGCCGAAGCCGTTCGTGAGGACATGGTCCTCGAAGGTGCAGACGACCTTCGCGTTGCGGGCGACCTTCTCGATGAGTTCGCCGTCGAGGGGCTTGATGAAGCGCGGGTTGACCAGCGAGACGGAGAGGCCGCGCTCTCCGAGGCGGGCTTTCGTTTCCACGGCCATGGAAAACATGGTGCCGAGACCGATCAGGGCGACGTCGGTGCCTTCGGAAATCAGCTCGCCCTTGCCGAGCTCGATCGGGGCGCAGGGGCCGTCGGTCGGGGTCCCGGCGATGGGGCCGCGGGGGTAGCGGATGGCGGTGGGGCCGTCGTCGTAGGCGGCCATCCATTTGAGCATGGCGACGAACTCGGCCTCGTCCTTCGGCTGCATGTGGATGATGCCGGGGACGGGACGCAGGTAGCCGATGTCGAAGAGGCCGTGGTGGGTCGGGCCGTCGTCGCCGGACAGGCCGCCGCGGTCCATGCACAGGCGCACGGGGAGATTCTGCAGCGCGATGTCGTGCAGGATCATGTCGTAGGCCCGCTGCATGAAGGTCGAGTAGATCGCGAGGAAGGGCCGGATGCCGCGGGTGGCGAGTCCGCAGGCGAAGAGCGCGGCGTGTTCCTCGGCGATGCCGACGTCGAAGTAGCGCTCCGGGATTTCGTCCTTGAAGATGTCGAGCTTCGAGCCGCCGGGCATGGCGGGGGTGATGGCGACGATCTTCTCGTCCTGCTTGGCGAGGTCGGTGACGGTGCGGCCGAAGATCTCGGAGGCGGAGGGCTTGCCGCCGCCGTTGGTCGAGCCGTCCTCGATCTTGTAGGCGCCGAGGCCGTGGAACTTGCCGGGGTTCTCCAGCGCCGGTTTGTAGCCGCGTCCCTTCTCGGTGATGATGTGGAGGACGACCGGTTCGTTGAGCTTCTTCAGGTATTCGAAGGTCTTGACCAGCAGCGGCAGGTCGTGGCCGTCGATGGGGCCGAAGTAGCGGATGCCGAACTTCTCGAAGAGGACGTTGGGAAAAAGGAGGTTCTTGGCGCTCTCCTCGACCTTGTGGGCCAGGTTGCGGGCCGCCTTGCCGGCGATCCACTCGACGAATTCGGCGGCCTTGTTGCGCACCGACGAGTAGGTTGAGTGGGTCTGGAGCGCGTTGAAGTAGCGCGCGATGGCGCCGACGTTCTTGTCGATCGACCACTCGTTGTCGTTGAGGACGACGATGAACTTCTTGGTGGTCTCGGCGATGTTGTTGAGTGCCTCGAGCGTCGGGCCGCAGGTGAAGGCGGCGTCGCCGGCCAGTGCGACGACGTGCGAGTCCTCCTTGAGCTGGTCGCGGGCGGCGGCCATGCCCAGCGCGGCGGAGAGGGCGGTGCCGGCGTGGCCGGCGCCGTAGCAGTCGTGCTCCGACTCGGTGCGCAGCAGGAAACCGTTGAGGCCCTCGTACTGGCGGATCGTGTGGATGCGGTCGGCGCGGCCGGTGAGCATCTTGTGGACGTAGCCCTGGTGGGCGACGTCGAAGACGAACTTGTCGGCGGGCGTCGAGAAGACGCGGTGCAGGGCGATGGTCAGTTCGACGACGCCGAGGTTCGGGCCGAGATGTCCGCCGGTCTTCGACAGGTTCGTGATGAGCGCTTCGCGGATCTCCTCGGCGAGTCTCGGCAGATCCGCGTCGCCGAGCGCCTTGACGTCCCCGGGCGAGTGAATGCCGGACAGCAGCGGGCCGAGGTGCGGGGGCTCAGAAGAGGCGGATGTCGTCATCGTCTTCGGGCTCGTCCGTGTCTTCGGAGGCCGCGGGGGTCAAGGGCTTTCCGTCCTCGTCATCGGACGGCGTTGCGGGACTGCGGGAGGCGATCGTCTTGAGCCGCTTGCGGGCGGCGCCGAGGACGTCCTCGCAGCGGCGGAGGAGCTTGGTGCCCTCCTCAAAGCGTTCGACCATTTCCTCCAGCGGCAGCGATTCCTCCTCGAGCGCCGCGACGATCTCGTCGAGCCGCGCGACCGCCTCCTCGAAACCGGGCGCTTCTTCCTTCGTGGTGGTGGATTTCTTGCGGGGCATCAGTCGCGGCGGGTGTCACGAAGCTGCCCTTCGCTGTAGTAGACCATTTCCTGACGCAGCAGCGGGGTGCGGTAGGGGAAGCGGCGGTAGATCTCCGCGATGCTTCCCGCCTTGTCGTAGATCGAGAATCCGGGCTGGGCGGCGGTCGGCCCGGTGATCGAGGCGACGCGACCGTCGAGGACCAGCGCGGCGAAGTCGCCATATTCCGCGGCGACGCTGCTGCTCGGGCCGGAGTCCCTCGATTCCGGCGTGATCAGGATTCCGGAGAAGCGGGTGCCGAGGTCCGATGCCTTGGCGTCGAGCGCAAGGAAGTCGTCCTTCGATTTCGGCAGCCACAGGCTGTAGGCGTCGGCATACCAGGCGACCGCCCATGGCTGGTCGGAGATGACGATCTCGGGCTGCTGGGGATCCTTCTCGACCCAGTCGGCCATTCCCTTGTTGAGGATGAGCGGGTAGTAGGGCGGCCACTGGGGCCAGCCGCCCTTGTCGGAGACCTGCATGTACATCCGGACCTCCTTCGGCAACGTCAGCAGGATGGGGGCGGCGGAAAAGGCGACGATCGCGATGTAGTGGGCGTTGCGCAGGAAGGGTGCGGTGGCCACGAAGTCGAGCCGGCTCCAGAGGATCGAGAGGAAGGCGAGGCCGTAGGCCGCCATGACCGGCGCGAAAAGCAGGTGGATCTGGTTCGGATGGAGCTGGTTGGAGCTGTTGATGCCGAAGATCGCCATCCCGATGGCGGCGAACAGCCACATCAGCGCGATCATCCAGCGGAAGCGGGCGATCGAGGAACGCTTGAAGGGATGGAGCAGGGCGATGAAGAAGACCGGCGCGGCGAGGATGCCACCGAGGAAAGGGACGAGGTCGGTGGCCTGGACGAGCGTGGTGCCGAGGATCTTGAGCAGCAGACCGTCGATGATCAGCGGGTTGGAGCTGAGGTCGAGGGTCCGCATGATGGCCGCCTCGGAGCCGTTCGACAGTCCGTTGTAGAAGACGAAACGGGCGACGCCGAAGGGCTGGCCGGTGACATCCGCCATCCGGACAAGCGGGAACAGGACGGCGAGGAACAGGATGGCCAGCGAGGAAAGGGCGACGATGCCGCGGGGGCGGAAGGCGATCGCCGCATAGATGAGGTAGCCGAAGAAGATCCAGGCGGTGAGCCAGTGGGTGAGCACCATCAGCGCGAAGAAGATGGCCGCGATCAGCGGCTGGACGATGGAGTTGTTCCCCTCTTCCTGGGCTTCGACCGCCCGATAGGCGAAATAGAGTCCGCAACTGAAGAGCAGCAGCAGCAGCATCTGGGGCAGGCCGCTCTGGGAAAATTTCCAGAACAGGTCGCAGAGGACCATCAGCAGCGCCGTGACGCCCGCGATCTTGGCGTCGAAGATGCGGCTGACGAGCAGGTAGCTGACGCCGATGGCCATCAGGAAAAACAGCGTCGATACCAGGGCCACGACGCGGTCGAGGGGATAGATGAGTTCGTTTTCGCCCATCTTCCAGCTACCGAAGCTGTCGGCGCCGACGATCTTGAACACCGCCCCGAGCACCAGTGGATTGAGCGGCGAGTGGTAGGTGTCGCGCAGGCCGACGAGCGGCACGGTGCCCTCGGCCTCGGTTTCGGCGAGGTGGTGTTCGAGGGGACGGATGAACTTGGTGGTCAGGCCTTCACCACGGGCGACCTGGCGGGCGATCTGGGCCTGGTCCATCGCCTGTTCCGTGCCGAGTCCGCGGAAAAGCACGAAGAGGTGGACCAGGGCGAGCGCGCCGAGGATGGCGAAAAACAGCAGGCGGCGGATAAGGACCGCTCCGTCGAAGGAGCCGAAAAACTTGTTCATTTCTGGAGAGGGGATTCAGGCATCGAACTCCTTGAGTTTCCGCTGGAGGGTGCGGCGGCTGATGCCGAGCATGTCGGCGGCGCGGGTGCGGTTGCCACCGGCTTCCTCCAGCGCCGCCCGGATGGTTCGGATTTCGAGCGCATGCAAGTTGAATTCCGGAGGGGCGGCAAGGGTGATTTTGTCTCCGGAGGGCGGCTTCGGCACGGGAGATTCGCCGCGCAGCGAGGCGGGCAGGTGGCGGACGTCGATGACCGGATCGTTGGACATCACCACGCCGTGCTCGATCGCGGTCCGCAGCTCGCGGACGTTGCCCGGCCACGGGTGGCTCCGGAGCAGCTCCAGGGCCTCGTCGCTCAGGGGCTTGACCGGGCGGCCGTTTTCCTCGGCGAATTCCTTCAGGAAGCCGGCGGCGAGGAGCACGATGTCCTCGGCGCGCGCGCGCAGCGGAGGCATGACGATGCGCACGACGTTGAGGCGGAAATAGAGGTCCTCGCGGAAATCGCCGGTCTCGACCATTTCGGCGAGGTTCCGGTTGGTGGCGGCGAGCAGGCGCACGTCGACCTTGATAGGGGTGTTCGAGTCGACGCGCTCGATGGTCCGCTCGGAAAGGACGCGCAGCAGCTTGACCTGGGTGGAGGCGTCGATTTCGCCGATCTCGTCGAGGAAAAGCGTGCCACCATCGGCCTGCTCGAAGCGTCCGACCCGCCGCTGGGTCGCGCCGGTGAAGGCGCCCTTTTCGTGGCCGAAGAGCTCGCTCTCGAGAAGTTGGGGCGAGAGGGCGGCGCAGTGGACGATGACCATCTTTTCCGCCGGGCGGCCGGAGAGTTGGTGGATGGCGTGGGCGACGACCTCCTTGCCTGTGCCGCTCTCGCCCTCGATGAGGACCGTGGCGCGGGTCGGGGCGACCTGCTTGACGGTGTCGATGACCCGCCGGATGCCGGATGACTTGCCGGTGAGCCGGCCGAGGTCGGCGGGGTCGGGCAGGCGTTCGCGGAGTTGTTCGTTTTCGCTTTCGAGCTGGCGCGAGCGCAGGGCGCGCTTGAGCAGCATCTCGACCTCGTCGAGGTTGAGCGGCTTGGTGACGAAGTGCCACGCGCCGCGGCGCATCGCCTCGACGGCGGTATCGACAGAGACGTAGGCGGTCCTCATCAGCGCGGCCGGCGGTTTGCGGACAGAAAGGGCGTGGTCGAGGAAGTGCATGACCGAGTCGCCGCCGAGGCGCAGGTCGGTGAGCAGCAGGTCGGGCGGGTCGGCCTTGAGCACGGCCGTGGCCTCCTCGAGGCTGGAGGCGGTGAAGACGTCGAATTCCTCGTCGAGCGCCGCCCGCAGGCCGTCGCGGGTGGCTTTTTCGTCGTCGACGATGAGGAGGGTGGGGGTCATGGGAAAGACAGAAGACGGGAAGACGGAAGACGGAAGACCGGAACGGGCGATGCGGTCGCGTTTCGCCGAGGGCGACACTTTAGGAGTGGTGTGAATCTCATGGCGGCAAGGATCGGCTGCGGACGTTTTTCCGGGCTCTTCATCTTTCGTCTTCCGTCTTCAAGTCTTCCGTCTTCAATCGATATCAATCACGCTGCTTTCGAGGAGCCGCACGGGTTTGGGGCCGCGGGGGAGGTGGATGTGGATGGTGGTGCCGACGTCGGGTTCGGACTCGATCTCGATCTCGCCGGCGTGTTCACGGACGACGCGGCGAACGATGAGCAGGCCGAGCCCGGGGCCGGCCTGCTTGGTGGTGCGGTAGGGCTCGAAGAGCGAACCCATCTGCTCAGGGGGGATGCCGCTGCCGTTGTCGCGGATCGAAATACGACACTCGTAGTCGTTGTGGCCGGTCGAGACACGGATCAGCCCGCCGGCGCCGCGGATGGCCTGGTAGGCGTTGCGGACGAGGTTGTAGAAGACCTGCAGGAACTGGGCCGCGTCGAGATCGAGACGTGGAAAGCCGGGGTCGAGGTCGAGCTCTACCTTGATGTCGCGGTTGGACAACTCGGGCTCCAGCAGCTTGAGGGTGTCGTGGAGGATCTGATGGAGGTCGCAGGAGGCGCGATCGGGGGTGGTCGGGCGGATGGCTTCGAGAAACTGGCGTAGGATCGTGTCGAGGCGCTGGATTTCGCGGCGCGCGGTATCAACGTGTTCCTCGAGCGGGCCGCGGTCGCCGGGCGGCAGCTTGCGCAGCTTTCGCTCGATGAGCTGGAGATGGATGTCGAGCGAGTTGAGCGGGTTGCCGATCTCGTGGGCGACGCCGGCGGCGAGCAGGGTCAGCGCGTTGAGGCGCTCGCTTTCCAGGTGGACCTCGGCCTCGCGGCGCGAGCGGGTCTGGTCGCGGACGAGCATGACCCATCCGAAGTTGCCGCCGCCGAGGGGCGAGTTGATCGGGGCGAGGTAGAAGTTGAGGAAGCGGTTCTCCGGGTAGAAGACCTCGAGGTCGCGTGAGACGGTCTTGCCGGGCCTTGCCATGGCGGCCCAGTCGAGTCCGGGAACCCGCTTTTCCAGCGGCTGGCCGATGAGGTCATCCGGCAGGCCGAAAAAACGCTGGGCGGCGCCGTTGACGAAGGTCACGAGGCCGTCCTCGTCCATGACGATCACGCCCTCGTGCAACGCCTCGAAAACCTGCTCGAGGAAGCCCTTTTCCCGGATCAGGCGGGACAGGAGCTGCTGCGCCTCGGCCGGGTCGATGCGGTCGAGCCGGGCGAGGAGCTTTTCGAGGAAGCCGGACTTCATGGTAAAAGCTGAAATGCTGAAAAGCTGAAAAGCTGAA
>ERZ869936.2160-NODE-2160-length-12009-cov-4.726117_pt1 | contig 12009 bp, 8 predicted proteins | sample MGYA00520876_ERZ869936 | MGnify/ENA primary metagenome ERZ869936 (study PRJEB32218, sample SAMN09650985) | biofilter metagenome | isolation source: enrty point of leading RO module | place: Saudi Arabia: Thuwal, RO plant located on Red Sea | collected 2016-02-17 ... | reverse complement strand
GCCGGCCGGCATCCTCGTTCCGGGATGGGGCCTTCGGGAGGTGGAGCTGTGGGCCCCCATGTCCGACGAGACCGCCGACTCGCCGACTCCTGCGCTGGCCTTGCTTCGCGAAGGCGTCACCGCCGAGGCGGCAAACGAACGCTTCGAGGCTCTCGAGGCGGCCAACGACGGTTCGTCCTCCCGGGGCTACGCGAGCCTCGTAGCCGACCAGGTCTCGCGAGGGATCCGCGGTTACCTCGGCCTCCTCATGACCGCAGTCGCCCTCCTCCTGCTCATCGCGTGCGTGAACGTGTCGAACCTCCTTCTCTTCCGGGCCAACGCCCGTAAACGCGAGACGGCGGTGCGCTCGGCCATGGGGGGCACCCGGGGCCGCCTGACCCGTCAGATGCTGGTGGAGAGCATGATCCTGGCCGGCGCAGGCGGGATCGTAGGCGTCGGCGTAGCGGCCATCGGCCAGGCGGGCATCCTTCGACTCCGGCCCGGGCAACTCGACGTCCTGGACCATGCCTCGCTCAACGGAACGGTCCTCGCCTTTACCGTCGCCGTGACGCTCCTCACCGGGCTGGCCTTCGGACTCGTGCCCGCGCTCCAGGCATCCCGACCCCAGGTTCTGGATCCGCTGCGCAGCGGAGTTCGGAGCGAGGGAGACATCGTCGGAGGTCGGCTGCGCTGGGTCCTCGTGTCCAGCGAAGTGGCGCTTTCGTTCGCTCTCCTCATCGGTGCGCTCACCGTGCTCTCCACTCTCGTGGAGCGTCAACGCGTGGACTTCGGCTACGCCATCGACGAAGTGATCGTCATGCAGACGACCTCGCCGAGATGGAAGTACGGCACACCCGAAGAAAGGGGAGTCATCTACGCCTCACTCCTCGACCGCCTCCGGGGAATCCCGGGAGCCGCCGCCGTGACCCATTCGGCTGGAGTGCCCCCGAGGACCGGCGTGTGGTTCGGCCCCATCGAGGTCGAGGGCCGGGGCGTCCTCGAGGACCTGGGCCCGGTCCACGGTCCCTGGGTGAGGGAAGACTACTTCACGCCCCTCGGACAACGCGTGGTGCGGGGGCGGAGCTACACCGCAGACGACCTCGCCGGCGAGGAGGACCTCGTCATCCTCGGTGAAACGACCGCGCGGACGCTTTTCGGAGCGGAGGACCCCATCGGCGGGCGTTTCCGGATCGGCGACGCTGAATGGCTCACGGTCATCGGCGTGGCGGCGGATGTGCCCATGACCGGACTGTCCACGCAGCGCGAGGTGTTGCAGGCGTACCATCCGTTCCGAAGCGTGGGGAACGACGCCAGCTTCCTCGTGAGAGTGGCGCCGGGCGCCGATGGAGGCGCACTCGTATCACTCGCCCGCGACGTGGCCCGCGCCGCCGATCCTGACTTGAGGATCAACTTGGTCCAGGGCGCTCGCGAGCTCCAGCAGCAGACTTTGGAGCAGGAGCGTTTCCTCACGACCATCATGGCTGTATTCGCCACCTTTGCGCTCCTTCTTGCAGCCGTCGGGCTGTACGGGGTGGTCTCGCAGGTGGTGGGTCAACGCACCCGTGAGATCGGCATCCGAATCGCTCTGGGCGCCGGCCGGACGACCATCTCGGCCATGGTTCTCAAGCGAGTAGGCGGAGCCACGGCCGCCGGCGTCGCCCTCGGGCTGGTCCTGGCCATCGGCGGCGTCCGACTCGTCGAGACCCAGGTGGTCCGGGCGGCCCCGGAAGACTGGCCGACCTTCGTGATGGCCGCATTGGCTCTGGCGCTCACGGCGCTGGTGGCCGCCTACGCCCCGGCTCGGAGGGCGACGCGCGTCGATCCGGTGGATGCCATGCGGGTGGAGTAGAGTCGGAGGCACTCCGCCGGACCTTGGACGCCGGCCCGCGCCTCCGAAGGAACGGAGGCGCGGGCTTCGACGTCGGGAGGACTACGAGGACAGACTGATGCAGGTGATGACGGGTTCCACCATGTACGAAGTCCCACTCGCGTTATAGAAACGGAACACCCAACTAGCGTCCGACGACGGATGATTGTCCACGACGATGAGCTGGTCGCTGATGACCGAGCCATCGTAGTTCCAGCCACCTGAGACGACGAAGCTGCCCGCCGGACAGGACAGCGTTCGCGTGACTCGGTCCCCCGGGGAGAGAGGAAGATTGGCACCCTCCACCCGCTCTATGGAAAGCCTTACGGCGTTGTCTGCGAGGTCAGCGGCCGTCACGGATGCGTCGGCAATGTGGAAACCAGTCACCGCGCCATTTGCCAGTTCCCTGCCGGTGATGGCCCGCGCCTCCAGTCGGGACGAGTCGATGGAGCTTGGGCGGATGTTGGTGCCATCGATGGTGTTCTCGGCGATGTCCACGGCCCTGATGCTGCGGCCCTGGATCGACGTCCCCGTCACGGCGTTCCGGGCGATCTTCTGGTTCGTCACCGCCCCGAACATGAGGTCGTCGGACGCAATGCTGGCGTCCCGTATCACACTGCTGTTCACCGAGCCCGGCGCCAGCGCCGACGCCGTGACGGCTCCGATGCCTAGGGCCTCGGCTCTGACCGCGCCCTCGGCCAGCTTCGAACTGGTGACCGCGCCCTCCGCGAGCTTCGCCGCAGTCACGCTGGCATCGGCGAGCGCGACGCTCGACAGGGCCGCCGGGTCGATCTTCGCCGCAGTCACTGCGCCGTCCGCGATCTGAGCGTTGGTCACCGCCCCTGCGGCCAGGTGGGCCGCTGCCACGGATCCGTTGGCGATCTTCTCGCTGGTCACCGATGCGGCTGCCAGCTTCTCTCTCGTGATGGATCCGTCTTCGACCGTGGTCCCACCCTCACTCCAGGAGATCTCCTGGTGGGCCGCAGAGAGGCACTGCGTGGGCAGGCCCGGCAGGTCGAGGAAGTAGACCGCCCCCACCTGCGGTACGAGGCACGCCCGGAAGGTGGCCGGCGCAGACTGGGCGTGGACATCCTGACCCATGAGGAGGCCAGCCAGCAGAACTCCATGCAGGGCCGGGCGAAGGGGGATTCGTATCGTCTTCATGATCATGACTCCTATTCGTCGAGATTGAGAAGGCGTTCGAGCCAATCGGTGAAGAGGCTCACGAGGGACCACTCGGTCGGGGTCGGTCCGGCGTCGGCCTCGAGCGTGAGGCGTAGATCGCCGATGCAGGCCTCCACTTCGCCGAGGTTTTCCGTCGCCAGGGCGGTCTCACAGTCACCCCAGGCCGCGGCGACCTCGGCGCTCATTCCGTCGAGCAACCGGGCGGCGAACGGGTCATCCAACAGCGAGCCGAGTCCGGCGATGTCTGCGTCGACGACGCGAACAACGGCATTGCCGGACGCATCACCGGCACTAGCCGAGATCGTGGCTCGGCCGGGTGCCACGGCAGTGACGAGACCGTCCGGGTCGACCCGCGCGACGGATTCGTCGGACGAACGCCACAGCAAGTCGGCATCGACGGACGAGCCGTCGGGGGCGGTGGCCTGCGCGATCAAGGCGGCGCTTGTCCCCACGCCCAGGATCGATCCGCGAGGCGCGCTCACTGCTATGGCGGCCACCTCGGGAGGCCTCGGCTCCGGTCCCACGGTCTCCTTGCCGCACGACGCCATCGCGGCGGCAAGCATGATGAGAGTGAAGTGGCGCATATCGGGTCCTCCAGTCTTGGGGAGACCGGGGCTCGTCGAGACACGAGCGTCGGCTTTCACGAGGAAAGGCGACATCCGACCCCGAAGGGGACCACGCGCGGAGGGCCTGTCGTTAGCTTGGAATCATGCGGCCGTCCCGATGGAACGGCCGATCGCACCATCGACCATCCCTTCGCGCCCCTTCCCCATGACCGATCCGAAAGGACCGTCCAAGGCGGTGACCCGGGCTCCCTCCGCCGAGGAGCAGGAGTCGGCGGTGAAGCTTCTCACCACAGCGTTCGCCAACGACGCCATTCCCGTAGACGAGTTCGAGCGGCGGGTGGCGGACGTCTATCGCGCGGGAAGCGTTCAGGCTCTCGAGGCCATCACCCGCGACCTTCCGGAAGCGAAGCCCGAAGGCGTGGTGGTCCCTGCGCTCGCTCAGCCGACCGGCGCCGTCGCCCGCCGACCGCAGCAGAAGGTCCGCTCCATCCTAAGCTCGGTGGAGCGCAACGTCCCCGGCCCCATGCCGGAGCGCCTGGACGTCCAGTCCATCATGGGATCCCTCGAACTCGACCTTCGACGGGCCGAGTTTCCGTCGGGTGTGACCGAGATCGTCGTCGAGGCCATCCTGGGAAACATCGAGATCGACCTGCCGGAGCACGTGGTTCTCGAGGACGACGGGCACGCCTTCCTCGGAAACTTCTCCGTGCGCGGGCGCTCACGCCCCCGCTCCAACGCCGACGCGCCCGTGGTGATGATTACCGCGCGCTCGAGCCTGGCCAACCTGGAGATCGATTTCCGCGACTGAGCGCCGCAATCCCGCTCCTCGTTTGACTTTCGCCCCTCGAATCGCCCAGTCTCGGGGTCGCGACGTCACGGAGGCGCCAGCGTCTCCGTCCTCTCGTGCAGCACCGACGCGTGAGTCGCTGCGTCCTTTTCGCCATCCGGGCGAGAGGGCGATCTCCTGGGCCTTGGAGGCTCATGAAGCGGCGACCGTTGGCGCGAACCGTCCGGTACTCCACGAGTTGGAAACGCGGATCGTCGGGCATCGAGAGTTCCCAGGTCGCGATCCTGCGACAAGGCGTGGAGACGCCCGCGACGTTGGTGCGACCGGTCGAGGCATCCGAACCTCTACCGGCCTGGATCGCCATCGGAGGCGTTTCCAGGAAGGGCCGGTTCCATCCACAACTCGTGCGATTCACCGAGGCGCTCGCGTCGACGGGCGCGGTCGTCCTCGTGCCCGAACTCCCGGAGTGGCGTCGGCTTTCGGTGAGCCCCCGCGTAACGCTGCCTACCGTCCGCGCTTCGGTGGACTACCTGAACCGCCGGACCGGCGTGGTTCCACGGCGTTTCGGTGTGATCGGATTCTCCTTCGGGGCCGCCAGTGCGGTCCTCGCGGCCTCGGATGAAACCATCGCCGACCAGGTGGGCGGGGCGGTGCTCTTCGGCGGTTACTGCTGCCTGGAGCGTACCGTCCGCTGCATGCTCACGGGAGAGCACGAATGGGAGGAACGGCAGCACCAGCTGAGTCCCGATCCGTACGGACGCTGGATCGTAGCCAGCAATTACCTCAGATGCGTGCCCGGCTACGAAGATGCCGCAGACGTGTGCCTCGCGATGGGACGACTGGCGGCGGAGGCGAGCGGTCGCCGCGTCTCAGCCTGGGAGCCGTTTCACGACCCCATGATCACCGCTCTGCGGGAAACCGTCGCCCCGCAGAGGCGCGCGCTCTTCGACCTGTTGGCCACTCCTTCGACCGAGCGGCGACCGGACCCCGGCGCCTGTCGGGAGTTGGCGAAGAAGCTCTCCGACGCCTGCCGGGAGGTGGAGCCACTCCTCGACCCATCCGAGAGCCTTCGAGGGGTGTCCGTGCCGACGCAGGCCATCCACGGAAGGGGTGACCGGCTGGTGCCGTTCACCGAAGGAGTCCGCCTGATGGATCAGCTACCCGACGGCGTCCGGCGGGGAATCACGGTGACGCACATGATCAACCACAGCAAAGATCACACGCCCGCGAACCCTCTCGAGCACGCAATCGAGGCCGGGCGGCTTTTTCGTGCCCTCCACCAACTGGTCAACACCGTCTGACGGACGGTCCCGTCGTAGACGGTCGCGCTCGGGACGGAATCCGGCCCACTCCCTGGCTCAGCCCCGCCGCTTTCCGTACCGCCGCCGCCTCGGTCGCGAAGACCGTGACCGGTCCTGTTCTCCCCCTTTGGATCCCGCACCCGACTTCTTCTTCGCGGCGCGTGCACGATCTTCGGCGCGCTTCTTCTGGATGGCGCGGATGCGCTCGCGCCTGGGCACCTCGAGAGGCTCATCGGGGGTTGCGGCGTAGGCGAACCCGTCCAAATGCACGCGCTCGATGGATGCGCCGACCGCCCGCTCGATCTGGATGAAATCCTGCTTCTCCTGGGGAGACACGAGCGTAAACGCCTCGCCCGTCATCTGAGCACGAGCGGTTCGACCCACTCGATGGATGTAGTCTTCGGCTACGTTGGGTACGTCGAAGTTGACCACGTGGCCAAGAGCCTCCACGTCGATCCCCCGCGCGGCGATGTCAGTCGCCACGAGTACGCGGAAGTCCCCCCGCTTGAAACCGGCGAGAGCCTTCGTGCGCTGGGCCTGCGACCTGTTTCCGTGAATCCGCTCCGCATCGATCCCAACGCGATTGAGCAGCTTCGCCAGACGGTTCGCCCGGTGCTTGGTACGGGTGAAGACCAGCGCCTCGTTCATGCGGCCGCTCTTGAGGAGTTCGATGAGCAGCGCCCCCTTCAGGTTCGCGGGCACCGGATAGGCGAGCTGCTTCACTCCGTCAGCCGGAGCCGCCTTCCGCTGCAGAGCGATCTCGGCAGGTCGGTCGAGGATCTCGCGTGTGAGCTTCTCGATCTGCCGGGGCATAGTCGCGCTGAAGAAGAGAGTCTGCTCCGGCTTGGGGACGTGACGTAGGATGCGTCGGATGTCTGGAAGAAACCCCATGTCCAGCATCCGGTCCGCTTCGTCCAGAACCAGAACCTCCAGGCCCGCGAGGCGCGCGTAGTCGTACTGAAAGTGGTCGAGGAGTCGGCCGGGCGTCGCGACGATGACGTCGACGCCCCGTCGAAAGGCCTTCTCCTGAGGCCCGATCTTCACGCCTCCGTGGACGGCCGAAGCCGACAGTCCCGTGTAGCGCGCAAGCCCCGTGAAGTCGTCGACGATCTGACGGGCAAGCTCACGGGTCGGAGCCAGAACGAGAGCCCGCGTCGTCCCGCGTGGCCGTCCGACCAACCGGTGCAGGACGGGGAGGAGAAACGCGGCGGTCTTTCCGCTCCCGGTCGCGGCGCAGGCCAGCAGGTCTCGCCCGTCGAGGGCGGGCGGTATGGCTTGGCTTTGGATGGGAGTCGGACGGGTGAAGCCCAGGGAATCGACCCCCTTGAGGAGGGTCGGGTGCAGCTGCAGCGTGGCGAATGCCAAGGTGATATCCAGATGGAAGGCGCTCCGCGGGCCGGCCGTCCGTGTGGCGGCTCGTTCAGGCGGGCACAGAATCAGAGAGTGAGTGCCGGCCCCCTGAACCGAGGGCTCGAGGCGTGACTCACGCCGGAAGGTAACGTAAAAGCCCGTAGCACAAGACACGGTGACGCCCCGCGGGGCGCACCGCGTGTGTTACAAAACGCCTACGTCGGTTTCCTGATCGAGGCGGACTCGTCCCAGCAGCATCCTCCGTGCGCGTCATCGAACACCGCACACCGGAGGAGCAGCCATGAGCAGCGCAACTCAGCTGAAGAAGGCGAAGCAAGCCGCGTTCCTGACCCTCGCCGCCGCCGTCATCGCCCTGCCGACGTCCGCGACCAGTCAGGAGGTCGCGTCCGACTGGCACCCCGCCGGGGCAGTGGCCGGCGCCCTCATCGGCGGGACGCTCGGCTTCTTCGGTGGCGGCCTCCTGGGATCCGCGGGTGACTGCTATGAGATCTGTGGCGGTCTGGTGTTCGGGGCCTTGGGAGGTCAGGCGCTCGGGGTACCTCTGGGCGCACACCTGGGCAACGGCGGGCGGGGTGACCTGACCGTCAGCCTTGGCTTGAGCGTCCTCGCCGTCGGCGTGGGCATCGTCGGAACGCACGCGACGTCGAGCGGGCACGTCTACCTGGCAGCCACGGTCGCCCAGATCGCGGCCGTGTCGACCGCCGAGATGAGGACGTCTTCGAACGCCTCTCTATCCGTGGGTCCACGGCTGGTCGGAGAGGATGTGGGCGTCGGGTTCACCCTACGGTGGTAGATCGCTGACTCATGCCGCGGACGACCCGTGCCGTCACGATCACCTGCCCCGCATGGCGGCGGGTATGCTCGGCAACGTGGAACAGGAGTCCCCGCACGGTACTCGGCAGCCCCGCGCGTCCGACGGTCCGCCCATCGGAGAGGGTGGACGGGTCCGTGGCGCGGAGGACGTCGAGGGTCGAGGCCACACGCCGGCGGACCTGCTCCATCAATGCGGCGGCCGTCTCGGGCGGGTCCCCCGGCTCCCCTTCGCGTCGCAGCGCCTCGAGCTGCGCCGCCGAAAGCGACTCTCCGCGGGCATACGTGATGAGGCGGTCGATCGGCCCACAACCGTGGCGCACGCGGAGGCCCACCGAGTCGACCGCGAGGGGTGTGGCCCGCAGCTGGGCCAAGTCCAGACCGGACGAGGCCGCCTCGAACTCGCGGCTCGCATCAATGAGGGAGTGGGCGACGGGAAGCAGCTCGTCGGGGACGTCGGGTACGGGTCCTTCCAGCCAGGCTTCAGGCATGAGGTCTCGGGAGTAGGATGGTCGTGATCCGTTGGATGAGGCGCGGCGACGGCGGGGGGCTGGAGCGGGCTCCCGGACTCACCGCCCTTCCCGAAACGCCGCGTAGTCGCTGCGGATCTCCTCCAGCACGTCTGCCGCCGGAACGGCCATGAGGCCCTGCCGGATGGACTTGAGCATCTCCTGGTCCGTCGACTCCACAACCTCGAGGGCGCGCCGGAAGTAGCCATCCGCCTCGTCACGCGAGCCGACGGCGTCCGCCGCCCTTGCAGCCACATGGAGCGCCGCCGTCAGCTCGTACACCGCCTCGGTGCCTTCCAGAGCTGCGACAGCCGGACGCACCGAGGCGAACGCTTCGTCGGGACGCCCCGCCAGGAACAGCGCGCCGGCCCGATCCGCGCGGGCACCGGCGATGCTGAACCGCGAGGCGTCGGCCCGCTCCAGGTAGCGCGCGAGTTCCTCGGCGAGGTCGGCGAGATCCGCCCACTTCTGCTGAGCCCTCAGCATGAATCCGAGCTGGAAGTAGTACCAGTCGAGATTCGCGGCGTCGGGACCATACGCGGCCACAAGTCGTCGCATGGCCTCCCGTTGGCTCGCTTCCGCGGTGGCCGTGTCGCCGCGGTTGAACTCCGCTACCGCCCGATTGGCGAGGACGTTGGCCGTTTCGACGCTCTCCTCTCCATAGAACCGCTGGGTCACGCGAAGGGCATCATCATAGAGCCGCCTGGCCTCGTCCGGACGGTCTTCCCGGGCGGCGATGGCGAGGTTGGTCAACACCACTCCCTGCCCCGGATGGTCCGTCTTCTGGTACACATCGAGCGCTTTGCGGTAGAGCACCGCGGCCGAGTCGACATCTCCGATGAAGGCGAGCGTGGCCCCCAGCCCCACGTAGGAATCGGCGAGGTCGAGATCGTCCTCGGCGAGATGCTGCAGGCGGATGTCCAGAGATCGTCGCTGGTTCGCGAGGTGGACCGAGTCACCGTAGTAGAGGGCAAAGGAGCTCAGCGCATGCGCAACCTCGAGAGCGTCGGGGCCGAGGCGTTCCTCGTAGATGCTCAACGCCCGTTCGATGAGGTCGTTCCCCCCTTCCGGCGAGCGTGCGTTCCTCGCTCGCCCGAGCCCGACGAGTGCTTCGGCGACCTCCACGCTGGAGGGGCCGAACTCCGCCTCCCGGATGGCGACGGCTTCGGAGAGCAGCATCTCGGCCTCCTCCATGAGGCGAAGGTTCAGATAGACGTCGCCCATGGTGTGCATCATCCGCGCCTGCAATCGTGGCTGTCCGGCCAACTCCCTCCTGATGCGTGCAGCGCCGGCGTCGAGAAGCTCGCGAGCCGTCACCGTGTTGCCGCGTGCCTCGCTCGGGTTGCTCACCTCGAAGAGCCCCGTCATGAAATCGGAGACCTCCGACGACGCCTGCGCCTCGAGGAGAGCCTCTCGCTCCGCGGCCCGCGCCCGGAGCAGACCGGACGTCGCCGCCACCGTCCCACCGACGAGCGCCAGCACGGCCACCACCGCGGCCGTCACGCCAGCGCGGTTACGACGAACGAACTTGGAGGCGCGGTAGCGGAAGGTGGGGGGGCGGGCCTCCACCGGCTCGTGGCGGAGGTACGCCTCGAGGTCGCGAAGCAGATCGCCCACCGACGCGTACCGCCGGTCACGGTCCCGCTCGATGGCCCTCATCACCACCCAGCCGAGACCGCCTCCGAGATCGCGGCGCAGGGCGTCGGGGGTGGTCTGCCGGAGTCCCGCCACCGTCCGCTGAGTATCCGCAATGGTGAGGAGTCGGACGCTGGGGCGCGGCAGCTCCGCGGTCAGCAGGAAGGCCACGAACTGGAAGCCGCCTCTCGACAGCTCGTCCTCGGTGAAGGGCAGCGCACCGGTCAGGACCTCGTACAGGAGCATGCCCAGGGCGTAGACATCGGTGCGAACGTCGACGTCCCCGCCTCCACCCTCCGCCTGCTCGGGACTCATGTAGGCCGGGGTACCGAGCATGTGACCCGCCCGGGTCACCCCGGCCTCCGCGGTCTCTGCCGTGGCCTTCGCGATACCGAAGTCGATCACCTTGGGGACCGGCCGACCGTCGACCTCCGTGACGAGGACGTTGGACGGCTTCAGGTCGCGATGGATCAGTCCGCGCTGGTGGGCGTGCTGCACTCCGCGGCACACGTCCGCGAGGAGAGCCACTCGGTCGGCTACGCTCAGTCGGTGCGTGTCGCAGTACTCGGTGAGCGTCTCGCCGGATACGAGCTCCATGACGAAGAAGGGGCGCCCCTCTTCCGTCGCCCCGGCATCGAAGACCGTAGCCACCGCAGGATGGTCCATGGCCGCCAACGCCTGGCGCTCGGCGTCGAAGCGCGCGACCACCTCGCGGGTGTCCATCCCCACCTTCATCATCTTGAGGGCGACGCGTCGCTGGACGGGCTCGACTTGCTCCGCCTCGTAGACGACTCCCATCCCCCCTTCGCCCAGCACACCAAGAATCCGGTACGGACCGATCCTGGTAGGGTGCTCGAAGGGTGAGGCCACGGGCAGGGGGGGGTGGAGGTACCGGGGCGGGAGGCTCCGAAAGCCTGGGACTCCGCAGTCTACCCGGAAGCCACGCGATCCGCGAGCCGGGATCGGTCGTGGGGGCGGTCACCCGCTCCCCCGAGAGCGAGCGGCCGGGCCCCGGACCGCGAATCGGCCCGTCGCGGGGGCTAGAAGCAAAGCTGGATCGGACCATGGACTCAGCGCTCCTCCGCCGGCCTCGGCAGGCCGCCCGTGTCCGGCCCCGGCTCCCCCGCCGGGCGGGGTAGCGTCTTCTCCGTCGAGTCGGGAGACGCGGCGGGACGCGGGAGGGCCGCCCTAGCCTCCAGCTCGCGGATGGCGGCGGTCAACGCCACACCTCTGGGACTCTCCTCTCCTACCAGCCTGAGCGCCTCGCGCATCTCCGGCAGCACCTCCACCGCGTCCAGCTGAGCGAGGGCGGTCGCCGCGTGGTGGCCGGACGCGCTGGAAAGGCTCTCGGCGAAGGCGTGCAGCACGTCCTGTCGACGCCCTCCCATGGCCCCCTCCACCCTCTCGGGATGTCCTTTGAGGGCGTCGAGGACGGCGTCTGCCAGCGGCCCTTCTCCCAGCGCGTGCAGCGCTTCCTGGGCCCAGGCTCGCAGGGGCCGTCCCTCGTGGGCGCCGTCCTTGCCGAGCATGCGGACGACAGGGGACACGGCACGAGCATGCCCGATGCGCCCAAGCGCCTCGCACGCCCGGGCCTTGAGTGCCGGGTCGCCGCGCTCCAGGGCGGCGACGAGCGCCTCCACGGCACGCGCGTCACCCAGCGCCGCCAGCGCGCTCGCCGCATCCTGCAACGCCTCCTCCCCGCGCCATAGCAGGAGGCCATCGTCGCGGAAGAAGCCCCCTGGACCGCGGAGGGTCCGGATGTGCCCCTGGACCTCGTCCTCATCGGGTAGCTCAGGCAGTTCCAGCCTCGGCAGGAGCAGCTGGAACAGCTCGAAGAGGCGGACCAGGGGCTGGGGATGGGCCGCGGCGGGGATGGTGCACTCGAGTAGTGCGACTCCGGTGGGAAGAGGCTCGAGCCAGTAGCTACCGTCGCTGGTCTCGAGGGTCATGTCCGGCTGTGCGAAGATGATGGAGCGCACACGTCCTTCCTCGAACACCC
>ERZ869936.2158-NODE-2158-length-12029-cov-59.890930_pt1 | contig 12029 bp, 21 predicted proteins | sample MGYA00520876_ERZ869936 | MGnify/ENA primary metagenome ERZ869936 (study PRJEB32218, sample SAMN09650985) | biofilter metagenome | isolation source: enrty point of leading RO module | place: Saudi Arabia: Thuwal, RO plant located on Red Sea | collected 2016-02-17... | reverse complement strand
GCACAAGACGCCCCAAGAGCGTCCACTGTGCGACAAATGCAGGAGGAGAATATGGTGAAGGATATAATCTACATAATAAACGAGACAGTGGACGACGTGCAGTTGAAGGACATCTTATTGATGATCCTTCAAGAAGTGCAGTTCATGCAGACGGAGATTGACAGGAATCCAGAGGTCAGGCAGAGCGACTTCAAGGATTTGGTCGGTAATCTAGCGCGAAAACTTGAATGTCCTGAGTCTGATCTGTGGTCCTGATGGCGACATACTCAGCCGCACAGGAGCGGGAGGCCGTCGGTATCCTGAGTCAGATATTCTCTCAGGAGGACCGCGCCGGTAGGATAGCCCTCGCAGAGAGGTTTGGATATGGTGGTTCAGACGCCTCCAAACTACGATCCTTGAGGCGCATTCTCGCCGGTGAGATCCGCTACGGCAGTAAGGTGAACGTCACGAGGTTCTTCAAGCCCTTTACCACATCCGAAGATAGGTTCCCTCTTAGACGGATACCTGAATTGAGGATAGGTCCGGTTCAGGCTGATAGAAGGAAGAGAAACCCGGAAATACAGGGTTTGTACCAATTGGTGGCGCAAGTTATGTACGTCAGAATCACAGAAACGGGGTATGTTTCCTTTGTGACGAACATCAATAGTAGATCCAATAGAAACATACCATTCATCTTTGAGAACTTTAACGAAAGGGCTGCCGAGGTCTATGCCACTGACATACCTGAAAACCCAAGGGCATCACCCAATATCGTCGCCATTGCATTCAGTGATAGGGGAACGGAGGAGTTAAGATCGATATTTGGCGTTCCGATCCCTCGGGTCGTCGTAGTTGACAACGAAATCACCGCTGAGGGTTTGAGATCCGAACCCACGAACTATGGCGTGTCCCTCGTCCCCGGTGGTGGCACGACCAAGGACGGATACAAGGTACAGTCAGCATTCGGCACGAGATCCCTACCGAAATCGAGGAGAGACAACATCATTGGATATGTTCGTAGGGTATCCAAGAGGAAATATGGGATCAGTTTGGAAACGTGATGACATGCACAGGATATTCGGAGTGACACCGGGGAGACCCGAAGAGGAAACGCTATGGACATACGATACGGAAACTCCGGGCCTCAACGCCCCGGCTGCCGTTCTGTATGGGTTGGAAAACATAAGAACTGGGGAGCAGTACGTCTTTTATGACAGAAACAGTTTCCGCGAGTTCGTTGAATCCCACGCCCCCGCGATACTGTGGGCCCACAACGGAAATCGGTTTGATGTCTTCTCCGTACTGTCCGCGTCGGAGGCATATGAGGCTCGCAAGGTCTCACAGGGAACGAGGCTCTTTGAGATCGAGTACAACGGCGTCAAGTACCGCGACTCAAAACACATATTTCCAATGCCATTGTCAAGGTTGGCCGAGACGGTTGGCATGGAGAAGGGGCACACGCCCGAGAAGTTCATCACAGGACAGCCATTGACGCGGGATGACTTGGACGATGATGACGTTCGCTACTGCCTCATGGACGTTGCCATACTCGCTGAGGCCCTACGGAGTTTCCGAGACATGTACGCGCGCCTGTGTGGTCGCAATCCCCAAGAGGTGGGAATACCGCTAACAACGGCCTCCGCAGCCTATCGGATATGGTGCGCGATGTCGTGGCCTGAGCATTGGACGTGGAGGGACGCCAAGGGGAAAATGCGACCAGTTGGACGCGGCAAGTCAATCTTCAACACGGCCTTCAGGCTCTCTGAGGCCGGTGGCATGGTTCGACTTCTGAACACAAGGCCCGGGGAGTTGGTCAAGGGTGGGATCATCAGTTATGACGCGAACTCCATGTATCCCTCGGTGATGCTTGAGGAGACGTTTCCCGACATCACGAGCGGGAACTTCATGGGGGCTGACATGACATGTCTCCTCCATTGCCTCAACGACGAGTCAAGGGTCTTCCTCTCTCAACTCACGCTCTACGCAGAGAGCCCTGACGCATACATGGGGGCCCCTAACACCGACGAGATGAATAGGAGGGACTGGAATCAACCAACGTTCTCCGGTTGGATGTGCGGACCTGAGATCAAGTTCCTCCTCTCCAACGGATGGACGGTTGGCAGGGTGTCGAACGTCATAAGTTTCCGGGCGATAAGACCGTTCACCAACTACGTGAGGACCCTGTATAGGATGAGGTTGGAAATGCGAGAGCAGGGAAACCCGAATCACGCCTTGGCAAAGTTGTGCATGAACAGCCTGTATGGCAGATTTGGAATCAAGGAGAAGCCGACGCGGTACGACGGTGCTGCCTTGGAGGAGTTGATGGAAAGTGAGGACTACATCGAGCGAATGGAGAGCGGTGAGTTGGAGCGTGGCTTCTATGACGGCAGACGAGCGGAGTGGCCGTATGTTATCGACTACTCAACGCTCAGGAAGGCACCGACCTCACAGTGGTTCGGGTTCTCTTCCTTCATCCTCGCGCGCGCCCGCGTGAGGCTAGGCGAGGCGATCATAGCGGCTGGTGAGGATGGTCTCTACACAGACACCGACAGTGTTCACATGCGCGCTCGCGCGCGCGAGAGGTTTGAGGCGAACGTCTCAATCGGTGACGAGTTGGGGCAGTGGAAACTTGAGACGCCCGAGGTCATACCATGTGGGCGGTATTGGGAGCCCAAGGCGTATGTCCACTACGAGGAGGACGGTGTGACCCGTAGGCTCGTCAAGCACAAGGGGATCATGGTCAGGGACGACAGGGGGAACTACCTACCCGATGCCGGTGACTTGACCAAGGTCCAGACCACGAGGACGACGGTCTCACTGTATGAGGGGCTACGGCGGGACCTTGAGCCCGGCACTGAGATCGTCACAGAAAAGAAATCCTCACGATTCTACAGAAACTCATAATAATGAACACACTTTCGCCGTCCTCATGGATGTCCTGAGTGTTGAAGACGTACTTTCTAAGGTCGATAATCTGCTAATGGCTACGCGCTCACCGGCTGATGAAATGATAAGGTCACTCTTGCAAAACGGATGGGTACCAAACACTCAGGCGTCCGCCTTCATATTCGGCATGGCCCTCTTCGCGGAGAAGTACGGCGAGGGCAGGGAGTCGGGCAGCGATGTCAAGGAGGCCCTAGCCTTCGCACAGGCGGAGACGATCAAGAGCCCCGTCGTATCATCATTCCTAGCAAGCAACGTGAGCGCGAACGTGGACAGGGCGGCTGGTGTATGACCGAACACTCGCCTTGGATGATTCAGATGTTGAAGCGCGACCCCGCCACGGTGTCAATAAGGTTGAACGGAGTGACAGTGTATGAGCGCGAGAAGAAAGAGAAAGTGTGAGGAGTGCGGGCGAAAGGCGAACATGGCGTTCGACCCACAGGGCCGCATATGCGTCGATTGCCTTGAGGAGTTGAAGCACACCACGGTCTCTCTCCACAAACAGGGTAAGATGGCGTATCACGAGGCAGAGGAGATCCTACGCAAGCGTCTCAGGATCAGCAGGTTCCAAGCGGAGGAGATACTGTTCCCTCCCTTGGGTGACGGTGATTACCCGTCGAGTTTCGGCGGATTGAGATTGAGTGAGAACATAACGGAGTTGATAGAGAATGACGACAGTTGAGAAGGTAGAGAAGGAAGACGGAACGACGGTGTACGTAGCGAGCGACGGCAAGGAGTACAAGTCGAAGAGCGGCGCATGGAAGTGGGAGAAGAAACTTGAGAAGTCCAAGCCCATCGAGACAGAGGAACAGGTCGAGGTAGAGGAGAAGGTCGATTGGACGGAGATGACGTTTGAGGCCGATGACATAACCGAGACGATACCCAAGCCATTGAAGAGGATAAGACCAAGGTCTGGGAAGCCGACGAAGAGGCAACTTCAGAACGAGCGTGAGATGAACGTCGGCATACTCAAGGTTGGGTACAGGACCTCTGACGCCCTGTTGACGCGGTACAAGAGAGGCGTTCTGAACGATGACGAGGCTGCGGCCATCAAGCACAGTGAGGAGGACTATGAGTGGATATCCAACATAACACAAGACGCCCTCGATCACAACAACGTGAACATAGCGTCGGCCGTTGGCCCGAACCAGTTGGCCGTCGCGGCAAACGGCTATTGGTTCGGTAGCGTGTTCGTCAAGATCAACGCCGAGGCAGGGAAGGCCATGTTCTCGGGCGGGCGCATGGTGTCCGTCCTTGAGAGGGTGCCATTCATAGGAAAGAGAATTAAGGATAGGCGCATGAGGCGCATAGAGGAGCGACTGATACGGGAGGAGTTGTGATGCCGGACTTTCTGAGGGTGATACTGGGAAAGGAGGACCTGAGAGGTAGGCCCATCCTATCCAAGACCGAGAAGCGTCTCCATCAGATCGAGACCGTTCTGTTCAGGGGTGACCCCCTCGGTGGGAAGGATGAGGAGGAATGAACCTTAGAGAGTTGTACGAGCCCGATGGGGTGAGGCTGACGACCAAGATGATCGGGGCCCCCGGCTCGGGCAAGTCCTACTTCGCTAGGAACACCCTGATGACGTTCATGGGACAGAACAAGGACCCCATGCTCCATGTCGTGTACGTGTGCCCGAAGCATGAGATGGACTTGGGCAAGAACAGCGTCACCACGTTGGAGAAACTACCAAAGCACATGAGGAAGAACAGGATGCACGTCCTGTACCCTAATCCCGAGGCGGTTGACTTTGAGGTTGATGAGATCATAGCAACGGTGTTCGACATCAGGGCGTCCAACCCTGAGTTCAAGTGCTGCCTACTCGTTGATGACGTTCAGATCTTCCTCAGTGCGAGGCGAGAGACCTCACCCCAGTTCAAGAGGCTCGCCCTCGTCGGTAGGAGCATGAACATAAGGTTCGTCGCCATCTCGCATGGGTTCGTCTTCTCAAAGGCCCTAGAGGGTTCGACATCGTACATCGTACACTTCAGGACGCTGATGACGCCCATACACGTCAAGGACGCCATGAACCGGTACGGCTATGACCCACAGCCATACATCAAGCCATTGAACGAGGTTCCATACTCACACGTCATGTTCGATGTGACCAAGGGATCGACTCGGCTCATGAAGCCCATCAATCTAGCATCTCTGAGAAAGCGGGCACCGTCCGCTCGATGAACATGCAGTTTCCACAGATCCACCCGACCCTCCTTTGTGTCCTCGCTGAGGTTGGTCTGTTGTCGTCCTTGCTCGTCTTTATCCGCGCGTTGACGCCAATCACCTTGACGCCACAGTTGGGACACTTTGGTCGGTGCGTGTTTGCCATGACAATCCGTTAATGTGTCCATATTTAACAATAGCGAGTATTAAGGTGGGTACCGCCCTCCCACCCGTCATGGTGCTACAGCAACTACTAAGAAACGTCGGCACCGGCGCGGGGATTTCCTTCTTCGTGTTGGGGGTCGAAGCAATATCGAACGCTTTGTCATCGTACATCATGCCCGGCGGTAGAACGCTGGAGGATGTACTGGCAGGATTCTTTGGGGGTCAATGAGATGATGGGTGGATTATTTCCTGAACCAACCGCGATGGGAATCCTTGACTACCTAGCCCTCGCGGCTGGTATAACTATCGGTTCCCTCATCTTCGCCGGTCCAATGGAGGCCATCGAGGAAGGACTCATGAACAAGAGCGGTAAGGGGTTGCTAGGATGAGCATCAGGTACACGCTCGTCAACACCGAGACCGGCGCACCCGCCGCGACGGGGTTCCCAACCAACGCCGCACAGACGGTCAATGAGGGTATGAACATCCCCGGCGGACCATTGGAGAGCATCATCTTCAGGTTCACTGGCACCCTCAACGCAGCAGGTGACATCGACTCTGACCTAGCAAGCGCGATCAGTCAGATGAGGGTCATACTCAACGGGGAGTCCTTCTTCGACTACCGGCAGGGATACTCAACACCAAACTCAGGAGCCTCAGAGGCCTCCCAATTCGGATACTTCTTGAACAGCATGGGTGAGAACCTCTCTTCCGAGGTCGTTGCACAAACAACCGTGAAGGAGGCCTACCTACGTATCCCATGTGGGATTCAGGCTCCTCCCGGGGTGTCACGATTGGAGTACACCTTCAGCACGACCGCCACCGGTGGTGCCTCCACGAACACACAGGTCGAGGTCTGGTGCGTCTACAACGACTCGATGCAGACACGAACCACCGTCGCGGCCGCAACCTCGTTCACTGCCTCCGGTACGGGTCAGGAAGAGGTCGTCGTCCGTGTGCCAGCCAACTTCCCCGGCGTCCTTGCCGGTGTCCTCGTGCAGAACGACAGGGCACAGGAGGACATATCGGAGATCAGGGTGGTTTCTCAGAGCGACTACAGCCTTGAGGTGAACTACTGGAGGTACCTTAACAGCGACCTTTTCAACACGGTCCTCTTCGGCTCAGCCGCTTCACAGACCCAGTTGAACATCTCACAACTATCGCCCGGTACGGTGTTCGTTCCTCTCTACGGCCTTGCTCGTGGAGACGACATACGGCTACAAGTGACCACTTCCGCCGCACGAACGCTATTGTTCAACCCGGTCTTGGTCGCAGCCGCCAACGCGAAGTCAGCAGCAGAGCCCGGTCAGACGCAAGCCGTGAAGAACAACACGCTACAGGCCGTACTTGAGCGCAGTGGTGCCGCTAACTCCTGATGGGGGTGAATCCCCTTGGGACGAATGCTACGCTTCGCACTGACCGAGGACGTGCCCACGCGCATCGACCTCGCTATGGTCAGGGCTGGTAAGATACTGATAAGCAACATAGGACCCCAACCCGTCCGAATCGCCTATGAGACCATAGGCGGGACGGGTGAGGGGGCCGGCCTTGCCAATGCGCAGAACTACTACACATTACCATCAGGCAACGAGTACATCTTCGATTGTGGCCCCGGCGTGGGACTACTGACGCAGGGTCAGCAGATGTTCCTCGCTTGCACTGGTGGTGTGGCGACGGTAGAGGTATGGATAGCGAACGAATGAGGTGATTGAGTGTCATACATCAAGAAGGCAGACTCAGGAGGTGGCGACACCTACACGCTCAGGGCTGCTCAGTCAGGTGCAGACGTTGACATCCAACTTGATGCCGCGACGGGCTCCGATTCCGATGTCAAGTTGAAGGCAGGTACGAACATCACGCTCACCGAGGCTTCGGACACCATCACCATCGACGCAGCAGGAGGGGGTGGCTCTCCGGGTGGTTCCAATGGACAGGTTCAGTACAATGATGGGGGATCATTCGGTGGTAATGCTGTATTCACCTTCGATGATACAGCAGGGGCGCAACAGGTGGTTGTTGAAGGGTCTTCTAGTACGGACCTCGTTAGAATAACACAAACAGGTTCGGGAGATGCCCTTGTTGTAGAGGACGAGACAAACCCCGATTCTACCAAATTCAAGGTCACTCAGAACGGGGACGTGACCATAGGAACGTCACAGGAATTTCTAGGTAAATTCCGAGTTAGTGGAGTGTCGGGAAACAGGAACATAACCGACCCCTCCGGACAGGCCAACATAATTACTAGACTAGAGGGACCTTCATCAGCCGTTGAATTGATGAATTTCAATACAGAATCGGGCAACCTCTTGATCTACAATCCCTACGTTGATGGGGAGTATACGTTCATGAGGCGTGACGGAGTATCAAACAACATAGAAACCTCCTTCGTAGTGACTACCGAGGACACAATCAAACTAGGATTGGGCGGCAAGAATTACGGGACGGCTGGACAGGTCTTGACCTCCGGAGGACCAAACGCAGCAGCCTCTTGGACTACGGTTTCGGGTGGTGGCGGTGGTATGGTCCCGCCGGGAATACCCAGCGGCAACACAGACACAGGGGACGAAACGATGGGTTTCATGAACGGCTTATTGGCAGCAAACACCAATTCTCCTTCAACACAACAATGGTCCAACACATTCACAAGAGTTAGACCACACGCATTTTCTAGAACAGCAGCAATATCATCGGTACGATTGGCGGTGAATAGCGGTCCAAGTGGAGGGGTTTCTCAAGTGGTCACATTCGGAATCTACAACAGTAATTCAAACGGACAACCGACCACGTTGAAATGTAAAGCGACTTTACAAGTACCAAACGGTAGCGGGTCGGCTGTATATACTGCTTCTTGGGTAGCAGAAACAGGACAGGACCTCAACGTGACGGCTGGAGAGATGTATTGGTGTGGATTCTTCTCATCCTATGGAAGCGCAGCAACAGCCTCTAACTTCTACTTTGCCAACGGTGTTCAATTGTCTCCGATTTTCATTGATATGGATTCGACCCCTCAATTTATCCAGACAACATATGCTACCTCTCTATTTCCAAGCACATTCCCATCTCTCCCAGCAAATCCCGGAGACAATGGCGGGAACACTTGGCTACTATGGCAGGTGGTGTACTGATGATTGAGTCATATGAGATACTTGGACAAGAGGGTTGGACTTGGGGACAGATACGGGAGGCTAGGGCGGCGGAATTTGCCCGAACCGATTGGTGGGCCTTGAAGGACCTCACAATGTCCCAATCAAAGAAGGATTACAGGAAGTTTCTAAGAGACTTGCCACAAACTTACAGCGATCCCGATGAAGCCGCAGCCGCATGGATCGCTTACGAGATACCGGAGTGATTTGAATGAGTGAAGCGATAGAGATAGATACAGACGGAGACGGAAAGGGCAACATAAAGATACCTTGGAAGGTCATCTTGATCGTCCTTGGCCTAGCCGGCGCGGCACTTGGCGTCGGAGAGGACGCATTTCAAGCGATTTTAGAGACGGCGGGGGTGTGATATGATGATAGATGAAAAAACCATTAGTGCAGTTGTTGTTCTACTTGTTGTCGTTATGATATTCAAGAACAAGTAAGGAGGAGAAAGGATGCCAGTAAAGAGATTGAAGAATGGAAGATACCAAGTGAGGTCATACGTGACCGGAAAGCCGCTCAAGCGGACATACGCAACGAAGGCCGCAGCAGAGCGCAAGGCGGCGACCAGCAAACGCAGGTCGCGCAGGGTGCGCTCAACACGATCAAGACGTGCTAGGAGGATGTACTGATGGCAGCGAGAATGAGACCAGCGAGACCCGGGATGAGGAGGAGGCGGCGGGGTTCCCGCACCTTCAACCGATTCCGCTCAAAGTCAACGGGCCGCTTCGTGAGAAGGGGCAGGGGACGACGAGAGCGGGCCTTGGCGAGGGGTCACATAACGATAGGCCGATACTACGACAGAAGGTGAGGGGATTGCCTAAGATACGCAACCCATACACCGGACGCATGATGACGGTCTCATCGAAGGTCCCAGTCGGGGCCCCCGGGTCGGCTCGTCAGAGGTCGTACTGCGCTCGTACCGCCAAGATACGGGGCAACTGGAAGACCAACCCCAGATCGAGGAACCTCTCACAGCGTCGTCGTTGGCGATGTAATTATGTATCAGGGGAACTCAGGGTGAGATGATGGCGAGGGGAGACACGGCCTATCTCAGGAAGAAGTCAAAGACATGCCGTAGACCGTCAGGTGGGACCTACAGCGTGGGGACGCTCCGCAAGGTCCTGAACAGGGGCTATGGGGCCTACAGGACCAACCCCGGCTCGGTACGCAACGTCAGGGGCGTCAAGGGAGGCCCCGGCCCGAAACTAAGTTCCCAACAATGGGCCCGAGCCCGCGTAAACTCCTTCTGTAGAGGCTCACGGAAGCACGACAGGGACTTGAGGTGATACGATGGCGAAGAACTTCAGAAGAAGAGGGCTCAGTTATACGGACTACGTACCCGGATTGGGCGCAGGTGACAACCCGCTTGGGGACCTCACCGACGACGAGACGGATCTACCCACAGAACCACCGGAGCGACCACCACAACCCCCTCGACCCCCATCGAGCCTACCGCCTGATCTTCCACCAAACGGGGGACCGGGCAACAGCGACCCCTATCAACCTCCACAGGAGATGCCGCCAGTCGATGAGCCCCTCCCTCCTGCGGATATTCCCGACGATCCGATACTAGGACCTCCCGGGGATGGGGGCAGACCATCATTCAGACCACATTACATGTACGACCCCGCTACGGGGGAGGCATTCTTCGCCGCTACATACGAGGACCACCTCAGATACGAGGCCCTCGGGTACGTTCACACGAGGCCCGACACGGCAACAGGCGGCGATACGGGCGATAGTGGGTCTGAAGGTGGAATATTCGGCGGTGAAAAGGGCGATTTCGTGTTGATCGGACTCGCCTCGATGCTCTTCTTCGGCTCCATCATCCTCGGACTGCGGCGAGGTGACTGAATGGGCACTGGTTTGGAGTTGGATGAGGTCAAGGGAAGCCTAAACACGGCCGGTTATTGGACCGTGGGCACCATAAAAGCGATTTTGAACGTCGCAATACCGATAATCGTCCTGTCTTTTGCCGTTGGATTCATGAAAAAGGTGGTCAAAACCGGCACGAACATGGGGAGTGATTGATGTGGTCGGCATCATAACGACGAAAATATACCAATACGGGCTTGAGTATTACAAGGAGAACCCCGATGGAACCCTATCATCGATAGCCAAGGACGCTGCTACGGCCGCTATTGAGGAGGGTGCCGAGTTGGTGGAGGTCACGTTGGAGCAACTATCCGTCCTCTTAAGGAGAACGGCGAACTATCTGGGAGAGATAGGGCTTAATTTCTTCAAGTATCTAGGTCCCGCAGTTATCGAGGGCGTGGAGAACACATACGACGCAATCAGGGACCTTTTCAGGGGTAAGGAGGATGACATAGTAGCGGGTTTCCTAACTGGATTCCTAGCCCTTTTGGCTGTCGTCTATCTCTACCAATCCGTCAAGGTCGCTGGTGATGCCATTTGAACGGAAGGGGCCCCAACGAGGTCGAGAGGAACTTCAGGTACATCCTCATACCCGTCGTCTACGCATGGCTGACTGCCGCCGTGGGGCTTGTCGCATACGGGCTCTACAAGCCCGATGACGTGATACCGAACCTAGAGGGGTACTTGGCCCTCCTTGCCATACTGGCCGCGCCGGCCACGCTTGCCATATCGGAGATCAACAGGCTGTACGCAGAGAACCAAGCGGCGAAGATACAGTTGGAGCCCGACATCATCAGACATGAGATCAAGTCCGCCACGGATCAACAGAAGCATGACAATATCATGGATGCCGAGGAGAGAAGGGATAGGCTGGGATCACCGGGAGAGGAGTGACCCCCTCCCGGGATTTACGTCATTCTTGCATTTGAGTTGCTCACTCTGCTGCCACAAGTTCGTATGGGTTGCCATACTTCTCGTCATTCCTCGTAAGCGTGACCTTCGCCGGCAGATGGGACTTGATGGCCTCCAACTGGCGAGCGACGACGGCACCGTTCAAGTAAGCCTCGACCATCTTCCCATCTAAGTCAATGGTACCGACCCAAGCGGTCCCATATGGGCCCTCAAACGTTCGGGCATCGTGGATGGTAAATGAGCGGCCAATTAGAGCGTCTGACTTGATCGTGTCGTCGTCGTCACTTGAAGCACCGGCTAATATGTCTGCTATTTTCTTCGTCATGTTGCGTTTTCACCTCCTTTTGTAGTTAGAGTGAGATCGTAATTGGTTCATAATTGTTTTTATCTAATGTATTCATTCAAGTTAATAGATACATTAATAGACTACCCCCCCTTCCGCTCAAACATGTCACAAGCAAGAGATGACAACAAGCCTGACACCGAACGCCCAGAGGAGGAGATCAAGGATCTAATTGAGGAGTTCCTCAAAAAGGTCCCACAGTATCAACCCCAGAGATCTCAAGAGATCAACATCGACACCCTAAGCATGTCTGTCGAGAGGACAACCACAGAGACAGCATGGCTATCAATGGACGAGATAATCGACAACGGAGGAGACGTTGAGTCTGCCGCAGAATACGCAGATTGGGACACCGAAGACTACGAGATCACTGATCAAGGCACATGGATGTCTTCATACTACATCTCAAGGGAAGCATATGACGTTCTCTTCGACACCCTCAAACAAGCAGAGAAGATCCTTCAAACGACGTTGAAGACAATGACAGAGGGGGAGGAAGAATGA
>ERZ869936.2157-NODE-2157-length-12040-cov-19.076095_pt1 | contig 12040 bp, 10 predicted proteins | sample MGYA00520876_ERZ869936 | MGnify/ENA primary metagenome ERZ869936 (study PRJEB32218, sample SAMN09650985) | biofilter metagenome | isolation source: enrty point of leading RO module | place: Saudi Arabia: Thuwal, RO plant located on Red Sea | collected 2016-02-17... | reverse complement strand
TCATCGCGCAAAATAGAAATCGAACCTCCCGGTCAGCCGCCAGGTCGTTGGCTGATCCAGAACCTGTCTGATTGACCCTCAATTCATCGAGTCGAACCACCCATGCACTCACTCGCCCGCTTCACCGTCGCATCGCTCGCATGCCTGTTGCTGCTTAACGTGCCTCACATAGCCGCCGCCGATGAGATCTTCCCCGATGAAAATCTCCGGGCCGTCATCAAGGAAATCCTCGTCAAAAAGCAGATCAACAAGGAACAGATCGAAGAGGAAGACCTCAAGACGATCTTTTTCCTCAATGCGCCCGAGCGCGGCATCAAGGATCTCACCGGTCTCGAGAAATGCACCAACCTCGCATCGATCAAACTTCCCGGCAACGAAATCGAGGACGCCGCACCTCTCGCGGCCCTCAAGAACGTTCAGGAACTCCATCTCCAGAACAACAGGATTTCCGACGTCTCTCCCATCGGCGAGATGCCCAAACTCCAGTACATCCAACTTGAGAACAACCAGGTGACCGCCCTGGACGGCCTCGAAAAACTCGAAAACCTCCGCTCCCTGTATCTCTCGGGCAACCAGGTCGAGTCGCTCGCCCCCCTCGCGGCCCTCTCAAAGCTCACGTCCCTCTATCTCAATGACAACAAGGTCTCCGATCTCTCGCCTCTCAAGGATCTCAAGTGGATCGAACTCCTCGGCCTGAAGAACAACCAGATCAGCGATCTCTCGCCTCTGGCCGGCTTCACCGAACTCCGCTTCACGTTCCTCGAAGGCAATCCGCTGGAAGACCTTTCACCCCTCCTCGAAATGGCAAAAAAAGACATCGAAGGCGATCAGCGCTTCGCCCCCTACTGGCGGCTCTACATCGATGCGGAGTCCCTCCCCGATCCCGCCAAGGCCCAACTCGCCGAACTCGAAGCCCTCGGCGTCCGCGTCAACCAGAAGTGAAGCAATGTAGCCGACTCGCTCCGCCGAGTCGGTCGGCAGTTCGCTCCCGATGAGCGTGCCGCATCGAAGCGAGACGGCGTCGGAACGTACACTCAAACCGTATTCGTACGGTTTGGATGGATTGAATGCCCATGCGACTCGCAGCGCGAGTCGCCTGCATCGGCTCTCACTCAGTGTGTGAAGGCGGCGGATGCGAGCTGCGCCGCTCTCACCGCCGCGCGTAAACCAGCGCCAGCGCGCCAACGATCAACAGCGTCACCAGCGCGGCGTCCGGCTCGATGAACCAGAACCGCTTCTCGGCGCGATACAGCAGTCCCAGGGTTGCCACGGCCGTAACAAGGATCACCGCCGCCGCCGTAATCGCGTGCGTTGGTGCAGCCAGCGAAAGTATCGATTCCGGACTCGCCAGGTCCGCCACCGCCGGCACGATCATGTTGAACGCATTGCTCCCGAACACGTTCCCCACAGCCATGTCCCGCGCCCCCAGCCGCAGAGCTTCAATCGTGGTGACGACTTCCGGCAACGATGTGATGCCGGCCACGAACACGGTTCCGAAGAACGTCCGACCCAGACCGGTGGCCACCGCCAGTTGATCCGCCGTGTGAGCCAGCCGCGGACCCGCGAACAGAATCACGCCCGCTCCTCCCACAAAGCCCAGCAGGTACTTCCCCCACTTTCCGGTCTCAGCCTCTTCCGGCTTCGGTTCCTGCTGCATTGCGAACTGCTGGTCAAAGTACACCAGCCGCAACGTCAACACATACGCCGCCAGCACCCCCAGCGTCCCCGGCCCGAATCGCCACAGGGTCAGCTTCGTCTCGAGTAACAGCGAAATCAGGACGATCGTCGTCAGCAATATCGCGGTCGTCGCCGACAGCGCATGCGCAGCCGCCATCTTCGAGAGCATCTGGCCCCGTTGACGCGAAACAAGATCCAGCACGGAAAGTATCAACAGGTTGATCAGCGAACTTCCCAGCACGTCCCCCACCGTCAGGTCGATCGCTCCAATCCGCACGGCGTTCCAGCCGACCGTGAACTCCGGCAGACTCGTCGCCGACGCCAGCAGCACCAGCCCCACCAGCGAACGTCCCAGTCCGCTCAGTTCCGCGATCCTGTCGCAGCACCTCGCCAGCACCACGCCCGCCGCAATCACAACGGCCGCCAGCGCCACAAACTCAATCACCAGTCCCGTCATGAAATCCCACCCATCCCCGTCTGTTCGCTGTGCACCGTTTAACGTTCACCGCTCACCGCTCTCTCAACCCCGCAGCCCCGCCTCCTCCAGCAGCCGATCGGTCGCTGAATACGCCTCCGCCACCCACGCTTCGATCTGATCCGGCTCCGGCGAATACTCCAGTTCGATCGAAATCGCGCCGTCAATTCCCAGCGCCTTGATCTCCTTGAGATACGGTGCGAAATCGACCACACCCCGACCCGGCGGAAGATCCCCGTGCTTCTTACCGTCGCAGTCTGAAATGTGAACATGCAGCGCCTTCCCCTGCAGTCGCCGCAACTCCGCCGGGGCGACACCCGCCAGATGCAGATGCGACACATCGATATTCGCCCCCACCGCCGGATGCCCCACGTCATCCACGAACCGCACCATCGTCTCCACGCTGTTCACCAGCGACAGCGGAAACGGCTCGAGTTCCAGGGCAATTTCGACGCCCAGTGACTCGGCATGCTCGGCCAGCCGCCGGCAGTTTTCCACCCCGGTCCGCCATTGCTCCTCCGGCGGAATCACCTCCTGATTCCAGATGTACTCCCCCAGCACCAGCAGCAGGTTCTTCGCTTCGCATTCGTACACCAGGTCAAGAAACGCCCGGCAGCGTTTCACGTGAAACGATTGAACGCTCGGATTGAAATCAATCAGCCCCACCGCCACACAGCAGATCGAAACAATCGGCAGCCCGTTCCGGTCGCATTCCCGCTTGATCAACCTCCGCTCCCGAATATCGATCTCCAGGGGGTCGGTGAAGATATCGATCGTGTCAAAGCCGATCTCTTTCGTCTTCGCAATCCCCCACGCCGTATCCCGCCCCGCCTGCGCCCACGCCGAGTTGATCAGTCCCAATCTCACGACATCCCCCCCGGACAGAACCGCACCGGTCGAACAATAACAACACCAACCGAAAGGTAACGACGACGCCTGAGAATTCCCAATCACGCCACTCACAGTCATTTCCAATTCGCGGCGATTCAGCGGACTCCCCCTCACCGCCAAACCGGCAACGCATCAATCGACGATGCTTCACAACACCCAGCCTTTGCGTCTTCGCGACTTTGCGTGAGTTCCGATTTAGACGGAGACACGTAGCAACCGGTTTCCCGCCCGTCCTTGGCACACTCTCTCACCTTCCATACGATTCCCGGCAGTCCAGCTCAACCACCAGCGACTTCATTTCCCGTTGCACGACAGGGTGACAAGGTGAACAAACGCAACATTCAGGACGTCGACGTCGATGGAAAAACCGTCCTCATGCGGGTCGATTTCAACGTTCCCCAGGACTCCGACGGGACAATCACAGACCCCCGCCGCATCGAGGCCGCCCTCCCCTCCATCCGCTCCGTCGTCGACCGCGGCGGCAAGTTGATCCTGATGAGTCACCTCGGCCGGCCTGAAGGCGCGCCCCATCCGAAATTCTCGCTCCGCCCCTGTGCGGAAAAACTCCAGGAACTGCTCGGCCGGCCCGTCGCCTTCGCCGGCGACACCGTCGGCGATGAGGCGCAACAGGCCGCCGCCCGACTCACACCCGGAGACGTTCTGCTCCTCGAAAACGTCCGCTTCCATCCGGAGGAGGAGATCAAGGACAAGAAGGCGACGCCCGAAGAAAAAAACGCGAAGGAGAGCTTCGCCCGCAAGCTGGCCGATCTGGCCGACGTTTACTGCAACGACGCTTTCGGCACCTGCCACCGCGACAACGCCTCGATGCTCACCGTCCCGCAGCAGATGGGAGACAAACCAAAGGTCGTCGGTTTCCTGGTCGAAAAGGAGATTCAATACCTCTCCGGCGTCATCTCGAAACCGGAGCGCCCCTTCGTCGCGATCATCGGCGGGGCCAAAGTCTCCAGCAAGATCGACGTCATCCGCAAGCTGCTCGGCCTGTGCGACCACGTCCTGATCGGTGGAGCAATGGCTTACACGTTCTCGCTCGCAAAGGGAGGCAGCGTCGGAAAAAGCCTGGTCGAGTCAGACAAGGTCGATCTCGCCAATGAACTGATGCAAACCGGGAAAGACAAACTCGTCCTGCCGGTCGATACTCACTGCGCCGACGTCGACTGGGACGAAGGCTTCAAACGCATCGTCAATACACGCCAAGCGCAAACCGTTCCCGCCGGAGAAATCCCCGAAGGCTTCGAAGGTCTCGACATCGGCCCCCGGACTGCCGAGCGCTATTCAGAGATCGTCGGCGCGGCGAAAACAGTCGTCTGGAACGGACCGATGGGTGTCTTCGAATGCTCCCCCTTCGATGAAGGCACCAAGGCCGTCGCTCAGGCCATCGCCGATTCCGACGCCACCAGCATCATCGGGGGAGGCGACAGCGCGGCTGCAATCGAGCAGCTCGGATTCGCAGACCGCGTCACCCACGTCAGCACCGGCGGCGGCGCCAGCCTCGAAATGCTCGAAGGAAAACAGTTCGCCGCCGTCGACATCCTCGACGACGCATAACAACCGGCGAGCCGGAAGGCGTCAGCCTCCGGATAAGTCCGAATCGTGCGCAGGCCACAACCGCGACGAATAGAACGCGGAAGGGCATGGATGCAGTTCACCGCGAAGCCGCGGTGATCGGCCTGACCCGCTGAAATCCGCGGTCCATTCGAACCGGGATACGCAAAATCGAGCGAACTCGTGCGGGTCGCGACAGGCTGCCTGTCAGGCGGACTCGTGCGCGGGCACCGGCGGCGAGGCCGTTGTGTCTGTCTGCGTGGTCTCGCTGCTCTGCTTCTCCCGCAGCACCGCTCGCTCGATCAGCGCCCCCATCGGCCCCGCCAGCAGCGCCGGCGTGATGACGACGTCGGCGATCAACGCCGCTCCCACCGCGGCCGACATCACCCACCCGAAACGGCCGATCAGCAACAGATCGCAGAACATCAGCATCAGCATCGCCAGCCCGATGGCGCAACTCGTCTGAAACAGCGCCGGTCCGCAATGCGCCAGCGCCTTGCCGATCGCCTCCCGCCGCGAGAGTCCGTCCGCAACTCCTTCCCGGAACCATGTCAGCAGGTGCACCGTCCCGTCGATCGCGATTCCCAAAGCCACCGACGCCGTAATCATCGTCCCGATGTCCACCGGAACCCCCGCCAACGAGATCGCGCCGAACACTACCACGCTCGGCCAGGTATTCGGGATCATCGACAGCAACCCCGACGGCACGCTTCGCAGCAGCACAATCATCGTGATTGCAATCACGATGAACGCCAGCCCGAAACTCATCACCAGACTCTCGATCACCGCCTGCTGCGTCCGCAAGAAGAGCGGCACCATCCCGGTCACAACGTGCTCCACACCGGCCTCCTCCTCCAGCACGCCCTGTACACGGCCCTGCAACTCGGAGACGACGTCCCCGTAGTTCAGGTCCGACATCATTTCGGTCTGCGCCCGAATCCGCCAGATTTCGTTCCCCTCCGAAATCTGAACCGGCCGGCCGTTCCGCACAAACTCCAGCGGACTCCCTTCCCGCACATGCGTGATCAGATGACTCGCCGACTCCTCTTCGTCGCCGAACACCGCTCCCTCCATCCGCTGGGCGTTCTTTCCATATCGGACTCTTGCGAACGTTGAAGCTCCTTCGCCCGGCGGCTCCGAAACCGGACGCAAATCAGCCAGCGACAACGTCCCGCTGACTCCGCGTGCGCCCCGGATCTCCTCTTCAACCGCCCGCACCAGTTCCATCCGCTCCAGGATGTTTCGCTCGTCTCGCGCCGCATCGTCGAACGAGACGACCGTGTCGATCGTCACGACGCCCGCCAGCGACTCCTCGATCGCGTTGTAATCCTGCACGATCCGCTTGTCTTCCGGAAAATACCGGATGACTTTCGTCTCCGTCCGAAACCACTGCAATCCGTAGATTCCCAGCCCGAACACTGCCAGAGAAAGCACGCTGCAAACCACATGACGTCCCGCCACCCAACGCCCGAACCGTTCCCAGCCGCTTGTATCCATTGCCTCGAACCGTTTCGGCAAACCGCCCATCACGGCCAGAATCGACGGAAAGCCGTACAAGATCATCCCCAGCGACAGCACCACGCCCAGCGCGGAGTACAACCCGAAATCCCGCACCGGGATCAGCCCGCTCACCGTCAGCGACGCCATCCCCACCGCCGTCGTGAAACTCGCCATCGCGCATGGCTTCCAGGCCACGTTGACGGCTCTTGCAATCGGATTCTTTGCATCCGTCTCCGATGCATGCCGCCAGTAGTTCGCAACGTGAATCGCTCCCGAGGCCGTCAGCACGAGCAACAGGTTCGGCATGACCGAGAGCACGATGTTCAGTTCCGGCCCCGACCCGATCACCGGACCCAGTATCGGCACGAGCACCACGCACAACATCGCCGAGTAAATTGAAACCAGCAGCACCAGGCTCGCCAGCCGCAGACTCTTCAGCAGCACGAATGCCACCGCCATCCCCACCAGCCCCGACATCAGGAACGGCGACCGTTTCCAGATCATCCAGGCGGGAACGTCTCGATTCCAGATCGACTTCGTCGACTCCTCGTCGAGCTGCCACTGCCCGACCGGCGTCCCCGCCATGTGGAACGCCTCCTCGTCGATCCCCACCTCGACAGCCGCGTCCCTCACCGCCGGCAGAATCTCTTCCAGAGCCTCCGAGTCACCCACGTCCAACCGAACAAATAGCGCCACCGGGGCGCCCGGTGCGAAAAAGCAGGCCTCCACCAACCGCTCGCCCTCGAATTCCAGATCGAGCGCGAACTGCCGCAGTTCGTCTACGCCCGGTGCGCGGGGATGAATCCCGGTCCAGTGCACTTGAAAATCGTGTTCCGGAACGGGCGCCGCCGGATGTTCTGAGCCCGTCTGCGGCGCCGGCGTCTCGACGGGCGGCAGAATTTCGGCGTCGACCTTCAGTTCCCGTGCAGCGAACGAACGAAGCTCGCCGGCAACCGCATCCTGCCGCAACCGCCCGGCCTCCGTCAGCCTTACTTTGAGGTCGCCCGAACCGATCAGCACGCCCTGCAACCGCGACACCGCTTCCGCGCGCGGCACTCCGGCGTCCTCCATCCGTTCGATCAGATCGAGCGGCGAACTGACGCCTTCAATCCCTTCCAGACCGCCGACGCGGTTTCCTTCCTCGTCGGTCGACCCCTCCAGGCGTTCGATGAGACGCCCGATGCGCGGATCGTCGAGCGAACTGTCATCCCACGAAATCAGGAAGGTCGGTTGCCGCTGAAAGTGTTCGTCATGCCACGTCAGGATCTGAGCGTCCTGATCCCCGTGCGGCAGCCAGTCCTTGACGTTATTATTGAAATGGACGCCCCTGAGTTGATAGCCGATCAGCGGCAGCAGAAACACAAGCGCGCCAAGGACGTACACGGCCATGCCGTTGCCCCAGCGGTCCCGCTTTTCGAAAAAACTCGGCATGACTGTTCCCGCCTCAGTGCATCAGAATAAGCAATCACCGTCACACCGCATAGTGGCTCACAGACCGCGTCGCGCTATGATGCACTGAGAGACCTCTTCCGCCACGCAAGAACCTTTTACTCGTCGCAGATTGCCGTACTTACCAGATTGAGAGTCCTGCCGGCGCCACAACTACGCATACGCTACGCCGCTGACGGGCGGCGACCCGGTGACGACTCACTGGTTGACCGCCCCGCGCGGCCGCACACATAATGGGCCAAACGACAATGCCCACCGACTCACGGGGACTCCCCGAACCCGGTGGTCAACGAAAGCCATCCCTTGATGAATACTGCACTTGCAACAACCAGCGTTCCCGACAGCCAGGGACGTTTCGGCGAATTCGGCCGCCGATTCGTCCCTGAGACGCTCATGCAGGCTCTCGAAGAGCTGACCGCAGAATACACCAAGGCCCGGCAGAACCCCGATTTCCAGGCCCGCTTCGACCATCTGTTGAGAACGTTCGTCGGGCGGCCGAACCCTCTCTATTTTGCGGAACGGCTGACCGAACACTGCGGGGGCGCCCGCATTTATCTCAAGCGTGAGGATCTCAATCACACCGGCGCGCACAAGATCAACAACACCATCGGCCAGGCGCTCCTCACCCTGCAGATGGGCAAACAGCGGGTCATCGCCGAAACCGGCGCGGGACAGCACGGCGTCGCCACCGCGACCGCCTGCGCGCGGTTCGGCCTCAAATGCGTCGTCTACATGGGAGAGGAGGACATTCGACGGCAGGCGCTCAACGTCTTCAACATGAAAACGATGGGAGCCGAAGTCCGCCCGGTCACCTCCGGTTCCCGCACGCTCCGGGACGCCATCAACGAAGCGATGCGCGACTGGATGGCCAGTGTCGCAACGACGCACTACATCATCGGCTCGGTCGTCGGACCGCACCCCTTTCCGATGATCGTCCGCGACTTCCAGTCCGTCATCGGCCGCGAAACACGACAGCAGTGCCTCGACGAACTCGGCAGGCTTCCCGATGAAGTCATCGCCTGTGTCGGCGGCGGATCGAATTCCGCCGGTATGTTTCACCCCTTCGTCGAGGATGAATCAGTCGCTCTCACCGGTGTCGAAGCCGGCGGTCGCGGACCTCAGCCCGGCGACCACGCCAGCACGCTCAGCTACGGCAACAAGGGCGTGTTGCACGGCAGCTACAGCTACGTCCTGCAGGATGACGACGGGCAGACGCTCGACGTCCATTCCATCTCCGCCGGTCTCGATTACCCCGGCGTCGGACCTGAACACAGCTTCTGGAAAGACGCCGGACGCGTGACCTACACCAGCATCCGCGACGATGAGGCGCTGGAGACGTTCAAACTCGTTGCCCGCTGCGAAGGAATCCTCCCCGCCATCGAAAGCTCCCACGCCCTCGCCCAAGCCCTTAAAGTCGCGCGACAGCGAAGCAGCGAAGACGCGATTGTCGTCTGCCTCTCCGGCCGGGGCGACAAAGACGTCAACGAAGTCGCCCGCCTCACGGGCGAGAAGATATAATGCTTGTGGCGGCGCAGTCGACGACGGCCACCCGCTAGACGTTCAGTCAAGTGTTTAGCGGCGACCCCATGAGAAGCGCGAACAGGCCAGAAAACCTCACATTCGGAACGACGACCATGACACTCGCCGAAGCATTGGAACAGGTCGATCTGGAACCGGGGCGCACGTATCAATGTCGCGTGCGGGGCATGACGGTGGAGCTGCGCGTGGCCCCCGCGCAAGAGAAGACGCTGCTGTCCAAGCCGCTCTGCGAAGAAGACATCATGCTCGACCCCTGGTGCGAACTGCCGCAGCCGAAATGGGGCACGACATTCAAAGCGAAGCCGGGCCCGCGCCTGATGCCGGATATCCCGGAGATCCCGCGCGACGATGAGGTGGCGGAATGATCTTCGATCGTCCGGACTCGGGAGACTCGATCGATCAGGGAGACATTATACGCGATTGTACCGTCGTCCACGTTGTCTCACTCGATCCTCAGACGCCAGACGTTCCGGATGTTCAAAGCAGTCTGGAAAGGGTCGTCGTTCTGACGCAAACATGTGACCTGGCGCAGCGCAAAGTCACTCAGGTTGTTGTCGCCGTCGCGGTCGAAGCCGAAGAGATCGTGGCTCGCGGACAACTCAAGGCCTCCGACATCCGCGGTCCGGTGCGTGCCGGGCGCGTCTTCGGCTGGTACTTTCTGCCGGCGGATGACGCACTGGAAATCCCCGAGTTGATCGTCGACCTGCGGCAGCTTCACACCGTTCCGCTCGAACTCTTGGAGAACCTGTGCGGAACGGGGAAGCGCGACGGCCGGATTCGACCGCTGTTTCGCGAACATCTCGCCAAGCATTTCGCCGACACCTACAGCCGCATCGGGTTGCCGGAGCCGTACGCGACTGAGTAAACGCCGTCAGTATGTCCATGCCGAGCCAGATTGAAAACTGTTTCCGCGCGTTGGGGGAGTCGCAACGCACCGCCTTCATGCCGTTCATCACGGCCGGCGATCCCGACATGGGGATGACGCGGGCTCTCATCCGTGAACTCAGTGCAAGCGGCGTCGACCTGATCGAGGTCGGATTCCCCTACAGCGATCCCATCGCCGACGGACCGGTCATTCAGGCGTCCTACACCCGCGCGCTGGAAAAACAACTGCACGTGCGGGACATTTTCGCCGGCATCTCGGAACTGGACACCCAATCGCTCCCTCCTCTGGTCGCGATGGTCTCCTACGCCATCATTTTTCGCATCGGCGCTGAAGCGTTTCTCTCCCAGGCGGCCCAGGCCGGCTTCTCCGGGATGATCGTTCCCGATCTCCCCGGCGACGAAGCGGCCGACTTCTTCCAGTTGGTCCGTGCCGAGAATCTCGACCTGGTCCAACTCGTCGCCCCCACGACGCCTCGCGAGCGCGTGCGCGAAATCCTCAAGTCCTGCTCCGGCTTCGTCTACTGCATCGCCGTCTCCGGCACCACCGGCGTTCGCGAAGAGATTGCCGAAGAACTCCTCGCCCAACTCCGCTGGCTGCGTGAGGAGACAGACCTGCCGCTCTGCGTCGGCTTCGGCATCTCCCGGCCCGAGCACATCGATCCCCTTCGCGGCCTCGCCGACGGCGCAATCGTCGGTTCCGGCATCGTCCGCCACCTCGAGTCACTCGCCGACGGCGACGCCGACCGCGAGACCGTCGTCAAACTCATCGGCAATTTCGCCGCCCGGATGTCCGCCGCCTGTCACAGAGAATAGCGTCTGCCAGGCCTGCTGATTGCAATCGGCGGGACCTCCAGCCCTCATTCATCCCCCGCCAGCGTGACCCCGAATCCCAACTCCTCCGGCACCTCGATCAGCCCCTCCCTGATCGCCGGTTGCCCCCGCACCCACGACATCCACGGACGCCCCGACTCCGCCAGCGGCCGTGAATCGAGCGCCGCAATCGCATGCAACCCCCACACTTCCGAGCCCCGGTGCGGAACCACCCGCAACCCGGCCTCCGCCGCCATTTGATAGATCTTCACCAGTTCCGTCAGCCCGCCGCACCAGCAGACGTCCGGCTGCAGCACCTGATGCAATCGCTCCTCGATTAACGGCGCGAAACCGATCGCCGTGAATTCATGCTCGCCCCCCGCGATTGGAATCGGACATTCATCCCGCAGCCTTCGATACCCCTCCAGATCGTCCGCTGAGATCGGCTCCTCGATCCAGCCGATCCGCAGACCCTCGATCTGCCGCGCGATCTCCAGCGTCGTGTCGACGTCCCACTCCATCCAGGCGTCGATCATCAGTTCGCGATCCGGGCCAAGCGCTTCACGCGCCGCCGCCACGCGCGTCACCACCTGGTCCACCGGTTGCGACCGATCCTCCAGACGAACATGCAGCTTTACGGCCTGCCCCCCGGTCAGAGTCTCCGCGTCGACGACGTTCCACAACGTCGTGTAGGTCGGCAGAGTCCGCCCCGTGCCGCCTCCCAGCAACTCCGCCACACTCTGGTTTGCCCGCTTCGCTCTCAAATCCCACAGCGCCAGGTCCACACCGCTCAGCGCCATCACCGCGATCCCCTTCCGCCCGAACGGCAGCGTCGCCCCGTACATTTCCTCCCACATGGATTCCAGCGGCTCCGCATCCCGGCCGATCAGCATCGGCCCCAGAACCGCATCGATCACATGCATCCCCGCCGCACCGCCCCCACCGACGCCGTAACCGACCACCCCCTCCGCCGTCTCCACCGCAACCGCAATCTGCCCGAGACTCGTCCGCCAGTCCGGCGGCGAGTTCGCATCCACCGGCTGCCACGTTCGCACGTTGGTGATGACCAATTCTTTCCCCCTTCTCGCGCTGGAAACACGTCAAGCGACGCGCCGGCCCCAAGTGTCGGCCCGCATCCTTGCCGATTCAAGCCGATGATTCAGTCCCTTGTCGCCGCTGCCGGCGTTCGCTAGAGCAAATTGCTCTACCATGTGTCCGCGTCGAGCGGTGTTTGGACTGTCGAGGACGAGA
>ERZ869936.2156-NODE-2156-length-12041-cov-7.692057_pt1 | contig 12041 bp, 8 predicted proteins | sample MGYA00520876_ERZ869936 | MGnify/ENA primary metagenome ERZ869936 (study PRJEB32218, sample SAMN09650985) | biofilter metagenome | isolation source: enrty point of leading RO module | place: Saudi Arabia: Thuwal, RO plant located on Red Sea | collected 2016-02-17 ... | reverse complement strand
GTGCGGACGTGACTGGAGTTCAGACGTGTGCTCTTCCGATCTCGTGCCGCTGATCGTCATTCTGATTGAAGTCAGAGCACGCTACGTGATAGCCACTAAGACCCATGGCGGCTTGTACCGCGCGTACGACGTCAACCGAGCAGACCTCGTCGATCAAGAGGATGTCCGGCTTGGTCGATTCGGCGCACTCTTGAAGGTCGTCTGTTCGGGCCATCACCGAGTCAGTGTCGAAAAGCTCCTCTCCGTTCCAAAGTACGATCGTGACATCTTCCGCCGACGCGAACTGCGAGGACGCAACAGCGAACAGTAAGATCGCGATCAAGCGGCTGACCATTGGAGCCCCCCTCTTTGCGGTTGCGATTCAGAAGCTGACGATGCGCGCTGTTCCCACCTTTCGAGTCGCGGGATGCGACCCTAATACACCAAGGCGGGGCACCCTCCCAATAAAAAAGAAGGGCAACAGGCCGAACGTTGAATCTCGATGAGGCACCACATATATTGCCGCTTGGTACGCCCCATCGTGAGGGGCTGGCAGACGCATGTGTACGGTGGCTCTTGAACCCGCGTTCGTTGCATATTCAACGGCTTCGCGGAATTCTGGGGGACCAAGATGTCGTACGAAGCTATCCTCGGCCTGGTATCGCAGGAGGCCCCAACAAAGGACGACGATCCTTTGTCTGTTTCGCAGGGCATCGTGCGTGGACTCCTCATACGTTTAAGGCGATATCGCACTGCACTCACCGGCGACGACGCAGCAAGAGTCGCCAAGTACCAGGAGCGAGCGCGGCATGCAGCAGAGACCTTTTGGGCGGAACAATTCGTTCGCTCTCGGAGTGCTTTGCCTATTTGGCGCCGGGCGAGATTTCAGAGACGCGTTGCGGATGCGCAGGAGGCGGCCCTCCGGTGGCTTCAATCACGCAGTGGCACAGGAAAACACCACGACGACAATCAGCTCGTGCAGGCTCTTACTGCTTTGGCCCAGGAAATCGAGCTGGCCCAGGCCCGCCGTCGAAGCGTACGCAACCTCCGAGTGTGGACTCTTAAGTCGATCCTATTGGTTTCGGTGTGTGCTGGAGCGGTCGCTGCAATCTTCCTAGGTCTTGTCAGCGGCTTCGAGCCAATCGGAACCGAGATTCTGCGGCCATCGGCCCCCTTTAGAGAGGCCCCATTTGGGGCGCTGTCCTCCGCTCCGCAAGATCTGACCGGCTATTTCGCCGAGTTCTCAAGTTACTACTTTGGTCTGTCCGAGGACTTCCCATCGCACTTCTATCCCAGGCCGGACATCGACAAGTACCGATGGCCGATCGACAGCCCCGGCCAAATGGATCCTCCAGCCGCGATCGATCCATCAGCTTCCGTTCGCAAAGCACTTCTTCGGCCAGCTCGACACGTACGTTCACATAGCACCGCAGATGAATCGAGTACCGACAGAGTCCATCGCCAACTGTGGCGGGTGATTCTTCGGAACCGATCTCCATACCGCAGCCAGTTTGTCGGAACGATTCGGATCGATCTGAAGTTCCTTCGCAGGCTTGAGTTCCCGTGGCATCTGCTAAGTGTGACACCCGACGTGCAGGCGGGATACGAGAGCTATCCGTGGGCCATCGAACTCATCAATACGGGAATCGGGCCGGCCATCAACCTTTCCTGGTCCCTCCATACACGCGATGGGTTCAAGCTACGGCAGGGCGAAGCGTGGATCGTGCACGACCGGAAGCAACACGTACCGTACCTCGATCCAGACTTTCTGTATCCAACGCGTGAGATCAATAGCTGGCCGGTGTCGCCGCTCGTCGGCATGGCCGCGCCATCTCCAGCCGCTCCTGGCTCAGATACGTCCGGAGCGCGCGATGCGACCCCGACAACACCAGTCAACGCCGATCAACTCAATACAGAAACAGAACGCTCTCCGGAGGCACGGCAATCGGCCCACGCACCTTCCCTACTAGCCCGCCCGATTTTCTTGCGGCACACGTCCGGAGTCGTGGACGAAATGGATCTCGAGCGATTCTTCGTCCACGACGGAATCTGGTACGAAGTCATCCGAGAAATTGATCGATTGGCCGAGGTCACGCGCGTCTGCTACAGCACGCCAGCCGTCCTCACGATCAACTACGAATCGCTTGCCGGCCCGGATCATGAGCGGCACTTTGCTCATGACCTTCCTGCCAACGTCCTCTACTACGTTCGCACCGAACACCTGCTGGAGAGAGATCCTCGGGAAAAGAGGGTGGAGACGATGACCTACACGGTACAGCACGAAGTACCCCACAGTGTTGTCTCGATAGCCCAAGCGATCGTCCTGCCGTCAGTTCAACCTGATGGAATCGACCTACTCGTCGAATCATTCGAGCTTGACGTGCACGAGCTAACGGTGGGCGAAAGTCGTTCACAGTCCGTTGAGGTGAATCAATACATCAATCCGTCCGGCCAGATTGTGCTTTATTTGCTCGTCACCGACCCTGTGAATGCCCGCTATCACGCGGGTGTTTACATCAATGGCGAAGCAAACCATGAGTTTACTGTGGAGACCTTCGTGCCTCCGGTGCTCAGGTTCCCAGGCGACAACGAAGGTCGAAAGGCAGAGGTTAAACGACTTCAGGAGGTGTTCGCACGCTACAAGACTGGCGCACTGGTTAGTGCACCAGCGATCGAAACCGATGGAGGCAATGATGACAAGTAGTGTTTTTATCACGTGCGTGGCTATTGCCGCCGGCTGCGTTATGATCTTGCTGGGCTATGCAGTCTTTCAATCCCGTGGGCGAAGCAGCCAACAAGGCGTTCGTACCGTGGATCTGTGTCTCCGTTGGGGGTTCGCCTCCGTGCTCATTTTTGGCGGCGCTGCACTCGCGGTTTGGAGCGGATTTCGGGCGCAGTCGAGGGAATACTCAGAGGTGCTTGTCGACGATCTTGTTCAGAATGCGCTAGAGGGGGTCGTCGAACACCGATACGCAAATCCAGATGAGGTCGATGTCATCGAGCAGTGGCTCAACGCCTACGTCCGGCCAGTACCCAGTGTTCGGAAGCGCCGAATCGTACGAGTATCCGCCGACATCCCGCGGCGAGCTGTGAACAAGATTTCCACGGCAGAGCCGCTCTCCGACGACGAACGAATTCAGCTTCTCGATTGGCTCGCGTTCGAACTGGATCTCGAAATCGAGCCTAGCATTGAGGAACTGATTCGGGCAGCCGTGATTGATGGAGAGCTGGACGCCAGTGAGCGCAAGCTGCTCGCCCAGTGGCTGAATGCGGCTCCTGACTACAAACGCACGCGACGCAGGGCGATTCGCTTTCGGCGTGTTCCCGAGGAAGAGAGTTGGGAAGAGGCTCCCGCACCACCAGCAGCTGCCCCAGAAGCTGCACCAGAACCGCCAGCCCCGCCGGCGTGATGGTTTACGTACCATGTGTGCTTCAAGAACAAACGTACGCTGAGTTGGCTCGAGAGCATGGCAAAACTTGAACGTCCCTGGTTTCCAATCATCTACGTTCGAGGCTACGCCGGGAACGACGCTGAAATCGAGAGCACCGTGTCGGAACCCTATATGGGGTTTAATCTGGGCTCTACGAAGTTCAGGCAGTTCTGGGATGGTCGCGTGCAGCGGCACTATTTTGAGTCTCCGCTGATTCGGCTCGGCAAGGAGCACGGATACAGCGACGTCTATTCTGGCGGCTATGAGATGCCGCTCGACTTGGAGATTGATCCCAAGTCAGTGTTCATCTATCGCTACTACGACGAGCAGTATTTCGATGCTTTGACGGGCAAAGGCCACAACGCGACAGAAGTATCGGGAGCGGCACGAGATATAGAGGATTTTGCCACCGGGCTTAGCCTTCTCATTCTGCGCATTCGCGAGCGATCGTGCGGCAACGACGCACAGGCCAAGCAGGATTTTCGGGTCTACCTCGTGGGCCACTCAATGGGCGGTTTAGTAGGCCGGACGTTCCTGCAGAATGCCGCCTGCGGGGACGACGAAGCCCGAAAGTGTGTGGACAAAATCTTCACATACGCCACGCCCCACAATGGAATCGACTTCAAAGTAGTGGGCAACGTGCCCGGCTTCTTCACCGTCAACGATGTCGACAACTTCAATTGCTACCGCATGGCCGACTACTTGGGCCTGCTTGACGGAACGAACGTTGCGAACCTCAACGGCACGTTTCCGGTCGAGAGATTCTTTTGCTTGGTGGGGACCAACTGGCAAGACTATACGGTAGCTGGCGGCTGGTCGAGCCGGTTGACCGGACCTATGAGTGATGGGCTGGTGCGCATCATCAACGCGACCGTCCATAGCCAAACGGGAAAGAATGCCGTAGGGCATTGCCCACGAGCGTTCGTCCATCGGAGTCACTCTGGCCATTTCGGGATCGTGAACTCTGAGGAGGGATACCAGAATCTGGTGAGGTTCTTGTTCGGTGATGTGCGAATCGACGGAATCCTCGAGCTTGAAGAAGTCACTCTCCCAAGAGAAGTGGAGCAAGCGAAGGCCGATGGGAAGACGATCCGAGCTTCTTATCACTTCGAAGTCGTCGTTCGAGTCCGAGGTTATGGATGGGAATTGCATCGCCGTACCGTTCAAGACGAGTCGGCCATCTTTCGGACGTACGACGAGATGTTTCCGCCAGATGGAAGTAGACGTCGCTCGCCGCACCTGTTTTCTGCGTACCTTTCCACGAGAGCTAGGGTCAGGGAAGACCGTCCTTCGCTAGGCTTTGCCATTGATCTGGCGGTGCGCGTGCCCGAATACAGATCGACCGGAGATGGTGGCGGGACGAGTACTACGCTGGCTCCTACCTCTTTCGAGACACGGTCACGGTCGAGGCGACGCCGCAAGACGCGGGGTCCAACGCTCCACCCTTCAAGGTGCGCTATGGGTTCGATTCTCGAACGCCAAATCGCACGGCAACGCTGGCAGAGTCCCGCACGGAGACAGATGGCTATGCGTGGCGAATCCCCGTTGCGAGCAAGACGAAGGCGGGACCGGGAATGAGAGGTTCGTTGTTACTGCGAGCTCGTGCTTGGTCGTAGGCGTCTTTAGATACGCCAAGACAAGCCACACCACGGAGCCAGAATCTTATGCCTGGCACATTCGCGGAATGGACTGAGCGCATGAAGGTCTACAATGACTACGTTCGTGCGCTTGCCGAATACAAGAAGGTTGCTGCCGAGAACCTCATTCGACAAGCGGAGGCGCAGCAGAAGTGGCAGAAGGCGCGGGCCATGCAGATCGTTGTGCGTCAGCTGGAGCTGGCGATACGGGGCTTGAACCGCGAGAAGACGCGCAACAATCGAGAAATTGCCAAGATTCGAGCCCGAGAAAAGGATACGGAGTTGTTGATGCGTGGCCGCCGCACCAACCATTTCCAGGTTGCGTGGGGAGGTTTTGAATGGTTCATGAGAAAGGCGCTCGTCGAGCCGGGCGGCGACGACCTCTACGATATCGTAATCAGTAGTGAGGCCCGGCCGGCGCGCAATTTCCTAAACAATCGCCAGCCAGAGAAGAGTTGCGATCCGGTCCCAGAAGATCTACAGAACGTCTTGGAATTTGCGGACTGGATGCGGTCCAAGCAGTACATGGCGAGGTTCGGAAGGCCAGCCCACCGCGATCTGCGTGGCCTACTGGAATCCATCAACGAGATCGCCGGAGCGACGGTCGAAACCTTGCGTGACTATATCGCGCAGATCGAGCAAGGAACGTACAACGCTTGGCAGCCCGTTTCAATCATTGGGGTCGAGACCAGTGCCACCGCTACAAAGATCCAAGAGGCAGGCCAGGAAACGGAAGGCGGAAACTCTTAGGCAACACAGCCCGTATGATCGCAGTGCCGCGCGCTCACGAGATAGCCAGGATCTGATGGAACAAGCAACGCGTATTGCCGCCAGTATCGAAACGATCATCAGCCATCTTCAAAACACGCAATGGTGGCCCGGCGACATCATGCGCGATCATCAGCTGGCGCTGCTGCGCCCGTTGCTAAAGCACGCGTATCGGACTGTTCCGTGGTACCGACGCCGATTCGATGACTGGGCGTTGGGGCCGGAAGCGGCTGCTCGACACGACGTATGGGAGCAACTGCCGCCACTCACTCGGCTTGACATCCAAACCGCCGGCGACTCGTTGCACAGTACCCATGTGCCAACAGCTCACGGCAAAGTCTCGTCTCGCTGGACAAGCGGTTCGACAGCTTCGCCTGTAATGGTCCAGATCACGGAGCTCCCAGCCAACTTTTGGATTGCAAACTCTCTGCGGGAGCTCGAATGGAAAAAATGTGACGTCTCAGGCAAGTTGGCCGTTGTTCGCAACGTCCCGCCAGGATACGCGCGGCCACCCGACGGCGCGAAGCCGCCTACTTGGGGAAGGGCGACGCAGGAGCGACTCAAGACAGGGGACTGCGCCGTGCTCGATGTGCGTACGACGACTCAAGAGCAAGCTGAGTGGTTGGTGCGTGTGTCTCCGGATTGCCTGCAAACCTTTCCGTCAGTTGCTTCGGCGTTGGCCCAGTATTGTCTCGAAGCAAAGATGCAACTCCGGAACCTTAGCCTGGTGATGACGTTTGGGGAAACCGTCGACGACTCGGTTCGTGAGCGATGCAAGCAGGCGTGGAATGCCGACGTTTCCGACTCGTACTCGGCGAACGAGGTTGGCCACGTCGCCGCCCAATGCTGTCAGCTAGGCGATTATCATATTCACAGCGAACACCTGCTAATAGAAGTAGTCGACGATGATGAGCGGCCATGTGGTCCGGGGGAAGTCGGCCGCGTCCTCGTCACAGACTTGTTCAACTATGCGATGCCCCTTTTGCGCTACGAGATCGGCGACTATGCGGAGGTAGGTGAATCGTGCGCGTGCGGGCGAAGACTGCCAACCTTGCGAAGGATTCTCGGACGACAGCGCAATATGTTTGTCCAGCCGGATGGACGTACGAAGTGGCCATCCTGGGAAGCGGATGCAGTCAACGCTTTCGAGGGCAATCTGCCGATTCGCCAATTCCAGGTGGTACAGCGCAGCCTTTCAGAGCTTGAGGTAAAGCTCGTGGCGACTCGACGTTTGGCTGTCACGGAGGAAGCTGGCGTTCGTGGGCTGATGGCGCGTTGGTTTTGCGAGGGACTACATGTGCGTATCACCTACGTCGACGATATCCCGCGGGGCCCGAGTGGCAAGTTCGAGGATTTTCGTTGCGAGATTCGCTCGGAGGACTAGAATCCTGAGGCATCGATTTCGCGTGCTGCAACTTGGAGGTGGTAGTGATCCGGCTATCCCCGGAACAATTTCGATCCTTTCTCTCGCCCTATCTGATAGGCGGATGGCAACAAGAAGAGATAGTGCTTTCGGCTGTCGATGTTGAGCCCGGGCTGGTCCGGGGCATCATCACGCCGAAGCAGATCTTCCCGGCGAGTGACGGCACTTTGCACCTGGCGGTACCTGCTGCTTTCATTTGGATTGCGCAGCTAGGGATTATTTACGCATGTTGGGACCAAAAACTGCCCAAGAAACCCGGAGAGGTGCTTCTCCGAGAATTGCATCTCAAGTGCAGACGCGTCGTTGACGCGACGAGGGAGATTGATCTCACGATAGCGGTTACTGCCAAACGCGTCGTCGCCGAAGGTGTTTTTTACTCGGGCGATATATCAGTGGACCGTGATGCGTTCGTCGGCGAGGCCCGCTTTGTGCTCCCGATTCCACGCACGGAGGCTGAACCTGCGCCGTCCGACTTCATAGCCTAGAAAGGGACCGGTGGAACATGGCGGATACTCGCTTCGACATCCGATCGGCGCTGCCAGCCCTCATTGCTGAGCATGCCTGCCACCTGCCTTTAATCGAGCAAATCTGTACTGCAGCATGCCACTCGCTCAGCTGAGAAGGCTCGCGGCGAGGCAGCTTGCTGAAACACGGGCGGCCCTGCAAGTAAAGTATCCTGGGAGGCTTAGGGCGTGTCCCATTTAGGCGACCACAGCAAGACGCTACTGGTGCCAACAACTCATCGAGGAGTCGGGCGACTTCGGAGTTGGCCAAGATCACGGCACACTATTCGTACCTGTATGTCTTGCTTTGGGTCTGAGTGAACAGGCACTGGCCGCGGAATACGATCAGCATCTGACCAAGGTTGACCAACTGTACCAACCGGTGACTTCGCTGGAGTTGACTCTACGAGAAGCTACGCAAGTGTATGTTGAGGAGGCGGTTTTCGCGAAGCAGGCGAATCGGATTGGGGACGCCTTGCGCGATCATTTCGGAGTACCTGAATCTGCCTTACAGTATTTTCGTCTGCATGCTGTGCTCGATACAGAGCATAGTGCTGCGGGCCTTGAAATGCTTGCCGCGACAGCGAGGAATGAGCAACAGCGTCGACTAGTCGGCGACGTCGCGAGCGCTGCTCTGCAGCAATTCCCCATATGGGCAGTAGACATTAGCGGCGACTGATCTTCCCGCTCCCCCTCCCTTGCCATCAGCAGAACAGACAAGAAAAAAAATCTTGTCATCCTCACGATTGGGGGTATAACGGCGTCAGTTCGTGGGTTGCCCTGCATTTCTGCGACCCGCCCTGTCCGCGGGCTGAGGGAGGATTCAACCATGCCCAGCCGTTTCTTGTCGCGGCGACGACGCCGTCGTTCTGACTCCCGTCTTCGGAAACTTCACCATCAGCCGCTCGAAGAACGAACCCTGTTATCGGTCACGGCAGACTATCACGACGGTCTGTTGATCGTTTCGTCGGACGCGAACGACGACATCGTCTTGGGCTCACGCAATGGTCTGGCGAAGATCAATGACCGCGATACAAGTCTCGGCGAACTCTCCGCGGGCAATGTGACTCGGGTACGCGTGGTTGGGCGGGCCGATAGCCGGACTGTCGACCTGTCTGCCTTTACGCGCGCCGCGTTCCATTCGGTCGAAGAGGTGACATTCGTTGGTGTTCCTTGGGTGGACCCGGCCAAGGTCGAGCAGATCGCCGATGAAACTCTTGGTCTAGGCTGGGCGGCAAAGATTGGCATTGTAGACACGCGTGAGTTTTTGCTCAGCGGAAACTGGAGACAGCCTTTAGCGGATGGAAGCCTGGCAGAGCGCCTCACGCAGGCGGGGTGGGGAAATGCGCAGGGACTGCTTGACAGCATTGTGACCAGAGCGGGTCGCACAGCCGTTGTTGACTCCCTATCGTTCGCAACTGCCAACAAGCTCGACATTGACGTACTTTTCAACGGACGCTTGGAGCCAAGAAACATCAGCCCCGGCGAAGAGGTGCTGATCAGCGAAGACAGTGGATTGTCGGTGGACAGCTCAGTGTCGAGCAGTGGTTCTGATTTTCCACCAATGGGATTGTCGGGCGAGTCAGACATACATGTTGTCAGTGTATCGGACGCCACGGTCGCTGAGCCTCCGCCGGGGTCGGAGGAACCGGCGGCTATGGTATTTCAGGTCTATTTCGAGGACGACTTCACAGGCGGGGGAGTCTCGTTCCAATACCAAACGAGTGATGGGCCCGACGTTGGCGGCGCAAAGTCGGCAGACGGAGACTATGAGCCAATCTCAAGTCCCGCTACTACGTTTTTCAGCTCAGGCGAGTCTGCAGTCTATGTGACTGTCTGGATCAACTCGGACTCCGACTATAGCGAAGGGGATGAGACCTTCCTCGTGGAGATCTCGAATGTTACGGGGAACGCTGAGCTCGGTGAATCTCTTGGTTTGGGCACGATTTTGGACTCGCCCCCACCCCCGACTATTGATGTACTCGATGCCACGATCTACGAACCGGAGGACCCGACAGAGACCGCAGAAATAGTCTTCACGGTCAACCTGTCCGAGGCGGCAACATGGCCGGTTACTTTCGAATGGTCAACCCAGTCCATCGGAGAGGCGGAGAGCCCCGCCGACTATGAGGCGGTGAGCCAAGCTGGGCCGGTAACAATCGACCCGGGGCTCACGTCAACCACGGTCACCGTGCTCGTCAAGGGTGATGTGCTCGATGAGCTCGATGAGGCCTTTGAAGTGCACTTGTCCGCGATCGCTGGCGCCGATGAGGGTGACGTGGAAGCGGTCGGTACTATCCTGGACACGGACACCGACCTGAGCATATCCAATGCGGCCGTCTTCGAGCCGGATGATGCCGGTGACCCTCTGGCCCAGATGGTGTTCACGGTCAGCCTGTCGACGGCCAACTCCGTTCCGGTGACCTTCCGCTGGCAGACGCAGGCGATGCCGGGCCAAGCCGACGCCGACGATTACGTCGAGCAAGCGCTTAGCGATCCCGTGACGATTGCACCAACCGAGACAGTCGCCCTCATCTCCGTACCGGTCAAGTGGGACAATGTCTTCGAGTTGAGCGAAACGTTCGAAGTCAATCTCTCGGACCTGACGTACGCGAACGCGATCGACGATACGGGTGTTGGCACGATCATCGACAGCAACGGTGCGCCGCGCCTCAGCATCGGTAGCGTTACTGTTGACGAGGATGATCCCAATGAAGAAGTCGTCTTGACCGTGACGGTATCTCATCCCAGCAGCCAAGTCATTACGGTCGACTGGGACACCGTGGAAGCGTTTGCCGAGCATGTGGACGTCGGAGTCGGCGACTTCGATCTTGCCAGCGGAACCGTCACTTTTCAGCCGGGTGAGATTTCTCAGCCCATTGCCATCGCCATTCATGACGATGATGAGCCGGAGATCGATGAGTGGTTCGCTATGCTGCTGTCGAATCCCAGCGCCTATTCGGAATTGGAAGTTGCCGAGGCGGTTATCACGATCATCGACGACGACCCTGCCACGTTGACGATCGCGCCGCAGCAATTCACGATTCCGGAAAACAGCAAATTTGGCGACGAGGTCGGCACCATCGCATGGGCGGAGGATCTTCGACCCACCCAGCTGCCCGGGACGATCACTGTTCAGGCTGGTAATGGTGAATCGGTCTTTGACGTCGATGGCTCCACGGGCAAGATCACCGTGGCGGAAGGTGCTGTCCTTGACTATGAGACTTCTCCAAGCTCTTACGACTTGCAAGTGCGCGTCGGCACTCCGGGGGCAGATGATGAATTCGCCCTCATGACAATTACCGTCGACAATGAAGACGAAGCTCCGTACTTCACGGGAGTGACAAACGGACTGAATCCGATGGAGGGCGAGGTTCCCTCCCAGCAGTATATTGGTTGGGTGGGGGCCGAGGACCCCGATATTGATGGAACCGACGGGTGGTCCTTTGAAATCCTGAGTGGCGACGGAGACAATCAGTTCATCCTAGTGCCTAACCCTTACGCCCCGGACTACGGAGTGCACATCTATCAGACATTGGGGGCGGAATTGGACTTCGAGACGCGACCAACCTATGAGCTGACCTTGAAGGTGACCGATGCGGATGACCAAAGTTTGTTTGACACGACAGTCGTCACCATCAACGTCCAAAACATCAACGAGCCTCCCGAGATATCGCCGCAAACCTTGAGGATCGCAGAAAATGTCCCCAGGCATTCGGTTGTCGGCACCGTTGCTGGGTATGTCGATCCCGGGGAAACGCGAACCTTTACGATCACAACGCCCAACGTTCCGTTCGACATCGATCCCGATACGGGGCGCGTCACCGTAAACGACCCTGCGGCGTTGGACTATGAGGTTGTGCCACTCCATCAGTATGTGTTTGATGTGGCACTCTTCGACGGTGGCACATCCGAAAGCGCACAAATCACAATCGAGATCGAGCCCGTCAACGATGCGCCGGCACTCAACGATCATTCGTTTTCTGTGAGCGAGGACGCGCCATTTGACTACACCGTCGGCACGCTGCAGGCAACAGACCAGGATGATCCGGCCGACGCGCTGCGGTTCGCGATCACCACCGGCAACGAGGAAGGCATCTTTGCGATCGAGCCCAACGGAATCGCCGGCCAAGCCGACGTTGTCGTAGCCAAGCCGCAACTTCTCGACTTTGAGAGGACTTCGCAGCACGTGTTCTACGTCCAAGTCACGGATGACGGTGATGGGACGCTGAGCGGCACGGGCAAGGTCACCGTGACGGTCGGCCCGGCCCATGAGGCGCCTACGATCGCCACCTTCTCC